>Ga0160423_10004912_pt1 | contig 10958 bp, 7 predicted proteins | sample CRUFie14St8metaG_FD_108191 | JGI IMG/M metagenome (GOLD analysis project Ga0160423, IMG submission 108191) | Marine microbial communities from the Costa Rica Dome - CRUD Field 142mm St8 metaG | ecosystem: Environmental > Aquatic > Marine > Oceanic > Photic zone | place: Costa Rica: the Eastern... | reverse complement strand
CCACCCATTCGACACCAGCAGACATCAAAGCGTCGGAGTAACGCGTCTCTGCTGCTTCGTCCAGCTTGGTTCTAAAAGGACCCGGGTCGAGAAAAATACCAGGAATCTTCGACGAGCGAGCACGATCCAAAATGCCGGCATTCTCGACATCGCTGATCACCAGGGCCAATTCCGCATCGAGCTGGCCAGACTGCACGGCTTGGTGCAAGGCAACCATATTAGACCCTTTTCCCGAGCCCAGGATTCCTATTTTAGGACGCTTCCTCATCATGTGGTGATATCCTGAGACATCTAAGTCAAAAACACCAGTGTTAAGCCATTGCCAGATGAGCGAAAAACGAGGAACGAGCTGATGATTGACAAGAAAGAGCAATTATCAAAAAATGAAGTTATGAATCCCCTAACACGGACCCACAGAAGGGATGCGTTTACCCTGATTGAATTGCTAGTCGTCATCGCCATTATTGCGATCCTGGCGGGCATGCTGCTGCCGGCATTGAGTAAGGCCAAAAACAAGGCAACTGGAGCGGCCTGTCTTGGAAACCAAAAACAGCTTGGTTTAGGCTTTTTCATGTATGCAGGTGACAATTCTGAGAGGGTGGTTGGCATGAGCACCTACCGACAAGGCATAGATTTCTGGACTGGTCCCAAACCGGTGGCGGACAGAACCCTGAAGGGCAAGGAAAAAGCTCTTGCTGAGGCTCAGGAAGGTATTCGCCAGGGTAAACTCTTCCCTTATGTGTCAGCAGTCGGCTCCTGGCACTGCCCCGGCGATGGTCGCACCAAATTACAACCCGGCAAGGGTTTTGCTTATGATAGCTATGGCGGAGCCGGGGGCCTTAATGGAGAGGATCAAGCCAATTCGATCACCAAAATGGATTCCATAATCTTTCCCTCCCGGAGCTATGTCTTCGTAGAGGAAGCGGACGATCGTGGCTGGAACCTGGGCTCTTGGCTCATCAACCCGGATCCCAACACCTTTACCTGGGTGGACGCGGTTGCGCTTTGGCATATCAACATGAGTACTTTGAGCTTCGCTGACGGTCATGCCGACAGTCACAAATGGAGAGGCCCAGCTATGCTGGAAGCTTCAAAAGCTGCACCAAGGGGCTCCAAATTTGGCCAGACCGCCAAAACAGACACAGACAAGCAAGATATCTGGTACATGAAGTATGGATATGCCCACAAACGATCGGCACAATTCGAGGAAAAATGGGCTAGAATAGGATTTAGGCCTTGAGTGTCTCAGAATCTGAGAAAGCCCCTTCCATCAAGAAAGGGCTTTTTTATTAGGGAGAGGACAAAAGTTTCGTCAGACTCGAACCAATTCCCTCAGCGTTCATGAGAGGATCTTTTTCTTCGATCGCATAGGCTTTGAGAACTCGAGCCATGGATTGAAGCACCTCTGCCTTGTGGGGATCGGAGGCATGATTCAGTGCCTCGGTTGGATCGATCTACAAATCCATCAACCAAGGACGCTCACCACTGGAGACCACCAGCTTGTAGCGTTCCGACACCGCACAGAGCCAATCCCCTCCCCGACTGCTTCGAAGAAAGTTATATCGTTCCAACTTGGGGGAGGGTTTCCACGGAACAATTAGGAGGCATCTCTCCCATTGAGAGTCGGCAGAAAATCCACACAACTCAGGGCGATGCCAATGCGGGTACAAGGTGGAATCTCCGATGGATATCGCATCAGGAAGGGAATCCGAGCGGAGCCTTCATAAGGGTTTCCCTTGTTCAAGCGTCCGTGTTCTCCACACAAATCACCATGGTCTGAGGTAAACACGATGAGCGTCTGATCCAGTGCGCCCATCTGATCGAGAAGATGAAGGATTCGCCCCACATTGTCGTCGATACACTTCACCATAGCAAAATATTTGGGCATCAAACGACGAAGCGTCGCCACCGTTATCTTGGCATCAGAAGGGGCCCCGGCAGGGATCTGCGAATCCAGTTTGCGTATGGTGTCAGGAATGGGAATGGTCACATCATCAAAGAGCGTGTCATAGGGCTTACGAACGCTGTTGGGGCCATGTGGATAAGGAAAACTGAGCATCAGAAAGAAAGAACGGTCCTCTTTCTGACCGATGAACTCCACCAAGGCACGCTCTGTCAGAAAGTCCGTCGCGAAAGTCCTCTCATCGGCATCATCCAGTTCGTAGGAAGGCTCGCCTTTGCGATTCAGCGCTCCGACTTCAGGCCGGCCATCCTTGAGACTATTGTTTTCCAATGCCCCCGATTGAACATGAAGCGACGATCCTCAAAACCTAAGGATCTGGCTGGAACCCACTGTGGTTTCCCATCGCCATCCAAGTGCCATTTACCGATGAAGCCGGTTCGGTAACCCCTCTGCTAAAGAATGGACCCCAAGGTGGTGGTTCTGTTTGGAAGCGGCACATTATTTTTAACCACACGATTGTGTTGAGGATAGAGACCTGTCAGCAAGGCGGCCCGAGAGGACGAACACACCGGAGTCGTGGCGTAAAAGCCGGTACAAAGCCCCCCCTCAGAGGCAAGTCGATCAATATGGGGTGTCTGCACGATCTGCCCGCCATAACACCCCAGGGTCTGAAAGTGGTGCTCATCGGTTTGAATGATGAGAATATTGGGTAAACTCGCCGAGAGACGAATGGCCAAAAAGAAGCACCCACTCAAACGAATCGCCCATTGAAAGAACCGTGGCATATTCAGCTTGCGGCTTTTTTGCGAGGCTTCCCGAACTTTGAGTACCGGTAATCCGTTGGCGATTACTTGAGACGGTTCAGCAAGCCCATCCATTTTGAATTCACTGTATGGGCTGCCAACGCTGATGTTTGTAGTGATTATACACCCAGACAAAATCAGGATTGGAGGCATTGCCTCCTCCCCAGTTGAAGACCGAAGTCACACCACTAGAAGCATCGGTTGCTGCCTGAATCACATTGTCGGTTATCCAACGGTGAGATTCCGCATGCCCATCGGCAAAAGCGATGGTGCTATTGTTGCCATGAAAGATCGCAAAAGGGTCAATCCACCCCATCCCGGGAGCCACACTGATCACCCATGTTCCCAGATTACGACCTCGCGGATCGGCCTCTTCCAGAAACACCATCCCCTCCGATGGGCCGTTGATGCTGCTGATCTTGACATAGGCCGGTTGAGGTCCACGATTGCTCCCAGGCTCACCGGATCCTTGCCAGGCCAGACCGTTCATCCCATTTGCCTTGGAATAACTGTCGTAAGCCCATCCCTTCCCAGGCTTGAGTCGCTTGGTTCTGAGATCACCTGGACAATGATAGGCGCCCGCGCTGTCCACGTATTGGAACAAAGCTCCCTTGCGAATGCCATTTTCGACGTTTCGTTGAGCGACATCCTTGGTCATGTTGGCGGCAACATCTCGAAAGCGCCCATTGTCGTCGTGAGGTCCCGGCCAGAACCCTCCCGCCGGATTGTCGATTTGCCCACGACCAGGAATCGTGTAGAGCATGCGGTCTTCGTTGTCGTCAGCATACATGACAAAGCCCAGGATCAATTGTTTTTGATTACTCAGGCACGCAGCTCCTGTCGCCTTGAGCTTGGCTTTGGAAAGAGCAGGCAGAAGCATACCAGCCAAGATCGCGATAATGGCAATGACCACCAACAATTCGATTAAGGTGAAGCCTCTCTGCCAGTCGCGATTGCATAATTTGGGGGACATGCTGCTAGCATAAAAGAAGCAAGTCCTCGGATGTCAAGGTCAACCTCAAGGGCATCAGGAGCTCTTGGAAAAAAGTCACCTTGTTTCCAGCCCTATCGTGCTTGCGCGTTTACACCGACAGACCCTTATTTCATAATAGGAGCCAAGAAGCGCACCAGCACACCAACGGTTTGTCGTTAAACAATGACGATGCACTTGATACAGAAAACCAGAGGGAAAGAGAAAACTTCCATTGCTCCATCAGAACTTGGGCGAGGGTTGTGGATTTCGTGGTGCCTTGCAGCCTTGGCATGCATCGAATGCTCGACGTCGCTTACGCATTCGCAGCAGCCCATCTCCCGCGAAAGGATCCGTTCCTTGAGCGTCGAGTCGAACTCCCAAAACGTCCATGATCAAAATAACCTCATTGTCTCCCCCAATGACTGGCTTGGATCGACCAGCTTGGAAGTCCCTCACTGGATGGATCCACTCTTTCAATCCCACCCCGATGGTTGGTATTACCTGGTCGCTCGGAAAATCAGCGAGAAAGTAGCGCCAGAGTTCGTCACCACAGGCTGGGATCTTTGGAAGTATCACCCAAGAACTCAAGCTGTGGAGATCCACGCAACCGGCCTTCGCCAACCCTTTTCTCTGACTCAAGATTCATGGGGAAATCTCTTTGTCATGGACGCAATCGGTCCCCCTCATTTCGGGACTCGATGGCTACAAATATGCCCATACGAAGATTATGGATGGATGAGCTCATCCGATCCTATACGTCGTCGGTTCAATCAAATGATTTGGGATGAAGAGGTAGCCCAAGGGTTTTCGCAATCGATATATGAAACGCTTCCTTTTGGTGCTATCCACTATTTCGAAGGCATCTCTTCCGGGCTTGTGAATGCCATGGCACGCTCGGGTTCAGGCACAGGAGCTCACAGCTACCTGGCTGCAGGCAACTTCAAAGAGACACGACACACCCTCATACGATGGGTACAAAAACCTGCGGGTGCCTCCTGGTTGGTGGGAGAGATCCAACCCGTTGCGGCTTTAGGAAGGTTTTCGCAAGTTGCATGGGATCATCGAAGCCCATACCTTCAAGTTCGCACACTCACTGGCGAAACAAGCACGACGAACAGTCTGATTATCGGGCCTTTGACTCGGCAGATCCACAACGTTTTTCCGCCACAGGAGCCGGCAGGATTCGACTCCGTATGGAAGGACCCACAGGATATGCTTGCCATGCTGGAAGCGCCTCAACCAGGAGTTCGCCTTTTGGGGCAGCAACTGGCTGAAAGAGCTGGCGCGAGCATGTTGCCATTGCTTCTCCAACGAGCCCAGAACCCTGACCATGCCTTGGCTCGATTGCATGCGCTATGGGCCATCGGAAACATGGCACCTCAAGAGCTTTCCCATCAAATTACCAAGGGGTGGATGGAACAGATGCTCAAAGACCCCCAACACTGTATCAGCCAGCATGCCGCAGACTTGATCCAAAAAGTCTTTGGGGCAGATTTTACTCACCTTTTACTGGAACATCTTCCTGAGGCATCCCCTACTCTGCGCTGTGGCATCCTGACGGCACTGGCAAATCAAAAGCAGGTGATTCCATTGCTGGAACTCGTAAAAGGCGACTTTTCCCATGACCCTGCACTGAAGCATGCCACGGCAAGAGCCTTGTTCGTTAGCCTGACATCAGGGGAGTCTGCATGGGAGCAAATCGAAGGTTTACCGCCCTTTGAAAAACAACTCGCGATGGGTGAACTGGGGTTAAAAGTGCTCGATGAACACCTTGTCAGCTATCTTGATTCAGCAGGCATCGATGTAAAATTTACCCTAGCAGATGGCCTCTATCGGCAAGCATCGGCGGGATCGATGCAAATGCTTGTCTCATGGGCAAAAGAGTTTCTCTCGACTTCATCCTCCGTAGAAAAAATCGCAAACGAATGTCAAACCCATCCTGCCTTATCCAATGCTTTCTGGCGCCGAGTTTTTGCAGCCTGCTTAGAGACCCAAAATCGTGATGCCTTTTACAGTCTCGTCCTATTACTCGACCAACCTGGCTTACCTACTCCACTCAGTCAGGATCTTGCGGCTGGGATGCGGGAGCTCTTGAAGGTCTGGGAGTCCATGGAGAAAACCAAACCGACCGATCTTACCGCATGGGTTCACGAGCTGTTTCATCCACGCATCGATGCATGGATGCAGTGCCGAGCTTCGGAGCAGCGCGGCCTGGCCTTGGATTGGCTACTCTGGCAACACCCTGGAAACGATAACAAAACTCTAGTGGAAAACACTTTTCGGAATTTCTTCGAAACGGAGGACAATCGCAAACAGGCTCTTCGATGGCTTGGAAGTCGGGACATCGAACATCGGATGCAATGGATTGCCGAAGGACTCCAATCCAACAAGGCAGGACTACGCACAGAGGCAATCATCATTCAGGCCAATGCGAACCCCGATGATTCGGTTGCTCAATGGATCCGGGATTTGGAACAAGCATCGCTAAAGCAACAACTTGATGCTCTTGACTCCTTAACCACCATAGCCGATCCCAGAATCGACTATGCTTTGATTCATTGGTTGGAGAAGGGATTGAAAGGAAGTATCCCTCAGGCACTTCATGCGGCCCTACTAAAAGCCGCCAAGTCCCGTTCCACCAAGGGAGTGCAAGAACGGCTCAAAGCCTGGCAACAAACGGCTCTGGAAATCCAACCCATATTGATACCATGATTTCCTTGAGAACTCCAACCATGGCAGCGGAACTCGGGTGGTTTTCAGCCCTTTGCTCGGATGATTACGATTACCTTGGCTTTCCAGAGGATCACCTAAGGAGCAGTTATTCCCATTGCAAGGCCATCACACAAAGAGCCGACACCCTTGGCTTTCAAAACATTCTCCTTCCCTCTTCTTACCAGATCGGTCAGGACACCCTGGCCTTTGCTGCTGCCATGTCAGAGCAGACAAAGCAGATTCAGCTTTTGAGCGCCATTCGATGTGGAGAAATGCATCCCCCCATGCTGGCCAGAGCCATCAGCACACTGGATCACATGTTGGAGGGCCGCCTGGCTCTCAACATCATCTCTTCGGATTTACCGGGATGCCGCATGGCCTCAGAAGATCGTTATCACCAATCCACAGAAGTCATCCAGATCCTCCAACAGGCATGGAAACAATCATGCATTGATTTCAAAGGGGATTTCTTCAATCTCCAGTTGGACACCCAACCTGTGAAAACCTATCAGCAGAATGGAGGTCCTCTGCTGTATTTTGGTGGTTATTCCTCCTCTGCTCGCGACCTCTGCGCTCGTTTCTGCGATGTCTACTTACTCTGGCCGGACACAGAAGCCGGCCTCAAAGCCAGCATGGAGGACGTCGCACATCGAACAGCCGCCCACGGTCGATCCATTGATTTCGGGCTCAGGATTCATGTCATTGTGAGGGAAACCGAACAGAAAGCCCGCGAGGCCGCTATCAAGCTCGTATCAAAACTTGAGAACTCTACCGGCCACAATATTAAGGCCAGGGCTCAGGACTGCCTTTCAAACGGGGTGATGCAACAAAACGACCTGCGAGAAAAAGCAGATAAGGAGGGATATGCCGAGGCTCACCTTTGGACAGGCATTGGCCGTGCTCGATCCGGATGTGGTGCCGCCATAGTTGGAAATCCGGATCAAGTGATCCATACCTTGAAAAACTACATGGGCATGGGCTTCAGGTCCTTCATTCTTTCTGGATACCCGCACCTCGAAGCTTGTGAGCTTTTCGCAAAATACATCCTGCCAGCCATACCGACCATTCGCCTGGCTGTAGAGCAAAAGCGTGTTCCGCAGATCACTCCCGAAACACCTCTGACCCATGCGAAACGGATCTAGCGCTTCTCCTTCTGAAGAATGACATGTAGCTTGTCGATCGGCAGGTCATCGATCACCTGTCGTTGACCATCGGGCCATTGAATCTCCAACTGATTGATTCTATCCAACCTTCCCAATCCAATGGTAATTACTTTTTCGGATTGAGAAAGATAACTGCGCGTAGGCATGACTTGACGCCACAATACCTGTTCACCGATTTTGGCTCGCACCCAGGCCCCAATCGCATCTCTGTTGCAACTCACACCCACTAGCTTGAGTCGAACCCAATGATGCCCCAAATCACAATCGTTACGCAGAAGCAAAGGTTCCTGGTTCGTTTGGGTCATTACCACATCCAGGTCTCCATCTCCATCAAAGTCTGCGAAAGCCGAACCCCTGCCGACCAAAGGGCTGAAAAGATCCCCTCCAGCATCCTCTGAGGAGACTTCGAGAAAACGACAGCCAAAATCCGGGCCTGCATTCCAGAACAAGTGAGCAGATTGCTCGTATTGCTGACTTTCCTGGATCTGATTTATCTCCTCCTCCAGATGACCGTTGGCAGTAAGAAGGTCCTGCCAGCCATCCAAATCATAATCAAAGAAAAAAAGACCGAATTTAAGTGCCAGACGACTCGCAGGACCAATCCCTGCAGGGATGGCCTCGTCCGTGAAAATGAGATTTTCGGATCGCCCAACGTATAAAGCTGTCATTTCATTGGCGAAGTTAGCAATCCCTACCCCCATGGCTTCATCCTCTCTGAAACGAGCCGTATCAATCCCCATGGCACCCCTGGCCTTTCCAAAGCTATCAAACCCAATCCCGGTTCGCGCACCGACTTCCTTGAAAACCATCCTACCCTGATTGATGAACACAAAATTCTGAACGGTATCGTTGGCCACAATCAAATCCATGAGCCCGTCACCATTAAGGTCGACCGGGGCCACACCCAGCGACTTGGCGACTGGAACTTCTGTGGCAGGATTTTTGATTTGGATCCCACATTCGCCGGAGACATCCTTGAAGGTTCCATCACCCTGATTTTGATAGAGAGTTGGAAAAGTTCCCTGAAAATTCATCGGCTGGCCGTAAGCCCTCCCAATGCCTGTTAGTGTGGTTCCCTGCTCAAAGTCGATTTTGGGAGACCACTGCACATAGTGCCCAACAAACAGATCAAGATCTCCGTCATTATCAGCATCGAAAAAAGCGGAGCAAGTACTCCAGTCATCCACATCGCCGCCAACTCCGGCAAGCTCGGTCACATCTTCAAAACTTCCCTGAGTCGAATTTCGAAACAAGCGATCCCCCCCCACACCTGATACAAACAGATCAGGCCAACCATCATTGTTCACATCCCCCACCGAAACTCCCATACCGTATTGAGAGACCGTCAAACCTGAGACGTCGGTTACATCCTCAAATTGGCCGTTTCCCAAGTTGCGATAAAGTTGGTGAGTGGGCTGCACCTCACCCTTGGGCTGGTGACCATCCCAATAACGAGCGTTGACGAAAAAAAGATCGGGAGCACCATCCTGATCGTAATCCAGAACAGCCACGCCGCTTCCCATGGTTTCGGGAAGCAACTTATCTCCATAGGCCCCATTGACATGTTTGAAGGTAATCCCACTTTGCCGGGTCTGATCGGTAAAGCCCACCTGTGGAACGGTAGCCTCTGCTCTCTGGGTTGCAGTCGGCACCGATATTTCGGTGATCACCTCAGGGCCTTTCTTCTCCGGCCACTTCTGGATCGTCCAAACCATACCTCCAATGCAGAGCAAACCTGCGAACACCCATAACGACAGCCTCAAAGCACGACCAATGACAGCATCATCCTGCTCCTCATCCTGAAGTGAGGGTAATTCATCCGAGTCTTTCATAATTTCTCCGATACATTCATGGAACCACCGAGCAATGAAGCAGCCTCACTGCTCGGCATAATTGATGTAGCCTATGAACATCTCCTCCCATGATTGTTCCCCGAATGTGACGGTATCGTCCGGATTGGGGTTGAAGCGATTCTGAATGGTATTGTCAAACCAGCCCTCACATATCACGCGAGTTCCTGCGGGCACGTCGATTGGCTCAGCCAAACGATAAAGGGCTTGCCAATCAAAAAAGTAGGCAGGCACGTGCAAGACCACTTCCTGAGTCCGATCAGGGTAAACAAGCGTGTAGCGCGATTTGGCTCCGCGGTAGTGCATGTGCGGGCTGAATTCAAATAAAGTTGAGGCAACCGGCATGGTCGTGGTCGCTCGCACGTAAACGCCTTTTTCATTGGGGGGTATCGTGAAATCGACGTCGAATGCTGATCCGGTGACTAATTCACGAGCCGGCTTTTCATCAGCCAGGTAGAAACCCAGCTGCGTCCTGTCAGTGGCAGCTTTTCCATTGGTGGTGTAGTGCACCTGAAAAAGTAGGATGTCACTTTTCCGAAGCCTCTTACCCGTTCCGTCAGGGAATGGGACCTGTTCCATTCCCGGCACATAACCCGCAAAAAAACCACTCAAGCCTCCTCTCAGGAGGAGCAATTCCAAAACATTGCCCTTGAAGACCAAACAGTGGTGCACAACAGATCGGTCCCCTGGACGAACGTCCACGGCTTTGAGCCACACGTTTCTAGGGAAAGGACTCTCGACGACGAAATATCGATAGTCAACGCTGCCCTGCGCAGGAATGCGCTGAAGGGGGATAGAAACAATATGATCGGGTGGCCCCATGGGCCAATCTTCAGTAACCACCTGAGAAGCTTCGGGTAATGGATCCGGTCCCTCACCCCTTGGATTACCAGCATCGATCCAGGCGACCAGCTCGTTGACCTCTTCAACAGAAAGCGCCTTATCATTACTTAAGGCGCGATATTGGGGTTCCGCATGCCAAGGAGGCATTTCCCCGGCAAGCACGGCTGACTTAATCAAACCGGAAAATTCTTCGATGACTGCATGCGAATCCATTGACCACGGAGCTATGTTACCTTCTGAATGACAGGGAACACAGTTCTGAATCAGCAAAGGTGCAATCTTGTTAACGTAGGAGGGTGTTTGAATATCTTCAACGCCATTGGCGGTGCCAAAAGGCTTTAGGTTGCTGACAACGGGTTCTTTTCCTTGCATGAAGGCATGCACGGCATCGGACAGAGGAGAGATAACATGCTCCCCTTCCCCCAGAGAGGTTCGAATTTCAAGAGGACCGCGATAAACCATGGACCATTGACGTGGGTCGACCAGAATGGCCTCGGGCGCTTCATGGGAACCCAATCCGCGGGTGACTCCCTGGTGCGTATCCAGAAGAATCGGCATACTTTCGGATTGATTGGGGTACCTATCTTGGAGGACCTCTCGATTGGCAGCGTCAGCCAAGACGATATGCCAGGTGAGCAAAGCATCCTCTCCATATTGCTCCTGAAGTGGAAGAAGCAGTTCATTGCTGGTAGAAATCCCATCGAAATCCGT
>Ga0160423_10004911_pt1 | contig 10960 bp, 24 predicted proteins | sample CRUFie14St8metaG_FD_108191 | JGI IMG/M metagenome (GOLD analysis project Ga0160423, IMG submission 108191) | Marine microbial communities from the Costa Rica Dome - CRUD Field 142mm St8 metaG | ecosystem: Environmental > Aquatic > Marine > Oceanic > Photic zone | place: Costa Rica: the Eastern... | reverse complement strand
GACCGTGACCTGTGTTTCGGTCAAATGCAAAAAGTTTTCAACGTTTTGTCTGTCGCATCCTTTGTAATGAGCGGCGCAATGGTCGCTGCAACAGTGACTTTTTACAGTCGCATTCCAGGCATGATCACTAAGTATGTTGGCAGCATTACTGGTGACGTAACTGAAAAGGTTACTGAGATGATTCCTGAGCAGATTGAACAGGTAATGCCTGAGCTACCAACGAAGACTGGTCTGCCGATTCCTTTCCCTTAAACGAATCAAGCCATTCGCGTAATGCCTCTCCTGTTGGTGTTCCTTTAGGCCAACGGACAAATTTCAGCAGAGCTTTCGGGTCAGTAAATAACCTAGATGTCTTGCCTGAAAAGCAGGTGTAAACGTAAGGCGGCCCTTCGCGTTGCTTGGTACGTTCAATCCAAAGTTCGCCTGCTGTAAACCGTTCAGACTTCATGCCAGAAATTCCTGAAATAGGCGTTGAGGGCATTGGTGTTCCTGCCATTTCTGCAGGTCAACCCATTCCACCCCCTGTTCTACCAACAGCGCCACCAGTTACAGCGACTCAGCTGCCAATCATTGACATGCCCGGCTGTGTCCGTGCTCGAATCTCGTCTGGTGCTGGGGTTGAGACCTTTGAGGAGGATCCGCGCGGCACGCTGACTTTATGCACGGGGACTGTTCCTGTTTATGAAGCGCCGGACTACAGGCCGCGTGACTTTGAATTTGTTAAACCACGCGAAGTGCCAATAAAAAAGCCGGATGCTCCAAGTCCGGCTCAGAAATCAGCTCCTCAAACGCCAAGCGTTAAGCCTGACCTCCCTAGGTTGCCAACAGACCCACCATGTCCGCCACTGATTGGTGCTAAAGAAATTGGTACTTTTAATAAGCTGGGCACGCAAATTTTGACTGGTTATGAATTAAAAAATGGTGAGTGCGTTAAGACCTGGGCATCTGTCCCTGTGCCTCAAGTGCTAAACAACTATTTACCGGATGCTGGTCCAACAACTTCAATCGCTTTGACAGCTGCCTTTGCAACGACCGTAGCTATTTTTGCCAAGCCTATAGCGTCAATTTTGCAGAAGCTTGCTAAACCACTGACAAAAAAAGTAGTAAAAAAAATTAATCAGAAACTTGGCCGTAAGGTAAAACTGGAATCTTTGAAGGAGCGGCGGGCTGCGCAGCATCACCGGAATTCAGCCATTCGAGATCTGAGGCGGGCTCTGGGTAAATAATGGGATGTGTGTGCCCCTCAACAGGAATAGGCTTCAAAACAACGTCTGCACAGATTGCCTTGAATGGGCTGGCGTCTGAAAAACCATAACCTTCGCGAATTGCTTGTTGACAGGCTTTTAGACGACCAATCTCATAGTTTAACCTTTTATCTGCTAGTGCTTGTTCGTACAATTCAACTTGTCGCTCTGCTGCTTTTAAGCACATATCTATAGCTCTACGATCTAATGGGACAGAAATAGTTGCAGTAATGCCAAAATTATTGCTGAAGTTTTGACGGTAACCTGTTCTTTGCGGTTTGTAGTATAAAATGTGTCCCGCGCGGTCAGGAATTCCGTCAGGACCATCAACCCCAGTTTCTGGATCTACTAAACCAAAATTGTCACTGTTGTCATACACTGGCTCTTGATAATACTGATTATTAGGATCGCCAAAAGAATGCACACCTGACACAAAAGGCGATATATTCAGCGTTGCTCCGTCACACTGAATTCCAGATCCAAAGCTAAATTTTTGATATTGACCAGGAGTTATTTGCACAGCTTGATTAACAACTGAGCCGCTGCTATTTGATACCGGGCTAGCTGTAGCACTTACTTGACTTGCCGCTGGCAAGCCATACAAAAAACCCAGCGAAAGCATTGCAATAACTGCTTTCATTGGCTAAAGGTGCTGGTTGAATTGACAATGGTGTCAGTTATTGTTTCTCGCTCAATTATTACCTTTTCAATCAAGCCTGGTCCTTGATAAGTTTCGGCGAACTGAAAGGCAGCCCCTGGTGTTGTCTGCACCCAGCTAGTGCGATCTGACAGCTGCAAAGCTGTGCCCTGAACGGACGGGCTAATAATTCCACCGCTTGGTTCTACACCAGTGCCTGAAACAGAATACTCAAACCCCGTACGATGGGACTCTGAAACAATTGATTCTTTGAGCACTGTTTTAGATTCTTGTACGGAAGTTACGAGGCCCTGGCTGAAGTTTGGAACTACTGGAATCGCTGCAACTGGAGAGGCCAACAGCAGCAATAACGGGCTAACGGCTTTGCAGTTCACTGATCACCTGCCCTATTGCACTGGTGTTTCCTGAACCTGGGGTCAATGTAATAGCACCAGACGTTTGTATACTCCCAGCTAACGATCCTGCGGTTCCTTGAAGTTCGCTTGTTATGTCACCAAAAGCAGGAACTTCTCCAACAGTTGGTGCGCTAGTTGGTATTGTGTCGCCTGCTGAATAGCTAGTTGAAAAAGTAAAAGAGTTACCGGCAGTTTTTTGCGTCACGTCTGGAAGCGTTATGGCATTGACGCCATGCGTAGCTGCTCCAAGTCCGCCAATAGCATCACTGGTAGTTGAACCACCTGCAGTCACGCTTGTGTCAATCCCATTCCCGCTGATGCTGTAACTGTTACCGATTCGTATGGCGCGGGTTGAAGCGGCACCAACATCGAGTTGCACACTGCTGCTAATCCGATGTGTTAAATCCGCCTTAGCAGGCAAAGCAGCTGCAAATGTGATCGCTAATACCAAAAGTGTTCGGTTCATTTGATTCCAGCTTTAGTGTCTTTGTTGTCAACGATAGTCGGCTTCTTATTGCCATTGGCATTGGACTTACGTTCGATGCCGAACGACGCCATTGCTCCGGTTAGGAGCGATGCCACAAAGGTGTTGTCCATTTTCATCTGAGGAAAGATTCCTAAGTAAGAAACGGTCAGCAGCGTTGCGCTCCAAGCCAACACCACTGCTTTGACAACATCAGCAATGCAGATGCCTTCCTTTTCGTGATGTTCTTCAGGATTGGTTGCCATTGCACAGCGGGGCTACCCTTTAAGGGTAACGACTTTAGGCAAATGCTTCTAGCAATCCTCAAGCCTGTCTTGCTTACGGCGTGGCGCTCAAAAGCGTTTAAGGAATTAATTGTTGCCATGCTCGAAAAGATCGTAAAAAGAACGGACAATGATTTAGACGATTTAGCAATTGACCACTTGAAAATTCTGCTACTACCTGAAACTAGGCTCGAAAAGTGAGGCTTATAGCTATGGGGTTGGCATTATTACCTTTTTTTGAGCATTTCAAGCGTGATATACCACACAGGCTTGCAGCTGTAAAAATGTTGGAAGACTCAATTCCAGAAGAGCTTTTACAAGATGATGCAGCTTGGATTGAGGCTTGGAAAGCAAGCGGAATTGATCAGGAGATTTGGTTGCCACATTACTTCCGACAATTTGACTTGCCGCACGGTGCAAGAATGTGTTTCACGAGCGCAGCTGCAACAGTTGCCGCTTTTTACAGAGTTGTGAAAAGCCAAGAAAGTTATGCAAGACAAAGAGAAAAGTTTGGAGATACCTCGTCAGTTGCGGCTCACATAGAAACTCTGAAGAGTCTAGGGTTGAAAGTTACCTTTACTCAGAGTGCAAACATAAACGACGTTTATAAAGCTGTTGATGCAAACATTCCAGTCATGCTTGGCTGGCACCACAACGGACCAATTGAGGCACCAAGTTGCAGTAGTGCCAGTTGTGGCCATTGGTCAGTAGCGCACGGCTACTCAGGCCGTTACAGCAACGATCCAAGCCTGACAATGACTGATCCAGCTGGCGTGCCAGATTTAAAAAATGGCTCACATAACCAAGCCTTAAGCGGCTACAGAATAAATGTAAGAGTTGCTGAATTTTTGCCACGTTGGCAAATAGAAGGTCCTGGAAGCGGTTGGGCAATTTTTGTAGAGAAACTGTGAAATGCAGAGGTCAAATAAGCAATGTTTTATCTAAGGTGGTTTGCTCATGCCTTTTAACAGCCTGGGTAATCTTAGTAGATGTTTTGCAAGTAATTCCAAACGCCGCATGAGAGTTTTAGTTGCTTGTGAGTACAGCGGAAGAGTACGCGATGCCTTTCGTCGCTATGGGCATAATGCTTGGTCTTGTGACTTGCTTGAGTGCGAGGCAGACTCTCAATGGCATTATCAATGTCCTGTTGAAGAGTTGCTGCACGATGGCTGGGATTTGATGATTGCCCATCCACCGTGCACCTATCTTGCAATTAGCGGCATGTGGGCCACTTATTCAGGGAAACGTGATCCAGCTCTGACTGATCAGGCTTTAGCATTTGTCCGTTTGTTGATGGATGCACCTATTCCAAGGTGGTGCATTGAAAACCCTATCAGCATGATCAGCACGGCAATTCGCAAGCCTGATCAAATTATTCAGCCATGGGAGCATGGTCATGGCGAAACAAAAGCGACATGTTTTTGGCTCAAGAATTTGCCAAGGCTTAGGCCAAGCAACTGCGTAGAGGGCAGAGAGTGCAACATAATTAAGATGCCTCCAGGGCCTGATCGTTGGAAAGAGCGCAGTAGAACTTATGAAGGAGTAGCTCAAGCCATGGGAGATCAGTGGGGCAATAAAGAGCTTCCAAGTTGTGTTGAGCAAGGTGTGTTATTTGCATGAGCGGGTACGTCGTTTGGAGTTACCTCACTGCGTTCTGGACAACAGTCGTTATTGGCTGTATGGACCCGTACAACTTTAAATACTGTGTGCGGGTTGATCAGTGGCTGTTTCCTGTTGTCGGTGACATCATGCGTGCAAGGGAGCCATACGCTTCTGAACTCCGTTTTTTGGATTCCCTAGAACGTTGCAATGGACTGGATGAATCTTCCTGAAAAAACCTTAGAAGAGGAGTTATACCTTGAAACAACTCTCCGGCAAATCGAAAGTTGCGACGACATAAAAATTTTACGGGGACTCTGCACTGCGTTGACTTCTACAGGCTGGCACCAGGCAAAATTGCTCAAGCAAGCCGTCAATTACATAGCGTCAGTCGACCAGTCCTTAATGGATTTTGAGCGTTGATGCCTTAGGCAAGCTTCATAGTGATATCTGGCTTGCCAGTCATGTCTAAACAGCCGAGTCATCCCGGCATGGCTTACTTCCCAGTAAAGGACGCCTTTTTGACTGACTTGTTTGATGATCGGTTTAGGCATGAAAAAAGGGGACGAAGTCCCCTCCTGCTCTCTTGTGTACTTTAAAACGGAATGTCCCCAGCTGGTTTTGGCTTGGCATCGCTCATTGCCATCAAAAAATAATCATTGCCGGTTTCACTTGTTCGCGGCATAAGGTTGGCTCGTATTGATACGCAATCTTGACCTTTACGGTTTTGTGTCCTGTCAGCGGTTTTTGCCCATTCAAACAATGCGCGTAATTCATCAAGGGGCACTTCTAACTGTGACCAGTAGTGGCCATCCTTGTTCTTGTTTTTGTTGAAATTGCCCCAAAAGGTGAAAGCGTCAGGCTGGCGGTCGTTCATTTTCCGTGAAAAAACTTAGAAACGATTGTAGATAAAGCAGAGTTTATAACACCTTGGTGTTGTTTGTCAGCATAGTGTTGCAACTGCGTTGCCATTTGTTTGTCAAGCCGCACCTGAAAAAATTGAGAGCGTCGTTTTAGGTCTGCTTTTGACTGCCATTCACGCTTTTTGTCTATTTTATCCATGTTCCTTAATCCAAGCCTGGTGCTGACGTTCTAATACTGTAGGCCATACATTAGCGTCAGGGCCTAAACCAAATTTAAGGCGGTAGGATTGTAGAAATTTTTCACGTTTGTTTGCTGGCATTTTTTCAATTAAATTTTTTAGATCTTCTCGTTCTTGAGTCGGAATAGCTCGTTTTTCCCATGGCAAATGTTGTTGATCACTTTGATCCTTAACAGTTGCAATTTTTTTGGGCTCAGACTTGCTTGATGGCTTCTCGTCTGCAAAATCACCATCAATGTCCATATCAGCTGTGAGGCCAAGCATGGCCAGCAAAGCATATCTTTTTAAATAAGTGCAGGAACTTCCAAAATCGTGCAGTGCGTTTCTGCCTTTGCCTATGATCATTGGCAGTCGGCTTTCTAGTTCTGCCCCGCTTACGTGCAAAAGTTTTGTTATAAGAATTGGCTCAAGCCCTTGGCTTGGCTCAAAAGTTTGAGAAACAACCAACCCGTTGCAAATTAAATGTGGCGTAACAGTAGAAAGCACAGTCTCAAGATCGGCAAATTTGCCATATTGAGCATTAGCAGTTTTGTTAATTGAAGGAACTGTTTTGTGAAACGAAACAAGCGCCTCAATCAAGGGCCGTGACGGTAATGATGGCACCGAGGAAGTCATCTGTTGAATACCTTTTAATTGCAAAAAGTGAAACGATCAGTGAATCATTTAAAAGTAGTACTTGAGCAACTGCATCTCCAATGGAATCTCCGACTGCCCTAACCAGTTTGTCACAATCAGGCGCTTTTGTATGATGCTTTGGTGCTGATGGTTTCAACTGCGTTGCATACTTTCCAGTGCGATAGTGTGACATTGGGCGAGGAAAAACAAACTCACAGTGCAAAGACACTGCAGCTGATTTATTCCAGTCATCAGGCCGTGCTTTTAAGGCAGCTCTAGCCACGTCAGAGCGCCAACAACCGAGTGCAAGATCGTTATTTGCCACAACTCGGCTGTTGTAAGCACGCACAGAACCCTGAGGAACTGGCGTGCCTACTACTGAAAAAGTAAAGCTAAGCAAGTTCAGAGTGCGCTTTGTCAATGGCTTGATTCAACAGCCCCAGAGCTAAAGCAGTAGCTGAAAGCTTGCGTTGTTCAACTTCAAACGTTTGGCCTGCCACTTGCACCTGTTGAATTTGACCTGTGGTTGATTCTGAAATTTCTTTCAGTTTTTGCTGGCGGTCAGAGTCGAGTTTGATTGTGACTGATTTCATTTTTGTAAACTTTGTAAAAAGCTCGTTCGAGCGTTGTGAGTTTAGGATGTTTTTGGCAAAGCGCAAGTCTTGCTTTGTGTTTTGCCTCAGCAATAAACTCATCGGTTCTTACATATCGAGACAAGCGAGACATTATTATTTGAGTGCCTCGCACGCACGCTGCCACCCCTGCTGACAGTGATACATCTGTTGTTCGTCCAGCGTGCTGACAATTGAGTAAAAAGCGGCTGCACCAAACAAAGCAACGCAAACGATAGTCACGACGATGTTCGTTTTTGCAGGCACCTTGTAAGGGTCATAAAACCCTGTGCGCATCTTGCGTGAGTTGCAACGAATCATGAGAGCAAAAGCTTATGCCAAGCATCATGCTCAAAGTGGCATGCCATGTCAAGTCTTTTTCTTGCTTTTACCTTTTTTCTTTTTACGTTTAGGCATGTTTTTAATTTTTGCCACTGTCGCTGCATAGCCAGGGGGCTCTGGGACGCCAGACCTTAAAAGGATCTCAGTCCAATTCATGCAGCTGAAAGCCGTCTAAGCATTCCCTCTTTGACCGCAAACTCGGATTTGCGCGAATCTGCAGGGCTAATCCTTCTCCATCCCCATTCGGTATCAGGAACGATGATCTCAGCTGTTGCCCACACATGATCACAAAACTTGCACTGGCGTCTACGGCTCACCGTTGTTTCGCTTGTGTGGCGTGATTCAAGAACACAAATCACTTGTCCACAGCACTTTGGGCACTTCATGATCACCAATTAGGTAAACGGGCTTCGAATCTTCCCCAGCTATCAAGCCACTGATTAGTTGCCTCTGCAGGATCGCTGAACTTGACTTTGGTCTTGCCAGGCCCAACGACGATCGTACAAAGGTCAGTGATCCAGACCTTGCCGTGGTAGCAGCTTGAGGCAAATTCCAAATAAGCCCCGAGCTGGGCCGTAGCCGCTTTGCGGCCCGACACATACTTTTTATCAGAGACAGTCTTTACGTCGGCAATAAAAACACGATTGTCTGCGGTCTTAAAGATGGCATCTGGTGTTCCCCCACAGCGTTTGATTTTGTTCAGCAGGGGCTGTTCAACGGCCAAAGGCTCAACGCCTTGCAGCAAGGGCTCAGCACGCAAGGCGTCTGTCCAGGGTTTCCATCGTTCTTCTTGTGGGTGATCGATTCCGCGCATCAGGTTTGCGAAATCCACATGAACAGCTTTGCCCCTTGCTTCCCATCCATCAGCTCCGTGCCGTGTCTTTTCCATTGCTGCAATGGCTGCTGGAGAAACGTCTTGAGACAGCACTTCAGTGACGCAGTAAGGCAACCACTCATCCCACAGCCGGTATCTGTGCGCTAGCTCGTAGAAGACCAAGCCGGGGACATCAGGCAGCATTTAAGGGGGGTTGCGATTGTGGGCGCAACGTGTCACCTTTGCGCCACAACGTCAACCGTTTGTATGCCGTCTGTACACCTCCGAATTAGCCAAGAACAGCTGGATTGGCTTGATTCTCAGGTCAAGCCATATCGCACAAGGTCAGTAATCATCAGGGATCTCATCGATTTAGGAATCAAAGGTGTTGACAGCATTGCTACACTGTCCGCGTACCACGTCGGTGCGGGAACCCAGCAAGGTAACCTTCGCCCTCTAACAGGTGCAATACTTCCGCCTAAGCAACCTCGCAGCGTAGCCAATACGGAAGATCAGCCGCTTGAGGTGGCTGTTACAGTCCCTGCCCAAAAAGTTGAACCCAAAAAACATAATGTTGTAAAAAAAGTTGAAAACGCTGTTAAATCACGCGCTAAACGGGCCAAGGGCACGCCTGAATTTGAGGCTTTTTGGAAGCGTTATCAAGCCTGCCGTCACCGTGCCAATGGCCAGTCAAAGCCAAAAGCCGTTCAGGTCTGGCAGCAGTTAATTGCAGATGAGACTCAACCTGAGACTTTGATGCGTGCCTTGTCTTCTGCTATTGACGACATACAAACAAGACAGGGATGCGGCGAGTTTGCCTCGCCTCTCCCTGACTGTTTCAGATGGTTGAGAGATGAGTGTTATGCCACTTACCTCGAAGAAAACACACCAGAACAACGAAAGCCCTCTTGGAAGCTTTGATGAAATTGTTTGAACCTGAAGCCGCTGATCACTTTGTGTTTGCCGTTGTGCCTATGTCTGCACGCGAAGGGTCTGCGGCTGAATACAAAGCTGTCTATGCCGGTGACATGGAAACAGCCCTTAATCAGCTAGACGGCCGGATGCGTCCTGCTGCTCCGTATTGCATGGGCCGATATGACCACCTTGGTCGTTACTGCACCTACACGCCCGCTGTAGAGGGCATTATGCCTGGAAAGTTCCAGCTGCATCCTGGCGCTGATGCCGAGTACAAGGCCAGTAGGGCTTATTGATGCAGCGTTTGAATGACCTGCCATCTGTTCTGCGCACGCTTAGGAACGGCATTGAGAAGGGCTACTGGACAATCCAAGATCTAGACGTGCCACCTGCTGGCTACATCGGCAAGACCTACAGCAACCTTCTGCGTGATCAGCCTGTTGACCCCTGTGTGGGGGATGTACAAAAAGTCCCAGACGAACCTGCATGGTGAGGGTTGCGCATATGCAGTTGGCATGCCATGGTGTGTTTGCCAAGCAATCGCAAGGCCAAGGGGACTAGGTCGGCCGACAGGTGGGCCCTGCATGATCCTTGATCCTTGTGCAGCAACAGTGGTACTGGGTCAGCCGATGGGCCGGCTTGGGCGCGGGGTAAAGGGTTTGCCTTAACTCGTCTTTGCATCCTGTTGTTGGCTGATAACGATAACTTGCAGTTTTGCTTGGCACTCAATTCAAAACATGTCTATGAAGCTTGCTAATACCTGTATCAACCCTCAGGTCGGCGCTGATTTGGCTTGGCTCGCCATCCTTGAATGGCTTGATCAATATGGCCTACAAATTGATCCAGGCTCTGATGCTGAGCTGGTTATAAACGATTGCATTGTCCACACCCTTGGCCACGCAAACCTAAAAAGTACAAATGACAACTGAACTTCGACTTATCGAAATCCAGCGCCAAAATGAGCTGCAAGCCTTTGAAAAATACGAAAGGAGGTTACGTGATGCCTACAGACGCGCCACACGCCAAGATCCGTACGCTATCGAATGGCTCGCTACGCATCACAGTCGGTAACTTCATAGGCCACGCGCAACCACACAACGCAAGGCCCAAAATTTTGCAGTTGCAGCAATACTGGTTGAAAGCACAGGCAGCACATGGCAATCCGTTTAGACATCAAATCTGAGTTGCCACAAGCTATCAAGTGGACGAACGAGCACACCAAGCAGTTGCCGTTCAGCATTTCTCAAGCAATGAACGCGAGTGTGTCAGGTCGTGCATTGCCACAGGCTAAGCAGCGCAATGCTTTTAAAGCATTAGAAGGCGCGTCTAAGCAATATCTAGACAAACCTAAGCCCTACACATCTAAAGGCTTTTTTGCAACTACAGCTAAAAAAAGAAATTTGCAAATACTTATTACACCTAAGGACAGGCCAACACCACGTAATCGTTATTTGTCAGGCAACATCCTTGGCACGTCTCGTGCTGTTAAGGGATTTGAAATTGAATTTGCTGGTTTGTCAAAAGGCGACATTTCGCGTGGTACAAAGTTTGTTCCTACTCGTTACATGAAAAAAGATAGGTATGGGAATGTAAGCCAATCGAATCTTACTAAGATCGTCAACAGTGTTGGAAATACAAACAGGACTAGTAGCAACATTTTTATAGGAAAGCCTTCAGGTGGGGGCCGCACTCCTGGCGTTTACAGACGAGAACGATCAAACAAGTTGCGTGCTCTTTTCCTTGCCGTACAGCCAGGTCAATACCCAGCACGCTTCCCCGCTGTGCGTGTCATAGAAACCAGCGTTCAGCGATCCTTTGGCCCGTACTTACGCCAAGCCCTCGCAAAGAACGTCGCCAATGAGGTCCGCATGCAAAATCGTGGGTCCTTCTAGCCCTATACCGTGCGGGTCGTCCAACG
>Ga0160423_10004910_pt1 | contig 10961 bp, 6 predicted proteins | sample CRUFie14St8metaG_FD_108191 | JGI IMG/M metagenome (GOLD analysis project Ga0160423, IMG submission 108191) | Marine microbial communities from the Costa Rica Dome - CRUD Field 142mm St8 metaG | ecosystem: Environmental > Aquatic > Marine > Oceanic > Photic zone | place: Costa Rica: the Eastern... | reverse complement strand
TTACGCTTGCCAAAATGGTCGCCCATGAATCGCTTGTTGAATCTAACTTGACGCTTACACCAGTCCCAATCGGTTTCACCCTTCTGCATGTCGTTGCTTGGCCCGGTCCACTTGTCGAGGGCCTTCTCGTAGTAGTCCTCAATGATTCGGGGACCAAGTTTGATGTAGTCCTTCGGGCCAGTCAGGCCGAGTTTCTTGCGCATTTTGAGAATGCGGCGACCGCTTACCCTACCACTTTTGATGTTGTTCCAGTCTTTTGCCTCTTGCTTAGAGAGTCCAGCGACTTTACCCCAGTCTGAATCGAGGAAGGCTTTCAATTCCTTGTTCTTCATGTTGACCAGGTGAACCCAGTCATAGAACCATTCGAATAGGCTCTTAGGGTTCTCGAAGGCATCTAAGCGAGCGGTCTGGTCTCTGTTCTTTTCTTCCTCTTCTTCTCGCTGACGCCTTTCTTCTGCCTTGCGGTCTAAGCGTGCTTGCTCTTCCGCTTCACGCTCCTCCAGAGTTTGACCGAGGTGTTCAGACATTGGCTCGTCCACAAGGCTTTCTTCACGCTCCCTTCTCTCTTGATTTTCTTTTTCTTCTTCTGCTTCGATTCGGGCCTTTTCTGCCGCAAGGCGTAAGTCTCTTTCTGCGCGTTCTTCGGGAGTTTCGCCAATGTCTCCAAAGTCACCGAGGTTGGGATTGTTCAGAGGAATCTCACCAAGGATTCTCTCGGCGTTCTTCTCATAGTCCCCATGTTTCATGACCATGCGTAGGTCGAAGTCCATTTTCTTGGAGGTTTCCACCATGCTCTGTGAAATTGATGCCCGCTTTTTTGCTTCCTCTTTGGACATACCTCCACGCTGGTAGAGTTTCTTCGCCCGTTGCTCTGCGCTAATGTTGGGGTCAGGCTCAAGGAAAATGCTGAACATGTTAGGGAAGGACTTCTCGTACTTTTTCTTACCACCAATGGTGACGTCAATGATGGCAATGTCTCCGGTGAAGTCTTTGAATTTCTTGCCGTAGAAGTGTCCGTTGTTTGACTTTGTCCACTCAACAAACTCGCCTCGCTGTACCCCATCCATGAATTTCTCTTTACTGATGTGGACACGGTCTTGAGCATCAGTAGGACGACGAGGGCGGGTGGTGTAAGTAGGAGGAGTAGAAGCATTGGGGAGGTTGTTCGCCAAGAATTTCAAAACAGTGCTCTTGCCGACACCAGAGGGGCCGCTTAGGGTAATCAGTTGAATTTTCTTAGAGAGCATGGGGTTGACCAGCATCTCCGGTTCTGGTTCTTCTACCACCAAGTCTGGATAAGAGGCTTTCAACTGGAGGCCGACTTCGACGTAAATGTCGTTAGCAATTTGCTCACCAAGGTCGTCTTGTGGAACAGGGGAGCCAATGGTAATCAGGAGATTTCCAGTATTGAGAGCAAGATTCGCAGTAATGACCCTGCCTTCGGGGATGGAGGGAATCAGAGAAGAATTGAAGCGCATGTAGAACAAGTGCCCGCCAATGCCTCCTTGCTTCTCACCGAGGTCTCCGTCTTTGTTGGGGACATTACGGTAGTCAAACTCCTCAAGGTTCACTTCAACGATTTCCATGCTGAATTCTTGGTTGTAGTTTCCTACCCATCTGACTACTGTTGCTCTCGGAGGTGGATTTTGTCTTGGAACATCACCGTGGTCGAAGAAGTCTCGAATGTCGCTGACAATCTCCGTCATAGCGTAGTCCTTGTACTTCTGACCACTTGCCATCCCGATTTTTCCTTCTGCCTTCGCCTTTCTTGCGCTTCCTGTGAACATCAATGGATGGTGAGTGACGACATCGGCCATCTGCATGAGTTTAGCGGCGGCATAATAGTGGCCAGATTGCATGAGAAATTGCTCGTCGGTAATCCCCTTCCTGCCGACGTCGCTTTCAAGAATGTGGGCAATGTCTTCAGTGAGTTTTGATGGGAGGTTCAATTCAGGGGCTACTTCGTTGCGGAACATGTCTGCCCCGATAATGTGTCCTGGCTTCGCTCCTGGCTCTTTTTCTCTGAGTTTTGCGATGTCGTGATAAAGCCCAATGAGCATTACCACATCGAGATAGTTGTAGTTACCGAGTACGGTTGTGTTGAGGTATTCACGTAGTTTCACGCGAGTGTCCTGTTCCATTCCGTACTCTTGTAGTTTGAATAGCCTACCTTTTGGGTACTGTTTGGTCGGGTATAGATGATGCTTAAGCCACCAGTAGACGTACATGGTGTGTGCATATTCATCACCACCATAATGCTCGAAAGCATAGTCAAGGCCTTGCAACTCCTCAAGGGCTTTAGCGACGTACTTATCTTCTAAAACGATGGGAGGATTTGGTCGCGGATTTGAAAGAGCCATTAGAGAGTCCAAAGGACTTTTTCGTGCGAGTTTTTTGGCGGCGTTTTTTTTAACCGATGGGGTGAATTTAATCGTGGCAATCGAACCGTACTTCTTGTTGAATTCTTGCACCATCACCCTTGTAACGTGATTCTGGTGGTCCGTCTCGGCGGCATCCTTGGGGAGGTTCTTCTTGGAACTCTCTTCGCCAATTGCAATGAGGCCGTCTACCGCATCAACGAATTTTTCCTCATCGTGCTTCAGATACTTCGCCTCTGCGCTCTTTTTGCCAGTGATAGTGAATTTGTCCATTTTGTGCTTCATGACCGTGTAGAAGGTCTTGATGCCGAAAGCGAAGTGAAGGTCGAGATAAAACTGGATGTCGTCAGCAGAGGTGAGGCTTGGTTCATCCTTGTGCGGGTGGGTGTGGTAGAACATTGACGCCCCTTCCAATGCCTTGTTGATTTTGATTTTCGGCATGATGATAGACGCCCTACGGTGGTAGATTTCCCCGTCTTTGTACCAGCCGTAAGACTCCCCTGTGTAAGTGACAAAACTCCACAATTTGTCTTTCAGTGACTTGTCTCCCGTTGCCTTGTGCACAGTGAAAAACTTCTCTGGCTCATCTGTAATCATCTCATCCATTTCCTCTTGGAAGACCTCGGGGGTAGTTGGATTAGGTCGTGCGTAGTACATGTGTCCTCTGACAACCGTGAGGTCGCCGGGCGGATTGGTTCTCACATGACTCATTCCCTTGCCTTTGAATGAAAGAACCGAAAATTGACCTTCGATGTCCACGCTATGCGGGTACTTCGTAAGTTGTCGCAGAGCCTTTCTGACCCGAAGGGGGCTGTGCTTTCCTTCCAGGTGAATTTCCCAATTGCGGCCTTCAATGTCAACAATTGACTCTTTCACCAGGATGTCTCCCAACTTTTCCCCCGCACCGGGGAAAGGAGTGAACTCAAGGAGTTGGCGAATCCGACTCTCTTGTGACATCGTCGTCGTCCTCCAGGTCCAAAGTGAGGGAAGCGAAGATGTGGTCTTCTCCTGCCTCTGGCACTCCTAAGCGAGTGTGGATAATGGTTTCTTCGGTTTGATTGTACTTGAACTCGTCCTCCGCATCCAGGAATTTACGGCCCTTTTCAAGAAGTTCAAATTCCCAGGCCTCAAAGTTTTCCAGAGCGACTGATTTCCAGTTTGGTTTGGGCTCTGGGGCAATAAGCCATTCTTTGTAGGCCCTACGGTAAGACTGCACTCGCTTGTTCCAGTTGGCATTGGTTGTCAAGGGGTTGGGTAGAACGTAGTCTGGCCCTTTGGTTCGGTCTGTCACTCTGAATCGTTTTGACGACATTGCCTTAGCCACCAAGCCGACTTTTTCATCTGACTCTTCGGTATCGAGAAGAGTACCGTACTGCATTTCTTCATCCAAAGCCGCTTGCTCTGCGGAGTAATGGTAGTGGTCTGAAATCGTTTCTTTTCGCTTTGGGGTAGACAACTGCCCAGGGAATGCCCTATCTGCTCCTCTTCCAATGATTGGGCCTCGCTCGTCATAAATTGCATCTTGCATGCCTAATGGTAGTCCTGTCATGTCAGGATAGTAATTCACTCCTTTTGACTGACGCTTTGCGCTCCAAATGCCTGGTGCCCAGTGGGCTCGCCACGCAATGTTGCCATGTTGCTTTCCAGCAAACTCATTCTGCATGGTTAGTTTCTCATCGTCCCGGAAAGCAGGGTGCCCTGCCTTGTAGTAGCCGTGGCCGTGAGGAATTCCTACTCCGTCGAAACCAATCGACATTGTTGTCCCGCCGCCTGCCACAAATCGTGGTCCAGCGGCGTAGCCGTACAGGGGGTTCATTCGGACATGTGTCACTTTGCACTTTGATGGGTTCTCCAGTGTTTCAGTAGCCATGGTCCTTCGTGATTTACTGATAGAGAGTCCACCGGCACCATCGGCTTGTGAGGCCCGAATGTCCTGGGGATTGTCTGCACTCTTGTCGGGACGCTCTCGTGTAATTGTAGGGGTGCCCAAGAGTTTGCGAGAATAGAAATCTCCGTAAGGAGCGAATGAAAATCCTCTTGTCCCTGTTCTCTTCTTACTCTGTTCTTTGTAGTAGGCTGGAGCATACTTGGATTCAGGACCCAGGCCAGTGTACTGGACCTCGACTACCACCTTCGGTTCTACGATGAGGAGGTTAATTTCCTCGTTACTGGAACTCTTGACGACATTTGCAAAATTCCCCCACTCCCCGGTTTGCTCTCCCAGCACCTTGTGGAATAGGGCTTCTCTTTCTTGCATGGTCATTTTGAAATTCCCTACAAGTTGAATGCCAACATAAACTGGGCCAGACTGTGTGTTCTTTGTGACAGCCACCAGCACTGTGGACAGTATTTTCTTTTGGTCTTTCCACGTCTTAGATGAGGTATCAATGCCAATGATAGCCGCGTCAAGGGTGTACTTTCGTTTGATTTTGTACCGTCTGTTGTTGGCGTATGCAACCACTCCCTCGTGTCCCAAGTCCTTTACGTTCTTCTTCCAGAATGTGTCAAACTCCAGTTGTTGCTCGTCTTCTACGACCTTGTAGGGAACAGTAGAAATTCTATCGGTGTTGAACCCGGAAACCAAATCCAAACGATGATTGATTCCAATGTCCGTGGAAACTTTGTTGTTGTCCAGGCTGATAACATCGGTAATGAGGAACTTGAGACGACGGAAGTTTTTGTCATCGTGTGCTGGAGGGTCTCCTTCTTGCTTGTTCAGGATTGAAGAAACTGCTCCTGGGCCGGCTACTCTACCTTGAGTGTTGTAGGTGTAGATTTCTCCGATGACGATTGCTTCCGACAACCCATTGGCTTGACATGCCCGCTCAAACTCTTTTGTCAGATAGTTGTCCCAGGCAAATTGTCCGCCTTTAGCACACATGACCGCCTTCTGCTTTTCTCTTACTGACTTACCTGTGAACCCCTCTACCTTTTGCGTAGAGTCGAGAGACTGACCATTGACCTTGAACCCGCCCATGCGATTGTAGGCCATTAGGCCGACCCAGCCATCGTACTTTGGCGTAAGGACAATGTGGTCTGACATGAGGACTTCAACGCCTACGTTCTTAACTGAAATTTCCTTGAATGCTGGCTTGTACTTCCAGTCTTGCAGAATTTTTGTAAGTGGGTTCTTTGTGTCAGGTTTGTCTCTTGGCGTTCGATAGCATGGGTAGCCACTGTCATTGAAGGGGAAACCTTCACCAAGTTCTGCTACCTGACAGAAGAGGTCTACTTTCGCTTTCATCGCCTCAAAGTTTTCCAGGACGTACTCAGGGTGTGCTTGGCGAAGTGGTTTGAAACCGGTCAACTCTTGCTTAACCAATGGAACCCTGACCAAGCCTGTGCTCTGGTCTACACGGTTGGGTTTGAAGTGCATCCCAAAGAAAAAGCCCAATTTACTCTTCTTATTGAGAACGCTGAGGTCAAGGTAGACCTTTTGATTGGCGATGGCCATGTCTCGGTACTTGTTGCTGTTCCCTACGTAAGCACCTGCCCTCTTGCCTATTCCCTCTGCAATTTCTTTCACATTCTTGATGTGGTCAAATCGCTCTGTTTCGTTAGGAGTGAACCACACCTGGAAGGCACGACCACTGAACATGATGATGTAGGTTCTGCCTGCCTTCTTGAGAAGGTCGCAAGACTTTCTTACAACTGACTTCAACTCCTTAAGCGGCAACTCTGCGGGGTTGTCAAAGTCAAGGACACCGAACTTGGGATTGTCGCCTGTTTCACTGGTGTACTCAAACCACAAGTCTCTGAATCCTTCGTCAAGCGCACCAGAAATTGGGCCATAGGTCTTCGAGTTGAGAAACTCCATTGCCTGCTCTTCTGTTTCAATAATCACGGGGTCGGCATCAGGGGCATTTCGGTTCAAAACCCTGCCACTGCTAAAGGAGTAGCCAACAGCGTGGATTTTGTGGTACATCGTCTTCCTCACACGAAAAGGAAGCGTCACTCGGTTGTACTCAACGATTCGGCTTTTGATGTAGTCGGCCCGTGCCTTGGCTTCTGGTGTGTCTGCCACAAATGGGGTAGGTGACCAATAACCAGCCATTTCTGTGCCGCTGGGTGCTCCGAATTGCTCGGTGTAAATCTCAATCATCTGAGGTAGGAGCAACTCAACGTGTTCATTGGTAGTCAGGTCTTCATTCAGTGGAAACTGCATTCGGTAAGACGCACCGAAGTAGAGGTTTCCGCCCGCCATGAATGTCTTCTTGGTAAGAAACTCCCGAAGGAAAAACTCGATGGTGCGAGTAGTAAGCGGGGTGTCTGCGATTTTCGCCCGCTTGGCGAAATCAATAAACTGGTCGAGAAGGGGGCCTTGGACTATCATCATGGGTCCATCCTTATCGCTTGTGGCACTGGCTCAGTAGTAGGTGCTACGACCACAGTCTGAGTGTCTCTCAGTGGACGCTCAGTAGTATCATTTGGCACTGCCAACTCGTTGCGCACTGACTCTGGTAGGTTTGCAATGTCTCTAAGGATTCTCAAGAGGTTAGCATGGGCAAGCCAGCGGAATTTACCGAGGATGCGGGCATTACGGAACACCTGGAGACGCTTGGTAAAGTCAGCAACGAGAGCATCCTGGCCCATTCTTTCGATTCTTGCTTGCTCGATTGCAGTAGCCAAAGCACCGACCATTTCGTAAGAAGTGAAGAAGGTGTTTTGCAGATAACTGATGAATCCAGCGACATTCTCAGAACTAACAGACGGAGGCATAGCGTACATTCGTGGGTCAGAGAGCAAACTTCCAAAGTCAATGAATGAAGAAGAAAACGGGAAGAGGGGAGTAATCAAACTGTCCCTTGCCCTGATTCCCTTTGCCGCTTGTGCCAATTGACGAAGCATCGCGTCTGCACTGACATCTCCTTTCTCGACAACATCGGTTGCTCTTGAAGAAATCAAAGGCCACATGTCTTTGAGGAGATTTCCCCCAGGTGGGATTGTCTTACGGTCTGGGTTTTTCCCACTTCCTTTCTTCTTCTTCCCGAAGTAGTCATCCAATGGGTCTTCTGGTTCACCTACCGCTCCACTGAAAGTGACGTTTCTTTCCCCTCGGTCAAAGGCTCTTGCAGTATCGGTGTACCAATTGTAAAATTCATTCACGTACTCACGGTACACGTGTCGCAACATCGGGCTTTCGAGTTTGTAGAAGACGCTCTCACGAGTGACCGGGATGGTGTAGACTGCCCTGTTCATCTCTCCGTCTCCATCTCTTTCCGGCTCCTTGTACACCAAGCGGTCTCCGACGACAGGGTCAATGGGTTGCTCTGGCACTGAGCGAGAAGAAAGGTGGCGGGTGATGAGAGAAGCGTAGTAGCCGAATTCGTTGGTGAACATGTCTCCTTCGTAAAAGGCCACGAAGTTGTCCTTAGCCGCTCCCTTGAGGTGGTCGTACATACCAGCGAGATAGATTGCCAGGAACTCTGCTCTCCATGCTACGTAGAAATCAAGAATCCCCTGCTCTCCTCTCTTGTGCACGATTCTGTTATCCTTGTCAATGAAGGGTGCGATGGACCGTAGTAGTTTCTCTTCATGTCCTGGGGTGTCCTTTCTGGTCAACTTTCTCATGTCGATTTGTGACTTACGGAAGCCGAGTTGATGTTGAAGGGCGATGGATGCTTGAAGCATTGATTTTCCAATTAGGTTTTCAATCGAGGAGTAGTTGGAGTTGGCGGCGTTATCGGTATTTACAACTGTAAAATTGAAATCGGCACCTGCGCCGGGGGGAACATTGAACGCCTCATTCCACTCTCCGAGAGGGGCACCTGCGGATTCAAGTTTGATGCGGTAAGTGCGCTTCCATTTGTTGTTCTGCTTTCTCAGTAGCGAGTCTACGATGACAAACCGATTCTCGTTGGGGTTGTTTTGTAGCCACTGGTAATAGGTCTCTTTCCTGGTCGCTGGTTCTTTATTGGTTGGTGGGTCATTGAATACTCCTGGAATCGGGACGGCCACTGTTCCTTTGGGATAGGGGATTTTGTCCGCTGGACGGTTAAGGTTCAGAGCAATGACAGTACCATTGAGAAACTCCCCAGAAAGTGCGTTGAAGTGACTGGCCTTGATTGCATTAAGAACCGCCCCACGGTCCAGGTTTCCTGCGGTTTTACCATCTCTATCGCTGACCTTTCCGTTTTGGTTCTGTGCCAATTGGAACATAGCGACGGCCAATTGATTCAATTCTCCCTCCAATACTCTTGTCAATCCTTGGCGGTCCATGTCTTCGTAGACTTGGTTAAAGAGATAGAGGGGGTAGTGAAAGTTGATTGTTCCCATTACACTATCGAATTCTTCGTAAGGAACTACGGTGGGAGTAAAGCCGAAGGCAAAATCAGGCATGGACAGGCCGCTCTTAATATTGCTACTGAAAGTTGTTTTAACTGTGTCTCTGAGGGCAACAGAGACGCTTTCGTGCTGAGTGCGACCGAGGGCAGTTTTGTTACTACCACTGGTAAAGTCCAGCATTGTAGATGTGATGTACTCAGCGACCCCGTCGTAGAAGGTCTTGATGTAAGGCGACAATTGGTAGATTTGAGTTGCCAATTCAGGGAGTGCAAAGTGTTGTAGAGAGGTACCGGCGGCAATTTCTCTGGTGAAAATGAGAGCATCTCTGTCTCCGTCATGTCTCATTCCTGACTGGGGATTGATACCATAATTCTCAAAGTAGTTGTCGGGGGTATGGAAGCCTCCTCGTGTAAGCCGTTGAAGGAATTGTGCCATTGACAATGGGATGCGCTCTGCACGAGAAGCGATGTAAGCAAGACTTCGATTGTCCGGGTTTCCATCACGGTGGCCTAAGCCAGTGTTGTCAGCATCGTTTTGGGTAGTACCCATCCGGTAGTCACCTTTCAGATGATAAAGAAAGAGAGAGGCGTCAAAGGGTGCTTCGGTAATGGAATCAAAGGCCAATTCGTAGTGAGACTGAATCCAAGGTTGCAACTTACTTACCGCTTTACTGGCAAATTCAGTTGCTTTGCTTGATGGATTGAACCACGGGGCAAAGGGCTTAGAAAAATTCACCGCCATCTCAAGCACCCACATAGCGGAACATAAACCGGGATGGCTTACTGTGTTCCACCTGTGTAGAGCCAGGGAGCGCACGGATTTCAATTTGTAGGTCGCCTTTATCCGCCATTTCTTTCTTTACCTTCTCAATTCCAATGGTATAACGGAGCGGAGTGTTAGCAGAATGAGTGGAACGATAGAAGAGTGTTCCATTGACGTAGACCTCTGAGGTAGCGACTGCTTCTGGGCCCAGGACAGCGTACTCAATGATGATTGCATTCGACGTACCACGGACTACTTGACCGCCTCTGACTTCATCACTTACCAGGCCTTGAGTCTCAATTCTTGAGTAGTAACTGACTTTGACATCTCTTACTACATTCGTAGAAGGCACTGGCTCAACCACATTGGTCACCAAGCGGTAGCCGAGGTAAAGCGCAGTTGCGGCCAGGGCGGCTTGTGGAAGGTTGTAAATTTGATTTTTGTACCGCTTTGTGTTAGGGTCGTACACTCTTGTCATTCTATCACCGCCTACTCATTACTCTCTGTGCCACACTGAGGTTTTGCAACTTATCTTTGATTACGCCCTTGTCCTTGAATTGTTGGTAGGTGAATTTCACTGTCAAAAAGGCACCAGCGACTATGCTGATGGTGTTCAGGGTAGTCCAAGTTTCTCGGTCGAGTCCTAACCGGGAGTACTTCACAAGTGACTTGTTTTTGAAGCGACCAGCAATACCTCTCCTACCGACAGTGTCAGCCGCCTCACGGATAGCGGACATCAAGACGATGCTCGCAGAGCCGAGTTCCAGAACATCCCATTGTTTGGGGGTAAGCATGAGGAATCTCTTGTCTGTCATTTGCCCCTCACACCTCTATAAAGAAGAAAAACCCCTGCGGCGAATGAAGGAAGACCAATAGAAACGCGAGCGGGTGCGCCCATCATCTCAAGACCGAAAACAGCGAGTCCTGCTCCGAAAAGTGCTTCCTTGTCACCTGCTTTCATTTTCTCACCTCAAATGTAAATCCATGAGACCTTTCCATCAGCATCCACGTCGATGTACCAATCCCCGCCTGTGACGATAAGAAGGTCGTCAGACCCGCCCTCGCCTGGCACGTAGAAGAGGTCCGGTTCTTTGAATTTTTTTCCCGTTTCTTCGTCTACCCCGAAGTTGTGAATGTACTTCTGGTTCTCGTCCCCGGTTTCTTTACCAGAGCGATAGCCGATAGACCAGGCCTTACCGAGGCCAATCCAGGTTTCTCCAATGTTCATGGTCTTCTTCTCGACCTTAGACGGATTCTTCTGGTGAAATTGCTTGTACATTTTCTTAGCGTCTGCGACAGAAACACCAGGGTTAGTGCGAACCGCAGGATAGTGCTTGTTCACAGTCTTCTCCCCATAGAATTTCTTAGCGTAAGAAAGACCTACTGCAAAACGTTGAGCGTTGTCTGGGAATTCCTTCACCATCTGCGGGTTGCCCATGAAGCGTTGTAGGTACTTCTTCACTGGCTCTTTAATCATGTTCCCTGCCTTGTTTCTCTTCTTTCGAGGCTTAGGAGGATTGACTGCTACTGGCCCCA
>Ga0160423_10004908_pt1 | contig 10963 bp, 8 predicted proteins | sample CRUFie14St8metaG_FD_108191 | JGI IMG/M metagenome (GOLD analysis project Ga0160423, IMG submission 108191) | Marine microbial communities from the Costa Rica Dome - CRUD Field 142mm St8 metaG | ecosystem: Environmental > Aquatic > Marine > Oceanic > Photic zone | place: Costa Rica: the Eastern... | reverse complement strand
GATGCCGCTACTGTCGGTCTGCCTGTCGCAATGTGCCGATACGCTAACAGCTAATAGCTGAGCTATTAAACTGGGGTGGTTCGCCACCCCAAGTTTTTACTATTTGACTTATGGCAAACCTTATAACGCTAAAAGAGTTTAAAGACGCAGAGGGCATCCAAAGTCCTAAGGATGACTATAAACTTACTCGCATTATAGAATCTGTGAGTCAAATGGTAAAAACTTATTGTGCAAATAGTTTTGTAGATTTCTATTCAACAAATAAAGTAGAAGTTTTTAGTATGGACTGGGACAGTTATGCTGTTCAACTAACTGAAAGCCCTGTTAATAATGTTATCACTGTAGAAACTAGAGATCAACCAGATGCTAATTATGCTACTTTATCTACAGATAAGTGGTACCTTGAATCAGCAACAGATACTGTTGTTTCTATAAATGGAACTGCATATTCTAACTGGCCTCGAGGAGTTGGGTCGGTAAAAGTTACTTATACTGCAGGCTATGCATCAACTCCTGTAGATTTACAAATGGCAGTTATTGATTTAATTAACTACTACTTTAAAGACGAACATAAGACACGACGAACACTCTCCGGAGCAACAATGGAAAATGCTCCTAGTGGAGAAGGCAGAGGATTCCCCGATCATATTAAGAGAGTCTTGGATATGTACAAAAATTTCTAATGGCAAAAAAAGATTTAGAAAAGTTAGCTGATGAACTCTTAGATCAACTTAAAAAAGATAATAGAGCATTCAGAGAACAAGTATCAGATACTAGAACTCACTATCTCGCCTGCAGTGTGAAAAGCGTAAACAGACAAGTTATTCGCCAGTTAAAGAAAAGAACTTTTATTAAAGAAAAAATACCTGAAAGTATAAAAAAGATTATAAGAGAAGAAGTTCCTAAATTAGTTACAGAGCTTCACTCTACTTTAACAGATACTCCCTCGATTAAAGTAACTTTTCAAGCAGCATCAACTTCTGTGGATTTTGTTGCAATAATTGAACAAAGGAATACCGGAGGCTCCGTCTCAATTTATAACTATTTAAAGAAAAAGAAAGGAGATGCGCAAAAGCCTCTAGCGGAAGCACTAGATAAAGAGATTAAAAATTTAAATAGTCCCGATAAAGAAAGAGAAGGAACTTTTTCAAAGCCAAAGCCCGGAAAAGCAGGTAGAAAGGATAAGCCATATAAATTTAATCCAAAAGCAGTATTATTAGATGTAGGACACATGGAAGGCGGAGCAATCGCAGAAGAAAGAGCTCGAGCTTTTAATGATGTTCTTTTTCAATTTGATAATCAAAAGGCCGATAGTTTTGCAAGAGTTCATTTAAAGAAAATATTAAAAAAATACGGTATTAAAATAGTAAAGATACCGGTTGAAAACGAAAAAGGCGATCTAATTCATGAAGTTCGAGTAGAGTTAGAAGCAACAAGTGTAAACGCATCAAAAGCAACACTAGAAAAATCAGGTAGCATACAAAAAGCACTAGAAGAGATTCTAGATAGAACAGACTGGCCAAATCAAGAAGGGTCAGACTCTCCAATAGAAATTGTAGCTAAAAAATCACTAAACTTATTTGCTCCAGAAGATGGAAAAACGCGAAAAACTACTCGATCTAATTTCAAAAAACAAAAAATTAAAAATAAGTCAGTTACTGCAAGAAGCAAAACTCGCGAAAGAAAAATTAATAACGTAAAACCTTTTGTAGATAAGTCAACAGTAGCGATGGGAGCAAAAAGCTCTCAAGGGGCACGAAGAAGGGCTGGAATCAAAAGTTCAAGTGTACAGTTACAAAAACTTTTAGGTGTTTTAAATTCTCAGCTTCCTTCAGTAGTAGCAGGAAACATGGGACCGCCAAGACTATCAAATGTATCTGGTCGTTTTTCAAGATCCGTAAGAGCAACAGAAATTACGAGAACTCAAGGCGGCTTTCCTAGTATTGGGTATACTTACCAAAAAAGACCCTACGACACATTTGAGGTTGGAGGCACACAAGGCTCGCCTGACTATGATCCTAGAAAATTGATAGATATGTCAATCCGGGAAGTAGCAGCAAGTTTTGCAATAGGAAGATTCTATACTAGGAGAGTATAATGGCGGCAAGAACATATACAACACGTAGGTCCGCTATTGTAGATGCGCTAGTTGTAGAATTAAAGAAAATAAATCAAACTGGAGCTTTTTTAAGTGATGTGTATGATAATGTACATCCACGATTAAAGTTCTGGGATGAAGTAGATACTTTTCCTGCAATACATTTAAATGCAGGATCAGAAACAAGAGAATATCAAGGTGGCGGGTATAAGGATAGATTTTTAAATATTACTATTCGCTGTTATGTAAAAGAAACGGATGCTGTTACTGCTTTAGATCAGCTTTTGGAAGATGTAGAAACTGTGGTAGAGAGCAATGGCAGATTAGCTTATATTGATAGGCAAGGAGTAACACAAACAACTCACGATATTATTATTCTCAGTATTGATACTGATGAAGGAGTTCTTGAACCTTTTGGTGTAGCAGAGATGCAGCTTCAGGTTCAATACTAGAAACGGCAGGCAGGAGCAAAGGCTCACGTCCTAGCCCTTTCAATCTCTAGGAGACATGCTATGGCAGAACAATTATATTTTAGCAGAGACTCGAAACTTTACATCGAATTTGATGATCAACTATGGGAAATCCCCGTACTAGATGGTTTCAGTTTCTCACAGTCTACCAATCAGTCGGAAATCTCTCTTTCAGAAATGCAAGGTTCCGACGGATTGAGCCGACGAGGTAATAGGGTATTTACAGACTCTCTGGCACCCGCAGAGTGGTCTTTTAGTACTTATGTTCGACCTTATACGAACAACACAACTGATGAACACCATGCAGTAGAAGAAGCTCTCTGGGCAGTAATGGCTGGAGCAGATAAGCATATTATTTCTACTACTGGTGGCGGCTTAATCGAAGGTGCAGGAGGCAGCAATACTACTGTTGCTGCAGCTTCAAGCATTAGTGGAGCTACTCCAGGCACCTATACTATTAATAGTGGTATGTCGGGCCTTTCATATAGTGGCTCCGCCCCCCTTCCTCAAGGCTGGGAAGTAGACATTGTAATGGATGACGCCACTACTCTAGGAGCAGTTACAGTAATTTCTGGCGGTGCAGGCTGGGCACAAAATGAAACTGTTACTATTCCATCCGCTCTTATTGGCGGAGGCGGCAATGTAGTTCTTACCGCAGCTGCAGTAACTAACGATGCAGGTGCAAGTTTTTATAGAAGTGTAAACTCAGATAAAAACTCTACTTTTGGTCCTGCAGTAATGGAGCCTTCTTCTACTACAGACGGATCTATTATTAACTTCGGCCAGTCTAACCGAGCAGTACTTGCAACTTGTAACCTTTTCTTTGTAATGGAAACAAGTACTTCAAACCCCATGGTTTATAAGCTCGAATCTGCAGCATTTAACGAAGCCTCTATTGATTTCGAAGTAGATGGTATTGCAACTATTAACTGGTCTGGCTTTGCAAAGCAGGTTGTTGACCTTCAGTCAAAAGGTTTTGTACAAGTAGTAAATAGTAGTACAAAAACTGCTGCGGCTGTATTTAGCGCTTCTAGTAGCCTTAAGCATAAGGGAGTAGTTTTGAACTCTGCCGACGGCTTTAGACTCTATCTAGGAAAAGATGCGGACGGTAGCGAAGTTGCTGCACCGGCTTCTAATGCTTCAGCAGCAACAGAAGCAGTAGAATCTTTTGATAAGGGAGTAAATGCAACAACTACCTTTATTCGAAATCGTTTGACTCAGCTTCTTTGTGTTACTACTGATACCGCTGCTTTCCCTTCAGGCTCTTACAATCTTACACTGACAGGTGGAAATGTTACTATTTCAAATAATATTTCATACTTGGTACCAGAGGAACTCGGTGCTGTAAACGTTCCGATTGAGCACGTAACAGGCGGTCGTACAGCAAATGGAAGCTTTACTTGTTACTTGACCCTCGATACCGATTCAGGTAATAATGGTACTTCTGTAGAACTGTTTAACGATATGACAACTACAGGCGGCGGCTTGGATAAAGTTGTAAACGACTTTGATGTAACTTTCCAAATTGGTGGTAATGTTATAGGAACTCCAAGACTTGATGTTAAAATTCCTAAGTGTCACATTGACGTACCAACTCACTCTATTGAAGATGTTATTTCAGTTGAGACTAACTTTGGTGCATATACTACGGACTTTAACGTGGCTAACGAAGTTCAGTTGGCTTACCACGGAGATACCGCTAATAAGCTATAAAGTTATACTTCTGACAAAAACCCGCTTCGGCGGGTTTTCCTTTTATCCTTTCAAAAAAAGTTCTTGACTTTTTAGCTCCCCTCCCTTATAATTACAAAATATAAATTTATTTAAAAAGGAACCAAAAAATGTCCGATTCACCAGTATCACTCGCTAGTCTTATGACTGCAAGTAAAACCGTAGCTATTGATTTTCCTGGCTATAATGGTATGCAAGTTTCTCTTTGCTATCTAGCTAGAGAAGAACTGCTAAAACTTCGAAAACGCTGTGTCACCACAAAGTTTGACAAGAAAACTCGCCAACCAGAAGAGTCTTTAGACGAAGAAAAATTTATTGTAGAATATTGTAAAGCTGTCATTAAAGGATGGTCAGGCTTAAAATATCGTTACCTAGAAGAGCTTCTTTTGGTAGATGTAGGAGACCTTGACCCCGAGGACACACTTCCATATACACAAGATAACGCCGAGCTTTTGATGAAAAACTCAAATGTATTTGACAGTTGGGTTACGGAGGCCGTAGCAGATCTTGAAAATTTTACTGGGAACAAATCGCCCGAATAGAGTCTTTACTAGAAAGATTTATTCGGGAAGCAGATTCTAAGCTAGATATTGATAAATATTTAGCTGTCTGTGAACAATTAGGGCAAGAACCTGATCCCTCCAAAATGCCGCTCAACCCTTCTGATTTTCCAGAAGAGGTTCAAGTGGCATTTTTTATGTTTAGTCTTCTTCCGGAACACTGGGAAGGAATGAGCGGAACATACATGGGAAAATATTGGGACGGAATAGAATACTTTTTTAAGCTGTATGAAGTAGACGATAGAAAAACAATACTTTATATAATGAAAATCTATGAAAGTAAGCTAGTAAATTACAGAGCAGAGCAAGCAGAAATAAAACGTAAAAACGAAGCACGAAAAGCAAAAAGCGGTGGAAAACATTACACCCATAATGTAAAAGGCTAATGGCGAAAAAAATTCAAATTGATATTGAAGTCAACGGCAAAATGCAGAAAGTTACAATGTCTGCAAAAAAGCTACGCAAACAACTAGATGCGATAGACGCTGCACAAACTGATGTATCTAAATCATCTCGTGATGCTAGTCGAAACATGCAAGGACTAAGCAAGCGAACTTCAAATACTACAAAAGAATTTTCAAAAATGCAACAAGGAATGGGAGGGATTGTAGGTGTATACGCTACAATTGCTGCCCAGGTCTTTGCTGTATCTGCTGCTTTTCAATTCTTAAAAGATGCAAGTGACGTATCAAATCTAATTGCTGGTCAAAAAGCTCTTGGCGCTGTAACAGGTGTAGCCTATCAAACTATAACACAATCTGTAAGAGATGCAACACTAGGGCAGCTTTCATTTGCAGAAGCATCTAGAGCTACTGCAATTGGTATGGCTTCTGGTTTAAGTCCAACACAGCTTGAAGGATTGGCAAAAGCAGCAAAAAATGCTTCAATAACTTTGGGACGAGATCTTACAGACTCCTTTAACCGTTTGGTGCGAGGTACTACAAAAGCAGAGCCAGAACTGCTGGATGAATTAGGTATTGTTCTTCGATTGGACACTGCTTTAGGTAAATACGCAGACTCAATAGGCGTAGCTGTAAGTGAGCTGTCTGCCTTTCAAAGAAGTCAAGCTGTAGCAAATGAAGTATTGGCACAGGCAGAAGATAAGTTTGGTGCCGTCGAAGAAATATTAGATCCTTCGGTTGCTTCTTTGAATAGATTTATAAATAGTTTTGACAATCTTATTAACACACTAAAAGTAGGTCTTATTGATAATTTAAGACCTGTTTTTGATTTTCTATCTGAGAATACTGCAGCTCTTGTAGGTGCTTTGACTCTTTTTGCATTGCCTATATTAAGAACAATACTTCCAAACTTTAAAGCATGGGAAGAGACAGCTACAAAAACATTTAATAAACAGCAAAAGGGATTAAAAAAATTAAATAAAGAAATAAAAGCATATGAAATTGATCTAAAAAAAGCATCAAAAACCCAACAAGATTTTGAAAGAGAAACCGCTGCAGCAGCAACAAAAGCAATTAAAGAATCTAAAACTAAAATGACTAGAGGCGAGCAAAGTGGTATGATGTTTCTTACTGGTCAAGGAAAACAAGACCGAGTAGCTGCTGCAAATGCAAAGAAAATTCTTGATAACGCAGAAGCACAACTCAAGTTAAGTGCAGATAAAAGAACAAGTATTTTAAGAAAGATGAATGCTCAGCAGCTTGCTGACATGAGGGCTTCCTATGATCTAAGAATGGCAATCATAGAAGAGCAAAACATTGGATTACTTACTGAAGCAGAAAAAATAGAGCTGATGGAGAAGAAAAAGGAGGCAGAGACTAAAGCAAGATCTGGGCGCATGGGTAGATTTATGACTACCGCAGCAAAAAATATTGCCAGAGGAATAAATGCTGCATTTATGGCGGCAGGTATCTTGGGTCTTATCTCAATGGTTTTTTCACTTGGACAAGAGCTTTATAATGCTCTTTTTCCTGCTTCAGAAGAAATGAAAAAATTGCAATCCGAGCTCGACTCCACAACAGATAAGTTTCAAACTTTAGCGGCTGAAATTGATCGCATGGGAGCTGCCTTAGCTTCTGAAAAAGTTCGTTTATTAGATAAAGTTGTATTGTTAGGCAATGCGGCAAATTCTTCAAATATTAAACAACTAGTAGATGAGCTTATAATGCTACAAGCCGCTGCCGCAGGCACTGGTGCAAAGACACAAGCAGTACAAGGAGCATTCAACAATTTATTAGGTGAAATATCTGATCTCTCTCCTGAGTTAGGACGATTAGCAAAAGAATATGCAAAAGGAGGAAAAGGTCAAGAAGAAGCCGGTAAAAAATTAAAAAACTATACAGAAAGACTAATTGAATCAGGCCAAGCAGTAAAACAACTACCGGCAGCAACAGAAGCAGTAACTCGCGAAATTAATAAACTTGCAGAAGCTACTAAAGAGGTAACTTCATTGTCCGCTCTCGGCAGAGCAACTCAAGAACAAGCTACTAAAAGTGCAGCTCAAGTTTCAGGCGCTGAGGCAGCTTTAGAAATACAAAGAGAAAGTTTAGAATTAGATAAAGAACAAGCCGAGGTTTTACGAAAAAAAGTAAAATCAGCCGGAGGAGGTACAGTAAGAGGGATACGAAAAGGGTCGGCAGTTAAAAAAGAGTTAGCAGATTTGGAAAGACAAATTCAAACACGAGAAGCAGCAATTACACAAGGCGAAAATGAATTAGCCGTAATAAGAGAAGGAAATCAACTCAAACAGGACTTTAATAATTTAATTCAAACTGCAATCAATAGCGAAAAAGAGGCATTTGATGCTGCAAATGCTAAACAGCAAAAATCAAATGAACTAAGGAATGCGGGCTTAACTTTACAAGGCAAATTAGATAATATTTCTTCAGGCATACTCGCAACAGAAGTAAAAAGAGATAAACTGTTGGCTGCCCAAAATATAACTAAAAGAGCTATAGAATTAGCAGAAGAAAGCACTGCGGCTTCAGTAAAAGAAGCACTACCAGGTCTGCGTCAACAGCTAGAAGTAGATAAACTTGCAACTGCAGAGGCAGAAAAGCAATTAAAAATTGAACAAGATAAAGCTGCTTTAGACCGAGCACTCTTGCCTATACAAGAAAAGCAGTTTGCACTGTCTGCCGATACAGCAGTACTTAATGCACAGCAACAAATTAATAAGCAGCTTCAAGATGAAATAAAGGCGCGAAAGCAAATCTTAGATATTGTACTAAATCAAGAAAAGGCATCTTTTGAATTAGAAGCAAGAGTAAAAAAGCAAGAAAATCCATTCTTTAACGAAGAAAGATTTTTAGCAGAAAAAAATCTTGCATTTGCACAAAAAATGGCAGTAGAAAAAGGAAAAATTCTTGATCGGGAAAAAGACGCACAGCTTGCTGCCATTAATCTAGAAGAAGAACAATTAAAACTGCAACGAGAAGGAGTAGCGCTTCAGCTAGAGCTATTAGCTGCTCAGGTAGAATTTGCGAATGAAAATGGTAAGTATGACAAGTTGCTAGCAAAAGTAAAGGCTCAAGTAAAGGACACTAGAGATTCTGCTGGTGCTATTTCACTAGATTTTAAAAGAGACTTAGTCGAAGCAAAGACTACAGCAGAAAAAACTAATTTACAAAATGCAATAACAGATGCAGAACTGACTGTAAAAGCATTAGACCCAATACAACAAGTAATGGAAGCATCTGCGGACGCATTTAGAACCGGACTTACTGACGGCATAAACGGAGCTTTCACTGCTTTGGCAGACGGCACAAAAACTGTTGGAGAAGCTCTTAAAGATGCAGCAAAGTCTATGTTGCAAACAATTCAAAAAGAAATTACACAGAGAATGATAGTAGATCCATTAATTGATGGATTGCTTGGGGAAGATAAGAATGGTCCAACTGCCGTTGCAGCGGCTCATAAAAACGGAGCCACAGCAGTTGCAAACGCTATCACTACAGCTAATTCTACAGCTACTACTAATCAAAAGCAAGCACTAAATACTGCAAACAATAATCTAAAAACCACTTTCTCTACAGGAGCAACTCAACTTAAAAATTCTATTATAGAAGCATTGAATAGTGGAATACATTTAAAGTGCTGCAAGGACGAGCCTGCTCCGCGCCCTTCCGATCCTACTTCTGTGACAGAAAATCCAAGTCAAGTAGTAAATGAAGCTTTAGAAGGTGTTGCAGGCCAAGGTTCCGGTGCGGTAACAACTGAAAGCTCTGGAGGAGGTGCTCAAATTGTAAAGGCATCTGATCCTGCAGGCCCCATGGAAGAAGTAATTGTAAGAGCTCCTGCTATAAAAGGATTGAAAGGTTCATTTAATAATTTCCTTGGCGCTTTTGGAGATATATTTGATAAGAATGCTGAAGGTGGATTCATAGAAAAATTAGGTATTGCATTTGAAAGCGGAGGAGGTTTATTCTCGTCTTTATTTAATTCTTTACCAAATATATTTTCAAATCTTTTTGGCGGGCTCTTTGGTGGAGCCGGGCAGGGAGGCAGCTTTGGCGGCATGCTTGGATCAGCGATTGGTGCCGCGTTCGGAGGACCAATAGGAGGAGCAATCGGAGGAGCGTTAGGCGGACTATTAGGTTTCGCAGATGGAGGATACACGAAAAAGATTAGCGGATATTCTACAGGAGGAATAGCACGAGGGCCGCGAAGCGGATATCCTGCAATGCTGCATGGAAATGAAGCTGTTGTTCCTCTTCCAGATGGGAAAAAAATACCCGTCGCTATGCAAGGGGGTTTGGGCCAGCAAAATAATGTTACTGTAAATGTAAATATTGATAATCAAGGAAATGCTCAATCTAGTACTTCAGCCAGTTCTCAAGAGGGGGCTAATGTTGGTAATCTCGTCGCAGCTGCAGTACAAAAAGAATTACAAAATCAAAAAAGGTCGGGCGGAATACTTAATCCGTTTGGAGTAGCATAATGTCAAGAGCATTTGGATTTAACATAGATAAACCTCAAGGAACTGTAGGGATTCCAGGAAAAATTCTTAGTGATTTACAAACTAAGTATCCTCAATCTGATCCTGCTTCTACTGATGAAGACGGGTATTTAAATATAATAACTAATTTATTTCCCGGAGCAGTAACAAATAGGGAAATTACTTTTGACAGAGGATTTTCAAGAGAATCAACTCATAGAGTTCTTACTGCAAGTTTTGGAGACGGCTATCAACAGAGAGTCAGGGACGGTATAAACACAAAAGTCGATAAGTTTAGTGTAACTTTATCAAATAGAATTTGGCAAGAAATTGCATTAATTTCTTCATTTTTTGATGTAATTCATCCCCAAAGCTTTCAAATAAATATGGAACGAGAAAATTTCAAAGTTGTAGTTGACACCTATTCTGTAATCGTTGGCCACGATGATGTACAGTCAATTAGTGCAGAGCTCTCAAGAGTATATGAAGCATGAGCCAGAATATAATTGCAAAAGAAGCACAAGCATTACAACTTGCCTCTGACGAGGCTATTGTAAGTTTATTTGAGTTTTCTGGGTTTGGTACTGTTTTATATTTTCATGCAGAAAATACTCATGAAGATATTTATTGGAATACTAATGCATATGAAGCTTTTCCTATGATCGTAGAGGGCATTGAAAAACACGCAGATGGAGCGTCTGCTAGACCCACATTAATAATGCCAAATGTTGAAAGTTTATTTAAGTCAGGTTCAAAATTTGATACAGATGGAGTAGCAAATCAAAATAGTTTTTTAGCAGAAGATTTGTTAGGTAAAAGAATAACAATCAGAAAAACACTTTCTAAATATGTTAGTCAAGGAACAAACACGAATCAAAGTCCTTTTGAATTTCCAAAAGCCGAATATGTAATTGATAGAATTGCACAAAAGACTGCGCTTTCTTTGACATTAGAACTAGCAAGCCCATTTGAATTAGTAAATGTTAAAGTTCCTAGTAGAGTTGTAACTGGAAAATATTGCCCTTGGGTGTATAAAGGATGGACAACTGGAAATGTTGATGTAAAAAGTGCATGTCACTGGACTTCTAAAATAAGCGGGGTCGATATAAATGGCAATGAAGTAAAAGATGTACATTTATTTTTTACCATAGACGATGAACCTTTGGTGCATGAAAATGTAATATCTTCTACAAATTTGTCTGCTTGG
>Ga0160423_10004905_pt1 | contig 10966 bp, 14 predicted proteins | sample CRUFie14St8metaG_FD_108191 | JGI IMG/M metagenome (GOLD analysis project Ga0160423, IMG submission 108191) | Marine microbial communities from the Costa Rica Dome - CRUD Field 142mm St8 metaG | ecosystem: Environmental > Aquatic > Marine > Oceanic > Photic zone | place: Costa Rica: the Eastern... | reverse complement strand
GATGAAGAGGAGATAATATCAAAAAAGATAAATTTAAGAGTTTCTCTTTTTTTCATTGATAAATAACTTTTATATTATCCAATAATATATAATCTTCAAAATTTTTACCTGAGAAATCTCCTTTGAAATATATTTTGAAAACTGAACTATTCATGTATGGTACAATTTGTTCACTCAGGTCCAGATATATTTTTTTCCATTCATCTGATTTATTTATTCCGCCGCACTCAATTTCTATTGAGTCATTTAAAATGTAGTTTAATAGTCCGTATTCAAAGCTAATAGAGGATTTGAAATTTAATTCCAAAAATATGTTACTAGGTAAAATTGGAAAATCATCAAAGAATGAAAATTCTTTTGATGTAGCGTAAAGTATATTTGAGGATGAATTAAGTGATATTTTACATGATTTTTCACCTTGAAAAACTTCATTTGGGTTAGTTGTATTTGAAATAACGCTGTTATTATCTTTTGCTCCTTCTAAAAGCCCATCTCCTAATCCTTCAAAGCTTCCAGTAGAAGAAAATTTGCAATTAACTGTTTCTTTAAATTTTGTTGTAGGGTATATGGTTATATTTTTATCAAAATTTGTATCAAATTGTTCAAAGATTTCATAAAATGGATAAATTATTCTAGTTGCAGAAATTCCATTTTTTTTTATCCCTGGTGATATTCTTAAGTCACTAATTTCATTAATTCCAATTAATGGAATACTTGATGGTATTTCAAATGCTCCCATGAAATTGCCATTTACAGTAACCCAGCTGTCAGTAATATTTATTGACTCTATGTTATTTGAGCAAGTTGAATTATCTATGAATGAGAAGGGTTCGATATTTAAAATAATTGCTTTTTCAGCCTCTTGTTCGCATGAGTAAATTAAAATTATAATTATTACAAATAATATTTTATTCATCATTTTAATTCAATTAATTCAGTGATAATACTGCATTTTTCAGCAGCTTCTAAAGATATCATATTTTCTTTTTTTTCAATAATAGATTTGTATAAATAATTATACTCTTCCTTTAACTGATTTGTATTTCTATTATTATTATTTGAGGCTTTATTTTTGCCATTAATTGTTATTTTATGATTAGATAAATCTAAATTTATTTCATTATTATCAATTGTTTTGATGTTCATTATTCTTGAGTGATTTTTATTTTTTGCGTTAGTTCTCTCCGAAGTTAACTCCACTTTACAATCATTTTGAAAGTTAATGATACAATTAACTTTATTTTTTCTTTTTTCAATCACTTTAACAGATTTGGGTGGGCTATTTATAATTGTATTTATTAAATCGATGTCATGAATCATTAAATCGTGGATAATGGAATTGTTTTTATTCCTATCTAATAATGAAGTTTCTCTGATACATTGAATAGACTTAGGGGTAAAATTGATAGATTTTAAATTTAAATATGCAGGGTTGAATCTCTCAATAAAGCCAACTTGCAAGGTGCTTTTTGAATTTTTCAATAGTCTCTTTATTTCATAAATTTCATTTATATTTTCACAAATTGGTTTTTCAACCAGTGCGTGCTTGTTATTTGCTATGACAGTTTTTAGTATATTAAAATGAGAACTAGTTTTAGAGCAAATACTTATTACATCACTTTTTTCTAACAACTCATTTAAAGAAAAAAAAGGTACGTTATAAGTTTTGGTAATAAATTGAGATCTTTTTTTATCGACATCGTTAAAGCCTATTAACTTAAATTTGTCCTTTAGTTCTAAAAGTACCTTTAAGTGAATTTCCCCAAAGTATCCGGTTCCTATAATGCCAATTTTTAACATTTTTTTTATATTTCATCAAAAATAAATTTATTTGTCTAATCATTTTATAATTATTCACAAAAATTGAAAAAAATAGATACTTTTAGAGATAAAGGCCTGAGGGCTAAAATGGTTGATAGGTTAATAGATAGAGACATTAGAGATTTAAGAGTTTTAGAAGCGATGAAGAAGGTGCCAAGGCATTTTTTTTTAGACTCAGCTTTCATTGAATTTGCTTATAAAGATAATGCCTTTCCAATTGGGTGTGATCAAACTATATCAAATCCTTATACTGTTGCCTTTCAATCTGAGCTTCTTTCTCCAAAAGAGGGAGATAAAATATTAGAGATTGGAACTGGTTCTGGATACCAAGCTGCTATTTTAGCTCAAATAGGTTGTAAAGTATATTCAATCGAAAGGCACAAAGAACTTCATGTAACAGCAAAAAAAAATTTATTAAACCTGAATCTTAGTGTGAAATTGTTTTATGGAGATGGTTACTTAGGGGTGCCAGATTATTCCCCCTTTGATAAAATAATAGTAACTGCTGGAGCGCCTGAGATTCCCGATCAGCTCAAAAAACAATTAATTATCGGAGGAATTTTAGTTATTCCTGTTGGTTTAGACACTCAGAATATGATGGTGATTTTAAAGACAGGATTAAATGATTTTGAGTTAATTTCAGAGTATAAAAATTTTAAATTTGTTCCCCTCCTAAGAAAAAAGCAATGAATTTTAAACAAGAAGATGTTTAAAAAAACGACTTTTTTTACTTTAATAAAATCATTAATAATACTTTCTTGCAACCAATTAACTATTAAAATTAAATTTATTATGAAAAAGTTAACATTATTAGTTGCTTCATTAATGATTGCAACATTTACTTTTGCTCAGCAAGGGTCATTGACTTTTGCTGCAAATAGTCTAGACATTACTCAACCATTAGCTACTGAAGCTAACATCGGTGTTTTTATGACTGATGACATCATGGTTTCTTTAGGAATGTCTGATTGGGACAATTTTACTGTAGGTGCTAGATATTATGGCATTTTTGGTGATATGTTCATTCAGGCTATGACTACTGCAACAACTGATGGTGGTGTTGATGCAAATGGAGTGCCTATTGTTTTAGATGAGTCTAATTATAACATAGGTGCTGCTGCTGGTTGGACTCTAGACACTGGTGTTTGGAAGTTTCAATTTGAGCCAATGATTGTTTTAGATGATATCCAAGATTTTACTCCAAGATTAGCTTGGGCGTTAAGATTTACTCTATAATCTTTAACAATATCAAATAAAAAAGAGGATCTAAATGATCCTCTTTTTTTTTATTAGAACTCTAAGTAAATCTGATAATTTTAAAAATCAAGAATTTTTTATGTATTATTTTAACATTAGCTTGTTAAAAAATATGATCTTTTTTTTAAAAAAAAAAAGTCAATTATAACTTACTTGCGGGCAATTAACTATAAAAAATTTAAATTATGAATAAGTTAACATTATTAGTTGCTTCATTAATGATTGCAACATTTACTTTTGCTCAACAAGGTTCAATGACTTTCGCGGCAAATAGTTTAGACATTACTAAGCCTTTAGATACTGAAGCTAACATTGGTTATTATATGACTGATGATATTATGGTTTCATTATCTATGTCTGATTGGGATAATTTCACAGTTGGAGCTAGATACTATGGTATTTGTGATGGTATGTTTATTCAAGCTATGACTACTGCAACTACAGATGGTGGTGTTGATGCTAATGGTGTGCCTGTTGTTTTAGAAACTTCAGATTACAACATTGGTGCTGCTGCTGGATGGACATTAGACACTGGTTTTTGGAAATTCCAATTTGAACCTATGATTGTTTTAGATGATATTCAAGACTTTACTCCAAGATTAGCTTGGGCGTTAAGGTTTACACTATAATCTTTAAGAACAACATCTAATAAAGAGGGAGGTATTATTACCTCCCTTTTTTTTTCTTCTTTTAAACAAACAGTTGTTTAAAAAAATAAATGTTTTTTTTTTACTTCGGTTTTAAAATAAATTACTTTCGCCCTGTTTAACAAATAAAATTATAATTATGAAAAAGTTAACATTACTAGTTGCTACGTTAATGATTGCAACATTTACATTTGCTCAAGACTCTGGACAATGGTCATTCGGTGTAGGTACTGATTTTACCGCTCCAAATGTTGATGCAAATGTTGGTTATTTTATTATGGATGGTTTAATGCTAAATGCATCTTTCAACATGCTTATGGAATATGAAACTACAAATTCTGATGGTCTTGTAAATGCCGAAAAAGAAGATGGTTCTTTTAATTGGGCTGTTGGTATGAGATATTATGCTATGGACAATGTATTTTTAGGAGCAAACATGAGTGCTGAAACTGGCGATGAAGGGCCAGATATTGATATACAAGCTGGTGTTTCTTTAAAACTAGGTTTTGAAGATAGATTATGGTTTGAGCCTATGTTAGTATTTAACATGCCAGGTGCAGATTACAACGTAGAAAGTCAAAATAGTTTAGGCTTAGGATGGGCATTTAGATATACATTCTAACTTTTACCCAATACTATAAAAAGGAGGCTTTGGCCTCCTTTTTTTTTGTATTAACATTCTCTTGTTGGTATTTATTATGTCTGATTTAAATTACAAACTATTTAATATAGATCTTTATTTAAAATTAATTATGAAAAAAATACTCCCTTTATTTCTACTAATTTCTTCTTTTTCAATTTCTCAAAATATTGTAAATAAAAACGGTTTCTCTATTTTACCTGAGAAAGATGATTGGTCAATTGGTACTGATGCTAGTACTTTTATTTCTTTTTTTGGTAATATTTTTTCGGGTAACAGTGAGTCTATAGACGTAAATTTTCATAATGGAACATTTTTATATGCAAAAAAAATGGTTGAAGATAATTTTGTAAACAGGTACAAAATTGGTGCTTTTTTTAACTCTCAAACAGAGGAATTAGAATTTGGTATAGGCTATGGTCTTGAAAAAAGGAAAGGTAAAACAAGATTACAAGGTTTTTACGGATATGAAGGTTTTGTTGGAATGAATTATATTGATATGGGAGAAGAAAAAGATTTCGTTACTTCTCTCTCAACTCATATTTTTATTGGATGTGAGTATTTTATAGCATCAAAAATTGCTATTGGCGCAGAATATGCGTACGGACCAACTGTATCAATTACAGATCAAATCAATTTTCTATTAGAGGGTGGAACTGGCTACGTAAGAATGAATTTTTATTTTTAAGGTATAATCGCTACTCAATAAAATTAGGGGAACTAGTTTCCCCTTTTTTTTATTCTTTGAATTTGTTTGTCAACATCTTTTTTCTTTAAGTCTTCTCTTTTATCAAATAGTTTCTTTCCTTTTCCTAAACCAAGTTCAACTTTAGCCATTCCTTTTTCGTTTACAAATAATTTAATAGGAATCAAAGACATTCCCTTTTCATCGATTGATTTTATAATTTTTTTAATTTCATTTTTATTAAGTAATAATTTTTTGTCTCTATTTGGATTATATTCTTGAGAAGTATCATATTTATATTTACTTATGTGAATATTTTTAGACCATACTTCTCCATCTATTAATATACAATAAGAATCTTTTATGATTATTTCTTTATTTCTTATAGATTTAATTTCACTTCCTTTTAATTGAATACCGGCAGTATAGAACTCTGTTAGTTTATAAGAAAATGATGCTTTTTTGTTTAGTATTTCAATTTTTTTCATAGACTATCCTAATGATACATCTAGAATCATCATTACAATAAAACCTAGAATTAAACCCATTGTTGCTATATCAGTATTTCCACCACTTTGACTCTCAGGAACAACTTCTTCAACTACAATAAAAATCATAGCTCCAGCTGCAAAAGCTAATGCATATGGAAGAACAAAAAACATGTTTACAACCAAAAGTGCTCCAATTACAGCAAAAATAGGCTCTACAATTGCCGATAGTTGTCCCCATTGCCATGATTTAAATCTACTCATTCCATGTCTTCTTAAAGGCATTGAAACTGCAAATCCTTCAGGAGCGTTTTGAATCCCCATTCCAATTGCAAGAGCAATGGCAGGTCCTAGTGTAAATAAAGCTTCAGTAGTTCCAGGTTCAGTCAATTTCATTAGTTCAGGATGCGCAAATGCGCCAAATGCTACACCTACTGCTAATCCCTCTGGTATATTATGTAATGCAATTGCTAATATTAGTAATTCAGTTTTTTTAAGATCTGTTTTTGGACCTTCAGCTTTTTTAATATCTTCAAATAAATGTAAATGAGGTATTTTTTTATCAAGAATAAATATAAATAATGCACCTAGAAAAAACCCAATTGCTGGTGGAAACCATTTGGGAAGTGATGAGATTCCTTCAATATTTTGCACCTCTGCTACATCAATGGCTGGTGATAACAATGACCAAAAACTTGCTGCAATCATAACACCTCCAGTGAAGCCTAGGCACATGTCTAAAACTTTCCTGTTAGTTGATTTAAAAAAGAATACTAGTGATGCTCCTAATGCAGTTAATATCCATGTAAAAAGCCCACCAGTTAGTGCCATTAAAACCACTCCCCATTTTTCACCACCTAATTCTTTAATAGAATAAAAAAAGTCAATAAGGTAATTATCTACAATACTTTCCATGTAATTATTTTTGTTTTATTAATTTTGTAAATATAAAAAATGCTCCAAAGCAATGTATTATTTTTTCTATATTTTATCCTTTCTTAATAAAATTTTTCTTCCAAAGTTATATAAACATAAGATGGAAAACTTTAATAAGTTTCAATTTATGATTTTAGGTTTTAAATATTGGGTTACAAAAAACTATTTAAAACATAAAAAATGACGAATAAAATGTTTAAAAATGAATTAACTAAAATGTTAAACATTGATTTTCCTATCATAGTTGCTCCAATGTTTTTAGTTTCAAACTCTAAAATGTTAATTGAAGCAGGAAATTCCGGAATAACAGGTTGTGTACCAGCATTAAATTACAGGACTTTAAGTGAATTAAAATCAGCCATTCAAGAAGTAAAAACCCATACTAATGGACCCATGGGGGTCAATTTAATTGTGAATAAGTTTAATACAAAAATGCTAGATCAACTCATGGTGTGTGTCGATTTGAATGTTGATTATATTATTACTTCTTTAGGTAATCCTACACCCGTAATTAATGTTTGTAAACCGAAAGGAATTAAAGTTTTTTGTGATGTTGTTGATTTAAAATATGCAAAAAAAGTAGAGGCCCTAGGTGCTGATGCAATAATTGCTGTTAATAATAGGGCAGGAGGGCACCTCGGTCCTACGTCACCAGAAGAATTGATTCCAACCTTAGTGAAAAATTGTAGTATACCAATAATTTCAGCCGGAGGTGTTTCAACTAGTGATGAGTTAAAACTTATGTTAGAGCTTGGAGCATCTGGAGTATCAATAGGTACTCCTTTTATAGCTACTAATGAAGCAGGTGTTTCTCAGGAATATAAGCAGGCAATAGTAGATTATGGTGCTGATGATATAGTTGTAACTGATAGAATTAGTGGTTCAAAATGTACAATAATTAATACTCCATATGTTCAAAGTTTACCATTAAAAGCAAATAGCTTTGAAAGATTCTTATTCAAAAATAAGTGGTTAAAGAAATACTTTAAGATGTTTAGGTGGGCTAAAGGGACACGAATGTTTAAAAATTCTGCTTTTGCTGCTACATATAAAACAGTTTGGTGTGCTGGCCCATCGCTTGAAGGAGTTAAATCTATTCGATCTGTTTCTCAAGTTGTCTCAGACTTTACAAAAGATTTCTCTATGACCTAGGGTGAAAATTAGCCATTTCCTCCTTTAAATACTTGGTGTCTAAATGTGTATATATTTCTGTTGTTGTAATGTTTGAATGTCCAAGCATTTCTTGAACAGCTCTAAGATCCGCTCCTCCTTCAACTAAGTGAGTTGCAAAAGAATGCCTGAAGGTATGTGGGCTAATATTTTTTTTAATACCAGCTTTTTTACAAGCCTCTTTCACAATATTAAAAACTAAAACTCTACTGATCTTAGTACCTCTTCTGTTAAGAAATAAATAATCTATATTTTTTTTATTTATTTTTATTTTTGATCTTATATGATAGATATAATTATTGAAATATTTTATAAGATTATTATTAATTGGTGTTATTCTTTGCTTATTTCCTTTTCCAATTATTCTAATATATTCATCAGAGAAATTTATTTCAGAAATTTTTAAGTTAATTAGTTCAGAAACTCTAAGTCCACATGAATAAAGACATTCAATTATTGTTCTATTTCTTTCTCCGTTTTCCATACTTAAATCAATGGAACCAATGATCTTGTCAATCTCTTGAATAGTTAAAACAATTGGGAATTTTTTTTCAAGTTTTGGAGAGTATATTTCAATACTTGGATTTTCATTTATTTTGTCATCAAAAATGAGATAATTATAAAAGCTTTTTATGCTAGATAAAATTCTAGCTTGTGTTCTGGAAGACTTATTTTCTTTATTTACATGATTAATAAAATTTATAATATCTTTTCTAATTACATTTACAGGTTTTTTATTTTTTAAAAAAATAGATAATGACTTTATATCTCTAATATAAGCTTCTACAGTATTGTTAGATAAGTTTCTTTCAATAGATAAGTATATTTTAAACTCTTCAGTAGCTTTGTTCCAATCCATTTTTTATCTTTAAAAATTATACATCAAACATATTGTGAAAATAATAATAATAAATGGTCCAAATCTAAATTTAATTGGAAAAAGAGAAGTTGAAATTTATGGTGAAATGGATTTTAATGATTATTTAAAATTTATTAGATCAAAGTATAAGAATTTTAAAATTGACTATTTTCAATCAAACATTGAAGGAGAAATAATAAACAAAATTCATGAATCTAATATTTATTGTGATGCTATTTTAATTAATGCAGGTGGATATAGTCATTATTCAGTTGCTATACTAGATGCCCTGAAATGTTCTAAAATTAAAAAAATTGAGGTGCATATTTCAAATATATATTCAAGAGAAGAGTTTCGATCTAAATCTATTTTATCATCGGCCTGTGACTCCGTTATTTGTGGCTTCGGATTAAAGTCCTATGAATTAGCAATTAAGAGTTTAAGTATTTAATTTTCTATAATTATTTTCACCATATAAATATTTTTCATATATATTTGTATTGCTTTTGAACACGGTCTGGTAGTTCAGTTGGTTTAGAATACCTGCCTGTCACGCAGGGGGTCGCGGGTTCGAGTCCCGTCCAGACCGCAATTAAAAAGAAAAAAAGCCTCCTATATTTTGGGGGCTTTTTATTTTTTTACATAATAATATTTAAATTTTATTTTATGAAAAATTATTTTTCAAAAGAATCTATTAATGAGTACAAGAAAATTTATAAAGAAAAAGGTTTTAAATCCTTATTTAAAAAACTTGGTTGGAAAATTTTTTTGATTATATTTTTATATTATTTAGTAAGAGATATTATTTTATATGTGATAGTTCCTATCTTTTTCTTTGATTTTCTATCAAATTATGGTTTTTCTAAGATTTCTATTTATGGTATTTTTTTACTCACATTTATTATGTTAATTATTTTTTTCATTCACTCCTTCAATAAGGATCTTAAATTAAAGATATTAAGAATGGCATCTTTTTTAGGTTTTGTCGCAGTTATATTAGGTGCATTTGGCGCTCATGCACTCAAAGATGTTTTAGTTGAAAATAATGACATCTATAAAACTGCTTCTTCTTATCATTTTTTAGTTGTTTTCCTAATGTTTTTCATGGGACTTGGATATAAGTTAATAAGTCAAAAATATTTAAAAATTGCATTTGTTTCAGCACTATTAGGATTGTTTTTATTCTCCGGATCTCTTTATTTCTTGAGTATCACTAATTTAAAATGGGTTGGGGCAATTACGCCTGTTGGCGGTCTTTTAATTGCTTTAACATTTATTATCCTAACTTTAGGCTTTAAGTCTGAAAAATAAATTTTATAAATATTTAATTAATATTAGGCAAACACATAATATAATTGAGTATATAGCTTGTAGGCCAATAGTTTGCCAATTTGAATTAACTAGACTTCTCTTATTATAGTTTATGTACATATTCTTGAAAATGTGTAATCCAAATAATAAACAAAAAGAAGTTGGCACTAGTAGGGAGATGCTTTCCAATTTAGTGTAAAGATAAAAGGAAGAGGCAATTGCCAACAATAAAATAAAAAGGTATATCCATCTACTTGCTTTTTTTCCAAAGGTTACAACTAAATGGTTTTTTCCTGTTTTAGCATCACTATTCATATCAGGAAATTCATTAATTAATAATATATTGGTAGTTAGTAAGCCAAGAGGAATTCCTAATAATAAACAGTTTAAGAAGTGAATACTTTCTGAAAAAACCCCATCATACATGGCAAATCCAGCACCAAGAGTTAAAAGGGGACCAAATGATAGAAAAATAGCAATTTCACCTAGCCCTCTCCTTGCAACTAACCTTAAAGGTCTTGCTGTATAAAAGTAACCTAAAAATAATCCGGCTACAGCCATTTGAATAACTCCTGATGAATTAGCAGGATTCACAAAATATAAGATACTTCCCGCAACAACTAAGGCAATTAGAGTTAAAATAATTGCTAGTTTTTTAGTTCCATTCAAAGATATTAAACCAAGTTCTATAGATCGACTTCCACCTGAAACTTGTTGAAAGTATTCTGTGTTTTCTTCATCAGTTCCGTCTTTATAGTCAAAATAATCATTAAATACGTTTATAGCTAAGTGTGCAATTAGTGTTCCAAGAATTGTTAAACCAAATAAAGCCCATGATACATTTTCAATACCTTGGCCATAAAAATATGAACCAATTACAAATATTGGAAGTAATGAGGCTGACGTAAATGGCATCCTCGTTATTGCTAAACCTTTGATCATTTTTGTTGAAAATTTAATAGGAACATTAACTTCTTTATCAATTGGCTCTGTCACACCACAGTATCCAGTTTGTGGCTTGTCTTTACCATTTTTAAAAGTTGGTGTAATACGAATTTTTGCATTTATTTTACTTCCATCTTTACGAATAAAATATGTTTCACCTACGTATTCTCCCATTTTTACAGCAGTATCTAACCAACCCGCAACATT
>Ga0160423_10004904_pt1 | contig 10966 bp, 14 predicted proteins | sample CRUFie14St8metaG_FD_108191 | JGI IMG/M metagenome (GOLD analysis project Ga0160423, IMG submission 108191) | Marine microbial communities from the Costa Rica Dome - CRUD Field 142mm St8 metaG | ecosystem: Environmental > Aquatic > Marine > Oceanic > Photic zone | place: Costa Rica: the Eastern... | reverse complement strand
ACGACCAGCCTAGTTCGGTTGCGCCGTTCTGATTCCCAGTCGTTGCAGGGGATCACCGATTCCCGGAAGGATCCGGTTCTGCTCGTCGAGATCGGCATCGATGCAGGCCGTGTGAATGGTGATCTCCGGATAGCTTTCACCGATGCATTTCAGTCCCGGGCTGGCGGTGAGCGCTGTGATCACCCGCAGCCTGGGGGCCTCAACCCCCAGCTGCTCCAGTTGACGAAGCAGTTCGATCAGTTCATCGCCCTGAGCGATCTGGTCGAGAAGCAGCACCACACCGGCCTGGGTTTCGATCGCATCCGGCAGCCCCGCCAGGCAGAGTTCGGCGCTGGGCAGCACCTGGCGGGCACCCTCCCAGAGGTGCAGCCCTCCAGCGAACATCGGGACCGCCAGCAGTGGAACTCCGCTCTCAATCACGGTCCCGTCCGTGCTGGCGAGGGGCGTCTTCACCACATCCCGGCGGTGAGGCAACCAGTCCCTCATCGCCTCGTAGCTGAGCCAGCGTCCCAGTTCCTCCATGGCTGTTCGGTACAGCGCAGGAGGTGTCCCCTCATGCCTCAGCACGGTCAGCCAGTGGGCGATCAGAGGATGGGGCGGTACCACCACCCGGAGAGTCTTGGCCATGACGCGTGGCTGGGCAGTCCTCTGCCATATCGTGACGGCTCAAGTTACGGCAGTTGTTCCCTGAGACCTGTCGAGCGATTCTTCACCATGGTCTTGCCAGCACCTCTTCCCTCTGTTGTTCGTCGCCTCATCGCGTCGATGTTCTGTGGTCTGCTCGTTCTGACCGGACTGTTGCTCAACGGTGCACAGGCCCAGGCGATCACCGCTCCTGAGCTGCGCGGGCAACGCGCTGTTCAGGACATCTCCGCCGATATGCATGGTCGTGATCTCAAGGAGAAAGAGTTCCTCAAGGCCGACCTGCGAGAGGTCAATCTCAGTGAGACCGACCTGCGTGGTGCCGTGATCAACACCTCCCAGTTGCAGGGCGCTGATCTCCGAGGCGCGGATCTTGAGGATGTGGTCGCCTTCTCAAGCCGCTTCGATGGTGCTGATCTCCGCGACGCCAACTTCACCAACGCGATGTTGATGCAGAGCCGTTTCAATGATGCCGAAATCGAGGGCACCGACTTCAGCAACGCGGTGATTGATCTCACTCAGCTCAAGGCTCTCTGCAGCAGAGCAAGCGGTGTCAACAGCCGCAGCGGTCTCAGCACACGCGAAACGCTGGGGTGTCGCTGATGCCATCACGGCTTCCTGTCACCGTGATCACAGGCTTCCTCGGAGCCGGAAAAACAACTCTTCTCCGCCACCTTCTCGTCAACAGCGGCCAACGACTCGCTGTGATGGTCAATGAATTCGGCACGGTCGGGCTCGACGGTGATCTGATTCGCAGCTGTGGCTTCTGTCCCGATGATGAGGTTGACGGTCGACTGGTGGAGCTCAACAACGGCTGTCTGTGCTGCACGGTTCAGGACGACTTTCTGCCCACGATGGAGACGTTGCTCCAGCGCTCCGATCAGCTCGACGGCATCGTCGTTGAGACAAGCGGTCTGGCTCTGCCTCGACCTCTCCTGCAGGCCCTCGAGTGGCCAGCCATCCGCAAGCGCGTTCATGTGAACGGTGTGGTCACCGTTGTCGACGGCGAGGCCCTCAGCGCCGGCAGCCCTGTGGGAGATCCCAGGGCACTCGAGCGACAGCGACAGGAGGATCCGAATCTCGATCACCTCACCGCCATCGATGACCTGTTCAGAGATCAGCTTGAGGCAGCTGATCTTGTGCTGATCAGTCGATCTGACTGTCTTGACTCCTCCCAGAGGACTTCCGTGCAGCAGCAACTTGCATCACGTGTGAGGTCGGGAGCCAGAACGCTTGCCATGTCTCGCGGCGTTGTCGATCCATCTCTTGTGCTGGGGCTGAACGGTTCGAGGCAGCACGTTGACCGGGATGCCAGCAATCACGATGGTCACCACCATCACGCCGATGACCACCACCACGATCACAACCATGTGGAGGCGGTCAGCGGTCAGATCCGTCTTCAGAGATCTTTTGACCGTGGTCAGCTCGAACGTCTGCTCAGGGACTTCGTGATTGACCATGATGTGATCCGGCTCAAGGGTCGTCTCTGGATGCAGGACAAAAGTCTTCCGCTTCAGATCCAGATGGTGGGGCCTCGTCTCGAGAGCTGGTTTGAATCGGCACCGGCCCAGGCCTGGAAGCCTGAGCAATCATCCGGTCTGGAAGTGGTGGTGATCGGTTTGCAGAACGACTCCGCCGCAAGGCTGGAACGTTGTCTGCAGGCCATCTGATGCTGTATTCCGGCATTGCACTCGCTGCAGCTGCCCTAATTGGTTCAAGTTTCTCGCCGTTGACCCCTGTCATGGCGGAAGAAGCGGAGCTGATACACGGCTCCACCATCCGCTATCGCTGCAGTGGCGGTGAGCAGCTCGAGGCCACTTACTTCCGGCTTCGTGATCGCTCTCTCGCTTTCGTGCGTCTGAGAATTCCGGGTGGTCGGCAGCTGACGTTGCCTCAGCTTGCTTCTGGTTCAGGAGCCCGCTTCAGTGCCGACCGCGATGTCACCTGGTGGATCAAGGGCGAGAGCGGATTTCTGCAACAGCGTGATTCCAGAGGGGAATGGCGCGTCAGCCTGAACAACTGTGAGTCATCCCATTAGTGCGGCCGCTTCGACTGTGCCGGCTCCTGTGATGCCGACCCTCGATCAATCGCGCACCTCCAGCCGCTGGGTGCCGCTGCGCTCGATCAGCTGAGCCAGCTCCAACATGTCCGACCTGTTGACAAGGCCGATGCATCCCAGCGTGCCGCTCTGGGTGTTTCTCAGGCCTGCACTGGGATCCTGATGAATCCCCAGGACCCTGCGCCCGGTGGTGAAGTTGGGTTCAATGCTGATCCAGACCGGACCGAGTTCGGGAAAAGCCCCTGCAGCAAGCGGCTCGACAATTCCGACGCTGTAGGTGCCTGTGGGCAGGGGGGCGCGGCTGCCCAGCTGGTCACGATTGGCGTTCTGACGGTTTGCCCGGCCGCTGAGGGCATCGAAGCGACGAAGGGGCTCACCAGGGATCTCAATCTTCAGATTCCAGATGGGGTCACCTGTCGACTTCAACCTCCGGTCGGTGCGTTCCAGAACAAGGATGGGGACCGGGTCCTGCTTGGGGGGTGAAGGCTCCAGCAAGGCCATCAAGGACTGGCGTTTGCCCGGTTGGCCCTCAGCACTCGCCTCAGGCGCCCAACCCGCGCCTGCCAGAACCATGGCCAGGGTCAGGCCTGCGAGCAGGGGGCTGAACAGAGGACGAGTTCCGGCGGTTTGCATCCCGTTGGCAGAAAAAACCTGCCTTCTTTAAGGGAGATGATTATCGCTTCAGGAATGAATAAACGGTTTGTCAGCTGGCTACAGGCCGTCGCCAGTCCAGACCTGGGCAGTGGGCGACGATTGCAGCCGTTGTGCGCATGTAATCGGCATAGGAGGGCACCCGCTGCAGCAGTGCGCGTTCTTCGCGATGTGCCTTGCCTCTCAGAACGATGACCAGTGCAAGAAGCAACAGGACATGCAACAGGCTTCCCAACGCGAGCACCACTCCGAGAGAGCACACCAGGACCGCGCGATACAGAGGATGGCGACAGTGTCCGTAGACCCCAGTGGTCACCAGTGCAGCTCCCGGTTTGGGGTCGGGCAGTGGAGACAGGCTGGGGCCAAGTGCCAGCAAGCCCTGCGCTGCCAGCAGAAGACCGATCGCCAGGATGATCAGGCCCGTGATTTGTATGGCGCGGGGCCAATCGATCCCGAAGAACTCAGGCTTTGGCCATGCCGGGATCAGATGGCAGCTGATCAACACCAGCTGTGCCAGCAGCCACCACTCACCGCGGCGGTTGTTCAACCAACCGTTCCAGCTCAGTCCCCAGCCAGTGAAGGCCTGTTTCCAGTCGGGCATGGCGAGGGCAACCTCCATCACGGCTGTCCCATCGATGGGAGCATGCATCAATCCTGACGTCCCATCATTCATGAGAACCGTTGTGATCACCGGTTCCAGCAGGGGAATCGGTGCCGCCCTGGCTCGCACCCTGATCAAACAGGGACATCGGCTCTGCCTGGCTGTGCGAGCACCCGAGAGCCTGCAGGGCACTGATCTGGATCCTGCTCAGGCTCCTGAGAACCTGCTCTCATGTCGCTACGACGCCAGGGTTCCCGATGACGCGCAAACTGTGGTCGAGACGGCTCTCGATCATTTCGGATCCCTCGACACGCTCATTCACTGTGCGGGAATTCTGCGTCGCACTCCTCTTCTGTTCAGTGAGCAGGAACGCTCGGAACCGGATGAACTCTGGACTGTGAATGTGATGGGTCCCTGGTGGTTGACCCGGGCTGCCTGGCCTGCCCTTGCAAACTCTGGGCATGGGCGCATCCAGGTGCTGGTCTCGATGAGCGGCAAGCGCTGCAAAGGAACCCTTGCCGGTTACACGGCGAGCAAATTTGCACTGATGGGCCTCTGCCAGACCATGCGCAACGAGGGATGGGATCTGGGCATTCGCGTGACCGCCGTCTGTCCTGGCTGGGTCAACACCGAGATGGCCGCTGGCGTGAAAACGATGCCGCCGGAACAGATGACTCAACCTGAGGATCTGGCCAGTCTCTGCGCGCATCTGCTGACGCTTCCTGAGGCCGCAGTGCCTTTTGAGTGTGCTGTGAATGCATCGTTGGAGCGCTGATCAATCCAGAGGGATCTCGCCTCGGGCACAGATCTCGTTCCAGCAGAGCGTCCTTTCCGCAATCCAGCGTGGTTGCACGCTGGTCCAGGCACTGTCGTCATTCAGCTGCATCCGCATCCGGCCACTGCCGTCGTGGCGGAAGCGCACGGTTCGATCCTCAAACGCCAGCTGCCAGCTGGCGCCTTGCTGATCGCTTTCGAAACGACAGATCCTCCAGTCCTGATGCTGTCTCCTGCATTCCATCGACACACTGATGGCCGGCAAAGCTGGCGCAGCTGTGCCGAGTGCGGCTGTTGTCAAGACAGCCAGGGGCGACAGTGCGCGGACGAGAGCAGCCAGTGGATGGGGCACAGGCGTTCCGATGCTGATCAGAGGGCTTCTTTCAACCTGCATTTCGTCGAACGAAAGCGGTCCCCTGGCCTGCCAAGATTTAACAATTGCCGCTCGGAGCCCGTGCCGCGTTACCAAGCCCGTGTTCTGGTGCATCTGCGCCCATCGGTACTTGATCCAGCCGGAGAGGCCGCCAGGGCCGCAGCATCCCGTCTCGGGGTCGACGGTGTGGAGAAGCTGCGCATCGGCAAAGCCGTGGAAGTTGAGCTGGAGGCATCCGATGAAACGGAAGCGCGTCGAAACCTTGAACTGCTCAGTGATCGGCTGCTTGCCAATCCTGTGATCGAGAACTGGACGCTTGAGCTGACACAGTCATGACCATCGGGGTTGTCGTTTTTCCTGGATCCAACTGCGATCGCGACGTTCGCTGGGCCACTGAAGGCTGTCTGGGCATGTCCACGCGCTATCTCTGGCATGAGGAGAGGGATCTGAGCGGCCTTGATGCCGTTGTTCTTCCCGGCGGATTCAGTTACGGGGACTATCTGCGTTGCGGAGCCATTGCCCGGTTCGCCCCTGTCCTGGAATCTCTGCTCAGCTTCGCTGCTTCTGGTGGTCGGGTCCTGGGCATCTGCAACGGTTTCCAGGTGCTGACGGAGCTGGGACTTCTGCCAGGAGCACTCACCCGCAATCGTGATCTTCACTTCATCTGTGAGGACACGTCCCTTTCTGTGGTCAGCGATCGCACGCCCTGGTTGTCCTCCACGGGCAGTGGGTGTCGCTTCTCACTGCCCATTGCTCATGGTGAGGGGCGATATCAATGCAGTGATGACACGCTCAAGCAGCTGCAGGACGATGACGCCATCGCCTTGCGGTACTGCTCCAATCCCAATGGGTCCGTGTCCGATATCGCAGGCATCACCAATGCATCGGGTTCGGTTCTGGGACTGATGCCTCACCCTGAGCGAGCCTGTGATCCACAGACTGGCGGAACAGCAGGTCGAGCCATCCTGGAAGCACTGATCTCCTGACCCATGCGTCGTCGTTCACTCCTGGCGCTGTCCGCCGGCTGGGGGGTCGGTGTGTCGTTCTTTGCTGGTCGCGCTGTTCAGGCCAGATCAGTCTCCCGACCGCGTGAACCGAGAGCTGTTGCCCCACTGCGTCGGGGTTCACGCTTGAGAGCCATCAACCCCGGCACCTGGATTGATCCTGATGTGGACTTCACACCGCTGGTTCAGCGTTGCGAAGACCAGGGATGGATTCTTGAAATCCCTGAGGGTGTGAAAGGTCAGTGGCAATGGTTTTCGGCCACTGACGATCAGCGACGTGCCTCGATTGAAGAAGCCTGGAATGACCCCACTCTCGATGGGGTCATCTATGTCGGTGGTGGCTGGGGTGCCGCTCGTGTGCTCGAGTCCGGACTGAGGTTCCCGGAGCGTTCCTTCTGGTCTCTTGGTTTCTCAGACAGTAGTGCCCTTCTGCTTGCACAGTGGCAGGCAGGTTTGCTGGGAGCCATCCATGGATCAGCCTGGGGTGTGGATGATCAGTGGCAACGCACGGTTGATCTGTTGAGTGGACAACCGACGAATCCTCTGCAGGGGCGTGGAATCGGTGGGCGCAGGGCCAACGGTCGGCTCGTGGTGACCAACCTCACGGTTGCGACGCATCTGATCGGGACTCCCTGGTTCCCCTCCCTGAAGGGAACGATTCTTGTGCTGGAGGATGTTGGTGAAGCCCCCTATCGGGTTGATCGCATGCTCACCCAGTGGCGCAGTGCCGGAGTGCTGAAGGGTTTGTCCGGAGTGGCCTGTGGACGTTTCAGCTGGAAAGAGGACGATATTCTTCCAGGTGATTTCTCGATGTCGGACATCCTTGAGGAGCGCCTTGGTGATCTTGGTGTGCCAATGGTGATGGACCTTCCCCTCGGACATGGACGTCCGAATCTGTCGCTGCCTCTGGGGCGTGAAGCAACGCTCGATGCTCAATCGGGCCAACTCAAGTTGCATGACTGAGTCCCTGAATGATTGGTGTCCGGTTGCCAAAAGGGACGGTGCACTCCAGGAGATATTTGTTCATCAATGCAATCTTTCATTTGTTTTCTTTGGCTTTCGAAGTGTTTTCTTCCTCAGAAGGAGATCCATCGGAATCATTCCCATGCTGAGATAAGGCACAAGCTGAGGTGAGAATTCAGCGGCAAGGCCTATTAATAAAAACACGGTAACGAAGCTCGCACCTCGGTATTTTTTGAGACCTGAACTCTCATGGCGTTCCGTGAGTGCAGATTCCTCCAGCAGATCAGGATTTTTCCAGGCGTGAATTGCAACAAGCCACCCAACTCCGCTGATCAAAGCCAGGGTCCACCAGTACAGAAGGCCAACACCCTGGGTTTCTGTCAATTGCCCGTCATTCAAGGAACCGTAGAGTGCCGTTGGCCAGGGAAGAAAGACAATCAAGGCCATCCATAATGAATTCAACCAAAAAATTGTGGCGTCAAAGGTTCTCATTGAGTTGAACACCTGATTGTGTTTCAGCCATAAAACTGAAAGGATTAAAAAGCTGAACCAGAACACAAAAATCTGAGACGAGTTGTTATTGATCAGCTTCCATGCCGTTTCTCCATTTTCTGATTTGATGTCAACCAGAGGCAGTAACTGTAAAGTGATGGCAATGGCGACGACGGCATCAGTGAAATTGATCAGTCGATCGAAAGCCCTTCTCTGGACTGCTGATACGGTGCCGCGAGCTGTGTTCATTCAACTTGTATCCATCGTTCTCCATGCTACCTCCGCGATAAATATCAATTCTTGCATTCAGGTTTGTTTGAATTCCGCATGTTATTGAATACATCAATGGCCAATCCTTTCGTCTTTGCGATGATTTGTTCGATTGCAATACTCAAAGTGTTGAATCTATTTGCTGATCATTGATACGGATTTTTTCAGCTTCCGATCAAAATCGAGGCTTTGGTCGAGTGCAATGGAAGTCCTGAAGTTTGAATGATTCGATAATCACTTCTATGGCTGAAGCTGACAGGCAGCACTTCGATCCAGAAAAAAAGGGGCTATCAGCCCCTTTCGAGTCAGCAATCTGAAAGTTCTTTGCAATCAGACAGCGACTGCAGTTTTCGGATCGAGCACGCCCTTGGCATAAAGACCGGCGTAGTAGGTGATGCTTTGTTGATGAATTTTGCTGGCATTGCCCGCAGCCCAGAACTGCTGATAGCGGTCGAGGCAGACCTGCTTCATGTATTTGCGTGCTGGCTTGTTGAAATGGCGGGGATCGAAATTGGCAGGGTCAGCAATGGCTGCCTCGCGAACCGCCGCAGTGAATGCAAGGCGATTGTCAGTATCGATGTTCACTTTGCGAACACCATTGCGAATGCCTTCCTGAATTTCCTCAACCGGCACCCCATAGGTTTCGGGGATTGAGCCTCCATGCTGATTGATCATCTCCAGCCATTCCTGAGGCACTGACGATGAGCCATGCATCACCAGATGGGTGTTGGGAATGGCCTTGTGAATCTCAGCGATTCGGCTGATGGCCAGCACTTCGCCTGTGGGTTTGCGGGTGAACTTGTAGGCACCGTGACTGGTGCCGATCGCGATTGCGAGAGCGTCGCATTTTGTCTTGGCAACGAAGTCCGCTGCCTCGGCAGGATCCGTCAGCAACATGTCCTTCGACAGCTCACCCTCGAATCCGTGTCCGTCTTCCGCTTCTCCCTTGCCGGTTTCCAGCGAGCCCAGGCATCCAAGCTCACCCTCAACGCTGACGCCAACGGAATGGGCGAAATCAACCACCTGCCTGGTGACGGCCACGTTGTAGTCGTAACTGGCAGGAGTCTTGGCATCAGCTTCCAGTGATCCATCCATCATCACGGAGGTGAATCCGTTGATTGCGGCGGAATAGCAGGTGTCTGGAGCATTGCCATGGTCCTGGTGCATCACCACCGGGATATGCGGATAGGTCTCGGTGGCGGCCAGGATCAGATGACGCAGAAAAATTTCACCGGCGTAACTGCGGGCTCCTCGTGATGCCTGCAGAATCACCGGACTGTCGGTCTCGTCAGCCGCTTCCATGATTGCCTGCACCTGTTCAAGGTTGTTGACGTTGAATGCAGGTATGCCGTAGCCGTTTTCGGCAGCGTGGTCGAGCAGGAGCCGAAGCGGAACGAGCGCCATAGATAAAGTCCAAAAAAAGGCCCTAAGGAACCAGAAGGTCCGTAGGGCCGAGACTTTACCTGAGCGGTGTTTGATTTGTCACCTCAGCCTGTCGCGCAAGTGGCGATGGACTGTGCGTCTTGATGGATCAGTAGGTGTAGCCGGCCACGAACAGCTGCTCGTCGGAGGAGGGCTGTGAGCCGGGCACGTAGCGACCGAGTGAGGCTTCGGAGTTGGCCTGAGCGCGGGCCAGCAGTGCTTTCTGGCCTGCCTCAAGGTTTGTGCCTGCCCAGCCTTTCAGGCAGGAGTGCTGCAGAGCTCTGCCGTAGGAGAAGCCAAGGTTCCACTTCGCTTTGCGCTCAATGGTGTTCATGTGGTTGAGGTAAACCGAGGCGGCTTCCTCGCTCAGGCCACCTGACAGGAAGACGATGCCGGGGACGCTTGCGGGAACACTGCGCTCAAGCGTGCGCACGGTCATGGCGGCCACTGTCGCCGGGTCGGCCTTGACGGAACAATCGGCTCCCTGGACGGTCATCGAAGGCTTCAGGAGTGTGCCTTCGAGCAGAACTCCATTGGCCTGACAGGCGTGATACACCTCCTGAATCACGTGTTCCTGAATCCGGGCCGTTGTCTCGATGGTGTGATCACCGTCCATCAGGATCTCGGGTTCAACGATCGGCACCAGGCCGGATTCCTGAACCGAGCGTGCGTAACGGGCCAGTCCCCAGGCGTTTTCCCTTACGGAGAGAGGGGATGGGCAGCCATCGGAAGTGATCTGCAGCACGGCGCGCCATTTTGCGAAACGTGCTCCCTGGGCGTAGTAGTCGGCAGCACGCTCGACCAGACCGTCCAGTCCGGTGCAAAGAGTCTCAACGGATCCGGCACCAGCCAGGGGACGCAGGCCCTTGTCAACCTTGATGCCTGGAATGATGCCCAGTTTGCCCAGTTTATTGACCATGGACTCACCGTCGGCATGGTTCTGGAACAGGGTCTCTTCGTAAAGAATGGCTCCGCTGATGAAGTCTCCGAGACCTGCTGTCGTGAACAGCATCCCGCGATAGGCCTGGCGATTGGCTTCGGTGTTCTCAACGCCGATGGAGCCGAGGCGCTTGCCGATGGTCTTGGTGGATTCATCCACAGCAAGAATTCCTTTGCCGGGTGAGGCCAGGGATTGCGCTGTTGCAATCAGTTCGGAGGAATAATCAGACAGTGCCATTTGATTCTTCAGAATTGAAAGAGTCTCGGGGCCTCGAAGGCCGTCTCGACCCCTCTGTTTACAGCTCAAAGTAAGATTTGCTACAGCATATGCGCAGCATTTGATTCGTCGCAGCTTTTAATGTTGCTTCCTTGCCTCGGCTGGGCTACGCGATTTCAGGTTGCTTTTCCTGGTGACGGCAGGCGTTATCAGTGCATCGGGGCGATCGTCGGCTGTGGTTGTTCACTTACATCAAAAAGGCTGACACCGTGAGGTGCCAGCCAAGACGAATCATGAATTCAATCCCGATGCGACCGAATCAGTTCTGAGCGAGAGTTTGCCACTGATCGGGCAGGATCTTGGCGACCAGATCAAATTTGCCGTCCCCCAGGGGCTTGGCGACGTAGGCAACGCCCATGGGAGCCGGATAGATACCGTTTTCGGGGATGACAGGCATCGTCACGCCCTGGAAGGGATCATCGTGACCCACCAGGAATGTGTTTTTGCCGGCCTCAGGCTTCGCAGACAGCAAGGGAGCAACACGAGCCGCGTATTCCTT
>Ga0160423_10004903_pt1 | contig 10967 bp, 10 predicted proteins | sample CRUFie14St8metaG_FD_108191 | JGI IMG/M metagenome (GOLD analysis project Ga0160423, IMG submission 108191) | Marine microbial communities from the Costa Rica Dome - CRUD Field 142mm St8 metaG | ecosystem: Environmental > Aquatic > Marine > Oceanic > Photic zone | place: Costa Rica: the Eastern... | reverse complement strand
GACAAAAAAAATAACGGAGGTATTGTAGCATTAGAAAAACACCTAGAACCCACAATTTTAGTTGTACCTGATTCAGTTTTACTTTCAGAGGCTGATTGTTATTCTATTCAGGCTGAAATGTTATCTCACTGTGGACAAAAAATGCAGAATCGTTTTGCAGTTTTAGATGTTTATGGTGGTACTACTGCAAGAACACATAGTGATGATGATGTTATAACCAAGTTTAGAGAAGGGGTTGGATCTAATTTCCTTTCTTGGGGTGCTGCTTATTATCCGTTTGTTAATACAACCGTTAACAGTTCATCAGAAGTGAATTACAACAGAATTAGTAATCCTGAAGCTTTGATTGAGATGCTTACGGCTGAGGTTGATTCAAACCTTGATTCCGGAAAAATTTCAGAAGCCAAAGCTGATGCCATAAAAATCGAAATTGCAAAGATTAGTGACTCAGAAAATAGTGATGTAAATTCTACACATTCTATTCTTAAATCAGTCAGCCCTTCATACAATTTAATCATCGATAACATATTAGATCAATTAAATGTAATGCCTCCAAGCTCAGCTATGGCTGGTGCCTACTCTATGGTAGATGGAACTTTTAATGTTGGTAAAGCTCCTGCAAATATTAGCTTGGGCTCTGTCATATCACCAGTTGTTAATATTAATTCTGATGATCAAGAAGATATGAACATGCCTTTAAACGGAAAAGCAATAAACGCTATAAGAAGCTTCACAGGTAAAGGTACTCTTGTATGGGGAGCAAGAACCCTAGACGGAAATTCTCAGGACTGGAGATATATCAGTGTTAGAAGAACTATGACTTATTTGGAGCAAAGTATAAAATCTGCTGCTGAGGCATTTGTATTTGCACCAAATAACTCAACTACATGGTCTACTTTAAGAGCAACTGTTAGTAATTTCTTAAACAACCAATGGGTTGGAGGTCTTTTAGTCGGTTCAAGTACAGCTGAGGCATTTGAAATAGAGATTGGGTTAGGTTCTACAATGACCGCTAATGATATACTAGACGGTATACTCAAAATGACGGTTAAAGTAGCTATAGTAAGACCAGCTGAGTTTATAGTTCTTACATTTGAACAAAAACAACAGGAGTCTTAAAATTAATTAATTAAAAAAACTTAAATAAATAAATTATGGCAACACCAACAGCAGGAGACGGAAGTTCACAAGATCAATATTGGCCCTTACCTAAGTTTTATTTTTCGGTTGATATAGGTGATTTTACAGACTTGCCTTTCCAAGAAGTAAGTGGACTAGATATTTCAACTGAGGCAGTCGAGTACAGGCATGGAAATAGCCCTGCTTTTTCGGCAATCAAAATGCCTGGTATGATGAAATATGCTGATGTTACACTTAAGAAGGGCGTTTTCACAGACGATAATGAATTTTACAATTGGATTAGTGGAATTAGTCTGAACACATATGAGAGATTAACTGTTGTAATCAGATTACTAAATGAAGATGGGGAGCCGGAGGTTACATGGCAATTAAATAACGCCTTTCCACTTCAGGTTACTCCAACTGATATGAATTCAACGGCATCTGAGGCAGCAATTGAAACTATTGTTTTTGCTCACGAAGGCCTAGAAGTAGTCTTATAACAATTCAAAACTCTGTATTAATTTTATTTTATAGATTAGTCTATATATATTATTAAAACCAGTATTTTATTGTATCATGGCATTACCAATAGCTGGAGACGGAAGTAATCAAGACCAATACTGGCCTCTACCTAAGTTTTATTTTTCAGTTGATATAGGAGATTTTACTGATCTTCCCTTTCAGGAGGTTAGCGGATTGGATATTTCAACCGAGTCTGTTGAATATAGACATGGTAATAGTCCAAACGGATCTATTAACATGCCAAGTATGTTAAAATTTGGTGATGTAAGCTTAAAAAAAGGTGTATTTACTAACGATGATGAGTTTTATAACTGGATAACCCAGATTAATCTCAATACTTACAAGAGATTAACAGTTGTAATCCGTTTATTAAATCAGGAAGGTGAACCTGAAATGACTTGGGAATTAAAAAATGCATTTCCTGTTCAAGTTACACCTACGGAAATGAATTCAACAGCATCTGAAGCAGCTATCGAAACTATTGTTTTTGCTCATGAGGGTCTAAAAATCCTGGTTTAAATAACATCTTTAAATAATTCCAATTCGTTTTGAAAACTTTCTTCAAACTGATTTTTTTTTGAATTTTCTGACCTTCTTAATAATATTTTGTTTTGATTAAGATGATCTGAGTAGTGATAGTATAACATATTATCAGTGATAAAAACAATTGATTTTTTTATTAAAGTAGTGATAAAGTTTTTATCAGATTTAAAAAATTCTTTACCTATCATAATTTTTTTAATTTCTGGATCTAAATTTTTTAAAAAAACATCAAATCGACTAGTATGCTTGCTTGTAGTAGTTATTATAATTTTTAAATTATTTTTAAATTTTAGTAATTTCTTAAGTTTTATAAACAGCTGATGATATAATCCTGTTTCTTTTTCATTTATTAAAATATATAAAAATTTTATTTCGTCAAGGTTTTTATTTAACGAGCTATTCAAACTCCAGTTTATATATTTTTTCGCTTTTTTTAATTCTTTATTTTCAATAAATATTTTAGGTTTATTAATAAATTTTGAGAAATTATTATTTAAGATTAATTTATTTTTTTTCAAAATGTCTCTTATATTTTTGATATCATAACGTTTTACTTTGATAAACGATTGTTTGTTAAAAATTAAATTTCCAAAAACATAAAAAAATAATTTTTGAGATAAATCAATAACAATTTTCTCTTTGATAAGAGAAAATCTGCGTAAATTTTTGACTACATCTTTTACATTATTTAATCTAATAATTTGGTCAAAATAATTGAAATTTATAAATAAAGATTCCTCTAGCTTATTGTCGACTACTACAAGAATAATTTCTTTGTATTTTGTTTTTTTTAAATTTTCTATAAGAATATTAAGGCAAATAACATTAAAGAGGTTTTCACTGGGTTCAAATAATATAATTGATGATTTCAAGTAAATTTATTTAATCTTTTGTTATTGCTCTTATATAATCAAACTTATCCTTAACAGACATACCCCAATGAGAAAGATTACCTTTGTTGTCTGTCATAATAATATATTCTTTATTGTTTATTTTATAACCTTCTATTCCTGTTATAATATTATTTGCACCTAAATCAATGTCAATTCTGGGATTTTTAAATTCTACGCTAATGTCATTAATAGAAATGGTTCCGTTCAATGCGGTAGAAATCAATCTGTTTAACTCTGGATCGTAAAATAGAGTAATAATTTCAGAGTTATGTGCTAAAATTCTATTGAGATATTTTAAAATACCGTTTACATCTTCAAATAAGTATATCCAACCATTTTTTGTTGAAAAAATAAATTTATCTTCAAAATATTCTACTTTTGTTACTTTATCATTAAATGATAATACTCTATCATCGCTTTCAAAAATTAGAGTATTTGATTTGTTTGCAATGTTAAACTTAAGTATGTCACCTTTTTTTGTTGATATATAAAGGTTGTTTTTTTGGTCGTAAGCTATATCAATAAAGTTATCATTTGTTTTGAGATTTATCTTATATTGATAAAATTTTTGATCCTTTATTAAAAATTCAATAACTCTGTCATTTTGGACAGAGTAAATACTATTTCCGTCAAAAACTAAGTCATTTATGGGAAGCATATTTCTACTTCTTTTTTCAGGGAAAATTCTGGTTTTAATGTTTTCTTTTAAACTCAAATACCATATATCCCCGTTAGTTAAGCCGACAGCTAATACATCAGAATTTAAGTTTACAATAGAATTAATTTCATTTCCGATTTTAAATTCTGAAAAGGTTAATTTGTTTAGTTCTGTGTTAAGTTCATTTGAGTAAAATATTTTGCCATCTTTCCCAGCGGCATAGAGTCTGTTATCATCAGAAATTAATATTGTATTTAATCCTTTTATATTCGAGTTATTTGATAAATCGTTTAATAGATTCAAATTTGGGACTTCGTTGATTGAATTTACGCCGTTAATTTTAGCAATGACATTATTAGCCAGTTTTCTGAGGGAATTTTTATCATTTTGACTTGTAATAAGCATTAAATCCCGCACTTCTTCTGAGTCCTTTTTATGAATATTAAGTAATTCATCTTTTTCTTTTGAAATTTTCGTATATCTTTCAAATAATTCGTTAGCTTTTCTACCAAAGACTTTAGCTTTGCTAATATCTTTTTTATTCAATAGAGATGTTTCTTTTGCAAGATTTTCAATTTCATTATTTAACACAATTTCATTTCTAGCCAGTTCTATAAATTGTCTTTTTATATTAATATCTATATTAGCATTATTTATTGCTTTTTTTTGATTACTTATTATTAAAGAATCATTCAAAATAATTTTGCTAATAGCGCTTAACGAATCTTTTTGAATTTGAATTAATTGTTGTCCCATCCTAATCATTTCAAAATCTTTTTCAAGATTGATATTTAATAATTCTATAGAGTCAGACATTTTTACAGAAAGCTTATTTATTGAATCATTTTTTCTTTCAATCTCTTTATTTTCTTCGGTAAGCAACATAATCAAATTTTCTTTAACAACTTTATCATGATGTTTTTTGTAGTAAAAAATAAATAGTGCAAAAAATAGAGTTATTATAAAAAAATTGGCAAACCATTTTATTTTAGTTGTTCTCTTTTCTTTATTAATTTTTTCTAAAGCTATTTTTTTATCGTTTTCAAACTTCTTGTTTCTTTCATTTAAATAACTCTCAATTTCATTATACTTAAAATGATATTTTTTTGACCACTCTTCGTTAATATTATTTTCATTTATGAACGCTATTCCTTTTTTAACCGCTTCAATACTTAAATTTTGATTTTTATCAATTGCAGTTTGTAATTGGTTTGTTAAATCATAAACATGATTTTCGTTTTTTTCAATTTTTTTTAATCTATTCCATTTTAAAGAGTTTGAATATTTAAGACTTACAAAATCACATTCGCTAATTTCGTAATTAGAGGAAGGTTTTATTGAAGATTCATTCTCACCAACTATATCAAATAGAAAGCCAAACTCAGAGTTAATTTTTAAAAATAAATCAGTTAAATATGCTGAGCTTTTTTTTGTGTAGTTTTTTAAGTATCCAAAATTTTGATAATAGCTCTTTATTTCAACATCAGAGTGAACTAAAGATCTTATTATTAAATTTATTATTCTTTGTTCTTCATTATTTAGATTTGAAATATATAATTCTAACTCATTATTAATTATATTTTCAAGGTATTTATTATCATAAAACTGCTTTAAACTTTCCTCATCATTTGTAGAGTATAATTCAAAATATTTTTTAATAATCATCTGAAAATTGACAAGAAAACCGGGTTGCTCCATAATTTTCTCGTTAATTTTATCAAAAATTTGTACTGGAAATTCAATATTTAAATAACTATTAAAATTATTTTTAAGGCTATGTAGATTAATATTAGGAAGGTTAAATTGACTTAAAGTGGTTAGCTCAGAAAATTTACCATAGACATTAAGCTTTGAAAAATATTTCGATTGGATTGCTAAAATGAAATATACAGAGCAGTGTCTATTTTTCACTGTTTTATAAATCAAATTAATGAACAAATCATCATCATCAGAAATTTCAGCATTAAACAGTTTTGAATATTTAAATAAATCTTCAGTATTATCTATAGTGATTAATAGATTTTTCTTATCAAAAATTGATGAATCTTTAATTATTTCGACTAAACCTAAACCAGATTTTTTATATAATCTTTCTTTAAAATAATCAAAATCAGATGATTTTGGTTTTTCGATAAGTTGAAGAGAGCCATTTTCATATAGTGATCTTGCTAAGTTATCAATAGGCTTTATGCCAGGTCTTGTTTTGCAAATATTCCATTCCCTTCCAGATTTTCCAGCAAATCTTTCTTTAATTCTTTTTAAAATACCTGCATTTATAAATGATGATTTTCCAGAACCTTCATCACCATTTATGATTAAAATTTTATTCTTCTTTAAAATTTCTAATGCATTTTCAACAGACTCATCTCTTGCAAAGAAACGTTCACTGTCAATTTCATTATATTTTTTTAAGCCTTGGATTGTTGGTTTTGATTTTTCCAATGTAGTTTAAATCATTAAAGATTTTCAATGTTAAATTAAAAAAAAATAGTTCAAGCGCAAAAAATAAAACTTACTAGTTATTTTTTTTAAAATTTAGTTGAATTATTGAATAAAAAAATAGATATTTAATTGATAAGTCGATATTCTAGTTAAATTGGACCATAACAAGAATTTTTATAATTTTTTTATTCAAATATGCCCAGAAGAAAAAGCAGAAGAAGTAGAAAAAGTAGCGTAAGAAAAAGTACTAAGAAATATATTAGTAAGGCCAAATCTAAGCTAAAATCCAAAGTGAAGTCTTTGTTTAAATCCAAAGCTAAATCTGCAGGCAGTAAACTTAAAAGCTTTGCAAAGAAATATTTATCCTCAAAAAGAAAATTCTCTACCAAGAGATTTTCTAATAAAAAATTAGCAAGAAAAGTTTTATTTGCAACTGTAAAGTCGGTTAAAAAAAATTTTGTAAATAAACGTCAATCTTCAATCTCTGTTCCGGGTAATGTAAAGCCATTTGACGAATATCCAATTTTGGGCTATAAGTTTGATGTAGTTTTTACTATAGATGGTACTACTTACAATTCTGCTTTTCAGTCAATCTCAGGAATTTCAAAATCAACAAAAGTTACCAAAATTCAAGAGGGCGGTGATTATGAAAGAGAATACCATTTACCTGGTGAATTTTCTTATAAAGATGCAACTTTTAAAAGAGGGGTTTTGAGGAATTTCGGAGATAAGTACCCTGCAGATTTACAATTTTGGTTTGAAACTTTAGGGTGGCAAAACGGTAACAGAATTAAAACTGCTGAAATTGAAATCCATGTTAAAGATTTTAATCAACAGAAGCAAAGAGTGACTGTAGAAACAATTACTCTATCAAATGCCTATCCAACATCTGTATCAATGGGCGAGTTAGATTCTCAAAAATCTGAAGTTTTTCTTGAAACAATAACTTTAAGTTTTAGTTCATACGCTAGAAATAGGAGTTTAATTGAGGTTCCAGACCAAATACCTATGAATTCAATTGTGTAATATTATAAATTAAAAATTTTCTTATGGTTGAAATAAAACAATTAATAATTAAGGGAAAAGTTAATGGTGAATTTAACTCAACAAATCAGGAATTAGTTAAAATTATCAATGAACAGATTGACAACTACATTTCAAAGTATAAGTTTGCTTTAAGTAAAGACCAAAAAAAATTTTTAATTCAAGAGTGTAAAGAAAATATTTTAAAACAAATTGAAATTGATTCCAAGCTATGAATAAATTAGTTATTAACGCATATGAATCTCCTGACGGAAGTGCTTCTTTTTTAAATTTTTCGCTTCAGTTAAATCCAGTTTCTATTAAAATTACCAAGTCCACGGACAATCTAAAACAAAGTAAAGATGCTGATGGTAAAAGTACATCTGCATCAACAGCTACATTTCAACCAGCGAAAATAACTCTAAAATTTACTCTTGATGATACTGGAGTTGTAGACAGTTCAATTGATGGTGATTCGATAAAAGAGTGCATTTCTAAACTTGAAACAATATGTGTTACACCTAATGACGAAACTCATAAAAATCCGTATGTGCATTTGACTTGGGGTAATACGTTTACAGACTTTAACTATGCACAGGTTACTGCGTTAGAATACGATTATACATTTTTTGACAGAAATGGTGATCCGTTGAGATCGGTTGTTAGCCTTACAGTTACTGAGGTAGAAGACAAATTTGCTGGAAGAACATTTAATAGTCCAGATATTACGAGGATGCCAGTAATTAATGATAAAGATAATTTAGTTAAATTTAGTTTGGACCAATATGATAATAAAAACTATTATATTAAGATAGCTGAGATAAACCAATTGGCTTCAATAAGAGATTTAAAAAACGGAAATCAATTAATATTACCTCCACTCAAAAAGTAAAATATGTCAAATAGACCTAAAGATACATTAAACAAAAAAACATCCTTTGATATATTAATCAATGGTTCCCCTCTAGACACAAAATTCAGAGTTAATAAAATTTACACTAAAAAAGAAATAAATAAAATTAGCAGAGCTAATGTACAGATTTATGGTGGTGATATATTTAAAAATGAATTTTCTGAAATAGAAGATGATTTATTTAATCCAGGCAATGAAATTGAGATCAAGATGGGTTATGATCAGTCAAATTCAACTGTTTTTAAAGGTGTGATTGAATCCAGATCTGTTGCAATGTCAAACGGTTATCAAAATGATCCAGATAAGAGCTTATTAAAAATAGATTGTGTTGATAAGTCAATTATGCTTACAAATTCTTTTACGAATGAAATTTATGAGAATATGTCCGAATCTGATATTATTAATAATTTGATTAACAATGTTCCAGGACTAAGCTCTAATATTGATTCAATTGAAAATACTCATGATTTCTTTTCAAAATACAATAATAATGATTGGGAGTTTATAGTTGACAGAGCTGCCATGAACGGTTTGGTTGTTATAAATTCAAATAATAGTATTTCTGTTGTAAGTCCGTCCTGTGATGGAAGTTCAGAGTTGACAATTTCTAATAGTGGACAAACCTACTCATTTCATGCAAAAGAACAGACCGAAAACCAGATTAAAAGTGTTACAATAAACAGTGTTGATAGCTTTAATAATGAACAAATTAGCTCATCCTCGTCTGAGCCTTCTGACAACATGGTTTCATCTGATAATCTGAATATTGGTGATTTAGATAGTTTTTCACCAGATGAAGTGGTATTTAATTATGCATATGATTTGAGTCAAGATGAAATTGAAAGTATTAGTTTGTCAAAAGTAAAATATTTAAGATTAAATAGAATTCAGGGTAAAACTAGTTTTAAAGGAGTTCCAGAGTTGGAAATTGATTCAGTTGTATCAATCGAGGGGTTTGGAGATAAATTTGATGGAGATATATATGTTAGTGCTGTTATTCATGAAATATATGAAGGTGAGTTAATAACTGAGATATCATTCGGACTAAATGATAATATTTTTAGTAAATATAAGCTGAATAAAAGCTATTCTGTTAACAAAATTTCAGGTGTTCATATTGGAAAAATAACAGATATAGAAACAGACCCTATGACACAATATCGTGTAAAAGTTGTAATTCCAGAGTTAAAATCTATAAGTTCAAATATCTGGGATAATATTATGGAAAATGGAATTTGGGCAAAACTATCTCATACATATGTTTCTGAAGATTCTGGGTTTTATTTTCTTCCTGAAATTGGAACACAGGTTATTGTTTCATTCCTTGGTGAAAACCCTACTCAACCAGTTGTATTAGGAAGTTTGTATACAAATGAAAATAAGCCATACAAGAATTTTGAAAATTTGAATAACTATAAAGCTATTGTGTCCAACAACAAAATGATGATTGAATTTGATGCTGAAAATCAACTTTTAAATATATCTACTGAACAGGGTAATAAGATTGTATTAGATGAGCAAAATTCTAAGATTAGTATGATTGATGTAAATGGAAACGAAATTAATCTTTCTCAAGATGGAATTAATTTAATTAGTGAATCTGATATTGTTTTAAGTTCAAAGGGAAAAGTATCAATCAGTGGTTCATCAGGAATTGATATTCAATCCTCGTCAGATGTTTCAGTTCAAGGAACAAATATTAAAAATACAGCAAATGCTAAATTTTCTGCTGATGGTTCAGCGGGAATTGATATAAATTCATCAGCCATAACAACGGTTAAAGGTTCTATGGTTCAAATAAATTAAATTATGCCTGCAGCAGCTAGATTAACAGATTTTCATCAATGTCCAATGCAGACCCCAGGAGTTCCTCCTATACCACATGTAGGTGGGCCAATAATTGGTCCTGGAGCCCCAACTGTGTTAATAGGTGGAATACCCGCGTCAGTTGTTGGTGATTCATGTACATGTGTAGGACCACCTGATACAATAACTTCTGGTTCTTCAAGTGTTATGATTTGCGGTAAGCCAGCTGTGAGGATGGGTGACCCAACTGCTCATGGTGGTTCGATTAGTATGGGTTGTCCAACGGTACAAATAGGATAATATGGATAAAAAATCTTTTTTAGGGACAGGGTGGAGTTTTCCTCCAGAATTTGATTCAAACACAGGAAATGTGAAGTTGGTTTCTAATGAGGATGATATTAGACAAAGTTTGATCATATATTTTAATACAATGATTGGTGAGAGAATTATGAGACCTAAGTATGGATGTGTTATACACGATAAACAATTTGAAAGATTGAATAGTAATATTATTGAATCTCTGATATTTGAGATGACTAATGGAATTGGTGTTATAGAGCCTAGAATTAATCTTGAAAGTTTATACGTGAATAAATTAGAAATTAATGAAGGATATATAGAAATAAAACTAGAATACACTGTTATAACTACTAATATTAGAGATAATATTGTTTTTCCGTATTATATTAATGAAGGAACACATATTAAATAATGCACGATTTAGAAAAAAAAATATTTGATATTAAAAATTTAAAAATTGAAGATAGATCATTTTCAGATTTAATAAATTACACTGCCAAAATTTCAAAGCTGATAAATTTTTATAATCGCGATAATATTACTAAAGAGAAATTCTATTCAATGTTTTCACATGATAATAGTTTTCTGATTTCCGAGATTTCTAAATATGACATAAATGAATTAAAATTTATAAGAACTAAACTAATTAAGAGATTCGATAAAAATGAAACCTATAAAGAGAAAATTCAAACTTTTACAGAATTCTCTATTTTAACAAAATCTCTTTTTGAAACTATAAATGATT
>Ga0160423_10004900_pt1 | contig 10971 bp, 11 predicted proteins | sample CRUFie14St8metaG_FD_108191 | JGI IMG/M metagenome (GOLD analysis project Ga0160423, IMG submission 108191) | Marine microbial communities from the Costa Rica Dome - CRUD Field 142mm St8 metaG | ecosystem: Environmental > Aquatic > Marine > Oceanic > Photic zone | place: Costa Rica: the Eastern... | reverse complement strand
ATATAATCCTGTGAATGATGAAGATGAAGACATCCGTTAATGATAAAATAGGCGGTAAACTAGATATAACCGTCGAGGAGCAGAAAATGCCTGAAGTGATTAGCCCTACTGAAGTATCTACTATTTCAAATGCTAGTGAATTTGAACGTGATTATACTTGGACAAGAGAAAATATTATGGGTCTTATTCAAACTGGACAAAACTCATTAGAAGAATTATTTGAGATTGCACGTCAGTCACAAAATCCTAGAGCGTTCGAAGTAATAAGTGAATTAATAAAAACTGTAGCTAACGCTAATAAATCTTTACTTGATCTTCATAGACAGCGTAGACAGCATGACCCTAATGCTGGACCTGATACTATTAATAATAATTTATTTGTAGGTAGTACTGCTGACTTAATGTCTTTAATTAAAAAAAGCAATATAGATGAGTAGTAGAGAATTCTATATGGGTAATCCCAATTTAAAGCGTTCAGGAGTAACGCTTAATTGGTCCCCTGAAAATATTCAAGAATTTATTAAATGTAAAGATGACCCAGTCTATTTTATAACTCAATATGTAAAAATTGTACATATTGATAGGGGATTAGTAGATTTTGATCTGTATGATTTTCAAACTGAGATAGTTAAATCAGTAGTAGATCATAGATTTACTATCTGTAAAATGCCTCGACAATCAGGAAAGACTACTACTATTGCTGCTATGATCTTATGGCATGTAATCTTTAATGAAAATTATAATGTGGCTATCCTAGCGCATAAGCTAGGTCAATCTAAAGAAATTTTAAGCAGAATACAATTAGCTTATGAAAATCTTCCTAGCTGGATGCAAATGGGAGTTGTTAATTGGAATAAAGGTAATATTGAATTAGAGAACGGTTCAAAAATTCTTGCATCAGCAACATCTTCTAGTGCTGTTCGAGGTGGTTCATATAACTTAATTTATCTTGATGAGTTTGCGTTTGTACCTTCTAATTTGCAAGAGTCATTTTTTGCTTCTGTGTTTCCTACTATTTCTTCTGGTAATACATCTAAAGTATTAATTACCTCTACTCCTAATGGATTAAATCTGTTCTATAAACTATGGGTTGACTCTGAAAACGGACGTAATGATTATAATAGAATCGATGTGCATTGGTCAGATATTCCCGGAAGAGATGAACAATGGAAAGCTGATATGATCTCTAATACTTCTGAAGATCAATTCAGAGTTGAGTTTGAATGTGAATTTATAGGGTCAATGAATACTCTAATAAACCCGAGCAAACTAAGAACTCTTGCAGAAGGTAGAGCAGTAATGATCGATGATTCATTAACGCTTTATGAATATCCTCAAGAGGAACATACTTATTGTATAACTGTAGATACATCGCGTGGAGTATCTATAGATTATAGTGCATTTCAAATTATAGATGTAACTAAATATCCTTATAAGCAAGTAGGTAAATATAAAAATAATAATATTTCACCTATGGTATATCCTAATATTATTAATCGAGTAGCTAGAAATTTTAATAATGCGCTAGTATTAGTAGAGATTAATGATATTGGTGGTCAAGTAGTAGATATCTTGCATAATGAGTTTGAATATGATAATTTATTATGGACTACTAATAGAGGTAGAGCTGGTCAAGTTTTAAGTGCAGGTTTCGGGGACGGATCGATAAGTAAAGGTGTAAGAACTACAAAGCAAGTTAAACGTATAGGATGCTCTAATCTAAAAGATATAATAGAAACCGATAAATTAATAATTCAAGATTTAGATACTATTATTGAACTAAGTCAGTTTGTACAAAAAGGTGATAGTTATGAAGCAGAACAGGGTACTCATGATGATTTAGTTATGTGCTTAGTACTCCTTGCCTGGTGTATAAATCAAGATTACTTTAAAGAAGTAACAGATTCAGATTTAAGACTAGAGCTCGAAAGAAAAAAGCAACAAGAAATCGACGATCAAATGCTTCCTTTCGGCTTTATCGACGATGGGCACCCAGAAGAAGAAACCTGGGGATCTTTAATTTAAAAGATTTATAAATAGTTACATAAAAAAGCCCATGAGTGTTTAATACAGGAGATAAAAGATGGCTGGTTTACAAGTAGGCGGTGGTGGCACTTTCTCAGTAAGTCCAGGGATTACAACCAGGGAATTTGACCTTACGAATGTTGTTGCTGCCGTATCCACTACGGAAGCCGGCATCGCAGGTCCATTTCAATGGGGCCCTGTCGATGAAAGAGTTTTTGTAACATCTGAAGACGAATTAGTGAAGCGTTTTCAAAAACCAAGTAACACTAACTTTGAAACGTTCTTTACTGCAGCTAACTTCCTTAGCTACGGTTCTGCACTATTTGTTGTACGTACCGCAATGGTAACTGGTAATAATGCTAGTCAGCTTGCTGCTATTAACGCATGCTCAGATGCTAATACCGGTCTACTTATTAAAAATGCTGACGATTTTTATAATAATAAAGATGGTACAATGAGCGGAACTGCATTTGTTGGTAGATTCCCAGGTGCATTAGGTAACTCTCTTAAAGTTTCTGTTTGTGATAGTGCTAACGCATTTTCATCAACACTTACTGGTAATGTTGTCGTAGCTAATGGATCAACTACTGTATCAGGTCTTTCAACTGGTTACAACACACAAGTAGCTGCTGGAGATCTTCTAAGATTTGCTAATAACAGAATTATTGGTAGAGTCTCATCTGTGACTAACTCTACCTCGCTAACTCTTACTTCTTCATATAGTGGTATTAGCGATAACCAAGGTTCAGCAACTCGTGAATGGAGATTTAAAACTAGCGTTGCTAAGGCTCCTGGTACATCTGCTCAAGCTACAGCTCTAGGCGGTTCTTTGGATGAAATTCACGTAGTTGTATATGACGAAGACGGTCAATTTACTGGTACTAAAGATCAAATTCTTGAAATTTATGCTAATGCTTCGAAAGCAAGAGATGCTAAAGATGCGCAAGGTGATACTAACTTCTATAAAGATTTAATCAGTCAAAGATCACAATATATTTGGTCAACTGGCTTTAAAAATACTTCTGATGGAAGAACAGTAACAAACTATGGTGGAACTATTTCAGGAACAAGCTTTGGCGTTAACAATACTCCTAAAGATTATGCCTTAACAGGTGGTCAAGATGGTGGTCCTAAGTCAGGAACAACTATCGAAGGTGTTGGTGCGCAAGGTATTAATAAACTAACTGACTTTACTGCAACTAATCGCGGTTATGATTTGTTTAGCTCACCTCAAGATGTAGATATTTCACTACTTCTTCAAGGTAAAGCAGTAGGTGGTACGAATGGTACTGATCTAGCAAACTTTATTATCGGTGTAGCTAATCGTAGAAAAGATTCTATAGCGTTTATTTCTCCCGAAAGAGGGGATGTAGTAGGTAATGAAGGTAACGAAGAAACTTCTTCTATAGCGTTTAGAAATAGCTTAGATTCTTCCTCTTATGCCGTACTAGATAGTGCTTACAAGTATCAATATGACAAGTATAACTCTATGTACCGTTATGTACCGCTTAACGGTGATACTGCAGGTACTTGTGTAAGAACTGATTTAGTAAGAGACACATGGTTCTCACCTGCTGGATTTAATAGAGGTGGCATTAAAAACGTAACTAAGCTATCATATAATCCTAATGGCTTAGAAAGGGATCGTTTATATACAAATGATATTAATCCGGTTGTATCATTCCCTGGTCAAGGTACTGTTCTGTTTGGAGATAAAACTCTGTTAGGACAGCCCAGTGCATTTGATAGAATTAACGTAAGAAGATTGTTTATCTCTCTAGAAAAAGCAATTAGTCAAGCTGCTCAGTTCTCACTCTTCGAATTTAACGATGAATTTACTAGAGCACAGTTTAGAAACCTGGTAGAACCTTTCTTAAGAGACGTTCAAGGCCGTAGAGGTATCTTTGACTTTAGAGTAGTTTGTGATACTACTAATAATACTGCTGAGGTAATTGATAGAAATGAATTTATTGGTGATATATACGTTAAACCAAATCGTTCAATCAACTTCATTCAGTTGAATTTTGTAGCAGTTAGATCTGGCGTCGAGTTCGCTGAAATCGTAGGACAGTTCTAAGGAGAAACTAAATGGCGTTCAATGTAAATGATATTAAAGCTCAATTAGAGTTTGGTGGTGCACGTCCTACCCTATTCCAGGTTCAAATTATTAATCCAACTGAACCTGCAGGTGATCTAAAAACTCCATTTCTAGTAAATGCAGCACAGATTCCTGAAGCTACTATAGGGTTGATCGAGATTCCATACTTTGGTCGTAAAGTTAAAATTGCAGGTGACAGAACTTTTGCACCATGGTCAGTACAGATCATGAATGACGAAGATTTTCTTATTAGAAATGCAATGGAAACTTGGCAAAACTCGATTAATTCGTTACAAGGTAACTTGAATACTACAGGCTCGACAGGACCTAATGCATATAAATCTGATGCAATCGTATCTCAGTTTTCAAAAGCAGGTGATCTACAAAGACAATATAAATTTGTAGGCATTTATCCTGCTCTTATCAGCAACATTCAGTTGAGCTGGGAAGCTGTAGACGAAATCGAAAGATTCGATGTTGAATTTAATTATGATTACTGGCAAGTAGTTGATGGTGTTACAGGAAACGCTGGCGGCATCTAATAGCTGACCGTGTTCTTTCTGTGATAAATATATAAAATGTAAAAGGAGTCAGTGTTTTGGCCACTCTATTCGGCTTTGAGATAAAGCGAGCAACTAACCCAACTGAAGATACCCCTTCCTTCGTTCAATCAAGTAAGGATGACGGTGCACTAGAAATAGCTTCTGGTGGTGCTTACGGTCAAGTTGTTGATCTCGAAGGTAGTATTAAAAATGAAACTGAGCTAGTAACTAGATACCGCAATATGGCTGGTTATCCTGAATGTGAAGCAGCTATTGATGATATCGTTAATGAATGCGTAGTTACAGCTGAAAAAGAACCTATTAATATAGTACTTGATGATGTAAAACTATCTCAATCAATTAAAAATAGAATTACTGAAGAATTTACAACAATTCTTACTATGCTTAACTTTGAGCAAACTTCTTATGAACATTTTAAAAAATGGTATGTAGATGGTAAAAGTTTTTATCATGCAGTAGTAGATAGAAACGATATCAAGGCTGGTATAAAAGAATTAAGATATATTGACCCCCGCAAAATCCGTAAAGTAAAAGAACAAAAAAAATCTAGAGATAAACAAACCGGTATTACTTCAATTAAATCTGAAAATGAATACTATATTTACAATGAAAAAGGTTTTAAAGGAGGCTATGCTTCTACAGTACCTGGAACTGGTGTAGATTCAACTGGTGTTAAAATCGCTAAAGATTCAATTATTCATTTTACTTCAGGTCTTACAGATGAGAATAATAAAATGGTTTTATCTCATCTACATAAAGCAATTAAACCTCTTAATCAACTAAGAATGCTTGAAGATGCTGCTGTAATTTATCGTATTACTAGAGCACCTGAACGTCGTATTTTTTATATTGATGTAGGTAATCTTCCTAAAATGAAAGCTGAACAATATCTTCGTGATATGATGGTTAAGCATAAGAATAGACTAATCTATGATGCTAATACTGGTGAAGTAAGAGACGATAGAAAGCATATGACTATGCTTGAAGATTACTGGCTACCTCGTAGAGAAGGTGGTAGAGGTACTGAGATTACTACTCTACCAGGAGGCCAAAATCTTGGTGAAATGGAAGATATTAACTATTTTCAGAAGAAACTTTATAAGAGTCTTAATGTACCAGTAACTAGATTAGAAGCTGAAAATGGGTTTAACGTTGGTAGAGGTTCTGAGATAACTAGAGATGAAGTTAAATTTTCAAAATTTGTAGAAAGACTTCGTAATAGATTTACTACTCTCTTTCATGAAACTTTAAGAGTGCAATTAGTACTTAAAGGTGTAATGACTGAAGATGATTGGGATAGTATTAAGTATAATGTAAGATATAACTTTAAGCGTGATAATTTTTTCAGTGAGCTTAAAGAAAATGAAATGATGCAAGGTCGGTTAAATATGCTTGGAATGATTGAACCTTATCTTGGTAGATTTTATTCCAAAGAATATGTACAGAAAAATATTCTTCTTATGACAGATGCTGAAATAAGTGATATGAATCGCCAAATAAGTCGTGAAGAGGGTAGCTCTGAAGATAACGATAATAACCCTGAAGAGGCAAGTTAATAATATATAAATAATATGACAAGGAGATAATAATGGCTGATCCAAAAAGTGATCCTTATGATACTGATGCTAATTATGAGTTAGCTAAACAAGTAGTAACTCATGTAGTATCAAACAGACCTACTAAAGCTAATGATTCTTTAGGAAGTATGTTTACTAATAAAGTGAGAGATGCTATCTCTGGAAAAAGAGAAGAAGTAGCTCAAAATATGTTTAATACTAACGATGAGGATTCAGAAGAAATTCAACCCGAGCTCGACTTAGAAGTTGAAGATGAGGAAGAAGTTGATACTGAAGAAGTAGAAGACGAAACCGAGTTGGAAACTGAAGAGGACGAAGATACCGAAACGGAATAATAAAATGAAGAGTCTAAAAGATATTACAGAAGCTGGAGAAGTAGCAGTACCTGGAGCAGGTCTGGGACAAGCTTATCCTAAAGGTTCTCGTCACAAAGATTTTACTGATAAGCATGTAGTTGCTACTATTGATCATCCTGTGGCTGATGACAACCAGTTTACTGGTAAAAATACTCGTAAGAAAAAACGCCTCGCGGATTATGAGTATGATAAGACTCAAAATAAAAAGACTCCTGATATTGATCAAGATTCAGAAGATAATCAAGATGCAGCTGCTTACGAAGAAGTAATCATTGATGACAATACTTCCGAAGAAGATTTCTTAGAAATTACTGATGAGATCTCTGATCGTATTGCTACTGTATACGAATCACTTTCAGAAGAAAATAAAGCAGCTTTTGATATTCTTTTAGAGACTGACGAAGGCTTTGAAAAAATTCTAGAATTTGTTAGTGATTTTGAATTCGTAGAAGAAGAAGAAAACGATGAGTAGATTAATTATTCTTAAAGGTAGCGAAGGTCTTTTTGCTAATTCAGGAACAGGTAATACATTTTTTGACTCAACATGTGTAAGACTGTTTGTTAAAACTGATTCCAAGCTTTCAATACTCGATACTGATGATAACTATATCGGTAACACTTCGTTTAAAGCTGCTGGAACTCAAGAATATTTTATTAGTAAAAAACATTCTGATAAAATTAAAGTTATATCTGGTACAGTACAAGGGACCCCAGTTGGGTTTGCAGACTAATGAAACTATTTACAGAAGTTAACGAATCAATTAATGTCGTAGAAGAAATTCTTGATGAAGCTACCGGTAAAAAGAGTCTTTTTATCGAAGGTATTTTTATGCAAGCTAATCAAAAAAATCGCAACGGCCGAGTTTATCCTACCGAAGTACTCGACAAAGAAGTTGAGCGTTATACTAAAACTTATGTTAATGAAAGACGCGCATTTGGAGAATTAGGTCATCCACAAGGACCTACTATTAACTTAGAACGCGTCTCCCATATGATTACTGATCTTAAAAAAGATGGAGATAATTATATTGGTAAAGCAAAGATTATGGACTCTCCGTATGGTAATATCGTAAAAGGTCTTATCGGCGAAGGCGCTAAATTAGGAGTATCCTCACGTGGTATGGGTACATTGAAACCTAATAAAGATGGCGTAAATGAAGTTCAAAAAGATTTTTATCTAGCTACTGCAGCAGATATTGTAGCGGATCCTTCTGCTCCTGATGCTTTTGTAAATGGTATTATGGAAAGTGTAGAATGGGTATGGGACAATGGTGTACTTAAAGCTGTTGAACTAGAAAAAATTAAGGCTCAAATCGAAGAAGATACTAAAAATAAAATTGATCGAGAAGAGCGTAACCTAAAAGCTTTCAGTACACTACTGAAATCTATAAACTAATAAATAATATCGATATAACTCAGGTAGGAGACCTAAACATGTCTGATCAGGAAAATGAAGTCCTTGAAGACGGTATCGAAGAAGCCAAAAGCGTACCAAACACAGGTGGCTCTGGAGTTCCGGCTGCAGAAGTTCCTGATCCAGTAGGTGCAAAGTCTTCTAAGAGAAAAGCCGACAAGGATTCGGGCGAAACAGCCCCTCTCAAAATGCCAGGTACTAAAGCAGGTATGATCGCATCGTTTGTTAACCGTTTGAACGGTATGAAACTTAGCGACATGCATAATCTTTATGGTTCACTGGCCGAAGAATCAGAAGAAGAAACAGAAGAATCACTAGTTGATATTGATGTCTCAGAAGATATTGACGCAATGCTTGCTGATTCTGATTTCTCTGATGATTTCAAAGATAAAATTACTACAATCTTTTCCGCCGCTGTAGGCGCTAAGGTTGCCCAAGAAACTGCTCGTATTGAAGAAGAAGTTGAAGCTAGATTCGAAACCGAAATCGATGAAGCTAAAGACGAAATTGCTACTCAAGTTGACGAGTATCTTTCTTATGCCACAGAAGAGTGGATGAAAGATAACGAAGTAGCTATTGTTTCTGAAATTCGCGCGGACGTTGCAGAGAGCTTCTTTGAAGGTCTTAAAACTCTGTTCGCCGAGCATTATGTTGAATTGCCAGACGAAAAAGTTGATGTTGTCGCTGAAATGTCTCAGAAAGTCGATGAACTTGAAGAGAAACTAGACGAAGTATTGACCCAAAATGCTGAACTGGTAAAAGAGAATACCGTCTTCAAAGTAGAAGAAACATTTGCCAAAGTCGTTGACGGCCTAGCCGACACCGAAGTTGAAAAAATGAGAACTTTTGCTGAAGGTATCGACTTTAGCGATGAAAATGACTTCCAATCCAAAATGGAAGTGGTCCGTGAAAATTACTTCCCTACTAAACAGCCCGAATCTGTTGTAGATGAGGAATTGGAAGATCCTGAAGAGGATAATGTTGTTATTAAAGATCAAACTATGAGTGCTTATTCGGATGCTATTCGTAGAACGATTCGTAAATAACTTTTGAATAACTTAAGAGTAAATAGGAGATAATAATGTACTCTGAAGAACTTAAACAAAAGTGGCAGCCTATCATTGAGCATCCTGATCTGCCTCCTGTTCAGGACGTTCATCGCCGCGCAACTTTGGCAACTATCTTGGAAAACCAAGAAAGAGCCGCAAGAGAAGATGCCGCCGGATCCGGTGGTTATCAAGCTCCAACGTTATTGGGAGAGGCAGCTCCTACTAACTCAACTGGCGGAAGTGTAGACAACTATGATCCAGTGCTTATCAGCCTGGTTCGTCGTTCTATGCCTAACCTTATTGCATATGACATCTGCGGCGTTCAGCCAATGACAGGACCAACTGGTCTTATCTTTGCAATGCGCCCACGCTTTACATCACAGTCAGGTACTGAAGCTCTCTATAATGAAGCTGATACTGATTTTGGTGCTTCTGCTGCAGGTAACACCGCTTCTATTCAAGCAGTTAACGCTTCTGCTGGTACTGGCCAAACTGGTACAGATCCAAATGCTCGCGCATCTGGTTCAGGATATACAGTTGAAACTGGTATGTCACTAGCAAATGCTGAAGCTCTTGGTGACGGTGCTAAAAATGCATTCCAAGAAATGGCATTCTCAATCGAGAAAGTAAGCGTAACTGCTGTTTCTCGTGCTCTGAAAGCTGAATATTCGATGGAACTTGCTCAGGATCTTCGCGCCATTCATGGTCTGGATGCTGAAACAGAGCTTTCGAACATTCTTTCAGCTGAGATTCTTGCTGAAATTAACCGTGAAGTAGTTCGTACTATCAACTATTCTGCTAAAGCAGGTGCTGATCAAGGTAACGTAACTACTGCTGGTGCTTTTGATCTGGACGTCGACTCTAACGGTCGTTGGTCAGTTGAGAAGTTTAAAGGTCTTATGTTCCAAATCGAACGTGATGCTAACAGCATTGCTCGTGACACCCGTCGAGGTAAAGGTAACATCATTATTACATCTTCTGATGTTGCTTCTGCCCTTCAAATGGCAGGTGTTCTGGACTATACCCCAGCACTTAACAACAACCTGAACGTTGATGATACAGGCAATACTTTTGCTGGTGTTCTTAACGGTCGCTATCGTGTATACATTGACCCATACTTTACATCTAGCTCAGGTGGTCGTCAATATTACACAGTTGGCTATAAAGGTTCTAGCGCATTTGACTCTGGTCTGTTCTATTGCCCATATGTACCGCTCCAAATGGTACGTGCAGTTGGTGAAGACACATTCCAGCCGAAAATCGGCTTTAAGACTCGTTACGGCATTGTTGCAAATCCATTTGCAACTGGTGGAGCTGATGGTACAATCGGCTTTGGCGGTAACACACAGTCTGCCAACATTTACTACAGATTGGTTAACGTTAAAAACCTTATGTAGAAATAATAAGAGTAGGATTAACCTACCACTACCTCAAAGGGGCGGCTTCGGCTGCCCCTTTTTTGTTAGATAAATACTAATATGAGTACTTTAACAGACAATCAAAACTTTCTTTCACCGCTTGGTTTTAGGTTTCTTATTCAAAAGATGCCTAACGTTAACTTCTTTATACAGACCGTTAACATACCTTCTGTATCAGTCGGTGAAACAACAATGCCTTCTCCATTTGTAGCTATTCCGGTAGGTGGAGATCATCTTAACTTTGGCTCATTATCTTTGACTTATAAAGTAGATGAAGATATGAAAAACTATAGGGAATTACATGATTGGATTAATGGTATTGGTTTTCCGGAATCGTTTGATCAACATAAAGAAGAACTTCAAAAAAGTGCTGGCATTAAAGCAAGTAAGGATCTATTATCAGATGGTACTTTGGTAATCCTTAATAGTAATATGAATCCTAACTTAGAGGTGACTTTTAAAGATCTTTAT
>Ga0160423_10004899_pt1 | contig 10972 bp, 10 predicted proteins | sample CRUFie14St8metaG_FD_108191 | JGI IMG/M metagenome (GOLD analysis project Ga0160423, IMG submission 108191) | Marine microbial communities from the Costa Rica Dome - CRUD Field 142mm St8 metaG | ecosystem: Environmental > Aquatic > Marine > Oceanic > Photic zone | place: Costa Rica: the Eastern... | reverse complement strand
TTCGGTGTTTGTGACCTCCTCTCCTACTTGGCTCACCTTTGGAGAGCCGGACTTTTGTCTCTGAAGGGACTCCTTGCTCCTTGACCTTTGGCTTTTTGGGTGTCTTTTAAAAAAATGACCAAAGTTCTGAATTGTCCCGAGCAGGACTGCGATACCCGATGGGATTCCTTGTCCGAAGGCGACAATGCCTATACCCGCTTCTGTTCTCGCTGTTTCAAGAAAGTCCTTCTGGCCCAGGACTACAAGATGAGGGAGGATTACATCCACTCCGGTGCCCTAGTGGCGGGCGCATCCAAGGATTGCTGAGCATGGATTCCCCCCATCACGCCTCACTGCTTGCCATGCATCGATTCACCTGATCTGCGTCGATCTTTCCCTGTTGGAACACCATGTCGCACACCACAGATCATGATCACCCTGTCGCGGTGATGACGGCGGCTCAGGAAGGCATGCTTTGGGGGTCCCTGGTGTCGGATGCCCTCGCCATGCCGGCTCACTGGTATTACCAGCGCGACGCCATTATTAGGGACTATGGGGTCATGGGTAATTACCGGACGCCGATAAACCCCCATCCGGACAGTATCCTTTGGAGAAGCCATTACGAACCGTTGAATGACCGCGGGGAAATCCTCCATGAACAAGCTGTCTTTTGGGGCAAGCGCGGCGTTCATTACCATCAGTTCCTCAAAGCAGGAGAAAACACCCTAAATGCCCAATTGGCTTTAATGCTGGCCGAAGAAATTAGGAAGCAGGGCGGCTACATTCCCTCGACCTTCCTTAAGGCTTACCGTGATTTCATGCTGACCCCCGGTTCCCATCGCGACACCTATCTTGAGGAATGTCATCGTCGATTTTTTGAAGCCTACGCTCGTGGTAAGGCACTTGAGCGCTGCGGCGCTGTCGATGGCCACATTGGCGGTTTGTTTTCTGTGGCGCCCCTGGTTGCCATGCACAAGGGTTCATGGCCTGAGTTGCGGAAGATCGTTCGTCAGCAGGTGGCGTGGACTCATCGCCACGAAGGGGTCCTGAAGTCAGCCGAGGTGATGGCACGTGTCCTCTGGGCCGTTCATGAGGGTGAACCTTTGAGAGAGGCGATCGAGCGGCATGGAAACGACTTTTTTTCAGCCCGCAAAGCAAGTCGATGGCTCCACCAGAAAGATGCCGTGGTCATGGACCGACATTTCAGTGCTGCCTGCTACATCGAACATGCCTTTCCAGTAACCTTGTATCTTGCCTGGAAATATGCAGATGATTTCGAAGCGGGTCTCATGGCCAACACCCATCTGGGTGGTGATAATTGCCACCGGGGCATTGTCATGGGTGCCATGATTGGGGCGGCAGTGGGTAAGGAGGGCATTCCCTGGCCATGGATCCAGGAGTTGAAGGCGCATCAGGCGTTGGCGGCATTGACAGACCGGACAAATGGTCATGCTCCCACTAATCACGATGCAGGGTCCTTTTGATGATACCTTCGATCTCCATGGCTGCCTCTCGTGATCAGGCGCTGAGTGCCCTGCATGATTTTTCATCCAAAGTTCCGTTTTACGGTCAAAGACGCAATCGCGTCATTCCTGGGCATAAAGATGTTTCTCGGCTCTCGGGTGCCCTCCGACACCGTTTGATCCAGGAGTCGGAAATGGTCGATGCAGTATTGCATCACCATTCCTTTCAGGCGGGTGAAAAGTACCTTCAGGAAGTCCTCTGGCGAACCTATTGGAAAGGATGGCTGGAATGGCATCCCTCGGTCTGGGCAGATTACAAGCATTCGCTGAAAGCATGGTATGATGGTGCCGATGATCGCGCCCATGAAAGGGCGGTAGCTCTGATGGAGGGTCGCTCCGGGGTCGCTATCATGGATTTCTTTGCCCAGGAACTCATGCAAACGGGATACCTTCACAATCATGCCCGCATGTGGTGGGCAAGCTTCTGGATTCATGTGGAGCGCCTTCCCTGGTATGTGGGTGCCGACTTCTTCATGCGTCATCTCTGCGATGCTGATGTCGCTAGCAACACGCTGGGCTGGCGTTGGGTGGCAGGTTTGCAGACGGCCGGGAAGAGCTATCTGGTTCGAGCCTCAAACCTTAGGAAGTACTGTGAGCCATCCTTATTGGAAGCCCACCAGGCAGGATTGGAGCGCTTGGAGGACGGTGTTGTGGAGGCATGGCCCGTTTCTTATCTCAATATCCCATGCATCGAAACGCTTGGTCGTCCAACGGCCGATTTGAGCCGATGGGCGGATCGTCGGGTAGGCTGGTGGGTTCATCCTGAAGACGGACTTGCCGACCAGGAGCCTCTTCAAAAATCAAATCCCGTGGGCGTGCTATGCACGAGCCTGGTCCATGAAACACCGGGGAGCTCAGTCAGCGCTCCTTCGACACGCTATCGAAATCAAGTGGCCGATGATGTCCGGCAACGCGTCCTGTCTTTCATGGGAACCGGAGACCGAGTTCACACAGTTGAACCATCCGAGCATTGGATGGAGTCTTTGGTGCAATGGGCCTCCGAAAACCATCTGGAGGCCGTCCTGGCCTACCGACCTTTTGTGGGATCCATCCACGATCAAGTGACTGATCTTGAGACCCGATTGGAGGCCGCCGGTGTGGTCATGGTATGGGTGGAACGCGATTGGGACACCACCTGGTTTCCATACGCCAAAAAGGGCTTCTTCCCTTTTTGGAAGTCTGCCGGACAACAACTTCAGGCCCGTAAGATTGCCCTCACATCCTAGATGAGTAAGGGCTGTTGTTCGTTGGAGGGGGAGCTGCCTGTTTTTGGAATTGGATCGCGTCTTCCCTTGCGGCTGCCATGCTTGAGGAAGACTGCCTTGGCCTCCTGACGCGTCTCTGACCGGTTTCGGAAAGCAGCCAGTTTTTGTCTGGCTTCACGATAAGCGATTAGATGTTCGACCACAGGTCGAGGGTAGTCTTTGCCGATCAGGCATCCCGCCTGATCCTGCTGATCCAATGTCATCAAGTGTGGTTCCGCCAGATGGCTCAGCGGAACTCCTTCCAGCTCAGGGACCCAGCGTCGAATGAAGGTTCCATGTGGATCCTGGTCCCTCGCCTGCTTGGCTGGTGAGTAGATTCGAATCGTGTTGATACCCGTGGTCCCGGACTGCATCTGAAATTGGCTGAAGTGGATGCCGGGTTCGAAATCCAGGAACAACCCACCCAGATACATGGCCGGTTCCCTCCAGTGAAGCCAGAGGTGATAGCTGGAAAAAGAAGCCAGCATGGCCCGCATGCGGAAGTTGAGCCATCCCGTGTGCCGGAGTGCGCGCATGCAAGCATCCACCGCGGGGTATCCTGTCAAACCCTCTTTCCAGCGCTCAAAATAAGAGGCATTGAAGGCATCTTCGCGCATTCCGTCATAGGAGCGACATAGATTGTGAAATTCCAGTTCTGGTTCGTCCTCCAGTTTCTGCATGAAATGGCAGTGCCAGCGCAATCGGCTTTCAAAAGACCTTATGGAAGGCACCCAGGTGGAAGGGATGTCCTCACCTGAGGCCCGCTGGGCCTTCAAGGTTTCCCGTCGGCTTCGGGCTGCCTGTGTCACCATTTTAATCGAAAGGCAGCCCCAGGCCAGATAAGGACTTAAGCGACTGCAGCCAGTCCATCCCTCCTCGGGGCTGGACATGTCGCTTCGGTAATGGACGCTGCGTTGATGCAGAAAGGAACCCAAGGTAGCGAGTGCCTGCGATTCACCTCCGCGCTGTGCATTCTGCACCGCGGAGGGTTGAATGCCGGTAAGCTGGGCGGCTTCGCTCAGGTGGATGCCGTGGATCCTGGGTCCCCGTATTGCCTTGGGAGAGGGGGCAGTCTCCTGTTCCATTTGTTTTTCCCAACGAGCCGACCAACCATTTCGGTTTCGAAGTCTACGAACCACACCGTCCTGTCGGTATTCGTGCCATGGCACACCATGGGTGCGGCACCATTCGGCGACGCGCTGATCTCGCCTATAGGTGATTCTGTTACCCGTTTCAGCATGGCTCCGCAGGCTGGCCACGCCATGGTGTTGATGCAAGTCGCTCAACACCTGGACCATCTCACCTTTCAGGAGCGTGAGCCCTGATTGGAGCCTGCGGAGAGACACTTCCAATTCCTCGAGGGATTCGAGAATGAAACGGTGATGGTGAGCCGCATATTCCCTCGATTCCAGGATCTCCGGTTCAAAAACGTAGAAACACAACACGTTTCTGTCACTCGAAGCCTCCAGAAGAGGACGATGATCGGTGACTCGCAGATCTCTCTTGAACCAAACGAGTTGAAGGGGTTGCATCTTGCTTTAGTTGACGACCGGTAAGTAACCCATCACGGCACGGGGATCAAGGGGTAGTCGGTTCTTTTTCCCTCATGGAACCCGCGACACCCAGTAAAGAAATGATTTTTTGGTCGTGATCTGGTGTTGATTGTGTTGGGATCAATAATCCCATGTTTTCACAAATTCGCCATGGACAGAAGTGTTCCAAGGGCTGCAGTGCGCCGTTTCGGCAAGGCTACCCCATGATGGAGCGACAGCATCAGGCCAATCAGTGCGTTGTTGATGGCTTGTGGTTCACGCATGGCCTTTCCGTGGCGAGCTTTCTTCTTGCATGCCTGACAATGATATCCGGCATGCTTGCCCAGGAACCGCCTGTTTCTCAAAGGAAGGTCTTGCGTCTGGGTTTTACTGATTATCCACCTTTTGCCTATCAAGAGGATGGTGAATTCCGCGGGTTTGACATCGAATACATTCAGGCCATTGCCAAGGAGATGGGTTCTACTGTGGAAATGGTCGAATTCGAAACGATTCCCCAATGCCTGCAGGGTCTTCAGGATGGTTTGATAGACATGGCAGCTGGAGGCCTTTCCATTACTGCTGAACGGGAAATGCTCTTTGATTTTTCCCATGCCTACTATGAATCGGGCCTGGTGATTGCTGCTCAAAGCACCAAAGCTAGCTTCATGCGCAGCTTTTTTCACGCAATCACCGATCCCACCATTCTACTGACCTTGTTGGGCTTCCTGTTTTTCATTTTCATCTCCGGATTCGTATTCTGGCTGTGCGAACGCAAGAAAATAGAGCGCCTTCAAGGGCTTCGACGAGGGCTGGGGGAGGGGATGTGGTTGTCTTATGCGACGGCAACGACCATTGGCTATGGCGATGTGACCCCCAAAACATTGCTGGGGCGTATCGCAACCGTGCCCATCAGTTTGATCGGGTTCATCGTCATTGGTTCCATCTCCGGATTGGTGTCTTCCTTGATGACGATTGACCAAATGGAAGCGCACCTTCAATCGGTGGGTGATTTGTCGGGAAGAACCGTTGCTTATCAATCAGAAACCGCCGGAGCAGCTCTGGTACAGCAGCTGTCCAGAATTCATCGCTTCCAGTTGCACGAAGTCAGCAACGAAGCGGAAGCCTTTGAATTGCTTGAGAATCGTCAAGTGGAAGCCTACATCAACGACGCTCCGGGTATCCTTCATTACATAAACCATCAGGGGATGGGCAGGATTACTTTGATCGGAGACGTCTTTCGAACTCAGCTTTATGCCATCGTCATGATGCAGGGCAACCTGGAGCTCGAAATTATCCGTAAAATCCAGCTCGATCTGCATGAGCAAGGATTGTTGGATGACATGAAGGACAAATACGGTATTTAAGCCACCACTGATTGGGTTGTTACAAAAGAATCCGGTTTTTATAATTGTCAGAACACAAGGTTGGAATAGATCCTTTTTTCGTAAATTTCAGCTTTCCATAAAGTTCCGTGTCTAGCTCCAAAAGCCATACCTATTTCATGATCGCAGCCATTCTAGCAGCCTTTCTTTTTGCAGGGCTGTTACCTGAATGGGCCAAACACACCAAAGTCGGAGGAGAAGTCTTTCTCAGGTGCCTGATGATGGTGGTGGTACCCTTGGTCATGACCAGTGTGATGAGTGGCATTCTCGGTCTGGGGGACGTCCGCAAGTTGGGAAGGCCTGGTGGAACTGCAGTCCTGTTTTATGTGACGACGACCATTCTTGCCGTATTGACCGGTGTCCTGATGTTTAATCTGATTCAACCTGGTCAAGGGTTTGTTTCCAGCCTGGATGCCCTTAAGAGCGGATCGCATGCCGAGCAGATGGCCGTGGTGGAGGAAACCAGTCAGCAAAAAAAAAGTCTGGGAGATATTTTTGAGAATTTGCTCTTGATGCTCTTCACGAAGAATTTGTTGCAATCCATGGTCAATATTGAACTGCTTCCGTTGATTGTCTTCAGCCTGATTTTTGCGGGCATGCTCACTACATTGGGGACCCGGATCAAGGCCGTATCCGACTTTGTTCTTGCCTCCAATGATGCCTTGTTGAACTTCGTCATGCTTCTGATGAAATTTGCCCCTATCGGTATTTTTTGTCTGGTCGCTTCCAACTTTGGCGAGGCTTTTGCCGAAGGGACCTTTGTTTCCACCATCAAGAACCTCGCTTCCTACATGATGGTGGTCCTGGGAGGTCTGTTCATTCACTTCATGGTGACCTTGCCCCTATTTCTCTGGATACGCACCAGGCGAAACCCCTATCAATTCATGGGGCAGATGAGCGATGCCCTATTGACAGCATTTTCCACGGCCAGTTCTTCTGCGACGCTCCCGGTGACTATGGAATGTGCTGAAAAAAATGCCCGGATTTCCCGGAAGTCGATTGATTTTGTTCTACCCCTTGGCGCGACGATTAACATGGATGGCACCGCACTCTATGAAGCAGCGGCCGCCCTGTTCATTGCCAATCTTTATGCGGTCTCGCCCGAGGCTCAGGCGGCAGGCTTCGAACTGACCATGACCACGCAGGTGATCATTGCCGTTACCGCAACTATGGCAGCGATTGGAGCCGCCGGTATTCCCGAGGCGGGTCTGGTGACCATGGCCATTGTCCTTGGTGCCGTGGGCTTGCCTGTCGAATACATGGCCATCATTCTCCCGGTGGATTGGTTTCTGGATCGTTTCCGCACGATGATCAATGGTTTCGGGGATTCGGTCGGAGCAGCCATCGTGGACGAGGTCTTCAAAAAACAAATCAATGGGGCTGAGTAGTTGGTTCTCAAGGATGCCCCATGACTCAAGCAAATACATGATGCCCATGCGTTCTAAGCTCAAGTGGTTCATGACAGCCACGTTGCTGGTCTCAGTCGCATTGTATTATTTAACCCGAGACGTCATACCTCGCCAACTGGTGATGTACACAGGGCAGCCGGGTGGGTTTTATCATCAAGTGGGAGCGTACCTTCAGAAAGCCTGGGAAAGCCAAACCCTGGGTCAGCTGAGTCTTCGCACCAGCTCTGGTAGTCAGGAAAACTATCGTGCCCTTAGTTCTTCTCATGCCGATCTGGCTTTGATTCAGGGTGGAGTGGTCGATCTCAACGGCCTGAGCATCATTGCGCCCATCTCTTCAGATCTGGTGCATGTTCTTGTACGTAAAGATGCCGCAATCAAACGTATTACAGACCTCAAGGGGCATGCCATTCTCGTAGGGATGCCGGATTCCGGTATGGCTTCCAGTGCCGAGAAACTGCTGCACTTTTATGGGCTCGATGAAAGCAATGCGCAATGGATCTACGATTACTTCACTGAGATGGAAGAAAACGGGGATATCGACGCAGCCATCGTCACCGCTGGTATTCTCAATGATGATTTAAACCGTCTGTTGCTGACAGGGGGGTATCGCATTCTGCCGGTGGAGTTTTCGGAAGCATTCTGCGAAAAAAATGCTTTTTTCACGCAAGCCACCATTCACCGAGGTTTATATCGCATGGGCGAGGTTTTACTTCAGGAGGACATTCCTACTGTGGCGACCAAAGCGCTCTTGGTCGCCAGCAAAAACATCAGCCCGAAGGTCATCGATCAAATGCTTGTGACCTTGTTTGAGAAAAGTGCCGGCTTGCACTCACCGGTCATGATCAATGCCCGTGAGGTGCGCCAGCAGCAGGACCTGAGCTTGCACCCGAGGGCTATGCAGTACTTTCATCCTGCTGACCAAATCGGATACATGGCAAATGTCATGGAATCTCTGGCAGCCTTGAAGGAGCTCGCCGTTGCGCTGGTAGCCGGGCTGTATTTGCTGTGGGATCGCTGGCGGCGCCAACAGGAAAAAGAATTGGCCAAGCAGCTTTTCAACGATAAGGAAAAGCTGGACAAACTACTGGCACAGACCGTCGATGTTGAAAGGCGGTATGCCGATGCCCATTCCCAGGAAGATCTTCAGGGCATGCTGCGTCAAGTCATGCAGATTAAAATTCAAGCTCTGGAGGAATTGACTCACGAATCGCTTCGTGGAGATCGCGTGTTCCTGATTTTCATGACCCAGTGCAGCAATTTGATTGACAGTATTCAGTCAAAAATGAACCGCATCAGTTCGGATGTCCGCAACAACCTCAACGGCAAATACTGAAAGGAGATATCTCATGCAATACCCGATCAAACTGAACTTCAAAAAAATCGCCCTGGCTCGACAAGCCCAGCTTTCTGATGCATCCGGTGAATCCATTGCCTACGCAAGACAGAAACTGCTAAAGCTCAAGGAAGAGTTGGAGGTATTTCGCGACAAGAGCCGCAACGAAAAGCTATGTACCATCAAAGCCGATCGGGTAATTGATTTCCGGGCGGCCTATCAGTTCGTCAGTGAAGCTGAACAGGTTTTCGGATCGATCAAACGTGAGGGTTTGAGATCCATCTGGAAGGCCACCTACAACCTTCAAACGGCTGAGGGTGCGCCATTTGCCACCATTCGCGAGGAGAAACCTCTGGCCAAGGTCTTTGATTCGTTCTTTGGTGACATTCCTCTGGTGGGACTGTTCTGTAATTACGTCTTTAACCCATCCTACCTGCTTACGACCGCCGAAGGGGAGACGCTCTTCCGGGTCAAAAAATCGCCCAGCCTTTTTGGGAACATATTCCATATTGAAAAACTTTACGACAGCCACCAGGACAAGGATATTCTCTGCCTCATAGGGATCCTGATGATGGTCTTTCTAGAAAAATCCCGGGGCTAATCTGGTTTTTCTTAGGGAGATCCAGGGTGCTAATATTCATCGGAGGCCCCTCCCTAGTTCATGAATGAGGTGCCTCTGGTATCTCCAGCTCAAGCAATCTTCTACACATTTCACCGGCAATTCACTTCTCCCAGGCGAGTGCCATTTGGGCGTGATGAATCCAAATTACCTCGCAATCATGACCTTAACCTTGTTAAAAAGACCGTGAAGACTTTCTTTAATTTCCCGAGCTTCCGATACCCTCGTTGGATTTGTTTTGCCATTATACTGTTGGCTTTTTCCCTCGCTCTATCACAGGCGATTACGGAGGAGGAGGTGACGTCTTCGGGTGCTCCATTAAGTGACCACTTCCTCTATGTGGCTACGCCCGGTATTCGTGATTACCTGGGTTATGGAGGGCATGGATTGCTGGTATTTGACATCGATGACCAGCACCGCTTCGTGCGCCGCATTCCCACGCAGGGTTTTCACAAGGATGGACGCCCTGCAAACATCAAGGGGTTTGCCGTCAGCGCCCAGCTCAACAGCATTTTCATTTCCACCATCTACTCCCTTCAGTGCATCGATCTGGCCACCGACCAGCTCCTGTGGGAACGTGCCTATGAAGGAGGCTGTGACCGCATGTCCATTTCCCCGGATGGCAAGATCATGTATCTCCCGTCCCTGGAAAAATATTTTTGTAATGTCGTGGCCTGCGAAGATGGGAAACCATCACCACCATCCAGGTGCACTCGCGGGCACACAACACCATCTACGGCCCATCGGGCAAGCGGGCCTACATGGCCGATATCGGCTCGCCATTGCTTTATGTTGCCGATACCTCCCGGCATGAAGTGACCTTCAGGGTAGGGCCTTTCACCGGAGGCATTCGACCCTTTACTATCAACAGTCAAGAGACCCGGGTGTTTGCCGCGGTCAATGACCTTTTGGGCTTTGAGGTAGGCGACCTTGTCAGTGGAGAAAAACTGACATCTATCGAGGTGCTGGGTTGGAACAAGAGCCCCGTGCGGCGCCATGGCTGTCCCGCTAATGGGATTGGCCTGACTCCGAACGAAGAAGAGGTTTGGCTGTGCGATGGGCATAACATGCGGCTGCATGTCTTTGAAGCGCACCCGCCCTACCAGCAATTAACCAACATTTCTCTGGATGACATGCCAGGATGGGTCACCTTCAGCATAGATGGCCAGTATGCTTGGCCTTCCAGCGGTGAGGTCATACACGTCAAACGCAGGGAGGTTCTGACCATGCTCAAGGACGACCGCCACAACACTGTCTCGAGTGAAAAAATGGTTGAAGTATTCCTAAAACAGGGTCGGGTTACCCTTTCAGGTGATCAGTTCGGGCTGGGGCGGCTGCATTCAAATTAAAGGAGGCTTATTGCCTTAATATTTTGAAAAGAGGTCAACCGAGTTTTTGCAAAATTCAAAATAGAAGTCCTTTTTAAAAAAAGATGTTGCAAAGTATTGCAACCATGGGTTAGGGATTTTTGTTCTTGAAATTTTGCTTTTCATTTAAGGTATGGAAAACAGTTAGCTTTCTTTTGCTGACGACCTGCTTGTTGTTGTTATCCATTGCCTCGCAAAGTATCAGTTTTCATAAGTGGGTCCATGGGGATGACGTTCACTGCTGTCTGGTTTTCGAAACAGCGCATTGTCATCAGGAGCATGATTCCTCCAAGAAGGATAATCACTTCAGCGAAGATCCTTTAGCGCCGTTTTGCATTACAGGTTCCTTGGACCTAGTTTTTTTCCCAACTATTGTAATTCTTCCACCATGCGTCGAGGCCACGCCAATGTTTTTGCATCATGCCTCGGTTGTCGTATGGACCCAGAGTTCGGCTCCCCGCGCCCCCCCTGCCTGGATTTAGACTTCCCGTTTCTTTGATTCTCTACAGTGACTCTTTGATTAGAGCCATTGCTAACATTTCTCTGTTCTAAATCTTATTTTTAAATGCAATATTCTAATTTTC
>Ga0160423_10004898_pt1 | contig 10972 bp, 16 predicted proteins | sample CRUFie14St8metaG_FD_108191 | JGI IMG/M metagenome (GOLD analysis project Ga0160423, IMG submission 108191) | Marine microbial communities from the Costa Rica Dome - CRUD Field 142mm St8 metaG | ecosystem: Environmental > Aquatic > Marine > Oceanic > Photic zone | place: Costa Rica: the Eastern... | reverse complement strand
TTGAGAAAACATTACACTATAGATGATTGGACCAAGGCCATAGGTGAAGGAATAAATTTAAAATATCTTTCAGTGTGTACAGGCACAGCGGCTATATGGGATAAAGATGCTGAAGACTATGCACTGACTAAAGAAGTTATTAAACGTTGGCCTGATATCAAATTTATTACAATCGATGTTGCCAATGCATATCATCAAAATTATGCAGACTTTGTATCAAGAGTGCGTGATGATTTTCCCGATCGTGTTATTATTGCAGGTAATGTAATTACAGGAGAAATGACTGAAGAACTTATTATAAAAGGTGCAGACATTGTAAAATGTGGCATCGGACCTGGTTCTGTGTGTATTACAAGAACAATGACTGGAGTTGGTGTACCACAGTTTTCAGGTGTGCTTGAATGTGCAGACGCGGCTCATGGCGTGGGTGGACACATAATTGCTGATGGTGGCTGTACAGAACCAGGTGATGTATCCAAGGCATTTGGTGCTGGCGCAGACTTTGTTATGCTTGGAGGGATGTTGGCCGCACACCAAGAATCAGAACTTGAACTTACAGAAGAAGGCAAATTTGAATTTTATGGTATGGCGTCAGATACAGCTATGAACAAGTATGGTAGACGCAAAGACGGTTATAGAGGCGCAGAAGGGAAAAGAGTGTTGTTAAACAACAGAGGCCCTGTGGAACCTACAGTAATAGAAATAATAGGTGGAGTAAGATCTACATGCACATATATTGGTGCTAAACGCATAAAAGACATGCCTAAGTGTGCAACTTTTGTAAGAGTAAACAATAGAGTAAACACAGTATATTCCAACCAAGAAGCATAAAAATTAAATAGTGATGTGAAAACATCAAAAACATTCTGCGTGTATCCATGGATCCATCAAATGATTGATACCAATGGTGCTATAAAATTGTGCTGTGTAGCAGGCGATCCTACTATGAAACCAACTGGACAAAATATGAATGTCAACAAACAATCATTAAGTGATGCATGGAATAGCGAATACATGGTTAGTGTAAGAGAAAGACTTATTAATGGACAGCAAGTGAAAGATTGCGGTCAATGTTATAGAAAAGAGCGTTTTGGTGAATATAGTTTTAGACAAAGAGCAAATCATGATTGGGCAGACGAAACAAAACAAATATTAGAAAGATATCAAAGTTATGATATAGAATTTCAAAAAGCAAACAATTTTCAAAAAGAAAAAATGCAAATGGGCAAATACATTGTGGAAGACATGCCAGCTTATTTAGACATTAGATTTGGTAATCTTTGTAATTTAAAATGCAGAATGTGTACAGGTTTATATTCTAAAAAGTTTGGAGAAGAACTAGAATCAATTGCTAACACAGATGAGAAGTTTAGAATGTTAGCTCCAGACAGTGCTAAAGTTTACAATTTTGATTGGTATGATAATCCTAACTTTTGGACTGAACTAGAACAATATATGCCACATGTAAAATTATTGTATCTAACAGGAGGCGAACCAACATTGGTACAAGGTAACTATGATTTTTTACAACAACTTATTGACAAAGGTTATGCCAAAAATATCGGTTTAGTGTTCAACACTAATGTTACAAACTTTCAAGATAGATTCTTAAACATAATAGGACAGTTTGATCATGTTACACTTAACCTAAGCATAGATGGAATAAAAGGAGTGCAAGAATACATAAGATATCCAAGTAAGTGGAAAGCCATAACAAAGAACATGGATCTTCTAATGAGCAAAATCAAAGAATGTGAAACTGAATTTGATCTCGTGTTCACTCCTACTATTTCAATACTGAATGTTGGATCTTTTCATGAACTAATTGACTGGTGCTATAATTTTAGTGTTAATAACACTGATAACAAAGTAACATGGGATATGCAACCTATATTTTTGCATGGTCCACAATTTCAAGATATGATTCATGCTACCCATGATCTTAGACAGTTTGCATACAACAATTTAACATCTGTCGATAAAAAGCAAATAAGTCATTTTACAAACTTAAAGTCTTTTTATGATGAAGTAATTTACACTCTCAAAGAAAGATTTGAAGATGAAGTAGAAGCACAAAGTTTTAGAAAACAACTGTTCAAGTGGAACTATTCAATTGATAAAAATAGGGGCATCAATATTACAAACTACATACCATACAGCAAACTAATTTATGGATAGATATATTATTTTAAGTTACACTACTATACCAAGAGATAACAAAGTAACACACATCAAAGGTTGGCGTGATACTCCAAATGCTACGCAGTATAATGAAACTGTTGCTTTCAAGAAAAATATTAAAGTAAATGATGTACAGACCGCTAGAATGATCCTAGATACACGCAATAAAACAGTAGAAAAAAATGGATTTCCTGAAGATATTACATATGACAAGGCTTACCAGTATCTTAAAAAGCACTATCCAAAGTACTTTGCAGACGCATAAATATACTTAATGTACGATACAATCCAAGTTTTAAAGAATGTCCAAAGTTTATACGAAAATTCAGGACAACTAAAAATCCTTACAGACTTTGAAAGAGTATTCGATAGATTAGATCTTTATTTGTATGAAAATTGGAAAAATGGTGAACTTATCAAAGGTCCTATAGTCGAACGTCATAGAGTGTCATGTGCATTTATGTGGAAACTTGATCAAATGCCAAATCCACAAGGAGGCACTAGACTGACAGAAAACGGATGTAAAGTAACCTTCAAAAAGGATCAACTGTTAGAGCCACGTAAAATTGAAAGTTATGCTGATTATCGACCAGGCACAAAAAAGCCAAGATTTGACCCTACACCAATATGGATAGTAGAAGTAGTCATGCCAAAGCCAGTGCTAAGATCATTTGGACAAGGCAAAGAAGATGTGATGGAAGACTACACATTCTTAGACACGTCAATTGAATCAGGTGATCTACGTGATTATGTTGGCAGTATATTTGGAGTAGACAGATACAAATCAAAGATGGGCGAAGATAAAGATGTAATTGTGCTTGACTTTGATACCAAGTATGTTGATGTGGCAAAAGATTTAGAAAATTTTATTGAAAGAGGATACAATCAAGTATTAGATGCTGATTCAGTTTCTGCATCAAACAACAGAGGATCATATAAAGTATTTGCAGAATTTCCACGCACAAGGCAATCAGTTGCAGAGATTGATAAACTTATTACAGAATTAAAAATTTTAACAGAACAAAACTCCTGGCAGTTTAAATTTTACAAAGATAGTCAACGTTATGAATATGACTTAAATACCTTGGAAAATGTTATGGCAGTCAGTCCATTACAATACACAAACGAGGTAGTATAATGAACATAGATAAATTGAGAGACACCCTAAAGATAGATGAGGGTGTAAAATACGAAATATACAACGACCACCTAGGTTATCCAACATTTGGCATCGGTCATTTAGTAGTTGAATCAGACGAAGAACACGGCAAGCCAGTTGGAACACCTGTTTCAGAAGACAGAGTCAATTCTGTTTTTGAAAAAGATGTGGCTATTATGATAGATGAAGCAAAGAAAATTTTTCCTAATCTAGACGAACTTCCAGAAGAAGCACAACAAGTTATTGTTAACATGACGTTCAACATGGGTAGACCAAGATTATCACAATTCAAAAAATTTATTGCAGGTGTGAATGCAGGTGACTGGAACAAAGCCGCAGTCGAAATGATGGATTCACGTTGGGCAAAACAGGTTGGTGCTAGAGCAGAAAGACTTAGAGATAGAATTCAAGCACTTGCATAATGTTTCAAATTAAATTGTTTATTGCTGTAATTGTAATGGCAGGCGGTGCTGGTGGATATTTCTACGTTCAAAAATTACAATCAGATCTTAAACTGTCACTGGCAAACAATGCCAAACTTGAAGGAGCAGTTGGAGAACAACAAGCAGTGATTACACAGTTGAAAGAAGACTTTGCTAAAATACAAACTATCAACAAAACATTAGAAGAAAACAATGCCAAGCTTGAACAATCAGAAGCAAATTTACAACGTAAACTTGCAAGACATGATATTGGTGTTCTTGCAGAAGCAAGACCAAGTTGGGTCGAAGAGATACTTAACAGTGCAACTGTCAATGCTAATCGATGTATTGAAATTGTTACAGGTGCTGAACTTACTGAAAAGGAACTTGCCGCTACAAAACCAAGTGATATCAATTCAGAATGTTGGCAGATAGCAAATCCAAACTTTGATCCAGAAGCACAAACAGATGCCTGGAAGGAAAAGAACTTACCATGAAGATATTATTAGTGTTATTAGGATTATGTTTTTTACAAGGTTGCACAACCGCTGTGAAGACCATAGAAGTTTTGAACAGACCAGAACCTAAGACTCCACTTAATTTAGATATGCCAGACACGCTTAGTCTTGAGCCACTTGAATGGATCATTATTACGCCAGATAATGCCGAAGAAGTTTGGGCCAAATTAGGAGAAGATCCAAAAGGTGAAGTGGTTCTGTTTGCTCTTAACGAAACAGGATATGAACTGTTGGCTAAAAATTATGCATCTATAAGGACAGCATTAGCAGAACACAGAAACGTGATTATAGCATATCGTGATTATTATGAACCTATCACGATAGAAGATCTACCAGCAAAATAAATACATCACTATGTGGGAAATGATTGAAAGAATGGCCACAGATAGACTGTGGATTTATACAGCAATAGCAGGATCACTATTTGGTGCCGCATTTCTATTCTGGTTCAAGGATACAAGAATGGCAACATGGGCAGTAGCAAAGTTTGATAACACACTAGAATATCTAGTAAACAGATGGGGGTGGACTTGGTTGCAAAATGACCCTGATGCATGGCGTAAAAAGTATCCTAAAATTACAGCTAAAATTGACGACTTGGAGAGTAGAATCAAAAAGTTAGAAAAGAATAAATAGTTGCGATGGCTGACGTAAAGAAAACAGTACAAATTGATCTAGAAGTAGATACTAACACAGTTGACTCATCAAAAAATCCTTTTCAGTGGTTAATTCATTTAGCAGTGGCAGTTGACCAATGGAGAATATTTCCAAGATTGTTCCTATCAGTTTATATCTATTTGTTATACAAAGTTACCATATGGTTTATGGCACTGCCAAATCCTACTTTTGAACAATCAGGACTTGTATCAATTGTTGTAGGTGCAGGCGCGGCATGGTTCGGTTTATATGCCGGCACTTCTAAAGGCAAAAAATAACACCTAATAAAATTACTTTAAATACACCATATGAAGATTGCTTTTTGTGGTGACAGTTTTTGTGCGGATCTTAATATTGGCACATGGCCATTTTTAGTGAAAAAAGAGCTTGATGCAACATCAATATGGAAAGGTGTGCAAGGTGCTAACCAATATGCTATTTTACAAGATGCTAAAAAAATAATCGCCCTCAAACCAGATTTGATAATTTTTACCCACACTGATCCATATAGACTTGCTAATAGACACAACCGACCACTTGGTGCAAGACCTTGTGATCAAAATAAGCATTCAGATAAAATATGGGAAACAGGGCATCTGTATTATGAACATCTAATGGACTATGGATTTCATGAACTGACACATATTGCTATTGTCAGAGAATGCAATCGAATATGTGAACAAAACAATATTGACGTTTTACATCTTTTCAGCTTCAGTACTAAAGAGCTTGAGTATCGAGATTATAACTGGGATGTTGATCTACCAAGATCATACAACACACAAAGTTTAGCTCGCATAAGTTATGATTATCAAACACCAGATAATGATGAATATGACTTTAATGAACCTGGATGGCGCACTCTGCCTAATCATATGAACTACAAAGGTAACAAATTAGTAAGCGAAATAGTGCTAGACATGTTAAAATAAAATATGCAATCACCTTTCGAAATATTAGGCGTAAATGAATCAGCCAGTGATGATGATATAAAAAAAGCATACAAAAAATTAGCGATGAAACACCATCCAGACAAAGGAGGGGATGCATCTGAATTTCAAAAAGTGAGTGGAGCATATGATCAAATAAAAAACGCTGAAAAAAGACAGCAATACAATCAACAGAAACAGTTTGGAGGATTCAAGTATCAGTCACAACCATTTGGCTTTGATATTTTTGAGCAATTTGAAGAAATGTTTGGTGGGTCACCTTTTCAACAACCACGTCAAAGACGCAACAAGAACATGTCCATTACAGTGCCTATACCCTTAGAAGAAGCATTTAACGGAATCAAGAAACAGATATCAGTGCAACTAGGATCCGGACAAAGGCAAGTAGTTGATTTGGACATTCCAGCTGGTGTTAATAACGGAATGACTCTTAATTACAAAGGACTAGGTGATAACATTATTAAAAACATGCCACCAGGTGATTTGCAGGTGCGTTTACAAATTAATCGCCATCCATTTTTCGAACGTAAAAACCATGATTTGTATACAGCTAAACAGATCAATGCTTTTGAAGCCATGCTTGGCACAAAAATTATAATCAAAACAATTAATGGCAAAACAATTAAAGCAACAGTAATAGCTGGTACACAACCTGGCACATTTATAAGGATACCTAACGAAGGTATGCCTATTTTAAGAACAAAAACTAGAGGACATTTGTTTGTTAGGATAGATATCAATATTCCATCTAATTTATCACAAGATGAAAAAAACATTATTGCCAAAAATTTTATCAACTAGACTTGACATTTGGCTAAACAATAATAAAATAATATAATATGCTTGTACCAAATAGTTCATTAGAAAAGACTTTTAATTTAGCAGTCGATACAGCAAAAAAGCATCGACACGATTATGTTACAATCGAACACATGCTCTTTGCAATGTTGCATGATGATAACTTTGTAGAGTTTTTATCTGATTTTGGCATCAAAGTTGAAGACATGGGCAAAGATATAGCTCGTTATTTAGAGTCACAGTTAGAGTCAATCAAGACAAAACAAGAAGGCGACTACACACCTAAAAAAACATCTTCACTTGAAAGAGTGTTTAACAGATGTTTTACAGCAGTTTTATTCTTAGGTAAAGATGAGATAGAACCAATTGATATATTTTTATCCATGTTTTCAGAAGACAAAAGTTTTGTTGCATGGCTTATGAAAAAATACAAAATAAACAAGAAAGAAGTTAGTGACTATGTTAATTCTACACAGGCAATGGGACTTGATGAAACAGGCAACACAAGAATAGACGATGGTCAAGCAAATAAAGTTTTACGAAGTTTTACACTTAATTTATCTGACATGGCTGAAAAAGATATGTTCGATCCTCTAATTGGCAGAGACAACACATTGAATGACATAGCACAAACACTGGCTCGTAAAACAAAAAATAATGTATTATTGGTTGGTGATCCAGGTGTGGGAAAAACAGCAATCGCAGAAGGACTTGCTAACAAAATACACAAAAAACAATGTCCAAAGTTTTTAGAAGATCACACGGTGTATAGTTTGGATATTGGTGCACTATTGGCTGGTTCAAGATACAGAGGAGATTTTGAAGAAAGATTAAAACTTGTATTACAAGCACTAGAAAAGAAAAACAAAACTATTATGTTTATTGACGAGGCACACATGATGCAAGGGGCCGGTACATCCGGGCAAGGATCAACTGACCTTGCTAACTTATTAAAGCCTTCATTGGCAAAAGGTGTGTTGAAAGTTATAGCATCAACAACATGGGAAGAATATAGAACATCATTTGAAAAAGATCGTCCATTAATGCGTAGATTTCATAGAATAACTGTTGATGAACCTGACAAGGATACAACACTTGACATACTTAAAGGAGTCAAAACTTATTATGAAAAGTTTCATGGTGTATCTATCACAGATGAAGCACTAGAATATGCTGTAAACTATTCAGCCAAATATATTCATGACAAAAAATTACCAGACAAAGCATTAGATATTATTGATAGTGCATGTGCAAAATTCAAAGTGCATCCAGCAGAAGAAATGATTGTTGATCATTCAAGAGTAATCAAAGAAGTTAGCAGAATGACTGGCATAGAAGAAACACAGATTGCACAAAAAGAGTCCACAAATCTAAAAGAACTTGAACCTAGTTTAACAAAGGTTGTTTTTGGACAAGATGATGCTATACACAAAGTAGTAGATAAAATTGTTGTAGCAAGAGCAGGGCTTAAATCTGACAACAAGCCAGTTGGCTCCTTCTTGTTCACAGGACCAACAGGTTGTGGTAAAACAGAAACAGCAAAACAATTAAGCGAACACATGAAAATGCCTTTGGTAAGATTTGACATGAGTGAATTTCAAGAAAGGCATTCTGTTGCAAAATTTATAGGTGCACCTCCAGGATATGTTGGATATGAAGATGGCAATGTTGGTGCAGGACTTCTAATAAATGAAATAGAAAAATATCCAAATGCAGTTTTATTACTAGATGAAGTAGAAAAAGCACACCCATCTGTAACCAGTGTATTATTGCAGATAATGGACAATGGTTTCATAACTGGCTCAAATGGTAAAAAAGCAGATTTACGAAATGTTATTTTGATAATGACATCTAACTTAGGTGCTGAGGAAATGGAAAGAGCAAACTTAGGCTTTACACAGATGGAAAAAACTGCAGATGATGAAGCTGTTAAAAACTTTTTTGCTCCAGAATTTAGAAACAGATTAGATGCTGTGATTAAATTTAAGAAACTTAACAAACAAACAATGAAACTTATTGTTGACAAATTTATTGAAGAACTTAACCTACAACTAAAGGATAAAGAAGTTACAGTTTCATTAGATGAAGCTACAATCGAATATCTATTAGATAAAGGATTTGACGAAAAGATGGGTGCAAGGCCTTTAGCAAGAGTAATCGACAACGATATCAAAACGCCATTAGGTAGAAAACTATTGTTCGAAGATCATAAAAAAGGCAAAGTCAACATCACAGTCAAAGACAAAGAATTGGATCTGGTATGGCAGTCATAAGACATTCAAAAAAACTATTCTATGGTGAATGGGCTTACAAAATAAGATTGAAAATGCCAACAGGATACAATCAATACATTAAAACGTTATTGAGATATACAAGAGATTCAACTGTTGAATCAAAACTTTCACAACTTACCAAACGCATTGCTGAATCTGAGCCATATGGTCCTTTTGTAGAATACAGCCCAATCAAACTAGAAAAGATGTGTGAATTTATTAGATATGCCAGAAAAAACAATATGGAGAAAGATTGTCGATTCAATGAGTACTGGCAATTGATCACTGTGTACACTAATAATTCAAAGTACATTGATGACATACAAGAACAATTTTCTGAAGTGATTGATTATATTGAAACTCCTGCCAACGATGAAGAACTAAAAGTAATGCAAACTAAACTGAACACAACCATTGTTGATAGACTCCCCTACAACAAGTACAGATACATGTGCAAACTTGACTTCTACAACTCAAGGCATCACACAGAATCCACATGTGAACAGTTTACAAAATGGGCAGAGCCATTTGGCAAAAGAATCAAAATGTCCACAAGATGGAATTTCGGCAATAGGTGGTCGGTGTTCAACAAGTTTTGGGTACAAGATCAAAAATTGCTACACATGGTGCAATTATATTTAGGCAACAAAATACTAAAGACAGAAACATATAAGCTGAGATCTGAATTATGAAAGTAGAGACAATACACAAAATTGTGAACAAAAACTTAATTGGCACAAATTCAGAAATTCATGGAGATTGTAAAATTTCGCTTTTTGGTGGTGGTTTTGGACGTACAAAGAAAACCATGTTACTTGAAAAAATAATACAAACAAACAAATCCACAGTGTTTCAGGGACATTCTCTACGTGAAGGTGACCTTATCAACATTGATATCAATGATATAGACACTTTAGAAGGTATGCATTGGCACAAATTTGCACTTGCATACGGCTTGGTTAAAAAATAAATACAGTATGCCAAGCACAGCACAAACAATACTAGGATCAACATCTCATCCTTCCGGCGGAACTACCTCAACTGTATTTGGTGACAAGTTCAAAGCAGATGGATATTATGGCTTTACTGACGGATTGCACACAGTTTCATTTTATTTGAACAATTTTGTTGGCCAAGTTGGTGTGCAAGGATCACTTGCAAAAGAACCAGAAGACAGTGACTGGGCAAACTTGACATTAACAGGCCCAACCACAGACTACAACGACAGCACGGGTGGTACAACTAGAGTGGTCACATATAATTTTACAGGCAATTTTACATATATTAGAGCATTTGTAGAATTTGATTCCACAGACACAAACGGTGATGGATCAATAACAAAGGTTCTATACAATTTTTAACATGTATCATAAACATTTTGTTAGAGCAATATTCAAAGATCATTCACAAGACAAAGACTTTGCTATGGTGTTTGGTACAGCAGTAAATGAGGGATTGAATAGATATCTTGCAGAAAGCACAGATGAAATTGTGCTAACAACATATACCACTTCAGAAGGTCATTTTGTTTATGAAAGTGAACTTCATGCAGATGCACTTGAAAAAGATGCAGATAAATTTGCTGACGTAATTGCAAAAATATTTCCAAAAAAAGATTTTGATATCGAATTTTCGGGTGTATAATTAATGACTATGCACTATGACAATCGATTCACCGCACAATATATGGAGCAACAAGCCAACCTTGAAATAGCTGAACTAAGATCAAAGGTTAAAAAACTTGAAAAAGAACGCAAAGAGCTTGAACAACACGTGGAAGAACTCAAGGAACACTTAGAAATATTAAGCAAACATCCATAGGTTGACAATACCACATAAGACTGTATTATGTGAGTATGATAGAAAAAACTATAGACTTCATTAGAATTATTTTATTACTTGGTTTGGTTTATTTTGTTTGGGCACAAGGTCAAACAATAAAACAATTAGAAGAAAGAATTATTGTTTTACAAGATCAAACTGATGTGTTGACTGACAATATTGTTAGTAATGA
>Ga0160423_10004897_pt1 | contig 10972 bp, 8 predicted proteins | sample CRUFie14St8metaG_FD_108191 | JGI IMG/M metagenome (GOLD analysis project Ga0160423, IMG submission 108191) | Marine microbial communities from the Costa Rica Dome - CRUD Field 142mm St8 metaG | ecosystem: Environmental > Aquatic > Marine > Oceanic > Photic zone | place: Costa Rica: the Eastern... | reverse complement strand
TGTTCTTGCTGCTCTACCTTCTCTATGTTAGCCAGCTCGTCTCTAAACCCCTTGAAGAGGTCTGGAACCTGGCCTGGCATTGGATACTCAATCATTTTCTATTTCTCATTGCGAACTCACGCATCAGCTTGCGGAAGTAAGGTGATTGCTTTGCCACTTTCTTTTGCTGCTCTGGATTCAGGATGGCTTCTCCTCCAGTCATCTCACCAACCTTAGCTCCGTCTTGCATGATATCGATTGGGTTTGTCTTGTGGGAAAAAGCACCCTCGGTCATCATACCGCCTGACCTTAGGTTCAGATTTATATCATCTACTTGGCCGAACTCATCTTCCTCCTGCTGGAGCACGTCTTGGAAGTAATTATCCAATTGATTGTTGCTCATTGTTTGATTGCCAAAGAGATCCTTAAAGTTACCCTTTCCGAACTGCCCAGCGATAGCTCCCAAGGCCTGACCCATGGCTTGCTTCTTCTGCGCGTCCAGCTGGCGGTTATACTGCTCTGCCCCGCGCTCGGCTGCAAACTGACTTTGCAAAAGTCTCTGCTCCATGCCAGTATTCATATCCTGAACTCTCTGCTGCTGAGCTCCATAAGCTGCAAGCGCGGACTGCTGTCTTTTCGCTGAGTCAGCCTCGATACCCATTCTTTGTCTAGCTGCCTGCCTTTGAGAAGCCCCAAGCCCTCCGAGCAACGCCTTGGCACCCCCAGCCTTCAATGCACCGATGTTGGATGCTTCCTGCTCAGCAGCGATCTGACGCTGCATATCAGCAGCTGGGTCCTGCTTAGCCATAGCGAGATACTCGTTGAACGCACTGCCCACGCCGTACTGAGGCATGTTTGCCTTGAGGTCTGCGTATTGCTGAGCGATTTGTTCTGGGTCTTGCTTGAGCGCTTCAGCTCCAGCGCGAGCGCCCAACAAGCTGCCTACGGCGGGACCAACCTTTCCGAGCACCTTTCCTGCTCCTTTTAATAGTAATGCTAATGTTGCTGGGTCCATTTTACAAATATAGTTATTATTGGCCTAGTGGGTGATGAGACTTAGAATCCGTAATGTGAGTGTTGATGCAGTATAGCTCGTGCTTAGTAGTTGAGCTGTTGGTTAGGGTAATTTTAGCGAAGTTCCCCCTCAGGGCGTCCCCGTTAGTTTGAACCTGGACGTAAACCTTTTTGTTGTCAGCTGCACCCGCAGGCTCATCGTTAAGAGTTATAGTCTTTGCAGCTAAATCAAAAGCGGTAATAACCCTACTTCCGATAATATTATTAGCAAATGTTTCTCCATCGTCAGACGTAAAAACACTCGCGCCAGTCGTAAAGAAAGGAAACCTATCAATCCTTGATATATCAGACAGCGTAACGACGAGACTAGAATTACTTGCGCCTCCGACGGCAATAGTCCCCACAAAATAATATTTATGGTCAGTTGCTTTCGACATGGCGGCGTAATACCCGCCTTCTTTCTCTATGAACTTTGGTGTGTTTATAATATCAGCGGCGTCATGAATAATCCCAGACGTCTGATTCAGGTTGGTAGTAGCCCCCGTAGACATCTCCCAGGCGTCAGAGTCACCTTCATACGATATAGCATTAAAGACCTTGACGCGAGAAGGCGACAGCTTAGAAACCACCTGAACAGTAGAAGGTACTGCCGCTTCACCATGAAAAGTATTGTAAGCGGACTCGTTATCGTGCTTGTAGAATATAGTGTCTTCACCATCCGAAACCGACTTGTATTTAGCGGTGTACAGCATATTGTTTTGGTTGCTATACACGTCAGGTAAAAAACTATACCTGCTCTGCCAAAGACCTCTAGCCGCATCGTATCCAACTGTGCTCTCATTGGTACCCCTCCTAGTGAGGTAATAAACATTATCGCTTGGATCGTACCCGCTAACATACTTTGTTGCCCCGCTAGCAAAAAAAGTCTCGAAGAAAGAAGACATGTTTTTCTCTGAGATAGGAACGAGCTGGCCGCCAGTCAGGGCTAAAACAGCTTGTCGTGACTCATCGACAAAGTAAACGGTATTGTCCTGTATGATTACAGCTTCTGGATGACCGCTAGATCCATAATCTCCAGAAGAATATCTATGCTGTTGTAATACATCTGTAGATACAGAAACGTCTGCGTTTCCGCTGGCGTATTCGATTATGTTTTTGTTTACTGGGATAAGGGCAAGCTTATTCTCTTGTATAGCCACTACATCCTCGTTGTAATTGCCTATGTAGTCAATCGCCCCGAACTTAATATCCAAAGAAGAGAAATTCGCAAGCGAAGGGTTGAACGAAGAAAGAGAGAGGTTTGAAACATCCTCTGCGTAAGCATCACTATACGTCAGTCCATTTATCCTCGTTATTTCTTTAGCTTTCTTGAATGGGGCGTGAGCTCTACCCTGACTCCAGATCCTTGAGTCGAACCTATCAGAGAGAGTGTTGCTCTCTATGAAAAGAGTTTGATATCCATAAGAGTCGTAGAAATCTCTAGCCTCCCAAGCTGAAAAGCCGTCCCCTCCTGGAAGGGCATTCTGAGTGTCGTTGTCAAGAACTTGAACGCCTCCTCCTGGGCTAGTATCAGCGTGGAGGGCAGTCTTGCAGGCTACTGGTCTCAACCAAGAATCACCATTTGTCACGGTAATAGAAACCCCATGTTCATTTATACCATCCCCCTTCCTGGATCCGCATCTATCGCCATGACCCATTTCGTAGTATACCTTTTGAGACGTGGTTTTCTTGGGGGTGTATATCTCAACAAGGGTTTCTTTGCCCCAGTGATTAATAGTGGTAGAGCCAACGGTATTGTCCGTCCCAGTGGTCAAATCAAAACCACTTACGTCGCCCCAGTCAAACCCAACGTACCTTACAGCAGCTCCACTACTGTTTGTTTCTCCACCGTTGATTCTTGAAGCCTCAAGCACCAAAAACGTACCAGTATATTTATCATCGGGGGCGTCGGTGCCATGACTTTCTCTCGCTATTTGAATTGGTTCAGTAGTATCGACTGGATCGGCGCCCTTAGAAAGAATGACCACATCTACAACTTCAAACTCAATCTGGGAATCATCATTAGCCTTTGGATATAAAGTTGAATCATTGTCGTCTGCTCTACGACTGATAAGTCTTAGCCTGTCGCCTTTAGTAAAAGAATAATTTCTAGATACGTTTTTCTCTTCCCTATAGCTCTCCAGAGTAGTCAAAGAAACATACAGTCTTTTGTTCTGTACATCTGTAAGATGTTTGCTTGCATCGGTGGCGGACGATAATTCAGAAGTAGCCACATAAGCTGGTCCAGTAGTGTACTGAACGTAATCGTCTATACTGTCTGGACCTGCATAAACGATCTGATATCTTTCTGCCCAGCTAGGGGGGCTGTGGCTAAAGGTTATCTTCACTGATGCTGGACCCAGGTTGTTTATGGCTGGGTTAGAATTTTTTCTTTCGTTTACTGTCTTCACATAACAAGACCCCAGCTCATTGACAAATCCAGACCTATTGAACTCATCGTAGTAGACTATACCAAAGCTGTGGGTGCTGCCTGATTTAAACGTGGGCTTGGCTTGAATTACGTTTGCAGAAACAAACCGATTGCTCACAAAGTCTGAGTCTGTTACAGCATAGGCCAGGGTGCCTGTGTCACTTTGATTCCCCAGTATGTTAGCCTCTTGCTGATGGCTCATATTGAAGGATAGATTGTAGTTGTTAAATCCAGAATCCGCTATATCATCCACGCTAAACACAGCTGAAGACTTCTCTACCTTAATAAGCTTAGGGTTGATTTGAAATCCCTGCACCCCAGCAGTCCCCGTAAGGGTCGATGTGTTACTGAAGTCAAAAGTAGCGTTGACGTTTCCATCTAAATCCAGGCCAGTCCAGTTATCATAAGAGGACTGAAGGCTGTCTGGTGCATTCGTAATGTCTTGGGTCACGACAGTAAACTGCTCGTCGTCTATTGTATACAGGTAGTCAATAGTCTTTCCAGTCATGATGTCCTCAAGGGCAGAGCCTATGTCTTCTATGGACTGATCTTGAGGGACCACGTAGTCTATTGAAATACCGTCTTGGTCGGAATCACTGTAATGCTGAAGCACTACGCTATCGCTGGACTTCAATACAACTCCAGGGTCAGAAAAGCTAAACGATGGGCTAAAAGTGCTGGTAGCCACAAAGGTTCCTTCTACCCTAAATACACCCCCGCCAGTAGTGCCAGCGCTAACCGTTATGTCTTTATCAGCGCCACCCCAATCAAAGCTGAGCCTTATTTTAGTTCCAGCAGGAACAGTCGTGTCTTTCGTTGCAGTGCCACTAACATCTAAACTGTCGAATGCAGTCCCGCCAAGAAGATTCACGTTTATAGAAGGTGATGTAGTTGTCGCTTGGGATATAACGAATTGGGCCTGGTTAGAACTTATAAACTGTTCGTCTTTATCCGTAAGTGGAGAGTACTCAACGCTAAGGGTTACGTTAGTGGTTACATTATCAAACCCTTCTTTGTAGTTGGAGTACACCACTCTATTCCCAGCTATGGCCTGACCCTTAGCCGATAAGGGAACGTTGTCATAGAGCTTATTTACCGTCTGAGTTGGTACAGCCTCTCCCAGCGTATTGTTATAAAACCTATAGGTCTCAGTAGTTGGACTATATACCGTAACACTGTTTCCAGCGATGTGCCTGCTTAAAACCGCAGTGGGGTCAAACTGATCAACAACAAAAAACGCCCCGCTGTTGCCCCTCCTAGCCAACAGCCTAACTTCTTTTAAATCTGGCAGTACAGGATCTAATTGAATGTTTACTAGGCATACGTTGTCAATAAATGGGTTAGTAGCAAAGCCGCTTGTCTCCATGGTGTTCAAAAACAAAACCTTGGAAACAGCTATCTCAGAGTAAGGAGATATTGCGGACTCTTCTCCGTCTTGAAAGATGTTTTGAGTCGCAAACTGAAACGTATCCTCATTAAAGTTATTCTGAAGAACATTTGTGTCCGAATCAAAAGACACAAGGGGAAACTTGTTGTTTGCTGCTTTGATAGCGGATATGTGCTCAACGAAATTAGAACCAGTAAACTGTTCGTAAGCGCCAGCTACGGCTCTATCTACGTTGATCTTCCTGGGACTTTTTACTCCGTCTGTAAAATAAAGGAGAGTGTTTAACGAGCCGTCAATATTTATGTTGAGTATATCTGCCTTTACAAATCCGTTATGATCAAACCCTAACTCGTTGTTCTGAATTATCACCCTGTAAGAGTTAGCCGCTAGAGTTCCGTTCGTGGAAGACTTTGTGTTGTACTGATATATGGCGTCAGACAGTCCACTAGAATTTACAGTGAAGTAATAGATGAACCCCCTCTGGGGGTCAGACACCTGCCCAATAACTTTCGTAGCAGCAAACAGCTCAGAATCAGGGGCAGGAGAAGCAGCAGTAGTTCCCTTGACATTCTTTATAATGCCTTCGGTACCGCCGCCGTCTTCAGATATAGTGACGTTGAGGGCGTCCGTCATGGCGCCCTCCTTCAGCAAACGCTCGTCCTCATCACTGACAAGGAAGCGTGGTATAATCTTGTCAATAGGCATCAGAACTTAGGTGCTTGCTTGTAGTTCTTTCTAATCGTCTTCAGCGCCTCCTCTTTCGTAAAGGACTTGATGCGAGAGTTCGCTTTTCTGCGCTCGTTGTAGTACTCTTGTCTTGCCCTAGCCTTCTCGTTGGCTGGGACAGAAGCTTTGCGCTCGATGATCTTATAATACATGTACGACATCAAGGCTTCCTCTGCATATACGTGTACGGAAGGGTTTTTAGATCGAGCTTCATCTGCTACATACTCAATCACTACTTCGCCAATCCCGCTATTGATTCCCAGTTCAATTCTGTTCTGATCTAGGTTGACGCGGAACTGACCGTAATAGTGTCCGCCGCCCACCCCATAAAGGGCGTTTGATTTGCCGTATGCGTAGTTTCTAAATACGTGGGAATTTACACCCTGAGACAAATCGTCAGAACTAGATGGAGACCCACTAGCAGTGCTAGTCTTTGAATCCACTCTGTCGTAAACACCGTCACCGTCTGAGTCAACAGCGTTGGCTACCAGATTCACCTTTTCGCCACTTGAGTTAGCGTAAGACTGTGAGTAGTTAATATTCTTGTTTTCGCCAAGGACATAGACAATTCCGTCAGCACCGACAACTCCAACCTTACTCCAATCAACGAAATCGTCTGGAAGCTCAACAGTGCTATTGCTGCTGTTCACGCCCAGCTTCAAGGATCTTATTTTCCTCGACATATCGAACCCCATTTCTCGAATGCCACGAAGCGCATGCGTCCTGATTTGCGTGTCAGAAGCACCGCCTGCGTAGTCGTCATCCCCCATCGTAATGATGAAGTCGTTAATGATCTGATTAAGTGGTACTGTGTTTCTAGCCATTAGAATGTCTCTGCTTGTCTGTTACTGGCAACCTCTCCGTTGGCGTAGGTCACTACATCTGCGTCCCTGAGGTTAATCCCAACCATCTTGGCAATCTCATAAATTAAATCAGCCGCGTAGTGTTCTGGCAATTCAAAATCAACTGGAGCGCCAGTCGCTACATAGGTTGGCTGAGTAGAGGTTCTGGCCCCATCACTGCCAACCCTTCCTTGAGGTAATTTGTAGTACCTCAGCTCAACCTTATTGATCGAAGTGGGGAACACATGAATGCTGTCGGATACCAACGCTACTGGAAAGTCTTCGTCTGGAGCGCTAAGGTTGCTGATGAGTATTCTCTCAATCTTCTCCTCGTCGTAGCAAAGCTCAATGGACTTTTTGGTTGACTGATCCAGTAGAATGCTACCAGCAGTAGACAAGCTGATGATGCGGGATAAATCTTCTGGTTTGTCGAAGACCCCGTTAGACCTAGTAATTGGTTCCTTCCTTGAAAAATAAGACAGGTCCTCTTCAATTCTCTTGATCCGAGACTTGTCGCGCATAGGGTTAAAACCAGCGCGAGACAGTCTTTTCGCGTCTTTGAGTTCATCAAAGAGGCGGTTGTATACATTAAGCTGAGCAATCTGCGCAAAGTTGTTAAACTCAGCGTCAGACACGAACCCCTGCTGGTCTTTATTAGCCAGATCTATAAGCGTGTCGTGAACCAAAGATATGCTAGCTCCTTTTGCTTGTGCCATGAAGCAAATATACGAAAAAGAAAAAGCCCCCATTCGGAGGCTTTCTCAGTGATATATGGTGTCGCCGTTACAGCTGTCTCTTTATCTCCTCGTATACGGGAGCTCCAGTCTCTGTAAGGCAGTATCTCGTAAATACGTCCATTGAGTCTTTCCCCTCTGGGACCGCAATGATGTGATTATTTGTGTCCGTCCATCTAACATATCCCCCCTTGTCGCTAATTATCCCGAAAGAGAGCGCCTGCTTTACGTGTGACTTAACCTTTGTGGCGGGGTCATCAAACATCTCGATAAACACCTTAGGGTTCTTCTTTGCGTAAACCGTGAGGTCATGCTTGATCTCGTCCATGAGTCTATCTGTGTTGTATCCTAATGATGTGGCTACAGAAAGAATGTCATCGGTGGGTTTCGTTCGAATGAGAACTAAAGCGTCAACAACCTCAAACTCTTTGTCGATAATATCTTTAGCCTTCTTTTTATTATCGATTAGTCGAAACTTATTTCCCCCGTTCGCTTCATTTCCAGGATGTTTGTCAAGGAATTTAGCCAAGTTTGGTTGATCGGGACGGACAAAAAGATTCCCGTTTTTAAACACAACTGGTGTGGCTGTAGAGGCTGTGGCCTGATCGTCCTTATAGGGACTGTTTTCTCCAGCGCAATATCGAAGGGTAACCACACCACCTTTCTCCTTGTCAAAAACCGAAACGTCAGAGCTTTTTAGCATGTACACCACGCCCTTGTAGTTGATCGCTTCGTAATGTCTTGGTGTTTTTTCATAGTAGTCCTTAACAGCCATTTCTCTAGCGGATTGGGCTTTAGTCTTGGTTGCTACTTCTTGAGCCGCCTGGGGCTCTGTTTTGCGTGGGCGACCACGCTTTGCTGTTTGATTACTCATATTAATTGAATTAGATAAGAAAAAGTATAACCGAAGGGAGTTCCCTCCCCTCGGTTATATCCTGTGTCAAGTATTAGTCAACGAACAATACGTGCTGGTTTGCACCTCGAACGCACAAGTTGCACTCTGAACGGTAGTGGAACTTAGCCAAGTCCTCGCCGCCAGTGTTGTAACCCAATACGTTACCGCCTTCTACCCAGTGCTCCAATTCGCGTGAGTAGTTGCCAGCAGACTTGTAGTTCATCTCCAATGAGTGGTGACGGTTTCCAGTCTTAGCATCAACGATGATAGACAAAGGAATGATTGCACCGTTAACAGTGCTGCCTGCACCGTACTTCTCATCGTTCAAGAGCTTCCAGTCGTGCTTGTGGAAAGTGTAACCACCACGAGTAAACGACTTAAAGCCCATCGTGATCGCCATTTCAGGGCTGTTGTTGAAAGCACCGAAAGAGTTCATAGCTGGTCCAGTACCGCCTACGCCAGAAGTAGCAACGAACTTATCGAAGTCGATAGACAACGCTCTATTCACGTACAAAGCGTTTTCAGCTGGCAAGCCCTGCTTGTCAGCAGCAATGATAATCGCATCGAAAGCTTCTCCAAAGGCCAAGATGGTTCCTGCGTCAGCCAACGTGTCAGAAACGGTACCTCTTGCGCTTACAGCCTGAACGTAACCCTCAGAAGCAGGAACGCCACCGCCGAATTTGTTGGTAGACAAGTTGTTCTTCTTACCGAAGACCATCATAGCTTCACGCATGTTCATGAACTTACGACGAGCGTCAAGCTCACCCTTCAAGTACCACAAGGTCTGACCGCCTACGTTCACGTAGCCTACGTTGGTTGCCTGTGAACCAGTTACGTGGTAGCTCTCCTTAACGATAGTGTAAGGATTAGATCTTCTTGTGATTCTGTTCTGGAACGGAGAAGAAGGCTGATCTGTACCTTGAGCGTAAGCGTTACCGATTACAGACCAGTCTCCATTAGAAATCGTAGCAGATGATCCGTCAGCCATATTTACACCCGCAATTGTGGCGCCAATGGTTGTGATCAACACAACCGCATCATCCTTCATGATTACGTCGCTCACGCGAACAGCCGTCTCGTTTTTGGCTTCGGCATCGGTGCCAGCTGTAGCCACACCATCGATTGCCGTGACTGCATTCGTCGCGACGGTGATGACACGACCGAGGTGGCCCTCTTCGTACCATACAGCCTCATCCGCTGTACCAGCAGTCTTCTTAGCTCCGATTACTTCTACCAAACCAGAGAGACCTTGGTCTCCGTAAATAGCGGCGTAAATGTCTCTTACGTCCTCTCTTGTTCCGTCCACGAGCTGATCCAGCGTCGTGTATTTCTGCGGTGCGTTAGCATACGACAACCCACCCAGGGCTGTATCCGCAACTGCATTTGAAATTGCCATATTTTCTTATTTTTTTCTGTTATAAAAATTCCTCTATCTTAATCCGAGAGCTTCTCTCAGTTGCTGAGCGAGAGGATCGCCAGCGGGTTGTGCATTCCCTTGATTCGGAGATGTAGGGCTAGCGTTTGCTGCGTTCTGCACGATGCCTCTTTGACCGTCGGACATGCCCTGCCTGTAAACAGACTGGACAATTCTGTCAACGTTATCAATTACGGCCCGATGCATATTCAGCATGTCGTAATCCCAACTCCCGTCCTCACGCACGTAAGGATCGAAGAACTCGTCAAGGCGAGCGTTTTTCTCAGCAAGCTGACCCTTATAAGTTTCGTCCATACCGAACGTAAAAGTGTTGCCATTTCCGAGATCAAAATCAATCCCATCCAAAGCGGCTAATTCGTTCTGCATATTTGAAACCCAGTTGTCATCAATCAATGAAGTATCCTCTTGAGCCTGGCGTTCTGGGGCCTGATACTGCAATCGCATCTCATCAATACCCTTACGCGCATTCTCTGCGTCAATCTTCATTTGCAGTTGCGAAAGTCGAACCTCGTCTTCTGAGTGCAGATCTGGATCGGTTTTATACTTACTAGAGAGCAACAGACCGATTTCTTCTTGGGACAGGTTTGGGTAGTCAGATGCCATTTGCACCTGGATAGCAGTCATGTCATCCATTTCGGAAGGGTTCAACTGCTGGTAAATAAACCAGTCCTGTGGTGCGCGGCCTGTCTTTTCGACAAAATCCGCAATCACAGAAATACGTTCGTCGAGCTCTCTTTGCTCCTGCTGTTGTGCCGTTAAGTCGTCTAAAGATGCAATGTCTCTTCCAAGCCTTTCGCTAAGAAACTCCAACACTGCCCCCTCTACATCTTGCGGGCTATATTGTGTCTCATCCTCTGGCTGCGAAGCCACAGGTTGATCTACATCGTTTTGTAATGGTTGCTCTGGCTGTTGAGTAGCCTCTGGTGTAGGCTGTTCAGGGGTCTCCTGCTGCTCCACACTTTCGGATGCCTCTTGAGCCAAAGCTTCTCTTCCCTCTTCTTCGTTAAGAAAAGTAATTCCGTCATTTTGTTCAGGAGCTACAGATTGCTCCAGTGGTTGATTATTTTCTTCCATTAGAATTTAATTTAAATACAAAAGTAACAATTATTTTTTCTTGCCCTTCTTTGCGCGGATCTTAGCTGCTTCTTTCTTTCCGAAGTCGCTTTTTACTCTAGCCATTGCCCAGGCGTGTTGAGACACCTTGGGTCTGTTGCCAGAAGACATATACGCAGCCAGGCCTCTACGGTACACTTCTTTTTGCGCCGCAGAAAGTCCAGCCATTCCACCCTTCTTGTAGGTTTCAACCTTGCCGCCAGCCTTGAATACGCCACGGCCCTTGAGGACGTCGGCTCTGGTTACCTTTCCGTCACCAGTCAAATCAGGGAACTTGCCTCCCTTTTTGTATTCTTTCTTTTTAGCCTTCATATCTTATCTCTTTGAGCCATTAGTTTCTTGAGGCGTTCAGCCACGGCTGGAGGGAAACCTTTCTT
>Ga0160423_10004896_pt1 | contig 10974 bp, 10 predicted proteins | sample CRUFie14St8metaG_FD_108191 | JGI IMG/M metagenome (GOLD analysis project Ga0160423, IMG submission 108191) | Marine microbial communities from the Costa Rica Dome - CRUD Field 142mm St8 metaG | ecosystem: Environmental > Aquatic > Marine > Oceanic > Photic zone | place: Costa Rica: the Eastern... | reverse complement strand
ATTAAAATTCCTATGTATTTCTCAATTTCTGAGGATGTAAAGAATCCACAATACAATCCTTTAGACCCGGATATTTTACTCAAAACATCACTGTCAGTTTTAGATAATAAAGAACAAAGAGATTCACTCAAGGAGATTGCTCAAGATTATACTAAAAGAAAGAGTATAAATTTTACTAACATTAGAAAAGATAGAGGAACAGGAAATTCAAAAACGAAATTGTATGACGTTGAAAATCTCTCATTAAGTTACTCATATAATGAATCATTTTATAGAAATGTTAACACTGAGTATAGTATTAATAAACAATATAATGGAGGAATTAGTTATAATTTCAATACTTCACCTAAAAATATAAAACCATTTAATAAAATTAAGGCATTAAGAAAAGGAAAATATTTCAGAATCATAAGAGATTTTAATTTTTATTTAATGCCAAAACAAATTTCGTTTAGAACTGATATTTTTAGAAGCTATTTAGAAACTAAATTGAGAAATAATACTGGGTTAGATTTTGATATTCAACCTACTTATAGTAAATATTTCACTTTAAATAGAACTTCAAATATCAAGTATGATTTAACAAGATCCTTAAAGTTAAATTTCTCATCCAATACAAGATCCATTATTGATGAGCCTGATGGTAAAATTGATGAAAAACAGGAAGTTGATAGTATAATGAAAAATATTTTGTCATTGGGTAGAGCCACAGAGTATCATCATAATTTTGACATTAGATACAGTTTGCCAATTAACAAAATTCCAATTTTTAGTTGGGTGAATACAAATATTACATATGACGGAAGCTACGACTGGAATGCAGCTTCATTATCTGCTGAAAGTTTTGGTAACTCTATACAAAATACAAATTCATTAAGGTTGAATACACAATTAAGTTTTTCTTCTCTTTACAATAAAATTCCATTTTTAAAAAAATTATTGAGTGATAAAAATAATAACAGAAGAAATCAAAGTAGAGTAGATATAAATAAAAAACCAGACGGAAAAGATGAAAAGGAGGAAAAAGACAAAACAAATGATTTTCTTAAATATGTAATGAAACCCATTTTTTCTTTGAAGAATGTGTCTATTGCTTACTCTGAAACTAATGGATCTTTTTTACCTGGTTTTTTGCCTAACACAGGCTTTTTAGGTATAAATAATTCTTTAAGTGCTCCTACTTTAGGATTTGTATTAGGTAGTCAAAAGGATATAAGAGATTTAGCTGCAGAAAGAGGATGGTTAACCACAGATACCTTAATGAATAATTTATTTTCAAGAACTAACTCTGTTAATTTAAATTTAAGGGCAACAGTAGAGCCAGTTTCCCGATTTAAAATAATGTTAACTGCATCAAGAAGATACGCTACAAATCAAACAGAGTATTTTAAAAATGATCCAGATGATTTTGGAAATCCAAACTGGGTTAGTATTAGTCCTACAAAATCTGGAAATTTTAGCATGTCTTTTATGACAATTAAAACATCATTTGTTTCTGACGGCGTAAATAATAACTCTCAATTATTTGATGATTTTATAGCTTACAGAATGCAAATTGCTCAAAAAATTGCACAACAAAATGGAATACAATCAAATTTAAATGAATTCCCTGAAGGATATGGGCCAAATTCTCAAGATGTAATTATACCCGCTTTTTTAGCTGCCTATTCTGGTAGAAGCCCTACTAAACAAAATTTAAATTTATTTCCATCAATACCTTGGCCTAATTGGAACATAAATTATGATGGTTTGATTAAATTAAAGTGGTTTAAAGAGAGGTTTAAAAATATTTCTGTTAGTCACAATTATAGGTCAACTTACTCTATAGGTTCATTTATAAACAATTTGAATTTTGGAGACCCAGAATATTTATTTGACACAAATGGTAATTATTTACCAGAATTTCAAATTGATCAAGTTTCAATTTCTGAACAGTTTGCCCCTTTCTTGAAATTTGATATGACAATGAAGAATAGTATTTCAGCTAGAGTTGAATATAAAAAAGATAGAACAGTTAGTTTAAGTTTGACTAATAGTCAAATAACAGAAGTTAAAGGAAATGAATATGTTGCTGGTTTAGGATATAGAATTCAAGATGTAAGATTATTGTTTAATGGTGCAGAAGAGGGGAGCGATGTTAAGAGCGATTTGGATATAAGAGCAGATTTCTCTTTAAGAGAAAATAAAACAATAATTCGAAAAATCGAAGAATTAAGTAATCAGCCAACAAGTGGACAAATATTAATTACTTTGAAATTTTCTGCGGATTATGTGATTGGAAATACAATGAATATTAAATTATTTTATGATCAAGTTATTACCGATTATGTGGTATCTTCATCATTTCCAACCTCAAACACTAATGTAGGTTTAAGTATTAGATATAATTTGAATTAATAATATGAATAAAATAAATATAATTGATACTGCTCAAGAGTATAAAAACAATAAAAAAAATATAGATAAAGCTGTATTAAATGTACTTAAGTCTGGTGTCTATATTAACGGCCCAGAGGTAAAAAGTTTTGAGAATGAGCTGTCAAAATTTTTAAATGTCAGGCATTGCATTTCTTGTGCAAATGGCACAGATGCTCTAAAAATCGCTCTTTTAAGTTTGGATTTAAAATCAGGAGACGAAGTTATTGTTCCTTCTTTCACATTTGTTTCTACTGCCGAAGTAGTTGTCTTATTAGGCTTAAAGCCAATCTTTGTAGATGTAGACCCAAGAACTTTTTTAATTGATATTGAATCAATAAAAAAAAATATTACAAAAAAAACTCGAGCTATTATACCTGTTCATTTATTTGGCCAATCAGCAAATATGAAAGAAATAATGGAGTTAAGTAAAAAAAACAAATTATGGGTTATTGAGGACTCGGCTCAATCTTTAGGTAGTCATTGTGTTTTTAAAAATGAAATCAAAAATATTGAAACAAAAAAGTTCACAGGAACCATCGGTCATATAGGAACAACGTCTTTTTACCCAACTAAAAATCTTAATTGTTTTGGAGATGGTGGAGCTATGTTCACAAACAACAATTTGATTGCAAAAAAAATCAAACTAATTAAAAATCATGGTCAAGAAAAAAAATACGTTTACAAAGAAGTTGGATTAAATTCTAGATTAGATGCTATACAAGCTACAATATTACGCCTTAATTTAAAGACATTAAACCAATCTAATTTTAAAAGACGAGCACTTGCTGAAATTTATAATAATGAATTAAAATCTTTAGATAAAATACTATTGCCAAAATACTCATTTGGCATTGAAAATCATATTTTTCATCAATATACTATCATTGTTAAAAATAGTCAAAATAGAAATTCATTAAAGAACTATTTAAATGAAAACGGAGTTTCTTCAATGGTTTATTATCCCAAACCATTACATAAAGAGATTCCTTACAAGAGTTATAATAAAACAAAACTCATAAATTCTGAAGTTTTATCAAAAAAAGTTATTTCTCTTCCAATTCACCCGCTACTTAACAAAAAAGAAATTGTATACGTTTCTAATTTGATTAAAAATTTTTTTAGTAGATAAATTTAAGATGAAAAAAAAAATATTATTTGCCTATGATTTTTCTCATTCAAAGTCTGTAGATTTTATAAAATTGTGTAAAGAAAATAAAATAAGAATAGACTTAATTGTAGCAGCTCCATTTAAAAAGTTAAACAAGCCAAACAGAGTTTATAATTATCATAAGTATAGTGTAACAAATCAACATCCTAGAGATCTAGCTAAAGAATTTAATATTCCTTATTTTGTTTACGATCATAATAGTTTAGATACGCTTAATCTAATTAAAGAATTTGATTTGGATTTAGGAATTATTGCAGGAGCTAGAATCTTAAATGAACATATAATCAAAAATTTATCATTCGGGGTTCTGAATTTACACCCGGGTATTTTACCTCAGTCAAGAGGTTTAGATTCTATTCTTTGGTCAATACGTAATAATAATCATTTAGGTGTATCTGCTCATTTAATTAATCACAAGATAGATTCTGGAAAATTGGTTTTACAAAAAAAAATAAAACCATTAATTACTGATTCAATTTTTGATTTATATAGAAAAATATATAAAACGCAAATTAAAATTTTGCCTGAGGCGATTAGATTAATATGTACAAATAACACGAATTTTAAAAGTTTAAAAGGAGGAAGATATCACTCTTATATGTCGGAAGAAATTCAAAAAAAAACTATTAATAATTTAAAATCTTATATTGCGAATTATTCAAAAATTACATGAACAAGAAAATTAAATTTGGAGTTGTTGGATTGGGTCATATTGGCATAAAACATGTTGATGCAATTTTAAGTTTTAAAGAATCAAAACTAGTTGCAATTGTTGATAAATTATCTTTAAAGGAGCTTGAGGTCAAAAGAGCTAAAGATCTTAAATTTTTAGAAAAATTTCAATTTTTCGACAATTTAGAGCAATTATGTAATAATCAAGATATAGACGTGGTGAGTATATGTTCTCCAAATGGATTGCATTTTGAAATGGCCATGAAAGTAATTTTAAGCAAAAAACATGTCTTAATTGAAAAGCCAATGACTTTAAATTCTAATCATGCAAGAATTTTAATTGAAACAGCAAAAAAAATGAATAAAATTGTGTTTTGTGTTATGCAAAATAGATTTTCACCTACAATTTCATGGCTTAAAAACTTAATTAATAAAAATAAAATGGGAAAAGTTTTTTCAATTCACGTTAATTGTTTTTGGAATAGAAATATGAATTATTACAAAAATAGTGATTGGCATGGAAAATTGGAATTAGATGGAGGTCCTTTATATACACAGTTTTCTCATTTTATAGACATATTATTTTGGTTATTTGGTGATTTTTCAAATATAAAAGCAGAATTTTTTAATTTTAGAAAAAATAAATATTTAGAATTTGAAGATTCTGGTTGTTTGAGTTTTAATTTTACCGGAGGCACAAAAGGCACACTAAATTATTCGACTTGTATTTGGGAAAAAAACTTTGAAAGTAGTATTATTGTTTTAGCAGAAAAAGGAACCGTTAAAATTGGAGGGCAGTATATGGATAAATTAGAATATTGTAATATTAGAAACTATACTCCTCCCAATTTTAGTGTTAGTTCAAGTTGTAATGATTATGGTAGTTATAAAGGATCTGCAGCTAATCACAGAATGGTAATAGAAAACTTAATTAATGTAATTTTAAAAGGTGATAGTGTCGCTACAAGCGGAGAAGAAGGTGGTAAAATTGTCCAAATAATTGAAAAAATTTATAGTTTAAGAAATTAAAAAAAAAAACATGAACATTCCAAATAATTTAAAATATACAAAAGATCATGAGTGGATTTTAATTAAATCTGAAAATGAAATAATTTGTGGTATCACTGATTATGCTCAAAAAGAATTAGGTGATATAGTATATGTTGATATTGAAAAGTTAGGCGAAAAAACAGAGCTAGAGGAAGTTTTCGGTACTGTTGAAGCAGTTAAAACAGTATCCGATTTATTTATGCCAATTACTGGATTGGTAGACTCTTTTAATGAAGAATTAGAAAACAATCCGCAATTAATTAACTCTGACCCTTATAATAAAGGATGGATAATTAAAATCGTGGATTATGATAAATCATTAATTGACAACTTACTTTCAGCTGAACAATATAAAGATTTAATTGGTTTATAATTTTGCAATCTTAATCTTTTTATTTAAATATGATTTTTTTACGTAAATTTGTCGAATAAATAAATATTTCTAATGAAGCCAAAAAAAAATCCTAGATACGATTTAGAAAAGAAAAGGTATTTGCTTTTTTATTTTGGACTTTTTATTTCTTTAAGTTTAGTTGTATTTGCGTTTGCTTATAATCCAAATCATAATTCTAGTTCAAATGAATTAGAAAGTTTTTTAATGGATGAGGATATGGAAGATATGCCTCTTGATTTTAAGGAAGAGCCACCACCACCACCGCCACCACCACCACCACCACCACCTCAAATTCAAGTGGTTGAATTAGATGTGGAAATTGAGGAAGAAGTAGAATTTGATGAAGTTGACACAGAAGATGAAGAGGAAATTGAATTTGAAGAGGAAGAAGAAGTTGACGAAGTAATTGACTTTGCTGTTGTAGAGGGCTCTCCAATTTTTCCAGGTTGCAAGCCAAGTAAAAAGTCATCTTTATCAGAAAGAAAAGAAGAAGATAAGCAGTGTTTAAATAGAGGAATAATGAAGCACATAAAAAAGAACTTTGAATATCCAAAAATTGCAAAAGAAATGGGGATTCAAGAAAAAATATATGTAAAATTTGTTATTGATAAAACAGGCGCTGTAACAGATGTAAAAGTTCTCAGGGGAGAAGATAGATATTTAAAAGAAGAGGCTATGAGATTAGTAAAAAGTATTCCTAAAATGACTCCCGCTAATCAAAGAGGAAAACCAGTTGGCGTTAATTATACAATACCAATTAACTTTATGTTGAACTAAAAAAAAGCTTTCTACTGGTCTTATGAAAAAAATAGGAATTATCGGAAGAGGCTTTGTAGGTTCTGCCGTTGAATTTGGGTTTTCAGCTCAATGTGGATGTAACGCAATTATTAAGTCTTATGATATAGATGAATCAAGAAAGAAGGATAGTTTAGATGTCACTGTTAATAACTCTGATTTTATCTTTGTCTCTGTTCCTACACCATCAAATCATACAGGAATTGATCTATCTTCTTTGGTATCAGCTTTAGAATCAATAGAGCAAGTTAATAGAAGAAATGATAATATTATATTAATTCGTTCAACAATAATTCCTGGAACAACTAAAAAATTAGATGAAAAATTTAAAAAACTAAATATTGTTTTTAATCCAGAATTTTTGACTGAAAGAACTGCTAAATTTGATTTTATTAATCAGTCAAGATTTATTATTGGTGGTGATCCTAAGTTTACTAACATGGTTGCTCAGTTATACAAGTGGAGATTTGGGAGTACAGCGTTGATTATACAAACAAATTTTGAAACGGCTGAATTAATCAAATATATGAACAATTGTTTTTTTGCTACAAAAGTTTCTTTCTTAAACGAAATGAAAATTTTAAGTCAAAAAATAGGTGCGGATTGGGATACTTCAGTTCAAGGATTCGTTAGTGACGGCAGAATTGGTCATTCACATATTCAAGTTCCAGGACCGGATGGTAAGTTGGGTTTTGGAGGGAATTGCTTTCCTAAAGATGTAAAAGCAATTTTAGAATTCTCAAAAAAGTTAGGAGTCAATTTAAATACAATAAAAGGAGCGTGGGAAACAAATCTTGATGTTCGTCCAAAAGAAGATTTGAAAGACTATTTGAATTAATTAAGTTTATTTTTTATTTCCCATTTCCACGCATCAATTAGTGCTTGAGAGATTGAGTACTTTGGTTTCCAATTGATTTTTTTTTGTGCTAATTTACAATCTGCATATATTTCTTCAATGTCTCCTTCTCTTTTTTTGCCAAAAATATAATTTATTTTAATGTTATTGCTTTTTTCAAATAGGTTGACTAGCTCTAAAACACTAACTCCTTTTGATAAACCAATATTTAGAACTTCTTTGCAATTTTTTTTCCCAATCATATTATTTAATGCGCAAACATGTGCTTGTGCAACATCACTCACATGAATATAGTCTCTTATACAAGTTCCATCTCTAGTAGAATAATTATTACCATAAATTGTTAATAGTTTTCTTTTTCCAATTCCACATTGACAAATTAGTGGAACTAAATTGTTTGGTTTATTTTTTGGATTTTCACCAATTAGCGAAGATTTATGAGCTCCAATTGGGTTGAAATATCTTAAAATATGATAATTTTTAATTTTACTTGTTTTAATTATATCTTCGCATATTTTTTTTGTTTCTCCGTAAGGAGATAAGGCTTTTTTTAATTTTGTTTTTTCAGTTACTGGAAGTAAATCAGGACTTCCATAAACTGTGCATGAAGATGAAAATACAAAGTTGTCAATATTATAGTTTTCGGCTATGTCGATTAAAACTTTTGTGGACTCAATATTGTTAAAAAAATATTTTTTTTTCTTTTCAAATGATTCAGAAACAGATTTTAATGCAGCAAAATGAATGATGCCGGTAATGTCCTGCCAATCTATGTTATTTACTAATTCATTTTTGTTGGTACAGTTTATATTTAGTGAATTGATTTTTGTGTTACATATTCTTTCAAGATTATCTATTACGCTATGATTAGAATTTGAAAAATTATCTACAATAATTGGATTATATCCAGATTCAATTAAATCAATCACAGTATGAGAACCAATATATCCGGCACCCCCAGTAACAATAATATTATTTGACATATTTTATTTCTATTTCATTAAATATAACACAATAATTATTGTTTTATTTTTCAATCTGAATTATGTTTGTACTGAAATTTTTTTAATGATTATAAGCAGTTACATAGAATTTTTAAAACTTAGGTTGTCTTTTAGTGTAGTTTTTTCCGCTGTTGCCGGGTATTTATTAGCAATAAGCAGTAAAACTCCCCACGATCCAGTAGTTTTAACTAAATTAATAGTCGGGGGCTTTTGTATAGTAGGTGCTTCAAATGGTTTAAATCAAATATTTGAAGTTGATGGTGATAGTTTAATGGATAGAACAAAAATAAGGCCCCTTCCTAAAAAAAAAATTACATTAGTCTCAGCCGTTTTATTCTCTTTTTTTTTAGGAATTGGTGGTTTATTTTTATTGTTTTCAATTAATTTATATTCGGGTTTACTTAGTCTTTTGTCACTATTAATTTATGTTTTAGGTTACACGCCAATGAAAGTTAGCAGCCCATTAGCTGGTTTTATTGGCGCTATTCCTGGAGCTATGCCATTTATGTTAGGTTGGGTTGCTTTACAAGGAAAATTTGGGCTTGAGCCTGGAGTTTTTTTTGCAATTCAATTCATATGGCAGTTTCCTCACTTTTGGTCAATTGCCTGGATTAGATTTGATGATTATAAAAAAGCAAATATTAATTTATTACCTAGCAAAAAAAAAGATAATAAATCTGCTTTTCAAATAGTATTTTATACATTTTGTTTGATGCCGCTATCATTATCACCTTTTTTTCTTCCTTATATTTACCCTGAAACCTTGTTAAGGTTGTCCTTTATTGGATTTTCTGTTGTATTTTTGATGAGTGGTTGGTTTTTTATTAAAACATTAAGATTTTTAAAAATTCAATCAGATTTGGAGGCAAAAAAAATTATGGTTTTTAGTGTAATATATTTACCAACAATTCAAGCTATATATATTATTGATAAATATTATTACGTTATATAAATAAATAAATAAAATTTAAATATGAATAAATTAAATAAAGAACAAGCCTATAAAAGTATGTTAATGTTCGGTCTATTTAGTATTGTAATGCTTTTTGCTGGTTTGACCAGTGCTTACATAGTTTCAAAAGGATATTTAGGAACAAATTGGCAATCTGTTCAGTTGCCAGATGCTTTTTTATATAGTACAATTTTAATCGCGCTAAGTAGTGTTTGTTTAATTTTGTCAAATAAGAAATACATAAATAAAGATGAAGTAAGCTCAAAAAATTACCTTTTAATAGCGGTTGTTTTAGGCGTATTATTTTTGATTTCTCAATATTTTGGTTGGATAAGTCTTATTAATAACGAATATTTTTTTGTGGGCTCAGGTAATGCCTCCTCATACGTTTATATATTTTCAGGAGTTCACTTAGCTCATGTTTTATTTGGATTATTTTTTTTAATTCAATCTCTATTAAAAATGACGTTTTTGTCAAAATTTTTTTCTACAGAGTCAACAATTATCTTAAAATTAAAATTTTGGTTTTGGCATTTTTTAGGTTTTCTGTGGGTTTATTTATATGTATTTCTCCATTTATACAATTAAAAAAGACTTTTATAATATTCTTTTTCAAAACTTAAATATGTTATATATTTGCCGTAATTAATCACCCTTTGATGAAAAAAAAAGAATTACAAACTAACAATATGTGGGCAGGAGGGGGCAAGCCAATGGAGGCTAGTTATGGAAAGTTAATGATGTGGTTTTTTTTAATTACGGATGCTTTAACATTCTCTGCTTTTTTAGGGGCGTATGGTTATCATAGATTTGTTCACTTCGAAGAATGGCCTATTGCTGATCATGTATTTACTCATTTTCCATTTATTCAAGGTCATTATCCACTTTTTTATGTTGCTTTAATGACATTTATACTGATAGTAAGCTCTGTTACAATGGTTTTAGCTGTCCACGCAGGTAAATATATGAACAAAAAAGGAGTTGTTATTTGGTTATTTTTAACTATTGTAGGAGGTGTTACCTTTTTAGGGTCCCAAGCATGGGAATGGTATCATTTTATCAAAGGAACCAAGCACGGTGCCGTTCTAGTATTGTCTGGTCAACATGGTCAACCAAGAGTTGCTCATTATGTGAGTCCTGAGTCCCATGATTATGACACAAAATCTAAAGATAAATCTTACAAGTACTCAAAAATTGATCCGTATTCAAAAGAATATTTATTTAAGTTTCATAAGGAAAAAATGGAAAAAGAACCATACAATTATAAATATTTAAACGGTGACATTGTTCCTGAGGATTTACTTAAGGAAGGTAAGGTAATTAGAGGAGCACCTTTAACAGGACCTAACGCTTTTAGTTATAATGAATATGGGCATACAACATTTTCAAACTTTTTCTATTTTATTACTGGCTTTCATGGCTTTCATGTTTTTACTGGTGTGATAATAAATATTATTATTTTTGTAAATGTTTTGAATAATGTATATCAAAGAAGAGGTCATTATGAAATGGTTGAAAAGGTTGGGTTATATTGGCATTTTGTCGATTTAGTATGGGTATTTGTATTCACATTTTTTTATTTGGTTTAATATGTCAAAAGAAAGTTCTACTAGAGAAATATGGATTGTTTTTTGGATCCTGTTAATTGTAACAGCAATTGAAGTT
>Ga0160423_10004895_pt1 | contig 10974 bp, 2 predicted proteins | sample CRUFie14St8metaG_FD_108191 | JGI IMG/M metagenome (GOLD analysis project Ga0160423, IMG submission 108191) | Marine microbial communities from the Costa Rica Dome - CRUD Field 142mm St8 metaG | ecosystem: Environmental > Aquatic > Marine > Oceanic > Photic zone | place: Costa Rica: the Eastern... | reverse complement strand
TTAGACGCTCTGCTATTGATTTATTGAACGTGTTCACCGACAATGTGATCAGGGATGTCAGCGCATTCTCTATCTCGAACACTTGGTAGTCTCCCTTTGGTATGTCGTGGTTGGGGAAGTCTAGACTCACGATATCTCCCGGTTTGATGAGTTCCATCCCCTCCTTCTGCACCTTGATTCGTATTTTCCTAGCATCCTGTTGCACAGTCTGTAGTGTCTGCTCTGCCTTTATCCTAGCGTCATTCAGTGACTTGACGTTAGGATCGACAACCACCGTCTGCCTAGTTCTCTTTCTTGTTGGTACTTCTGCCTCTGCCCTGACCCCATCACCAACGACAATGACCTTGTTGGCCTTGTCGAAGAGGCTCTTGTTGCTCTCTACAGAAACTATCCTGTTGTTGGTCAAGTAGTCCAATTTGTATGTCCTAAGACCGTATCGATCATCCAAGCGATTAATGACCATTCTCTCATCCTCTATCGTGTAGTCGAGGCCCTTCTGCGTGATGAGTGAGTTTAAGACGGAGAATGCATCGACATCCTCGAAATTCGAGAGTGAGATGAATGTCTTTCGCTTTCTTCGTATTATCTCATCATACTGTGCAGGAACGAACTCCTTTGACTCAAATGTTATCGTAGTGGTGTTTATTGCAGATACCTTGCCTAATAGGTATCCCTCATGGGTGTATAGGACATCACCTACTACTATGTCATTGGTCCCGGTGTATGTTATCGTGTTGGTGTTGGAAAGACCACCACTGTTCACCATAGCACCAGTGTAGTGCAGAAGGGACTGTGTTGAGTTCAAGTCTAGGTCGATCTCTTTCAGTATGTCTGCTATTTCCGTTTCTATCTCAGACCCAACAGAGAAGGTGGTTCCTATGTAGGCATTGGATGGCTGTATTGCGAGGCTCTTCGGTATGACTATCTCGAATATCTCACCGAATGAAACAACACCATCGCCTGTCAGACTCCCATCGTATGTCATGCTGAAATCACTTCCAGTTGTGTTGACGGTCACTGTCTTGGACTGCTTCGTCTTGCCGTCTGTGACATACACATCTATCTGCTCCCCATTCGTGAACACACTGTCTAATCCGGCTATGTTTCTCCTATCTATCGACCCGTTTGCGTTAGTGTCGTCTAGGTTGTCTATGTCCACAAACAGGAACATGGAGTGTATTCCCTCCTGATACTTCGTTTTCCGATCCCTTTTCTCAGAGAATCGGATGTCCTGCGCTACATTGTCATATTGTAGCCCGGTGTCAAACAACTTGTTGAACTCTATCTTGTCAGGGGTGTTCTCAAAGGTAGTCTCTGATACTCTCATGACTCGATAGTCTCCCGCAACCAATGTATTGTCGAATATCAGTCTGTGAGTGGCGATGTTGTTGCTTGATACGGACCTAGTGTGACTGGTTATCTTTGCTATACTGACAGTTGTGTTATCGGTGTCCTCAACGAGGTAGTACCCTGTTAGGTTGGGAACGAACTCCAACCAAAGTGCATCAGTGGAACTGTTCATCACTTTGTCAACTGTCGTTGATAGTATCTCTGAACTTGATAGTGTGAGTATTGGCTTGACGAACATCTGAGCCCTGTACGCATGTCCCTTGCTGTGAGACGGAAAAAGACCCTCGTTGCCGAACCCATCATTATCATACAATGTCAAGTCCCTATAGTCGGTCCTTTTCTCATTGACATAGTGTGTTGTTGTTGTAGCAGGTGCAACAAACGATTGCCCTTGTACGAATGTAGTTGATCCATTATCATCCAGTGTTAGTGAGTATCTTCTACTGTCAGTGGAGGATGCTGTTGATTGCCATACATACCCAAGTGTCATGAGAGTTTCTGATGGGTAGAAGGAGAGCAACTCATCCCTGTCCTGACTATCGATATTACCACTAAGTCCACCTACGGTTCCTGTTATGTTCGTTATTGTGACATCTGATGATGTCAAGTCAGGTATAGGGGCCAAGATTGTACTCTGCAAGGAGGGTTTGAAGTCAGTGAACTGCAATCTACAGTTCTCGTACAGGTGCTTTGTCCCATCGAAGTCATAGTGAGTTAGCCCATGCGAACCATATGTCATAGTATCCAAATCATTATTGATATCATACGTCAAAACGGGTTTTGTGTTCAGGATCGCATGTATTACCTTGGAAGTGTGAATGAACCCTGATGTAGCCATCCTGTTTACCGGGTATAGGGATGGGTAGTCATCGTCAGTCACTAGAACGTCATTGGTGTCAAGAGCAAGTATGGTACTTACATTGGTGTTGAACTGAGCCCATAACGGTAGTACCACGTTAGGTGGATCTGTGAAGTGATCTAATTGCGCATATACCAAATAGTCCCTATCAATAGTGGGTACGAGTAGATGCACATCTATCAGCGTCTGTAGGTTCTCTGTCTCTGTTAGATTGTCTACGTAGACGAAGGTCCCGGCATTAGCATCATCATTGCCATTCAGTCCCTCGCCGTCATCATGGACTATCGTAGAGGTATTTAGGATGACTTTACGAACTGAGTCCAAAGAATCATCTTCGTCCTCAGTCAGTAGTGCCACATTGCTGTACGATGTGTTTTGTGAAATTTGTGTTGGTGTAAGTGATGTTCCTGATATGCTGTCGTTGAATACTGCAATGATTCTTCCATCGGAGTTGTATAGTATATCTCCATCAACAAAACTTTGATTCGTTTCAAAGGTAAGGTTGCCGCTAGAGTTTCTTCCCGCTAAGAAGGAACTACCATCAAAGACATATCTATGGTAGAGAGGATACTTTACTTTCGGAATTTCAGAGGTCTTACGCAACGATTCAGCGTCTATAGGATTGAAATGCCAGTCGAATGTGGCCTCAACGAGCCTCATTACTCCCCATCTTCTCATTTGGTTTGTGTCTATGTTAGAGGAACTAATAGTTGAGAAACCATAGTTTCTATCTGATTTTGTCCTGTATTTCGTTATCTGATCATAGTTCGTATGGGTTATCTGACTACCCACACCTGTCTTCTCATCCTCGAACATCACACCGAAGTTCGTCATTCCTAGTGCTTCCCTACCAATTGAATTCGCTCTTTTGTAGGAGAATGGAAGTATGTCACCTAAACCATACAACTCATAGGGGATGGTTTTCCGGTCAATTTGGGTAAGTGCGGATAGTGGCTCTTGTCTCAAGGCACTTTCATAGAATATCTCCTTGGGAACATGGCCGGAACCAGTAGTGATATTGGCATTTTTTGGAGAAGAGGAATTAGAACTAGTGGTGTAGTTCGCCGTAGTTCCACCAATGTCATCACTAAAGTGAATCAAATCAGAGTACCCTGATATCTTCTGAGTTCTATTTGAGGCATCTGCGTAAACGCTATCGTGGGAATAGTTCAGGCTACCTGAAGCGAACCTGTTGGAATTGTAGTATCTGTACAATTGCTCTGACTTGGGAACTGTGTTGCTATCACTGACCAACTTGTGCAAATATCCGCCATATGGAATGTTCGTGTTCACATGGTAGAACTTTCCATTGTCCAACCTACCCAATACGACTGGTAGTGTTGGTGCGAGTTTCACTAAATTGTTGGAGTCACCGGGGTCTGAGATGTCTTGAATGTCAACCACACTGAAGTTTTCCACATTGTACGTCCTCTTTACCTGCTTATTCGATTCATATCCATCATCGAGTCCTACGTGAAGGAGGTGTACTGAGTCACCATCTGTTGAATTGGTTCCTGATATGGCATATCCCAAACTACCGTCCTCAGAAAAACTACCTGTGTCAGATGTGGATACTAGAGCATTTCCTGATCTATCTAGACCAGTCGAGTAGACCAGTCCCTTATCGGATATGCTAGTGAAGTCAGTGGTTCTCGTTGTCTCTAAGTTGTTTGATATCATTGCTTTCAACGCAGATATTGAATTCGTGTTCTTGTATATCCTTATGGTACTGCTTGAAGTTGCCTTTAATGCTGGTGCGTTCAGGTATATGATGGTATTACTTGTCGATAGAACCTCTCCTATGAGTTCGTTATTACTGTTGTAGAGTAGGTCGCCGGGATTGACTGAGAGTTCTTGGGTTGGTAGTATGGATGTGTCTCCTATTGCTACTGTAGTACCAAGCGAGGGCGATGATTGAGATATAGTACCCGTTGTCATAGAAGTGGAATTCACATCAGGGTTGCTTGTCGAGTACACGATATCATTGAGGTAGTTCAAATTACGTGTCAAGTTCGTTGATAGTAAGTCACCGACCTCATCTCTTCCTTTTAGTTCAAAGGTGAAGTGACCATTGTCATTGTCACTATCAACGTCCTCAACATACCCACTGAACACTGTTTCGTGTAAGGTATAACTTCCATTCAAGTAGTACATGAATGGGTAGTCACTTTGGTAGTAATTTCCTGTGTTGTCTGCGAATTCGATGTACTTGTGTACCCCATCTGCCTTCTCCAAGTCGATGTAGAAACTCAGGTTGTTGTTGAATGATATCTTACTGTTGTATATCCTAGTCTTCTCCTTGGGTATGGTTCTGCCATCAAGGGTTATTCTATCACCCTCATCGGTCTTTACCTTCGTGTCTGCTGAGAACGTTGTGTTCAACCGATGCTTTGACGATGTTGATATTGTGAATGGTGAGTATGATATCGCCTTGTTGCTGAACGTATGCACAAGACTTGTGATTGTGAACGTGTTTGCACTGGTCAATTTCCTAGCCTTCGTCGTAAATGATTGGACTCCACCCGCTTTTATGTTGACCGTGTTTATGACATAGTGATACCCATCTATCTCTACGATGGAATCCACTCCCAACACTGCCTTCAGGTCATACTCATCGCTCATGGCTCGCATTTCAATTACATTCGCAGTCTCATGTGTCACATTGTGTGGTGCTGTAATATTCTCAGTGGTGCTATTGTATATTCCACTTCTAATGTAGAAGGGGTCTTCCTCCTTGTACTTCAAGTGGGCAATACCAGCATTGTCATTCAACTTGACATTAGCCATCTTACTTATCCTGTTCTTAGGCGAGTTGGCTGAGATTTCATAGGTCGATACCACCCTATTGTTCTTGAACTCCCTCTTATCGAAGTATATGAACCTCCTAACCTCATTGCTAGAGTCTCGATAGAAGGCATCTAGGAAACCACTTTCATTCAGTGGCTCGTAGTCAGTGGCCTCGTCCTTCGTGTTATCGACTAAGATCGCATCTAGTGTCGTTCTGCCTATGTTCTGTATCGTCCTATCGAACTTGGCCTCAGTCATGAACCAACAGTTCTGATCCACGTCACTGGAACCCTTGTTCCTGTATAGCATGGCATACTTAGTCTCATAATCCAACTGGTCCTTCTCATGTAGTCTGTCATTGTAGAAATATGCAGTTGGTAGGCTTATTCTGTTGACCACATCGTACTTTTCCGTAGTAGCATCAGCATCTCCCTCTAGACCATATGACACAGCGACAACACTAGTATCAGTCTTGGCTGGTCCCTTGTATATCTCGAAGTTGGTATCCTTTGGTATTACTGATGGGTAGGAGGGTTCAAACTCGAAACCATCCCCAAACTCATCGAAACCTACAATAGCAGTTATTCTAGCAAAGTGTGGCTTCACTACTGTGGTGTTCGCCTCACCGACTATCTCAGGGTTGATCAGGACGAAGTAGTCGAAGTCCTCTAGGTCCAACTGATTCGTAGTACCCAAGTAGGAAAACTTCGCATTCGTGGTGGTGTTGGAAGCACCATCATCTGAGTCATATGTCCTTATCCTGAAGGGCTTCGTCTCTTCCTTGTTCTTGGCTCTAGCATTCAAAGTGGCACTTAGTGGGTATACCCTATTGTGAAAGGAGTTGTTTATCTCAGCACCCGGAATATCATTAGCGAAGGTAGCGGTCTTCCTTATCTCAATAAACGACTTGTTCGCCCCAACAGTTAGGTTTTCACTTTTCAATACCGGATTAACAGAAACCTCTGTGAATACATCTGCTCTCTCAGAGACAGATAGCCCGTCATTTATGGCATTGTAGTCATACGATACACTACTCTCACTCACACCTGCGTTAACTAGGTTGATGGCCTCATTCGTCATTGGTCATCACCGAACCTGTAATAGAATATGATATCACTGTAGCCGAAGTTCAAGGTTGTTATTCCAGTGCAGGGTTGTACTCCCTTCTTCATTCCTATCTCGTATATCTCACCCATGAACTGAGTGTTGATGTTCGTGCCGTCCTGACCGATGAAACAGTCCTCATTAGCCATCTCGAATGTGAAGTTTGATATGCTAGTTTCCCCTAGAAGTCCGTTATTGAGGTATATGCGCAGTCTACCATTCTCATCAAGTGTGCATGATGCCTTGTACAGGTTGTTCACATACAGGGCCTCCTTCGGCTGCTCCTTGTAGAGGGTAGATGTGAAAGGTGTCGAAGTGTCACTGAGAGTTATGACAGTTCCATTGACTGCGGATACTGTACTCAGGAAATTACCATTGCTATCATATATCCTACTCCCCACATCTAGAAGGTCGGTTTGATCGGAATCTATTGTTATGTCAGCAGAATTACCTACGAATGATGTGAATGAGACATCATTTGTCGAGTCGATGTATGTGGAGTCCAAGGCTATCTGCTCAGATGGACCCACAGTTGTGACAAGTAGGGTCAGGGTGTCTGTCAATCCACTCACACTCAGAGATCCATCATGACCTTCTTCACTCTCTATCGCTAATTCCAATTCAGCCGCAGTTGCCTGTATCGCAGTCGCACTGCTGCCACTTGTCGCCTCGAAGAACACATAGGTTCCATCACTGGTTCCTGTGGATTCCGTGGATAGGGTAGAGGGCTTGTACTTCCTCAATGTGCCATCAGCATCCGTGATTGAGATGTACGCATCAAGTTCCTGTCCACCAGTTATGCTCGTTGGGGTACTCATACCAGTCAGGTTCGTGGATATCGACATCGAGGGTGTGAAGTCGCTCAACTGGAAATTTATGATACCATTTAGGGTATCTATTGACGAGATGATGTCAGGGTCGAAGGAGGCATCTATCTGTGCGTCGAGTGATATGGTGTTGCTTGCCATGCTTAAATCCCCACGAAACAACCTAGTGGTGACAGTGTTTGATCCATCGGTTATGTTCTTGGTCGTTCCTGCTAGTGCTAAACTATCACATGGAGAGAAGTAGTTGGTTCCGATCTTGATGAACTTGTTGTATGTTGTGTCTGAGGCTTGTGTTCCGTCTGTGAAAGCACTAATAGTATGCAGTGAACTATTACCTCCTGCTGAATATGCGCTTGTTTCTGCCACAGAACTACCTGAGCCAAAACCACTACCCACATATTTCTGACTCACTGTGACCGTTGAGTTCGACACTGACGCAGATGCCTGTGTGCTTGTGTTGAATGCTGCGTTTATCGCTGTCCTTAGATTCGATGCAGTAGTATCTGTGTCATTACCTACTACGACTCTATATACGGTAGTACCGTTTGCTGTAGTCGTCGTATTACCACTGGAATACGAATTCGATGGACTACTTGGATAATACTTGAAGTTCCTAGCAACTGTGCTGGATGAGCCCGTCTTTATCGTGATGGTCAGATACTCATTTATGTTCGTGGATGCTGCCAGTCCCCCTGACAAACCACTGACGCTTATTCCCGAATCAAATGAATTACCTATCGTGACGTTTTCGTTGAATGAGGAATTGCTGGTATCAGAGAATAAGGCAATTTCAACATCACCATTACTATAAAAAGAACTAATGCTAAAACTAGAGTTATTTGTATTGACCTCGTTTACTGCTGCATGGAGGGCAGCAGCAAAGCCAGCAGCAGTATTGACTGATGATATTACAGCAATGTCATTTGAAGTATAATCGGTGGAACCGAATGTTATCGTACTACCACTACTAGTGGTTTCATTACTAATCCCAATTTGAAAAGTATTAGTATCTATGCCAGTAATAGTTGTATTATTCGGAATACCAGTACCACTTATAGACATACCAACTTGTAATACTGAAGGGTCTTGAACATTAGTTATGGTTTCAGAACCTGCGTTAAAACTCGCCGTCATCGTCCCAAAACCAGTGCCGGGGGAAAATTTATTGTCGTTTATTGCTGTACCATTACTTCCTGTGATAAGAGTTGAGTTAGACTGTGCTAAAAAGAAATAAAAGTTAAATGAAGTTGAACTTGTTGATGGTATCGTTATCTTCTTTGAAGTATCCCTTGATGATAATACTGATATCGGTGGTGTTTTTGTGTTGAAGTCAACGCCTCCGGTTGCTGGACCTGAAGTACCATCCAATGTATTAGGAAAAGTAGGTTGATTACTTACTGTAATACTGGCGGTTCTCTCTGTTCCTTGTGTGTATAACTCAGAGGCAGTGAAACTGGACGGTATCGTTAGACTACCTGTGGCATGGGCATTAGCAAAAGAGGTTAGGTCATCCAAGACTGTTATAGTAGCAGTCTCCAAGGACTGTGTTGCATTTGCGGTTATCTTGGTCAACGATGTGTTCCTTCCAACATAGAACCCATTCTGATCATAGTACCCATGTAGTGTGTTGACTGGTTTTATGACAGCATCACTCTCTAGTGTCTCTGTTCCGACCTTGGCACACAACTTGTACTCTGCTGGTTGATTGACATTGTTGTTCGTCGTATTCTGAAGATAGAACTGGATACTACCGTTTGAAAACAGCATCATCTTATGTGAGAACCTATCAGTGATATCATTTTGGTAATCATCAGCAGGTCCGGTATTTTCGAGTACCTTACCCTTCCCGTTTTGACCATTGCCGTTCACATCATAGGGTGTAAACGTTGATTCGATGGTAAAATGGGAACCGTTTGACCACAGCGTAGGTTCGGTGTCATCCGTGTTAGTGGAATACGGGATTTTCAGGAATCCATCGCAGTCGATGGGGAATACCAGTGCATACGGATTTCCGACATATGCGTTTGCCACCCGGATCACCTAATCGAAGAAGTTGTCTGTCACCAATGTCGCCTGTTCAAACTCTAGTTGAAATTCCACACTGTTCGGTTGCTCACCTGCGAATGTCGTGCTGAAGGATCTCACGAAGCCAGTCACCCCTTGATAGTCAAGGTTAGTGTTCACTGTCTCGAAAGCAGGTACGGGTGATTGTGTGAAGGCCGTGAAGTCATTGTCGAACTCCCTGTTCTTGAACGTAAATGGAATGTCCACCTGTGGTCTAGTGGTAAAGTCATTCCCGACCTTGCTAGGTATGAGTATGATGATCTTGTTTATGTTCTGATCGAACTGGAACGAGGAAGAATCAACATATGAGTGTATTAATTGTGCAAGTTCAAATGGAGTGAACGTCGATGATATGACAGTACCATCACTCGTCTTCAACTTCTGAACCTGTTGCTCCAATAGGATACCACTTACGCTAATCGTCTTATTCGCCATCCCTAGGTCAAATGCCAAGTTGACACCCTCTCCTGTGACGGCTCCTGCTAGAGGGACGGCTATGTTTGGTATGGTTCTGTTAGTTGCGATCTGCACACTGAGTGCGTTCAGTGCTATTCTATTCACATGTCCTGTACCAGTGCCGTTTCTTCTCTGTAGTTCGAGGAATACCTTGTAGTTCGTTGGTTCTGCCATTAGAATCTCACCGCCGTTGATCCCGTTCTATTCATCTGTAGGTTTATCTCCCTAGATACCTTTCTTGCTATGTCCTTTATCTCTTGGTCAGAAGCACCTACCCTTCCGGTGACTTGCACTGTGATGTTGTTGGTCGTACCTATCATGTCCATCGTCTCCCGGTTGGATCGTATTCTAGATCCAACAGGTAGTTTGAGTAGTTCCGGCCCCTGTTCGCCAACAAGGGAGTATCCACTGCTTGTCATACCACCTGCTGCAAATGGCCTAATTGGTGTGAAACTACCTTGGTTATAGAATCTTCTTGATCTTCTTTCTCTTCTCATTGCTGCTGCTTCTTTTCTTCTCTTGAAAACTGACTTTAGGTAATCAACGATAAACAAACCTAACTTGTACACTTGTTCACCTATAAACGTTCCAAGTGCGACTAAGCCATCTTTTATCTTTTTAACGAAGCCTATGTACATCTCCTTTGCCTTGTCAAAGTCACCTTTGAACAGGGCTGAGTAGAATTCAAGCACATTTTGAATAAACTTCACTAGTGTGTCAAAACCCTTCACGATTAATTCGGCTGCTCTGTTGATGAAATTCTTCACATCCTCGATATCAAATTTCTCTATTAGTTTTTTTAACGTTGGAAGAAGTAATGGTAGGACAAGTAATAGTAGTCCACTGAAAACTAAGGCTTTAGCAAAGAGAGTGATGATCTTTCTGATAGAACTTAGTAGTTTTCCTATACCTTTACCCAACTGCTTGAGGAAACCTGCTCTTTTTCTTTCTTCTTCTAGTTCTTCTTTCGATATAAATGATAATTTATCTCCAAATTTAGTACGACCAACGACAGTTTTTCTAAATGCATTACCTTCCTCATCAAATTCTATATCGTCAGGAAGTTCTAACTTACCCCGTAATAAATCATTTATTCTACTTCCTGTACTACCCAAACTCCGACCTATCATCCCTTGAGGCCCATATGGTCTAAGTACCTCTAATATTGGATTGCCAACGATCTGTCGAAATATATTGGTTATCCTAGTCTTGCCTTCCGTTGATAGCCTATCATCCAAAGAGGGTCTAAGTGATTTCTGAAATGCCTTTCTTCTCTTATCGGTTTGCTTGTCAATCTTCTTGATAATAGTATCATAGTATTTCTCTGCTTCGACTCTTGCTTGTTCTGCTGATTCAGCATCTCTTTCAAACATTTGATACAGTGGGCTTTCCGTTATATTACGCCTTTCTTCTTGTAGTTTCTTCAGAGACTTCTCCAACGCTAGATTCGCATCGAGGTTCTCCAATGTCGCTTCCATTGATTTAGTCTGTCTATCGAAGTATTCCTGAAAAACGTTGGATACTGCA
>Ga0160423_10004893_pt1 | contig 10975 bp, 8 predicted proteins | sample CRUFie14St8metaG_FD_108191 | JGI IMG/M metagenome (GOLD analysis project Ga0160423, IMG submission 108191) | Marine microbial communities from the Costa Rica Dome - CRUD Field 142mm St8 metaG | ecosystem: Environmental > Aquatic > Marine > Oceanic > Photic zone | place: Costa Rica: the Eastern... | reverse complement strand
TCGACTCTTTTTCCCTCGAAAAGGGCCTGCTCTGTACAAGGTTGTAGGCGAACGTCATAGAGAGAAAATCGGGAAACTCAGCCCGCGAGTGCGATCCCATGGCGATTCTGGATCCCCCCGCAACAATTACCCTTGCAACCAGTCCCGGGAAGGAGGCGTCCAAAAGGCAGGAGCGCGAGTGGAGAGAGATTGAGTGAGGCACTCAATGGCAATGGCGTCCCCCGACAGGCATCGTGAGGGCCTGACGCGGGAGGAGGAGGAGCTCCTCGACCGTCAGATCAGGGTGTGGGGTGTCGACACCCAGTGCGCGATCCGGGACTCGGTGGTCTCTGTGGTTGTGCTCGGAGACGACCTCTCGTTTTTGGGCCGCACCAAGGCCGATATCGACGCCACGCTGAGGGATATGAACCCGCGGTGCAACCTGATTGTGGAAGTGGAGGAGGTGGCGGAGGGGAATCAGAAACCAACTGAACGCGTCCTTGCGGCGGAGCTAATCAAGAACTTGACCCTGGCGGGCATCGGCAACCTACGGGTGTCGCTTGTGTCGGACGTCTCGCGCTTGCAGTGCGAGCGGTCTGACGTGGCGATCGTGTTCGGGACGAACCTGAGGGAGACGTGCGAGGCCACCGAGTTAGTCGCGGCGAAGGCATCCACGGTCCTGTGCTCGACTGTGAGGGGAGGCTGCGGGTACGCCTTCCTTCGGCGGCACGAGAGGGGGGAGGCTCGCGCCGGGGGGGTGCCGCTGCAGACCGCCCTGCTGGACGTTCCCGCGGAGGACCTCCCCCGGAGGGTGAACAAGATGTACGGGGTGCTGAGGGCCGCCCTCGCCTTCGAGAGGTCGGAGCAGGCCGGCGGGAGGGCCCCTGGCGCGGCAGACTTGGACGCAGTCGCCGAGCTCTCCCAGTCCGAGATCTCGCTCGAGAGGCACAGGCCGCCGCTCGACCTGCTTCGGAACTACCTCGAGACGCAGGCGGAGATGCCAGCGGTTTCCGCCGTCGTGGGCGGCTCCCTCGCCCAGGAGGTCATCAAGGCCATCTCCGGCAAGGGGGAACTCATGGACAACTTCTACTTCTTCAGCGCCTATGGGAGCCCGGACAGTGGCGAGGCCAAGGTTGAGCTCATCCGGCCGAAGGAGGCTCGCGCCACGTAGGGCAGGCTGCAAAAAAGGCCAACTCGGACGATTTCTGTGTAAATATAGCAAATACAAGACTAGAACACGGAGGACCGCCTGACCGCGCTCGCCCTCTTCGACCCACCGCCCGCGGCGGTGGACTGCCTGTGGGAGTGAGTGAGTGCGGCGGCGCGGCTCTTCCTGACCTGCTGCTGGTCCAGCGCGACCTGCCTCCTGTACTCGTCAAGCTCCCTCAGCTTTTGCTCGCGCATAGAGTCGATCTCGCCCTCAGCGAACTTTTCCGTGGGGTCCCCCTCAGCCCCCTCGGCCCCGGCCCCGCCCGCTCCCTCCTCCCCCTCCGGCCGCGCGAAGAACCTCTGGAAGACGGTCCTCCACTCCTGCAAGCTCGCGCCCCCCCTGTCATCCCCCCCGCCGCCCGCGGCCCCCGCCTTGGGCCTGCCGATGTCCCTGAGGTGGTCCGCCCCACCCGGAACGTAGAGCGGCCTCAGGTGGTCCGTCTGCACGGCCCCCTTGGACGGCAGCTTGCGGTCCGCCCCCGTGAAAAGGTAGTGGTTCAGGACGTGCCTGAGGTTGCCGAGGGTGTTCCTTGATTCCTTGTCTCCCCCGCCCCTGCCGCTAGTGTACAGCAACGTCGCGCCGTTCGTGTGCGCTACGTACCTCAGGGTCCTCGCCATGATCTTCCTGAGTTCGGCGTCCTCATCGCAGAACGTGTCGTACTTGTTGGCGGCGACCACGACGGAGATGCCCGTGTGGTCGATGGAGGCCTCGTCGTCCCTCTTGCTGCCGAAAGACTTCTTGGCCCTCGCCCTGAGCTGCGAGGGAATCTTGGAGCCCCTGCGGTTGAACTTGTCGTACACCTCGTCCAGCCTGCCCCGGATCCGGCCGAGCCAGCCCGTGAGGCTCTCGAGGGCGGCCCAGGGCCTGGAGAGGTCGAGGACGACCAGGACAGTGCAGGTGGCGACCTGGCGCGGGGTAATGAAGAGGTTATCCGCGGAAGCGACCTCGTTTCGGAAGGCCTCCGTCCCGCTGACCTCCCAGATGTTCGCCACGTCCTTCCGCTCCACGTTGGCCAGGGACGAGGACTTCCTGGCGAAAGTGTAGTCGAGCCCCTCGGTGGGCTTTGGCGCGGCGACGGGGCGGCTCTTGTCCGTGGCGGGGTGGAGGAAGGCATTGAGCAAGGTCGTCTTGCCGCAACCGCGCTCGCCGACGACGAAGAGGAAGCTGTCTGGCCTCGAGGCCGCCTGCGGGTTGTCCGAGGGCTTCTTGCTGTCCTGCTTCACCCGCTCTACGAGCTTTGACCACACGCCGCCGGTGGTGTAAATAGCGCTCTGGTGCTTGTCTTGAGCCGCGGCGGCCGGCATCGTGGCTGCTCACGCGACAGGCCTTCGAGGGAGACACACCGGGCCCGGCTCCTGCGCCCCAAGGGTGCCAAGAATATATATTTTTTCAAAGCTGTCAAGAAAGAGGTGGGGGGGTGCTTGGAGAGGACGCATTCGAGAAATGGGATGGCGGGAACAAATGGCTGAAGAATGATCACAATTATCAAGGCAGGCTCTCAATCGATCTCGATGAACGCCGTATTCGTCGTCGTGGCATCCGGCTGCCTGTTACCCCGCTGAGCTGGCACGGCCGCCCCCGTTCTGGGCCCATACGTATTCCACGAGAGCGTCCACGGGTCACTCTGCCACGGTGCGGTCGGCCGAGGCGGCCGAGGCGTACCCCTCACATGTGCGGCACCTGGAAGCGGAAGCCCCGGGATCTGAAGCTGGTTCTGCCGTGCGACTGTCACCAGGCCTTGCATCCCGATGGGCACCATTCCCCCCGGGGTGAAACTTGGGTTGGCAGGTTCCTCATTTTCCTCATCGGACGAGAGCAGGGACACGACCTCCGGCTCTGGGCGGGGCCGCTTCTTGATCCCGGCCTCCGCGATGGCCCTCCTCATCTCCTCCTCCTCGTCCAGCTCCTCGCTCTCGCTCTCCTCGTCAGCCAGCGGGGCGGTCACCTCGTGGTCAAACCAAGGGCCGTCCTCCCCCTTCCTATAAGGCCTCCACTTGCCCTCGTCGTTCAGCTCGATGCAGTCCACGGACGGGCCGTTGCGGTCCAGGATGGCCTTGGTGTAGAGGTCCACCTCAAGCTCGGAGATGTCCAAGGGCTTGCTGCAGTGCGGGCACTGCCACTTCTTCGTGCTCTTGGCCATCCCCAGGAAGGCCTCAAGGTCGAAGCACTTGGGGTGCTTGCAGGACGAGGCCTTGACCGGCGTCTTGATTCTGTTCCCGCTCAGCGGACACACGAGGGAGACCATCATGGTGGTAAAGCCGACGTCAACCCCGCCCCTGATCTTGAAGAGCCCCTTGACGCGCTTCACAAGGTCCTCCCTGGGCAGCGCGGGCGTCTTGACATACGACTTGACCTTCTCCAGAGTCGAGTCCACCATGAGCTGCACACAGAGCACAAAGCTCCTCGTGTCCTTCGTTGTCATGGTAATCAAGTTCGATCCCATTTGCGCGTAGTTGCTCACGTCGATGAGGAGGTCCCTGCCGTTGTCACTCAAGTCCTTGGAGCTACACCTGTTGTACACTTTCACCACCTTGCCGTTCATGTTCACCTCGCCGTCCTTGGGAAGGTGAATCCTGTTCTGAATCTTGTCCTCCACAAGAAGGCACGAAATCGCAAGGTACAGCTTCTTGGGCTTCTGCCATAGGGCGTTAAAGGCTTTCTGGGACAGGTGAAACCCTCGCCTGTACATCAACCTGGCCCCATAGTAGGGCTGCTTGGTCCTGAATGCTTGCGGCGGGCTAGAATGGCCCGCAGACCTTGCAATGGATTTGTGTACGGGAATCTGGAACTCGGCACAGGGTTGATAGAAGGGGTCCGCCATGAGGATCCTGCAATTGAAGCAGAGCTTCACCTTGGTGGTCGCCTTGTGCTCGTTCTCTGGCCCCAGGATGCACCGCTTGTGCTGCCAGATCCCGCAGCAGCGGCACTGAATCATCTCGCCGCGCTCCTTGTTCTCCCCGCATATGCAGTCTATCCTTGTGTTCAGTCTCGTAGAGGAGGGTCCTGGCCCCGCCATCCCGAGGACCGCGCCTTGTGGGACGATCTGGCACGAGTTGTACGCCCCTCCCTCCCACTTGATCTTGACCTTGAGCGGATGCTGGACGCCTCCACAGGCCTTGGCCTGCCCAGAAGACGCCGCGAAGGCCTTCACCACAGCCCTCTTCACGTCTGGGTTGGAGGGCGCGGGGGAAGCGCCCGAGCTTCCCTGAAGCGGCCCCATCGCCTCGATCATGTCCCTGCGAAGCATCTGGTTGTGGTACCCGTAACGGAAGCCCTGCTTCCTCGTCACGGAAAAGTAGACGAGCTTGATCATTAGGCCCGGGTGAATGTCCGGGTTGACCGCGGCGTCGAGCCCCGAGGTCTCTGGCCTCGCGATCGCGGCGAGGTACGCCGCGCTAGGGGGCCCCCTGCTCTTGTGGGTCATGTTGGCGTAGCACCTTTCGTCCTTCTCCAAGACGTACTCAATGTACTGGAGCTTGTTCAGTTTCACCATGGACCCCAACGGCGGAACCCTGGCCTTCGTGCGGCTCATGAGCAGGCCCAGGACTCTGTTCAGCTCGTAGACGCGGAAGATGTTCGTGACCACGTACTGGTTGGGAAGGAGAAGGAAAAAGGGAGAAAAGGGGGGAAACGCGCAGATCCTGCGTCAGCACTGCTCCTCGACCGTGAGATTTACGGAAAGGGGCGTTGCGAACAGTCGCGAGGGCACGCGGGCGCACGCTCTGCCAGGCAACTTACTTTAAGCCACGTCAGGTTGCCCTCGACGGGGTCGTTGGCTATATTGTTCATCTCCTCGACCTGCTGCCGTACGTCCGCCGGGAGCTTGCTCAAGTGCTCCTCGAGCTTGGAGAGGTCGCGTTGGTAGTCCATGGCGGCCCAAGACGGTGCGGCGGGGATTCCTACCTCCCTACCACGGCCTCAGCCGCCCCGCTACAACAGCGGAAGGCGCCGCGTCGCTCGTGTGAGATCCACGCTGGGGCCCTCCTCCCACAAGCCTCCCACAAGCGTGAGAATTCTTGTGAGAAGTTTCCGAGGGGAAAGTTGCGAGCTCTCGAAGCGAGGGCGAAGGCAGCGCGGGGGGGAGGGAGGGAGCCGAGGAGAGGAGAGGAGAGAGGGAGGGCGCGCGCGATGGGGACGCAGAGGGTTCAAGATCTGCTGGCGCAGGCTGGGTCGATAAGCGAGCAGAAAGGGAGCGTAGAGGCCTTTTGCTTGGCCATCGATGCTGCGGTGGAGCCAGGATCGGCCACGGCCCAGCAAGACTGCGCTCTCGTGGTCGAAAAAGTGCTGTCGACAGAGGTCTCGCAGTGGGTGTGCAGGGACGCCCTTCAGTACCTCGTTCCCGCGCTCCGAAAGCTGAGCAAGGACGTGCACGAGAAAGTCGCGGAACGGTGAGAGCGCTCCCCATACCCTCTGCGCAGTCTGATCACCCTGCGTGTGTGTCTTTGCCCTCGCCCCTCCCCTCACGCACGCACTGACGTTACACCCGCACCTCGCGCACCCAAAGCATTCTGGAACTGGTCCAGCCAAGGGCTGCAAACTTCGAGGAGCAGGTGACCGTGGTTCGGGAGCAGCTCTCGGAGCTGCTGGAGCAGCGCGAGCAGTGGTGTAGGGCCGCGGAGGTTCTCTCGGGGATCAACGTCGACAGCCACAACAACAGGACCTTCGACGACAGGTACAAGCTCCAAAAATGCCTCAAGATAGCCACCCTCTTCCTTAGGGACGGGAAGCCCCAGAGGGCGGAGAACTACGTCAACAGGGCGGCCTTCCTCCTGGGCGTCTGTAACGACGACCCCGCCTTGGTGCTCCAACACAAGTCCTGCTACGCGAGGGTCGTGGACCACAAGTGCAAGTTCCTTGAGGCCGCGCTGCGTTACTACGAGGTGTCCAACTTTTCCGCCAAGGGGAGAGAGCTGGACCCGGCGACCGTCCTGCTGGACGGCAGCGAGGTCGGCAAGCTAAAGGAGTCCGCTCTTCGGGACGCGGTAACCTGCGCTGTCCTCGCCAACGCCGGCCCACAGCGGTCCAGGGTCCTGGCATCCCTCTACAAGGACGAGAGGTGCGTCAAGCTGGAGGGCGGGGTGTACCCGATACTGCATAAGGTGTACATGGAGAGGATTCTTGGGCCGGCCGAGGTGGCCAGCTTCTCGGGGATGCTCCAGAGCCACCAGGGCGGGGAGAAAGTGGAGCACGCCGTGATCGAGCACAACCTGCAGAGCGCGAGCCGGCTGTACCGGAACATCAGCTTCGAAGAGCTCGGCAGGATGTTGGGGGTCGAGCCGGTGAGGGCGGAGAAGGCCGCGGCGAGAATGATCGTGGAGGGCAGGATGGGCGGGCAGATCGACCAGGTAGACAACTTCATCTACTTTACCTCGTCGGGGGAGGGCAGCGGGGAGGTAGAGTCCTGGGACCAGCAGATCCGCTCGCTGTGCCAGGACGTGAACCGGATCATCGACAAGGTCATGTGAGCGGACCAAAATGTAATACATCAGTTTTCTCTCTGTTCCCCCTCTTCTTCGGGCTATCCTGATGTTGAATCTGAGCATGGCGAATCGCGTTCGACACATAACAACGAGAGGCGCCGAAAGCTTTGCGCGCGAAAGCAGATATAAGAGCTCCTTGCGTTAGGGGACGCAAGTGTCCTTTGGGCCGGACGAAGGTGCGCCATGACGACCATCGCAGCCCAGGCCTCCGCCCGACGGACGGAGAGAGCCGCCGCGTCGACGAGCGCAGGGCCAGGAGTAGGGCAAGCCTGGCTCACCCGACCCACCCCTTGGTCGCCCGTGAGGGGCTCGGGAGCCCCCAAAGCAGCGCGCAACCGTGTTCCGGGGGTTTTGGTTCTTAAGCGAGGGCACGGGCCTCTGTTGCGCCGCGCCAGGGCTGGCGGTACGAGCGGGGGCAAGGGGAGCGTCTCCGTGAAGAACGAGAAGAAAACGAAGGAAAAGGACTTCCTACCTGAGGTATGTTGGATTTCTCCCGTTTGTCGTCTGCGCGCTGGCGCTTTCGCGGGCGGGGCGAACGCGAGCGACCTGGCCGGCCAGATCTGACCCTCATGCAACCCCTCGTCCGCCCCCGCACGCACACAGGACCAGAGCAGCCTGAGCATCAATGACAGCATCATCACGATAGCCCTCCCGGCCTTCTTCGCCCTCGCCGCGGACCCGATCGCCTCGCTCGTCGACAGCGCCTGGATCGGGAGGATAGGAGCGATCCCCTTGACAGCGAGCGGCCTCGCCATCGCCGTCCTCAACATCGTGGTCAAGCTCTTCAACTCCCCCCTCCTCAGCGTAACCACCAGCGTCATCGCCAAGGCCTACGTCAGCCCGAAGAGGGACCTGTCTAAAGCCTCCAGCATCGCCATCGAGCTGGGCATCCTGGCTGGGGGTGCGCAGACCGTCCTTCTCTTCGTCGGCGCCCCCTTCCTCATCCACCTGATGGGCGTGGACAGCGTGAGTGACCACGACCTGTACGAGACCGCGGTGAGCTTCCTTCGCGTCAGGGCCCTCGGTGCACCCGCCAACGTCCTGCTGCTCACCACCCAGGGCATCTTTCGCGGCCTCGGGGACACCAAGCGGCCCTTCTACGCTACCCTAGCGGGCAACGTCCTCAACGTCGGCCTGGCCCCGCTCCTCATTTTTGGGGCCGGCATCGGCGCCGATGGCGCGGCGTGGGCCACCGTGGTGTGCGAGTACATCTCCGCACTCTACCTCCTCTACGTCGTGTACGAGAAGATCCCGGGGTTCCGGATCGGGTCGAGCGTCCTTCAGAGCGGGGAGGCCTTTGCGGGGCCTGCGAAGCAGCTCCTGTCGACCTCCGGCGTGCTGGCCCTGAGGAGCCTGTGTGTGGTGGGGACCTACGCCACGGCCAGCAGTCTCTCGCTGGAGGCCGGGGAGGAGCTCAGTGCGGCGCACCAGGTTAGCCACCAGCTGTGGCAGGGGTCCACACTGCTGGCGGATGCCCTGGCGGTCGCGGCGCAGACGCTGATGGCCCAGAGCATCACCAGGGAGGACGAAGAGGCCGTCGTTGAGATCGTCAAGAAGGTCTGCGGCCTTGGGCTCGTGCTCGGCACGGTAACCGCCCTGCTCATTCAGGCTTCGAGCGGGATCCTCCCGGGCCTGTTCAGCGACGACCAGAGCGTTCTGTCGGGCATCGACTTCCTCCTGCCCTTTGTGGTGCTAACGCAGCCCATCACGGCGCTCGCCTTTGTCCTTGACGGGGTTCTGTACGGCGGCTCGGACTTCAACTTCGCCGCCAAGTGCATGTTCGTCTCCGCGGCAAGCGCAACGTCGGTCATGGCACTCGGTGTCAACTTTTTCGCAGAGTCTGACTACGATGTGCTAACGTCCATCTGGGTCGGTAACACAGTCCTGATGTCAATGAGGCTGCTGGCCATAAGCTATCGGATGCAGCAGAAAGGCGCGCCCTTCCGGAAGTACCTGATCGGCGATTGACGTGTGTTCTACAAAGTAACTTTGTACAATTGTATTTTTCTTCAAGGTTGCCTGATCCTCGCGATGGAGCCTGGTCAGTCTCCCCCCGTCCATCACTGCACGACTCGACGGTTCACATCTCGCCGAAAACGGGGGGGTAGATGTGTTCGAGGGGAGGCGGGGCGGGGACTCCCAGGGACGCTGGCAGCCGGAAATATGGCTCGCGGAAGCGACACGGGGGAGGAGGGTATGCTAGCGGAGCGGAGGCGCAGGAGCAGGGACGAGCCCGCGACAATGACGGCGAGCGCGTCAGCCAAGGTCCACCAGGAGCGGGGCGCCCTGCGGCCGAGGAAGCCCGTTCCCCACGTGAGGCAGGCCTTCAACTGGGACTGCGGGATAGCCTGCGTGCTTATGATAGTCCGCTCGCTTGGCCTCAAGCACGTTGACTTGAGGTACCTCCGGGACGTCTGCGGCACGACCAGTATCTGGACTATTGATCTCGCTCACCTGCTGCGACATTTTGACTTGCGGGTGAAGTTTTACACGGTGACTCTGGGGGCAAACCCAGCGTACGCGGACGAAAAGTTCTACAAGGAGCATATGCACGAGGACGAGGTAAGGGTACACCGTCTGTTCAGCCTCGCCGGCGAGGTCGGTGTGGAGGTCAACCACCGAAGCCTTCGGCTGGACGAGCTCGCCGAGGTCTGTGCGTCCCCACAGCACCTCGTCCTCATCCTAGTGGACAAGCGCGTCCTGCAGCAGGGGTCCTTGCCTGGGAGCGAGGGCAAGGGCGCCACGGCAACGTCGCTATTGTGCTGCGGGATGCTCGGGAACCTGGGCAATAGCGACTATGTCGGCCACTATGTCGTCCTCTCGGACTACGACAGCGCCACTAGAGAGTTTTGGGTGAAGGACCCGGCGTCTCGCGAGCCGACGACGTTTGTGAAAGACACGACGCTGGAGAAGGCGAGGAAATCTTTTGGGACGGACGAGGACCTCATCGTGGTCCCCTTTGCGGAGGGCCTTTGGAGCTGAAAATGTAAATCATATTTCCTGCCTTTTTTTCTCATGGTCTTCGCTGCCTGAGTGGATCACAATCCGGCGACCTTCTGCGACGTTGCGGCCCACTTCTCCATGACCGCGGCCGCCTTGCCCGACCTCTGGACCTCCCTGGCCATGGCAACCCCCTCTCCTGGGTTGCTCGCCACCTTGGCTGTGGCGAGGGCAAATCCGGCGTTCAGGATGAGGGCGTCTGCGACAGGTCCCTGCTCTCCCCCGAAGACGTCCAGCAGCATCTGGGCGTTTACGCTCGCGTCCCCTCCCTTGAGGTCCTCAATCTCGCAGCTCGGAATCCCCAAGTCCTTTGGGAAGACCTTGTACTCCTTCACTCCCGCCTGGGAGACTTCCACGACGTCCGCGGGGCCCGCGGGCGTCAGCTCATCGATTCCCATCGAGTTCACTACCAGAGCATTCTCGAAGCCGAGCTCCTTCAATGCGTCTGCCATGAGCTTCTGGATCTCCCTCGAGTACACGCCGACCAGGGCGTACGGAACGGAAGCGGGGTTCAACATAGGGCCCAGAATGTTGAACGCAGTCCTGACCTTGAGGGACTTTCTGACGGGCACGACGGCCTTCATGGCGGGGTGGAACCGCGGTGCGAACATGAATCCTATGCCGGCCTCCGCGAGGCACTGCTCCATCTGCTCGGGGCCCAGGTCGATAACGACGCCAAGGTTCTCCAGGACGTCCGCGCTTCCGCACAGGCTCGAGACGGACCTATTGCCGTGCTTGGCGACCGTCAGGCCGCACGCCGCGGTGAGGACGCAGGCTCCCGTCGAGATGTTCACGGTCCCCGCGCTGTCCCCGCCGGTTCCCACGATGTCCACGGCGGTTTCGTTCACCGTCACGGGCGACATCTTCTCCTTCATCGCGGAGGCGAGCCCGGCAATTTCCGAGGCCGTCTCCCCCTTCGCGCGCAGCAGCACCAGGAAGGCAGCGATCTTCGCCGGGTCCCCCTCGTCCACGAGGTGGGACAATATGTCCTTCGTCACTCCCTTGGAGAGGTTCTGAGAGTTGCAGAGCTGCTCCAACACGGCCGAAATCTGGACATCGCCCACGGCCCTTGGGACCACGCGGTGGCTTGCGATTCTCCTGCTCGCCCTGAGACCCTGAGTCCTCCTGGGGGTGTCGGGGGCTAAGACCGACCCCGCCCTCACTCTCCTTGTCCTCGTCGCCTGCATTATGATTGAGAGTCGGTCGGGACTGAACGCGATGAACTTTATCTTTACCCTTGGCGTACACCCCGCAACCCTCAGCCCCCACCACCAACAGCCCAGAATGCAGAATGAATGTGATGCTC
>Ga0160423_10004892_pt1 | contig 10976 bp, 12 predicted proteins | sample CRUFie14St8metaG_FD_108191 | JGI IMG/M metagenome (GOLD analysis project Ga0160423, IMG submission 108191) | Marine microbial communities from the Costa Rica Dome - CRUD Field 142mm St8 metaG | ecosystem: Environmental > Aquatic > Marine > Oceanic > Photic zone | place: Costa Rica: the Eastern... | reverse complement strand
GTTGGTAATTTAGATATTGTTGCGCATGATCCAGATTCTGGTGGTAATGTTTCATTTGAATTTCAATCTGGTAGTTTACCAGCAGGTTTGTCTTCAACAACAGTACACGAAAATGGTGTATCTAAATTTAGAATTTCAGGAACACTATCAACAGATAGATCAAGTTCCGTAACAACTAACTTTACAATAAGAGCTTTTGACGCTGCTTCAAATACTACATCACGTGCCTTTTCAATAACTGAAACACCATCAGGTAGACAATCATTTACATCATCTGGTACATTCTCTGTACCTACAGGTATAAACAACCTTGATGTTCTAGTTGTTGCAGGAGGTGGAAGTGGTGGAGGATTTTCTCCTGGTAGAGGAGGTGGTGGTGCCGGAGGAGTAATATTTGCTCCTGACTTTCCAGTCACACCTGGTGGAACAGTTACTGTCACAGTCGGTGACGGTGGTACATCATCAGGTTCTGGACAAGATTCTGTATTTGGAACACTAACTGCTAAAGGTGGTGGAGGAAGAGGACAATCTGGTGGTTCTGGTGGAGGTGGTGACCCAGGAGTAGGTCCTGGAGCCGCAACTCAACCAACTCAACCTGGTTTTTCTGGCGCTTATGGTTTTGGAAACGCTGGCGCTGCTAACTCACCTGGGCCAAACGCAGGTGGTGGTGGAGGAGGTGCAGGTAGCGCTGGTAGTCAAGGTGGTCAATGTAATGCAGGTTCTGGTGGTACAGGAAAAAGTTACACAATAGCAGATGGTACTACACCAGTAGGATACGCTGGAGGTGGAGGAGCTGGTATGAGTGCAACTTCAATTTTTGCTGGTGGATCAGGTGGTAACTCTGGTGACCCTACTTCTCCAAATTTTGGTGGTGGTAGAGGTGGTCAAGGTAATAATGGTGGTCCTAACAAGAGTGGAGGGAATGCACAAGCTAATAGAGGTGGTGGTGGTGGTGGTGCCGCACAACCAGCGGGTAGCGCAGGAAATGGTGGAAAGGGAATTGTAATAGTACACTACTAGAGGAATAAATGGCATATATAGGAAGAGAACCAGAATACGGAGCATTTGAGAAACAGTCTTTGACTGCTGACTCATCTACTACTACATTTACTTTAAATTACGCAGTAGGTAGTTCATCATCAATACTAGTATCTGTTGCTGGTGTAGTACAAGAGCCAGAAACAGGTTATAATTTATCTGGTGGAGGTACTTCACTTGTATTTTCAGCGGCACCTACAACAGGTGATACAGTATTTGTTATATTTTTAGGTATCGCTAGAGACGTAGCAGACTTCTTATCAACAGGTGTCATTACATCACAAACAGAACTTGCTGAAAGAGCAGCAAGTGATGACTTATTTTTATTATACGATACTTCGGCAACTTCATTAAAGAAAATTCAAACTAGTAATATTGTTGCTGCTAGTGTCAATAGAACAGCGACAGGCGATGGTTCAACAACAGGTTTTACAGTAACTAATGGTGTCACAGCGGCACAATGTTTAGTTACAGTTAATGGTATAGTACAACAAGTAACTACTGATTATTCAGTATCAGGAACTACACTAACTTTTGGCACAGCGCCAGCTGCGTCAGATAGAATACAAATTAGGGAGTTACCTGCATAGATAAATAAAGATATGGCAACAAAAATTAGACAATCAAATTTGGACAATTCTGTAGTAACAGGATTAGGTGAATTAACAACAGTTGCAAGTGGCGATCAAACTATTGTTTTCGACACTAGTACAGGCACACTTAAAAAAATATCACAAACAAATTTCTTAAACTTTCCTACAGTTTCTTCAGTATCACCCACATCAGTAGTATCTGGTGATGGTACAGGCAATCATACATTTACAATTACAGGTTCAGGTTTTACAGGAGCTAGTGCTACTTTAGTTAATAATTCTGGTACTGCTGTTCCTTTTGACACAGTTACAGTAGATAGTGCTACTCAAATTACTGGAGTGATTGCTAAATCATCATTACCTGGTTCTGGTGAACCTTATGATGTAAAAGTTACTGCTGCTACAGGATTAGCAAGTACATTAGAAAATCAAATTAATATTGACCAATCCCCTACATTTAATACTGCAGCAGGTTCTTTAGGAAATATGATTGAAAATGGTACTTTTAATTTTACAGTAGAAGCATTTGATCCAGAATCAGCAGGAAATGTTGGTTTTGAAATTCAATCTGGTTCACTTCCAGGAGGATTAACGACTTCAACAACACACGAAAATGGAGTTTCAAAATTTATTATTGGAGGAACTGCATCAGCAGTTTCTTCTGATACTACTTCAACATTTACGGTAAGAGCATTTGACGCTGCTTCAAATACAAGCTCAAGACAATTTAGTATTACAGTTACAAATGGTGGTGTTACTTCATTTACATCATCTGGTACTTTTACAGTTCCAAATGGTTTATCATCACTAGACGTATTAGTTATCGCAGGTGGTGGGGGCGGTGGTGGCGCTAACGCACCAACAGGTCGAGGTGGTGGAGGTGGAGCTGGTGGTTTAATTTATTTTCCAAGTTATCCAGTTTCTGCAGGTACGATCACAGTCACAGTTGGTTGTGGTGGTGGAGGTGGTACAGGATTTGTTGATGGTTCTACGGGGCAAGATTCGTCATTTGGTTCTCCAGGTGATCCAGGTTTAGGACAAGGTGGAGTTTTAACTGCTAAGGGTGGTGGATTTGGTGGAGGTGGAAAATGTAGAAGTGGTTGTGGTCAACCAAATGCTGCAAACGCAGGAGGACCAGGTGGTTCTGGTGGTAGTTCTGGATATCCTAGAAGTGCTGCTCAAGGTGGTGCAGCAATTCAACCAACTCAACCAGGTAATTCTGGCGCTTACGGATTTGGATTTCCAGGTGCAGATCAACCAGGTAGTGAAGGTGCTGGTGGAGGTGGAGCTGGTGGAAAAGGTTTCACAAATAGTAATAATCCTTCTCCAACAGGTTCAGGTACAGGTGGCGGTGGAGGTATAGGTAAATCGTATTCAATTTCTGGTACATCTGTAAACTACGCTGGTGGCGGTGGTGGTGGTGGAGTAAACTTTTCTGATCAAACTGCTCAAACAGGTGTTGGTTATGGCGGAGGAAGAGGTGCTTATTCTCCAGGTGCAGGAGTAAATGGTTGCGCTGGTACTGCGAATAGAGGTGGTGGCGGCGGTGGCGCTGGTTCAGACACAGGAACTAGAACAGGTGGTGCAGGTGGAAAAGGTGTAGTGATAGTATCCACTTAATAAATTATAAATAACAATATAGTTAAATTATTTTATAGGAGAAAATGAAAAATGGCTGAAGAAGAAAAAAAACACGGTGTAAAAGAACCCAATGAGGGTACGAATGGCAAACTGGCGTCAAATATGACTGGTGAAGCTATTGAAGGACTTTATGATTATGGTAGTATAACAGATAGTGATAAACTATTAGTTAAAGAAATTATTGATTTACTGCGACAAAGAGATCAAGTACCTTGTGCTATGTTCGCAGAAGAATTAAAAACAAGATTTCAATTGGTTGAAATACCAATGAAAAAAATTGAAGACTCTGTATGGGGTCAGTTGACAAAAGATGAAAGACTTGGACAAAGTGTACAAGGTTTTAGACAATCAACTGATGAAAATGGTGAGAAGATACGAATACCACACGTTGGTTTCTCTGCTGACCTAGATTACCTTGATGAGTTTGTAAATAGATTAGTTAAAAAAATAGAAGGTATTAAAAGTAAATAAAGAGAGTAACAAATGGCACTTACAAAGATAACAAAACAAGGTGTAGAAGCTGATGCGATTGATGCTACTAAAATAGCTGATAACTCTATCAGTGAAGAACATATAGATAAATCAGTTGTAACAGATTTAGGTGAATTATCTGCAACAGCAGCAGGTGATGATGTTCTTATAATTTATGATACTAGTGCCGATACATTAAAAAAAATACAATCTTCTAATGTAGGATTACAAGCACCTACTGTTACAAGTGTGTCACCTACAAATGTCGTTTCTGGAGATGGTACAGGTAATCATACGTTTGTAATTACTGGTACTGGATTTGTTGCTTCAGCAGTCCCGACACTAATTGAAAATGGTGGTACTTCTGTTTCTTTTGATACAGTTACCATAAATAGTTTAACACAAATCACAGGTATTGTTGCTAAATCAAAATTATCAAATGCACAAGAGCCATATGATGTAAAAGTCACAACAGCGGGTGCATTAAATTCTACTTTAACAAATCAAATTAATATTGATGCACAACCTGTATTCGGCACTTCATCTGGTTCAGTTGGTACTTTTGCGGAACAATCTACAATTTCTACAATTGATATTACTGCAACAGATCCAGAATCAGCGGGTAACGTATCATTTGAGTTTCAATCAGGTTCTTTACCAGCGGGATTGTCATCAGCAACCGTACACGAAAATGGTGTATCAAAATTTAGAATTACAGGAACACTAACTACAGATAGATCGTCACTAACAACAACCACTTTTGTTTTAAGAGCGGTTGATGCTGCTTCTAACACAAGCTCACGTTCATTCTCAATAACAGAAGTTCCATCGGGCGTACAGTCATTTACTTCATCTGGTACTTTCTCAGTTCCTACAGGTATTACATCAGTTGATGTTCTTGTTGTAGGTGGAGGTGGAGGTGGAGGAGCAACTTCTGGCGGCGGCGGTGGCGCTGGTGGTTTAATATTTATGCCAGGGTATCCAGTCACACCAGGAGGAACAGTTAGTGTCACAGTAGGTTGTGGAGGTTGTGGATCAGGAACTTCAGCTTCACCTACTACTTCTGCTTACCCTACTAGACCGGCAGCAAATCACATTCCTGGTGTAAACGGACAAGATTCAGTATTTGGAGCATTAACTGCTAAAGGTGGTGGTGGAGGTGGTGGTAGATACCCAGGTACTCAATCAGGTCCAGGTGCAGGTCAAGCAGGTGGATCAGGTGGTGGCGGAGGTTCTAATGTACCTAGTCCTTCTGGTGGTCCTGGCCCTGCAACTCAACCAACTCAACCAGGTAACTCTGGTGCATATGGATTTGGAGGTCAAGGAGGACAAGGATCTGTTAATTTAACTCCAGTACAAGGTTATTTAATGAATGGTGGTGGAGGTGGCGGCGGTGGCGCTGGTGCTAACGGAAGTAATGGTCCAAGTGGTGGTGGTTACCAATTAAGTGCTGGGGCAGGTGGTGATGGTAAAGCTTATACTATCGCTGATGGTACTACTCCTGTTTATTACGCTGGCGGAGGTGGTGGTGGATCTGCTAGAGGTCCTGGTTGTTATGCTGCTCCTTCAGGTGCTGCTGCAGGTGGTCAAGGTGGCGGTGGACAAGGTGCGAATCAAAGTCCTGCTTTTGGCGGTGGACCAGATGCATTATCTCCAAACCCTGCGAATGCTGGTGAAGCAAACAAAGGTGGTGGTGGAGGTGGTGGTGCCACTATACCTGGTGATAATACAGTTGGTAAACGAGGTGGTGAAGCTGGTGGAAAAGGTATAGTAATAGTTAAATTCTAGTTCCTTTTTTACATCATAAATATATTATTAATAACTGAAATGATACAATTTTTTAATTATTCACATAAATTTGATTCTGAGTTTTCTGCTGCTTTTATGTATAAAGTAGATCAAGTTTTGGAAACTGATCAATGTTGTAATGACTTCCCTAATTGTTTACACCCTAAAGTTCAAACATCAAATCAAATTTTTGAAAAAAAGATTAAAGTTTTTGATGATTTAAAAGATTCCCTTATAGACGCTTGTAAAAAATACTTTGAAAGAGAAGTAGATATTGGTTATGTTGTTGCTTGGGCATATAGAAACGATAAAGGTAGAGAAATGAGAGAAAGTCAATGGCATCATCACAAAAATTTAGACATTGATGTATCTAATATGACAGAACTTTCAGCAATTATGTATATGACAGATACTGATTTAGGAACTGAAATAGATACGGAATATTTTAGATTGAGAATTAAACCTAAATTATATCATTGGTTTTTATGGCCAGCAAATCTATTACATAGACCAGAGCCTGGAATAACTAATCACACACGTTTTGTAATTGCATCGACAATTGGAATATATAATGTACCTAAAAACAATTCATAATTATATTCATTTATTTAAATTTAATTTAGATAAGGAAAAACTATTAGATAATTCAGAAAAAATATATGAACTTGTAGAAAATAATTTTAAAAATAATAAAACCAATCATCAGATAAAAAGTACATTGTCAACAAAATTATATGAATCTTATAATTATTTAATGTATCCATTTGATGAAGTACATAATTTATACACTAATATAAAAACTTCATTTGATACTCTAAAAGATACCTCTGAAAAAAAATACTATATACAATGTTGGTTAAATTATTATAAGAGGGGTGATTTTATAGATTGGCATCATCATTGGAAAAAAGAAAAAGAAACTTGGCATGGGTTTTATTGTTTAGATTGTGAACCCTCTTTTACTTCTTATAAAATACCCAATTTAAAAGACGAGATAAATATTTACAGTGAAGACAATTTAATGGTAATAAGTAAAAGTAATGGAGACGAACATAGAACATATCCTTGGGAATACAATAAACCAAGAATAACAATTGCATTTGATATTGTACCTAGTTATCAAATAAAATATAACAAATGGTTAAATCATTGGATGCCAATATGATAAAGATGAATAATTTTATATCAAACGTACCACACTTTGAAACTGAGACTGGTGATAAACTATTATTTCCATTTAGTCCACCTATATTTCAAACAGAAGTCGATTCAAATTTCACAAAAGAATTAATAGAAGAAGGTCGTAAACTTACAAAAGAGGAAGACGATTGGAATCAACGTCTTGCTGGTAATTTAAAATACGGAAGATCATATCATTATAAAGATGAATATTTACTTAAAATAGAACCTTATTTAAAGACATATGTTGAAAGGTTTTTTAATGGAATTTATCAATTAAGTGGTAAAGATTACAAAGGTGTTAAAAATTTATTAGATGTACAACACGATACACGACAATTAAGACGAGGGACAGTTAAATTAGATTCTTTATGGATAAACTTTTCTCAAAAACACGATTTTAATCCACCACATACACATAGTGGTATATTATCGTTTGTTATATTTTGTCAAGTACCAAAAGAAATATTTGAAGTACAGGCAGATAGTAATACTCAAAGAGCTGGTGAGTTAAGTTTTTTATATGGAGAGCCTATAACTAAATTAATGGGTAGTGAGTATCCTGTTCGACCTTATGAAAATTTAATGTTTATATTTCCCTCAGAATTAAAACACTATGTTCCTGCATATTGGGTTGACGCAGAACGTATAAGTGTATCAGGCAATTTTGTGGTGGTCTAAATAGAATAAGGAGTTATTAAATGCAAGTACAAAATTCATATTATTGGTTTAAGTCAGCGTTGACACCAGAACAATGTCAAAAGATTGTTAGTATGGGTAAAAAACAATTAGATGATATTAAAAAAAGAGGTGGTACTACAGAGGCTACTACATTTGGTAATAATCACAAACAGGCAATGAAAGATGCTATACCACAATCAGATAAAACTGTTGAAGAAATAAAAGCAGAAATAGGTGAAGATAAAAATGTTGAGAGTGAAAGATATGTTAGGGATAGTGAAGTTTGTTGGTTTAATGATGGATGGTTGTATGATTTAATACACCCCTTTTTAAGAACAGCAAACAAACAAGCTGGTTGGAAATTTGAATGGGACTTTAGTGAATCATTTCAATTTACAAAATATACACCAGGTGGTTTTTATGGTTGGCACGCAGATGGAAATAGCTGTCATTTCGGAAAATATAAAAGATATATTCCAGGTGTAAGTCCAACAACACCAGAAGGTGGTATTCCTAGAGGTTACACAGAAAATCCAAATATGGTAGGTAAAGTTCGTAAATTATCTATGACAATTAATTTAAACGAACCAGGTGAATATGATGGTGGAAATTTAAAATTTGATTTTGGTCCACACGCTGCAGGTAAAAGATTCCACGAATGTGTAGAGATAAGACCACAAGGATCAATCATTGTATTTCCATCTTTTACTTATCACCAAGTAACACCAGTAACAAGAGGGACAAGATATTCTTTAGTCTTATGGTCATTAGGTCAACCTTTTGTATAAGACTAAATAAAGATAAACAAGGAGCATTAAAATGAGTTTGATGAAAAAGTATATACACAATTGGGACGAATTAACAGAAGAACAAAAGAAAAACGCAGAAGCACAATTTAAAGGAAATCCTGCTATGAATGCTAGTGTAGTGCATCCTGCAGCTAAATTTTTTGAAGAACATAGGTGGGTAAAGATAGATAGATTTATTGATACAAATATGGCAAATCTATTATATCATCACATACAATTAGAAACTGCTAGATTAAATTACTATGATGAAAATGGTATGGAATATAATACAGATATAGATGGCACTTTTAAAGACAAACAAGCTCCTGGTGATTTTAGTAAGTACGGCGATCCTATTTTTGACACTCTTTTAAGTTTATCTTTAGAACAAATGCAAACACTCACAGCAAAAGAATTGGTTCCTACTTATACATATCATAGATTATACACAACAGGTACAGAACTTAAAAGACATAGTGATCGACCAAGTTGTGAAATCTCAACAACTCTTTGTTTAGGTTATGATGTATCAAATGTTGACGCTAACAAATATCCTGATTGGGATTGGCCAATGTTTATAAAAGAAAAAGATGGCACAGAAATACCTGTTCATATGAAACCAGGCGATATGATTATCTACCGTGGTTGTGAATTAGAACATTGGAGAGAGCCATATTGGGGTAAAAATCACGCACAAGTTTTTTTACACTATAATGAAAAAGGTGGACAATATGATATTCCAAATGATGGAAGACCTATACTTGGAATGCCAGCATCAATGAGAACAAAAATGGCGATTGAAAGAAATGACAATCCAAATGTAACAGAAAACAAGGTTGTAAATACATCTAAAAAAGTTATATACTAAATTATATTAAATTATGTCAAGTGAAACGATAGAACAAAATTGGAAGGTTCAGATTATAAAAGATAATCCTACATTTCCATTTATAGTAATAGACGATTGGTACACACCAAATGAGGAAAAAGCCGTTTGGAAAGAATTAGACTTTTTTAGCACAACTCCAAGAGAGAATATTGATCGTGCTGAAAATACAATTGTTGCTCGTAATTTAGATGGCTCTTCAAAAAGTAAAGCATATAGATTTTATATAGAAGAATTTTATAAAAAACGTAAATTGTCTCCTATAATAAATTGTATGTATAAACAAATATCACCAGAGTTTCATAATATTATTAGTGATTGTATGCCATATGCTCGTTCTTTTTTATCTTCAAATGGTGATTCAACTTTACTATCTTACTATGAAGAAAACGATCACTACGAACCTCACCACGATACTTTTGCATGGACTTGTTTAATTTGGATGGTAAAAGAGCCACGATTATTTAATGGTGGCGACTTTAAATTAAACGAAACAGATATAGAAATTAAATTAAAAAATAATAGAATGGTTATGTTTCCTAGTTGTTATTTACATAGTGTATCGCCTGTAAAATTTCATACACAACCAAAAGAAATAGGTTATGGAAGATATACAATAACACATTTTTATTATGGAGTCCCTAAAGGCTAATGCCAGAATTTAAAACACATAATCTATGGCCCATACCAGTTTATGAAGCGGAGATACCTGTCAAACAGAAGTGGAAAGACGCTGTTGTTAATTTAGAATATGATAGAACACATATTAATAACAGTGATATTTCCAAAGATCGTTATATTTTAAATAATATATTAGATTTAAAAAGTGATATAGAAAATCATTGCGAAAGATTTGTAAGAAGATATTTAACTATAAAAGATAACGCAAAATTTTATTTACAAAATTCTTGGTGTAATATACACGGACCAAATGAACACTCACAAATACATTATCACGGAAGTTCATTATTAAGTGGAGTATATTATCCTATACTTCCAAAAAACTCTGGTAATATAGCGTTTCATAAAGGAAGTATATATACTAATATATTTCATCAATCAATACGATTTGAATATGAAGAAAATAATAACTTGACTGCTGAAAAATATGTTTTAATTTTAAAAGAAGGAACTATAATTATATTTCCGTCACATTTAGATCATAGCGTGGAAAAAAATAATAGTAATGAAAAACGATACTCGATTGCTTTTAACTTTTATGTAAGAGGTAAATTTGGTAGAGAAGAATACGAATTGGAGATAAAATGAGCGAAGAACAAAAAGAAGAAAAGAAATTTGAAGTTGATTATAGCAATTTAAAACCTTTAGATGTAAAAAAGACAAAGGGTAAATTTAAAACATTTACAAATGCAAGTGTAATACAAGGCACAGAGTTTCAACCATATCTCGGAAAACCATTGACAATAAATATAGACAAAATACTTTCTGTGTATCCAAGTGAAGATGAGATTGGCACAATGATACACGCAGAACAAAATCAAAGTACGTGGAAAGTATTAGAAGATTTTGAAACTGTAATTAAAAGGATAAATGAGTAATGTTTAAAGCAGAATACTTTGCATCGCCAGTTTACGTAGAAGAAAAACCTGAATGGGTTAAAAAGTTAGATAAATTAAGTGACCCATATATAAAACAAGCGAGAGACGATCAAAAAGAAAATAATAAAAAAAGATTGACAATAGGTTATAAAAATGATATAGGTATGACTTATCATAGTGGTCCTTTAGAACCTGATGAAAATTTTAGATTTTTCCACGACTATATGGCGACAAAAGCGAGATACGTTTTAGATGATATGGGTTATGATATGAATAATTATAATCTAATCTACACAGAAAGTTGGGTACAAGAATTTTCAGAAAATGGCGCTGGTCATCATTGGTTTCACAC
>Ga0160423_10004889_pt1 | contig 10980 bp, 6 predicted proteins | sample CRUFie14St8metaG_FD_108191 | JGI IMG/M metagenome (GOLD analysis project Ga0160423, IMG submission 108191) | Marine microbial communities from the Costa Rica Dome - CRUD Field 142mm St8 metaG | ecosystem: Environmental > Aquatic > Marine > Oceanic > Photic zone | place: Costa Rica: the Eastern... | reverse complement strand
TCGCTTTCCGTGTAATTCTGTCCCGTTTGCTGCGCCACTCTCCTTTTCTTGAACCCTGAAAATTACGCAGAATCCCCGCCCAATGCGGGATGCAGGGAGAGTCGTTTTCCACATGACCGCCCGTTCTTTCCCGACGACGATGACAAATCTCATCCCCCGGTGACGCCCCTTTCCTGAGGGAGATCGAGCAATTTGGGACTTACATTGTTCCATGGCCATGACTCAGTTCTTCCGGACCACCCTCCCATTTCTGATGATCACCTTGATTCCACTGGGCCTTCAGGCGCAGTGGTATGCCGCAGCCCCACGCGCTGAAGGCGCCGCTTGGCGGGTCGGCGATGCGACGGTGAAACAGGACCGGGAAACCGTGTCCGAAGCCCGTGCGGTCGCCTATGACCACGAGGCGCTGGTGGAGATCCTCGGTTCCGCTCCCCAGGAATGGAATGCGTCCGACCGCACTGGGTCGACGCTGTCCAACTCCACTTGCATCCTGACCCTGCCGGTTCCGGGGGGCAACGCCATCACCGGTTGGGAGCCCGTCTCCTTCCGCGTCGTGCGCTCCGACGTCCTCCACCCGGATCTCGCCACCCGCTATCCGCAGATTTCCAGCTACCTCATCCAATCCGAGCGGAACGGCCTCATCTTCGGCCGGATTGACTTAGGAGATCAGGGATTTCACGGCATCATCCACACCGAAGGGGGCACGGTCTACCTCGACCCCTGGAACCGCTGGCAGACCGACCAGCTGATGGTCTACACCCGGGCCGAATTCATGAGAAGCACCGCCAAGCGCCGTCAGGATTGCGACGTGAGGATGATGGGCGTGGGACGCACCCACGATGTGGACGGTGACCTCGGTCTCGACGATGGGAAAATCACCCAGCGCATCGGACCGCCCTATGGCCAGACCCGCCGCAACTACAGCCTGGCGCTCGCCTGCACCGGAGAGTACGGCCAATTCCATGGCGGAACCGTGAGCAGCGCACTGTCCGCCATGAACACGTCGGTAAACCGGATCAACAGCATCGTCGAACCGGAATTGGCCATCCGCCTGAACCTCGTCCCCAACAACGACCAGCTCGTGTTCCTCAATGGGTCAACCGACCCTTACACCAACTCCAGCACGAGCGCCATGCTCAGCCAGAACCAGACCACCTGCGACAATGTGATCGGATCCGGCAACTACGACATCGGACACGTCTTCTCGACCGGAGGAGGGGGGGTCGCCTATCTCGGGTCGGTCTGCACCAGCTTCAAGGCCGGTGGTGTGAGCGGACTGCCCTCCCCCATCAACGACCCCTTCGACGTGGACTATGTGGGACACGAAATGGGCCACCAGTTCGGTTGCAACCACACGTTCAACAACTCCTGCAGCGGAAACCGGTCCTCCGCAGACGCCTATGAGCCGGGAAGCGGCTCGACCATCATGAGCTACAGCGGCATCTGCGCGCCCAATCTGCAGAATCTGTCCGACGACGTCTACCACGTGCACAGCCTGATCGAAGGCTCGGACTACCTCCATTCGGGCTTCGGGAACAGCTGCGCCAGTCCGATCGGCAGTGGCAATTCCGCCCCCACGGTGAGTGTCGGGAGCTCAGGGTTCTCCATTCCCGCCTCCACCCCGTTTGAACTGATGGCCACGGCCAGCGACCCCAATGCGGGGACCATCCTCACCTACAGCTGGGAACAGTACAACCTCGGCCCTGCCACGACGAGCGGGGACAACAACCTCAACAACCCCTCCGGCAATGCCCCGTGCATCCGGTCCTTCCCCCCGACTACCTCGCCCACCCGGGTTGTGCCCAAGTTGACCAGCCTGCTCTCCAACCAGACCTCCTTCGGTGAACACCTCCCGGACTACAACCGGACCCTCACCTTCAAGTGCACCGTGCGCGACAACAACCCGGGATGCGGCGGAGTCGCCGTCGGCACCAAGACCTTCTTCGTGGACGAAACCACCGGTCCTTTCCTCGTGACCTATCCCAACAACAACATCACCCGACCGGGCAACTCCGAGCTCACCGTCCTCTGGGATGTGGCCGGCACCGATGGAGGCAATGTGGACTGTGCCGATGTCGACATCTACTGCAGCGTGGACGGGGGCAACACTTGGCCCTACCTCCTGGCGGAGGCCGTGCCCAATGACGGCGAACATGTCGTGCTCCTGCCCGCCACGACCACCACGCAAGCCCGGATCAAGATCCGTGGCCACGACAACATCTTCTTCGACGTCAGCAACAGCAACTTCACCCTCAACGAGATCGATGGTTGCACGGACCCCAACGCCTGCAACTTCGAGCCCTTTGCCTCCTCGGACGATGGCTCCTGCGAGGATCCCACCACATTGTACGCCGACGCGGATGGCGATGGCTATGGCAATGCCGCCATCCCCCAGGTCGGGTGTGAAGGCGACTTGATTGGTTTTGTCTCCAACGCAACCGATTGCGACGATTCCCGTAATGACGTCTACCCGGGCGCTCCCGGGACGCAGGAAGGCGTCGACAACGACTGCAGCGGAGGTCCCCTCGACCCCGATGAGGTGGCCGAATGCCCCGAGGACCTCGACAACGATGGACTCGTGAACGTCAATGATGTCCTCCTGCTCCTGGGCGAGTTCGGTTGCGCTGTGGATTGTACGTTCGATGTGAACGGGATCAACGGCGTGGACGTGGTGGACTTCCTGCTCCTGTTGGGGGCATACGGTCAGCCCTGTTCGAATTGACCCGCCCCCACAGGGGACAAACCTGGATTGCAACATGCCCCTCGCCCGACCCGGCGTCATGCTTCCCTTCCGCAGACGGACCTTGATGGTTCTGCTCGCTGTCGCGTGGGCCATGGCGTCGAACGGACAGGAGCCGCAGCACTGGAGCCAGTTGATGCGCAATCCGGAACTGCCACTCGACAGCGTGGAACAGGCATTCGACGCCTGGGCCGCCGAGGGTGACCCCGGCAGAGGCAAGGGCGTGAAGCCCTTTGAACGGTGGCGGGCATTCATGGCACCCCGCGTGGATGCGCAGGGCATGCGGCCCACCAATGCCCGAACGCTTCGGGCATTGCAGGATGCCCAGTCGGACGCCATGGCCGAGTTCGCCATGCGGAGCCTGTCCGACCCCTCCTGGGAATATGCAGGGCCCACCGGCCCTACAGGACTCGGTGGCAGCGGCCGATTGAACCGGGTTGTGCCGAGGCCGGGAGTTCAGGATGAATGGTGGGCCTGTGCCCCGGCAGGTGGACTGTGGCGCACGACCGACGGGGGCGCCACCTGGGCCGAACAAGGCAACGGTCAGCTCAATTCCATCGGCGTCTCCGACATCGCCTTCCACCCGGATGAGCCCAATCGGTTGTGGATCGCCACCGGGGACGGCGACTTTGGAGACACCCGCTCCATCGGAGTCTGGACCTCGGACGATGGCGGCGCAAGCTGGTCGGCCACCGCTTTGGACTGGGCACCTTACATGGGGCGGACCATGACCCGAATCCTGGTTCACCCCGAACAACCGGACACTTTGTGGACGGCATCCAGCCTGGGCATCTACCGCAGTGCCAATGGCGGTGCGAGCTGGACCCGCACCCTGGCCGGTGATTACGCTTCCTTGGAAGTCGACCCCTCCAACCCCGAACATCTGCTGGCCGGTGCCTTTGGCAACGTTGTGGCCCAAAGCTTCGACGGGGGGGTGACCTGGAGCACGGACTTCCTCGGCGAGACGACCTACGGCCTGAGCCGCATCGCACTCGCGTTCAGCCCCACCGCCCCGGACACCGTGTACGCGTTGGCGGGAAAAGTGAGCAACCAAGGATTCGCCGGGCTGTGGCGCAGCACCGACGGCGGCACCAGCTGGACCCCGCGCCTCCTTGACGGCGAGGGGCCCAACCTCATGGGCTGGACCGTGGGGGGTAGCGATGCGGGTGGACAGGCCTGGTATGACCTCTGTTTAGCGGTCGATCCGGCAGACCCGGACGTCCTGTTTGCCGGAGGCGTGAACCTGTGGACATCGGAAGACGGCGGGGCCCAATGGTCCTGTGCTGCCCATTGGTATGCAGGCGGAGATCTCCCCTACGTCCATGCCGACCAGCACGGTGTGGCCTTCCTTCCGGATGGACGTCTGCTCATCGGAAATGACGGGGGCGCCTTCACCCTGGACCCCGAATCCAATGAGGCGGTGGACCACAGCGCAGGGCTCGCCATTGCCCAGACCTACCGCATCGACATGGACCCGCTCGCCATGGATCGGCTGATTGCCGGCACCCAGGACAACGGCACCTTCCTCAAACACGATGGGCAATGGGAACACGTCCTCGGCGGTGATGGATTCGACTGTGCCTTTCACGGTGAGGTCGAGGACATCGTCTATGCCTCGCTGTATTACGGACAGGTCTTCCGGTCGGACGACGGGGGCAATGCCTTTGTGGAAATTGCCGGCAACGTCGGAAGCGGCGTCGATGCGCAAGGCGCTTGGCTGACCCCTTGGGCGGTGAGCCGGTTCAATTCGGATTGGGTCTACATCGCCAAGGACAAGGTCTACCGGTCGACGGACCGAGGACAGCAGTGGACCGCCCTCGGCGACATTCCCGGCGGAGAATGCACGGCATTGGGCCTTTGCCCGGGTGATGTGGCCCGCATATACGTGGCCAAGGAATTCCGGCTCTATCGGTCCACCGATGGGCAAACCTTTGACGAGCTCGACCTGCCCAATGGATTCTCCTGGATCCAGGACATCGAGGTCGACCCCACAGACCCCGACCACCTGTGGCTCACCCTGTCGAACTACAACGACGATACCAAGGTGATCGAGAGCGCGGATGGAGGCAACACCTGGACGAACCTGTCGGACGGGCTGCCCCCCGCACCTGTCAATTGCATCGCGCCGGATGTCGACGGCAACGGACTGCACTTTGTGGGCACCGACGTCGGCGTCTACCGGTTCGACCCGGTGGACGGAGCATGGAGCCGCCAATCTGCCGGCCTGCCTAATGTGGTGGTCCGCGACCTCGTGGTTCACGCTCCGTCGGGACGCCTCGGAGCCGCCACCTATGGCCGCGGCATCTACACGCTCGAACTGCCCGACCCGCCGGCCGTGGACGCGGCCCTTGGTCGAATCCTCAGCCCCCGTGGCACGGGATGCACCCCCCTGTCGACGCCCCTGTTGCCGGTGTTCAACTTGGGCACCCAACCGATCGAGCAACTCGACATCCAATACGGTCACTTCGGTGGCGCATCGGCCGACACGACCTGGAATGGGTGGATTGCACCCGGGGACAGCCTGCAGCTCGAATTGGCCCCCATCGCCACCCCGAATGGCTGGTCCCAGTTCACGGCCATCCTGACCGGCGTCAATGGCGCCGTCGACGAACGCACTGCCAACGACACCCGCTCCGTGGAAGTCCACCACATCGAGGAGGACGTTCCCCTCGTGGTCTCCTTCGAGTCGGACTGCTTCGCCTCCCAGCACGGGTGGGTCCTTCGCGATGCCCTCGGCCGGGTGTTGCACCGCTCGGGATGGGTCTCGCCCCAGAGCACAACCATCGACACCCTCTGCGTGCCCAACACGTGCCTGACGTTCGAGGTGCACCGGGACCAGCTCAGCGGCTACGAATCCCTCATGGCGGACTGCGCCTCTCCGTTGTCCTTCTCCCTCTCGGTGCCCGGCACCCCGGAGCCCTTCCTGACCTCACCGGACATGGGGGTCGTCGGCCTCTACACCGTGTGCATGGACAACCTCGATGGCGGGGGATGCACCGACCCCTATGCGGCCAACTTCGACCCGGACGCCCTGTTCGACGATGGCTCGTGCGATGTGACCTGCTACCCCCTGACGATTTCACTCGATGCCGGATGCCAACCCGAAGAAGTGAGTTGGACCCTCTCTCCGGACGGATTGGCCATCGCGGCGGGAACGGTGTTTGGGCCTCAAACCTGGTCCCTGTGCCTCGACGCAGGCTGTCGGGAATTTCAGATTCAGGACCAGAATGCGGACGGATGGAACGCCTGCAATGGGGAGCCGACCTTCCTCACCCTGATGCTGGGTGCGGACACGCTCGTTCATGTGGACAACCCCGCGTTCAGCAGTCTGCTCACGGAAGACATCTGCCTGCCGCCCGTGAGCCAACCGGGATGCCGGCATCCTCAGGCCTGCAATTTCGACCCGGATGCGGACGGCGACGGACCGTGCGATTATTCGTGTTTCGGTTGCACCGAGCCGGAGGCCTGCAACTTTTCGTCCGAGGCCACCCAGGATGACGGGTCCTGCCTCTTTGCGACGGGATGTACGCACCCGGCGGCGTGCAACTTCGACTTGTTCGCCCTCTGCGATGACGGCGGATGCACGTTTGCAGAAGAGGGCTTGGACTGCGCGGGCAATTGCCTCAGCGGGGACGCCGACGGCGACGGCACTTGCGATGGCGACGAATTCGCAGGGTGCACCCAGGTGGACGCCTGCAACTACACGCCTGGGGCCACTGAGGATGACGGGAGTTGTTTCTTCCCCATCGCGGCCTGGCCGGACACCGATGGCGATGGATTCGGCGACGACGACAGCGCCGGACAGTCCTTCTGCGGGGTACCGCCCCCCGGTTGGGTAACGGTGTTGGGCGACTGCAATGACAACAGCGCCAGCGTCTATCCCGGTGCACCGCTGGCCCCTCTAGGTGGTGACGTGAATTGCGATGGCTTCGTGTCCGCCGGAGAGCTGGCCCCCTGTGCGAGCGACCTCAATGGAGATGGCCTAACCGCCATCGAGGACCTGCTCGGATTGCTGAGCGAATTCGGGTGCATGGTCGACTGCGCGCAGGATGTCGACGGCAATGGTGCCGTCACGAGTGCGGACCTGCTCATCCTTCTGGCCGGCTTCGGCACGGTTTGCACCCCGTGACCGCCGAGGCAGCGTGATTTTGGCCGAATTTCGGGCCATGTCCGAATCCATCCGTCAACTTGAGCCCCGCCACCTCTGGGGCCGATTCGCCGACCTCAATGCCATTCCCCGCGCTTCCGGCAAGGAAGCCGCTGTCTGCGCCTGGATCACCGGGTTGGCCCAAGAGGCCGGTTTGGAAGTAGAATCCGACCCCGTCGGCAATGTGCTCGTGCGCAAACCGGCCACGCCGGGCATGGATGGACGCAAAACCGTGATTTTGCAGAGCCATGTCGACATGGTGCACCAGAAGAACAACGACACGGCATTCGACTTCGACACGGAGGGCATCCGCATGTTCGTCGATGGCGATTGGGTCAAGGCGGAAGGCACCACCCTCGGGGCCGACAACGGCCTCGGCGTCGCCACCATGCTCGCTGTGATGGAGGCGGACGACATTCAGCACCCTCCTCTTGAGTTCCTGTTCACCATCGACGAGGAAACCGGCATGACCGGCGCCCTCGAGCTGCAGCAGAACTGGCTCCGCGGCGACATCCTGCTCAACCTCGACACCGAGGACGACCGCGAGATCGGCATCGGCTGCGCCGGCGGCGTGGACCTCTCCTTCCGCGGTACCTATGAGCCGGTCGCGGGAACGGAAGAGCACGGGGTCGTGGTGGAGGTCAAAGGAGGCAGCGGCGGCCACTCCGGGATGGACATCCACAAGGGATTGGCCAACGCCAACAAGTTGCTCATCCGGGTGCTCCAGGAAATGGGCGCCGGTGAGCAGCACATCGAATTGGCGGCCCTGGACGGTGGCGGTCTCCGCAACGCCATTCCCCGCGAAGCAAAGGCCACACTGTCCTCCAGCTGCAGCGCCGCAGAGTGGACGTCGCACATGGCCGAATTGACCGCCGCCATCCGCGCCGAATACCGCACCACCGACCCCGACCTCGCCGTCCATTTCCACGAGGTCGGCGCGCCGGACCAGGTGGTCCCCGAAGACCACGCCGCCTCTCTGCTCGCCGCGCTCGATGCCTGCCCCAACGGCATCGACCGGATGAGCCCGGACATCGACGGTCTGGTGCAGACGTCCAACAACCTCGCCCGCATCCTGCTCGAAGGCGGTCAGGTGGAAGCCCATTGCCTGACCCGCAGCTCGGTGGACTCCGAAAAGATGGACTTTGCCCGCCGGATCGAGGCGCCCTTCATCATGGCGGGCTTGACCCCGAGCCGGGGTGGCGCCTACCCTGGATGGACGCCGAATCCCGACAGCGCCGTCGTGCGGATGATGACGGAGCTCTACCGCGAACTCCACCAGGAAGAGCCGCTGGTGCTCGCCTGTCACGCCGGCCTCGAATGCGGCATCCTCGGAAGCCGGTATCCCGGATTGGACATGGTCAGCTTCGGCCCCACGATCCTCGGCGCCCACAGCCCGGATGAACGCGCTTCCGTCTCTTCGACCGCGAAGTATTGGAACTGGTTCAAGGAGGCCCTGGCCCGCACCCCGGAGAACGCATGAGTCCATCCGACCAAAGCGGCCGGCGGCCGCGCATCGTCGTCACCAACGACGACGGCATAACAGCCAAGGGCATCCAGAGCCTCGCCGAGGCCATGACCGAGTTCGGCGACGTGTATGTGGTCGCGCCGGACAGCCCCCAGAGCGGCATGGGCCATGCGGTGACCTTCAGCCGCATCCTGCGGCTCAACCCCTTCGAATTCAGTCGGGGCACCGTCGAGGCCAGATCCTGTTCGGGCACCCCCGTGGACTGCGTCAAGCTCGCCGTGGCCGAGGTGTTCGGGGAAGACAACCTGCCCGACCTGCTGGTCAGCGGCATCAACCACGGGAGCAACGCCTCCATTAACGTCATCTACTCCGGCACCATGTCCGCCGCCGTGGAAGGCGCCATGTGCGGCATTCCCTCCATTGGATTTTCCCTCCTCGACGAGCGCTGGGATGCCGACTTCACCGCGTCGGTGAACGTGGCCCGTACGATGGCCCAGGCGGTGCTGGAGAACGGCTTGCCCCAAGGCACCTGCCTCAACGTCAACATTCCGCGCGTCTCCGCCGCCGAACTGAAGGGCATCCGCATCTGCCGGCAGGCCATGGGCCATTGGCGCGACACCTTCGACCAGCGGGAAACCCCCGGCGGCAGCCCGTACTACTGGATGCGCGGCGAATTCCACAATCCCGACAAGGGAGAAGACACGGACATCCATGCCCTCCAGCAGGGCTTTGCCAGTGTGGTCCCCATCCAATTCGACATGACGGCCCACCACACCATCGGCACGCTGAACGGTTGGAACCTCCGCGATGAAAACTGACAAGCTGGACACCTTTCCTGCCGGTGTGGCCGTCGGTGTGGCTTCGGCCCTGTTGGGTTACCTGATTCTCGGCACCCTGTGGGGCGCCGTGCAGGGAGAGTCCCTGCGGTTCTTCCACGAGGAGATGTTTCTCCGCAGCCCCCTCTTCAAGGACCGCATCCTCAGCGTGTGCGCACTGTGTATCGTCCCGGCCTTCCACCTCGCCTACAAGCGGCGGATGGACCGGTTCGTGCGGGGAACGCTTCTGGTGATGATCGCCATCGTCATGGCCATCGTCTGGTTGCAAATGGACGCGCAGTGACCGAGACGGATCCCCACCGCAGGCCTCATCGGATCTACATCCTCACCGGGGAACCCTCCGGCGAAGCCCATGCCGCCCGTGTGGTGGACGCCTTGCGCGCGGAATGGCCCGAGGCCGAGGTGAGGGGCATGGGCGGTGATGCCATGGAAAAAGCGGGCGTGGAACTCGTGGAGCACGTGTCGAACACCGCCATCATGGGGTTCGCGGAAGTGCTGTCCCGGCTGGGCTTCATCCGGAAGCTCTTTGCCCGGGTCCAGGCCGACATTCTCGCGTTCCGGCCCGATCGCATCCTGATCGTCGACTATCCGGGATTCAACCTCAAGATGGCCAAGTGGGCCCGCGGGCAGGAGATTCCGGTGGACATGTACATCGGCCCGCAGGTGTGGGCGTGGAAACGCAAACGCGTACACGCCATGGCGCGGGACCTCGACCGATTGAGTGTCATCCTGCCCTTCGAGCCTGCGAGCTATGCGGGTCTGGACCTCGATGTCGACTACGTGGGACACCCCCTGCTCGACCGCAAGGCAGTCCCGGCTCCGACCCCTTCGGAATCCGCATCGTGGAAAATGGCCCACGGCCTCTCTCCCGACGCGCAGGTCCTCGCCCTGCTTCCCGGCTCACGCCCTCAGGAAATCCAGCGTATGCTGCCGGTCTTCCTCCAAGCGGCCGAGAGCAAGCCTGAACTCGTCCCCGTGATTGCCGGCGCCCCCGGTCGCACCCTTCGGGATTACCCGACGGATGTCCCCGTGCTGTTCGGCCAGACCAGCGCACTCTACCGCCATGCCAAGGCCGGCCTCGTGACAAGCGGAACCGCGACCCTAGAGGCCGCTTTGGCCGGCATGCCGCAAGTCGTGGCCTACCGCACCAGCACCTTGACGTATGCGCTGGCCCGCGCCTTCAGCCGGGTTCGGTTCATCAGCCTGGTCAACCTCATCCTCGACCGGGAAGCCGTCCCGGAGCTGATTCAGGGACGCTGCACGGCAGGCATTCTCGCCCGCACCTTGGAGGACATCCTGTCGCCGGAGGGCACCGAGGAACACCGCGCGCATCAGGATCGGCTCCGTGCCGCACTCGGCAGTGCCGGTGCTTCGGAGAAGGTGGCCCGCTCGCTCATGCGGCCCTTGACGCGATCTTGAACGGTCAGTGGAACCCGGGGATGCGCTGATCCCGGTCGTGCTCCACGTCGTAGGAAAAGCGCAGGGTGCGGCTTTCGCCTGCCTTGAGTGTCACCATCCAGGATACGGTCTCGTTGACCGAATCGATGACCCCGCCATCGAGGTTGTCCGGGTTCAATTCAATCTCGAGCTCCCGGGATCGAGGCAACGGCTCCACAATGCGCACCTGGCCGTCCACCGCACTCCCGTTGGTGATGCGGATGGCATAGGCCCGATGGTGCTGAACGCGGCCACCGAGAGACGACCGGGAGCACAGCGCGGTCTCCTCGGACCGCGAAATGGACCAGCGCTCGTCCACCCCGGTCATCACGCGCAGGCTGTCCCCATCGAGGTC
>Ga0160423_10004888_pt1 | contig 10980 bp, 4 predicted proteins | sample CRUFie14St8metaG_FD_108191 | JGI IMG/M metagenome (GOLD analysis project Ga0160423, IMG submission 108191) | Marine microbial communities from the Costa Rica Dome - CRUD Field 142mm St8 metaG | ecosystem: Environmental > Aquatic > Marine > Oceanic > Photic zone | place: Costa Rica: the Eastern... | reverse complement strand
GCTAGGCAAATCCTCCTACATTGCTCGAAGCGCCACGCCTCCTTCAGCTCCCCCACCCCGTCCCCGGCCGGCATCCCCAGGATGCCAAATCAATCTCGAGCTCGACCAGCCGGCCGACACACTGGAACCAGTTTCCTTGGCGGAGGGGAACAGCAGCCGCAAGGAGATTGGGGCCCCTCAAGAGCTTGCGGCATGGCGGCTCCGGCGCAGGACCCTGGGCAGCTGCCGCCCCAGATCGCGAGCTTGTGCCAGATCCTGCAGTCGTGCCTGTCGCCTCAGCAGCAAGTCATTAAAGCGGCGGAGGAGCAACTGAAACTCCTGGAGAAGACGCAGGGGCAGGCCTCAAACCTGCTTCAGGTATGATATCCTCGCGACGAGGGCGCCAAAAGGGCGCTCGACCCCACGAATCATCTGCCATCCCAACGCAGCCCTCCTTTTTCGCTGACCTGTCTTTCTCTTTCTCCCCTTTCTCCGCGTCGTCTCGACGACTGGACGGACCAGATCGCGGTGGTGGACGGCATGGACATGTCCATCAGGCAGGTCGCGGCGATTAGCTTCAAGAACTTGGTCAGCAGGGGCTGGGGCAAGGAGGGGGAGGATGGGTTCATCCCGGCCGGGGACAAGGAGGTGGTGAAGCAGAACGTCCTGTTGGCGCTGGTGCACAGCCCCCCGCTGGTCAGGGTCCAGGTCGCGGAGTGCATCAAGAGCATCATCTACTGCGATTACCCGGACAAGTGGCCCTCGCTGCTGAATGAGATCTACGCCAACATCTCCAGCCAGGAACCCCCGAAGATAAACGCGGGGCTCTACGCCCTTCGCATGCTCACCAGAAAGTACGAGTACAAGAGCGAGGAGGACAGGGCCCAGCTGTACGGCGTGGTCAACTCTGTCTTCCCTGTGGTGATCCAGATCCTGCAGCAGCTCCTGCGTAGCGACCACAAGTCCCTGGAGTGTGTGGAGATGCTCAAGCTGTGCTGCAAAATCTACTGGTCCACCGTGTACCTCTCCGTGCCGCAGCTCCTGATGCAGGAGGACCACTTTCACGCGTGGATGGGAAGCTTGAAGGTCCTGCTGGAGTGTCCTGTGCCCGCAGACGCCCCCGCGGCGTGCAGGGAACAGTGGTGGAAGGTCAAGAAGTGGGTGCTGCACATCATGAACAGGCTATTCAATAAGTACGACAAGAGGGTGAAGCCCGACGACCCGATGTACCCCTTTGCCGTCCTCTTTGACACCCACTGCGCGGGTCAGATTCTTCAGTCCATCTTGGGCCTCCTGGCCGGCCTTCAGCAGGGGCAGTATATCTCACCCCGGTGCACCAACCTCGCCCTACAGTACCTCACGCATGCCCTGCCGAACAAGAAGACCTACGCGCTGATGAAGCCGCACTTCCAGCAGCTGATGTTCAGCATCCTCTTCCCCCTGGCGTGCCACTCGGACGAGGACGCGCAGCTGTGGGAGGAGGACCCCCACGAATACGTCAGGAAGGGATACGACCTGCTTGAGGACCTCTATACCACGAGGTCCCAGGTCATCCACTTCTTTATCGACATGACGAGCTGCAAGACGCCGTGCAAGGAGAACCTCCCCCCTCTAGTCAACCACATTGGGTCTGTCTTTGTGCAGTTCGTGGGTGCCGCGGGGAAAGGGGAGAGGAACCCCGCGCTGGAGAGGCAGATGGATGGCGCTCTTCTCATCTTCGGGTCGCTGGCGGAGAAGCTCAAGGGGACCTCGCCTTACAAGGACCAGGTCGAGCAGATCCTCCATACCTACGTTGCGCCTGTGGTGAACCACCCGGCGGGATACCTCAGGGCCAAGGCGGTGTGGTGCCTTGGAATGTTCGCGGACTTCAAGTTCACTCAAGGCCGTGGCAAGGGCCAGACCTTCGCGGTCTTCATGTCCAGCGTGGTGGCCAGGCTCCAGGACCCTGAGCTCCCCGTCAGGGTGGACGCCTCAGTCGCTCTTCGGTGCTTTGTGGAGAGTGTCAAGGACCTGGACCTGCTGCGCGGGGTGCTGCCGCAGCTCCTGAACGAGTTCATGAAGCTGATCAAGGAGATCGAGAACGACGACCTCATCCACACACTGGAGGCCATCGTGGAGAAGTTTGGGGATGAGATCGCACCATACGCCTCGACCATCTGCCAGCAGCTCACCACTAGCTTCTGGAAGTGCATGGAGGGGGAGGACGACGATGACATGGGCGCCCTAGCGGCCCTCGGGGTGTTGCGCGCCCTGGGCACCATCCTGGAGTCCGTCTCCTCTATCCCTGAGATGTACACCGAGCTGGAACCCCTAGTCTTCCCGATCATGTACAGGATGCTCTCCACCGAGGGCCAGGACGTCTTTGAGGAGATCCTGGAGCTCATCTCGTATTTCACGTACTACTCCCCCGTGATCTCTGATAACATGTGGCGGCTGTGGCCCATGATCGTGGAGGCGGTGCACGACTGGGCCGTGGAGTACTTTGAGAACATCCTCATTCCGCTCGACAATTACATCTCGAGGGGGACGCAGAGGTTCCTGACGTGCAAGCAGCCCGACTATCTCGCGTCAGCGTACGGCCTGATGCAGAAGGTCTTCACCATGGACGTTATGGAGGAGGACATGATGCCGGCGCCGCAGCTGATGGAGTGCATCCTGCTCAACTGTAAGGGCCATGTCGACCATTACCTCGAGCCCTTCCTGGTTCTGGCAGCGGGAAAGTTCGTCAAGCCGGACGTGAAGAAGAAGGTCTTCCTAGACCTCCTCGTGCAGGTCGTAGCCAACGCGCTGTACTACAACCCGGCGCTCACGCTGCAGATCCTGCACAAGCACAGCCTCACCGCGGGGGTCTTCACCAAGTGGTTCGAGATGATCTGGAGGACCACCAAGAAGGGAGGGTGCCAGCACTTCAAGAGGGAGAATGACAAGAAGATCTGCGTCATCGGACTGGCCACGATACTCCAGCTCCCCGCGGCGCAGCTGCCGCCCGAGCTCGTGGCCGGGACGGGCCAGCTCGTGGCCAGCGCGGTGAAGCTGGCGGCGGACCTCAGAGTTTTGCGGCAGCAGAAGGAGCAGACCCTTGCAGAGGAGTCTGGGAGCTCGAGCGACGAGTATGAGGAGGTGGATGAGGCGGGTGACGACGACGACGATGACGACGAGTCTTGGAAGCCAAAGGCGAGCAAGATGAGGGAGCAGCTCTTCGACCTCGATGACGGAGATGACGAGGACGAGGATGATTGGGAGGACTTTTACGACTATTGGGACGATGAGGGCGACCAGGTGGTGACCTCCCCGTTGGACGCCATCGACGCGCACGTGTATTTCAGCGACAGCCTCGGGGCGATGCAGGCCAACGAGGCGGAGAGGTTCAACGCCATGCTCGCTGGGATGCAGGACGCGAAGCAGCGGCAGCTCCTGGAGGAGACCATGCAGTACGCGAACGAGAGGAGGCAGGCCTTGGCCCAGGCCCAGGCCCAGGCAGCCCAACCCGCAAGTTGAGTGCTCGGAATCCGGAGTCAGCGGGTTGTTGACCCTTTGTGCGTGTGTGTGTGTGGGGGGGGGAAGAATAAAGTATATTTGTTTATCTTAAACCAGAGATCCGATCAGTACAGCCGCAGGTCAGCCCCCCTGGTTCTCTTTACCTCGTCCACTGTGTACACAAGCTCCAGGGCCTCGAAGACCGCCCTCACCGTGTTCCTCTTGTGATGCACGCCATGGACCTTGGCGGTGAGATTCTGGATCCCGGCCAGGTTGCATATCGTGGAGACGAGCTCGTTGGCGATCACACCTGTGCCCTGCTTGCCAGAGTACAGGTTGACCTTGGTTTTCTTGAACCGGTGCTCCACGTCGTGGGGGATGGTGTGGCCGTCGAAGAGCTCGATCGCGATGAGGTTGCTCATGGCGTTGGTGTAGGCCCTCTCCACGGCCTTCTTCGCGTCGTTCGACTTGCCCTTCCCGTGACCGATCAGGCCCGCCCTGTTGCCCACGATAAGGAAGGCTGAGAAGCTGTTCAGCACACCGGCCTTGGTGATCTTCGCGGTCCTCCTGATGCTGATGATCTTGTGGGGCCACTTCTTCTCCCTCGCCCTCTGCTCCAGGTCCTGGTCGTCGCTGTCGAGCTTGAGCAGGGCGGAAGAGTCCACCCTCCCCGCCTTCTTCGCGCCGGACCGCTGCTGAGGGTCCCCGACCTCCTCGCTTCCTTTCGAGCCCTGCTCGTCCGCGACCTCCGCCTCGCGGACCCCCTCCCCAGTGCTCAGCGCCCGAGCGCAGCCCCTCTCAAGGTCCAGCACCCCGAAGCTCGGACTCGCGAGGGTGCCCTTGTACTCCTGAGTCGCCCCCGTCGTACCAGCAGCGGCAAAGAGAGGGCGGCGGTACACGGACAACGTCGTCGGCAGCGTCACGGCCGTCCCGCCCTCCGCGGTTCTCAGGCAGCTCAGCCCTCCGCTCGGTAACCGCCTCACCTCCCTCAACACCAACCACCGGCTCCACATGATCCTCCTCCTCTCGCTCGCTCGACCCAGCCCTTCGCCTCCGCCTCTGCCCCTGCCCCGTCTAAAGGCTTGACGGCCGGCCTCTTGATCGCATTGTTCTATTTGGTGAGAGACGTGAAAAGGAGAGGGCGTCTTTTTTGGCGCGCGAAACGCTCGGGCCAGAGCCAGAGTGAGATGACGAGGAAGCGCGTTGCGAGGGGGGAAGAGCCCGGTCCGTCGGGTCGGGGGCGCACGCGGAGCGGCACGAGGGCGAAGGTTGCGAAGGAGGAGGATTCCCGGCCGCGCAGGAACGCGCGCAGGGCCACCCGAGAGCGGAACATCGTCAAGGTGGAAGAGGTTGCAGACTTGAGCTCAAGCGAGGAGGAGAACGGGTCTGTGTATGAGGTCTCCGACGAGGAAGAGGCGAAGGGGCAGGAGAGCTCGCGGTCCTCCACGACGACGGGGGCGAGTGATGAGGATGGGGAGGGTGGGAGGGAGAGGGCGAAGGGAAACGGGGCGCGGGGTCGACGGCGAGAGGGAGGAGGGCACGGTGCGCCCTTCCTCTTCTCCAGATGGTTCGAGGAAGAGGAGGTTTCTCCGAGCGGCGTCACGGGAGATGACGGGGACGATTTTCGGGAGTGCTACGAGGGCTCCTCCTTCCCAATTTGGGGGCTGACCAAGCCCGGTGGGAGCGCGAAGACCCCGCGGAAGATCGAACTGTACAATCACTCCCACGTCAGCATCCCCGAGACCCCGGCCCTGGAGGACAGGAAAACAGCGGCGAAGGTCAAGCCACCCAAGGACCCAACGGCACCGAGGAACGTCAAGTCCCCCAGGGAATGCATCTCGGACGACGTGCTTGTGTTCTGTGGGGGCCCCGTGTGGTCTCTGGCGTGGAGCCCAGCGGTGCGTGGGGGCGAAGGCAGCGACGACGCCACCTCCATCTTCTACATCGCAGTGGGCCCGCACTCCTTGGGCCACGGCCTGAACGCCGTGAACCAGGTCCTGAGTGGGCCCGCCCTCATCCAAATCCTGGCAGTGTCCTGCAAGGGCGACCCGGCCAGAATCACGAACGTCTCCGTCCACTCTGTTGCCCGTCACCGGGGCGCCGTCACGTGGGATCTGGCCTGGTGCCCGGACACCGCGCGCGTCGGCGTCGGCGTCCTCGCCGCCGCCCTTGGGGACGGCCGCGTGTGCGTGTACTCTGTCCGGGAGTGCTGCGCCAGCGAGGGCGGCCCCTCCCACCTCTCCCCAAAGCTGTCCACCTCGGAGCTGAGGGACAGGGGGAGCATCCCATCTTGCTTGGCCTGGCACCCGCAGCGACCGCACAGCACCCTGCTCGTGGGCTGCTGGGACGGTAGCGTCGCCCAGCTCATGGTTACCCCGGACCGGGTGGACCTTGTGTCTTTCTTCAAGGCGGACATCTTTGCGCTGAGGAGGGTGATCTGGTGCCACAACCCCGCAGACGGCGAAGATGGCGGTGCGAGGTGCGAGATGTACGCCACCTGCGGGAACAGCGGCACGCTCAAGCTGTGGAACGAGGGAGAGCCGCAGCATCTGCTGCACAGCTTCACACTGGCGAGGGACCACCACATCATGGCTGCGGAGCTGTGCAAGGACCCTGCAGGGCTGGTCATCCTCGGCACTGACGGGAGGTTTCACTTCCTGTGGTGTTCCGAATCTGGATTTGAGGAGACGTCCAAGGAGTTGGCGAAGAACTGCCCGTCCTCCATCGTGGAGAAGGATGGGTACTTCCTCTTGTCGAACTTTGCTGGGGACGTCTGCCTTTTCTATGGGCGGCAGGCACTCTACAAATCAGGTATAGGCAGGAGCATTAAGCGCATCACGGAGCACATCGTGTCCTCGTTGACCCTTGACGCCGAATCGGGCTCGCTCCGGCTAGACGAGGGCATCAGCGAGACAAGCCTTGAGAAGAGGGACCTGAACCTGAACCCTCTGCAGCAGGTGCACGCGTACAGGAGCGCGTGGATGCCATCGTCGCAGGGCTCGCCAGGCACCATGGGATACGCCCATGCCTACGGTGCAGGCCTCCTGCGGGTCCAGCTGTTGGACAAGAAGAAATGCGATCGGTTGTACACGAAGTATTGTTGATGAATGAGGCTTCAAAAGTTGAGTCTTGTGGTACAAGAATACAGAGGTGGTCTAATTTAGGTTTGCAGCTGCGCCTCCGCCCCCCTTTCTGTCAAACTCCATCCGTCGTCAAAATCTTAAGCAAAACGTCGACCAGCTCTGAGGCGGAGATGTCCAGCCGAGGGTTCTCCACCTTCAGGGACAGCAGCTTGTTCACGAGCTGCCTCATTTCTCTCACGAGGATTGCGATCTTTGCGGGAGCCTTGAATTTTGCCCACTCATCCACGACCAAGACGCCCTGTTCGTGCCTTACTTCAATCTTGCCCCCGAAGATCAAGACAGAATAGCAGGGGACCATACTCGCGGCTCTAACCATAATCTTGCTCGTTTTCATGATGTCACTGTAACAAACCCACCCAGTCTCAAATTCGCTCACGGAAAACAGGGAGCTTGCTGGATGCAGGAAAACCTGGCCCAGCTCCTTACCAAAGAGCTTCACGCGCTTTGGAATGTTGTCCCTCTTCACCGTCCCATTCTCGGTTTCCTTGTAAAGTGCCTTTGGGTGGCTAACTCGCAGTATCTGTGGGTAATAGGCCGCACAGATAACGCTCTTGATGACTCTGCTATTGTACGCCTCGGTGTCCACGACGTGCTTTTTGTGGTTCTCCCCATGCGTCAAGCGGTCCATGCCTCTCGTGATCTCGTTGAAGAAGTCCTTGCTCACAAACCCAAACTCGAGGAGGACCTTTGCGTAGTCTGCCCGGAGCGCATGGATGCCCTCCAGAGACGAGAAGGACAGGTAATTTTCTGTGCAGAAGGCTCTGGCCTTCTTGTAACCGCCCTCCTGTCTGACGACCTGCCACTTGTTGAATACGGTCACGATCATCAAGTGGTCGCTCTTGAACGACTTGGAGGAGAACCTGGAGTGGGCCCGGTTGGCCTCCTCCCTCTCCTCCTGCGGGGACAGGAACGGCGTCTTGCTGCTTACGGCCGCCGCAATGGTCATGATGGGGTCGATGCACCTCATCATCACCCCGTAGATGAGGAGCTTGCCCACGCACGCATCCACAGGCATTTCGGACAGCAGCAGGCCGAGAGGCGTGAGATCCTCGTTCTCGTCCATGGCCTGGACTTGCATGAGCTTGTTTATGGCGCCGTCCACTGCGGCCACCTCGGGAGGCGTAATCATGTTCTCAAGAGACTCTTTCAGCGAGGACTTGATGCAAGCCTTCACCTTGAGACAGAGCATTTCAAGAGGCACTCGCAGGATCTCAGGGGACTGGAACTTTGCCATGTGCTCGAACTTTCCCGACGAGAACAGATGCCAGCAGACTCCAGGAGCAACTCTGCCCGCCCTTCCCATCCTCTGCTTCGCGGACGCTCTGCTGATGAAGGTCTCCTTGAGCATGGCAATCCCCTTTTCCGTGTCATACATCAGCTCCTTGACTCTGCCCGCGTCGATGATGAACGTGACGTCGTCCACAGTGATGGACGTTTCAGCGATGTTCGTGGAGAGAATGACCTTTGTGGTCCCCTTTGGGGCGTGCCTGTAAACCATGGACTGTTCGCTCGGGGTGAGGGTACTGTGCAGTGGAACGATGAAGAGGTCCTGAGGGTTGATCCTGTGGCTGTTTCTTAGTTGGTTCTTTGCCCTCATGATTTCACCCATTCCCGGAAGGAAGACCAAGATGGCGTTGTGCCTTGAATTCTTAGGACCCTCCAAAATCATCGCGACGAGGTTCTCTATCAACTTGTAGTCGATTTCGTGCTCGTTCGACTTTCCCTTCTTCGAGGCCCTCTCCGGAGGTTGCCACCCCAGCTGCTTGCAGGCATCCTCCAGGAAGTACTGTTGTACAGGGAACATCTTCCCTGGCACGGAGACTATCACGTCCTCGTCCCTCTTGTGTCCCCTGCTGAAGTAGCTCGCAAAGAGCTCAGCGTTCGCAGTGGCGCTCATGAAGAGCACCTGAAGGTCCTTCCTCCTCTTGATCACGCTCTTGAGTAGCAGCAGCAGCATGTCCGAGTCCAGAGATCTCTCGTGGACCTCGTCCACAATCACGTGGGTGATTCCCTCCAGCTTTGGATCGGAGATCAGCCTCCTGAGCAAGATTCCTATCGTGCAGTACGTGATCCGCGTCCTGGCGCTCGTCTTGCTGTCCAGCCGCACGCTGTACCCGATCACGTCCCCAACCTTCTCCCCCCTCTCAAAAGCAACTCGCTCTGCGAGGCCTATCGCGGATATCCGTCGGGGCTGCGTGCAGATGATGGAGCAGTACCCCGCCCTATCCGCGGCGATCTCGTTCTCCAGGACGAACTGAGGAATCTGCGTGCTCTTACCGCAGCCGGTCTCACCGCAGACCACGCAGAACCCGTACTGGTTGAGAACGCCAAGAATTTCTCCGGAGAAGGATGCGACTGGGAGGGTCTTGCGCTTTGCAATTTTGTCCCCGTGAGTCCGTTGGATCTCCAGGTGCCTCTCCTTGAGCTCTCTGCCGATCCTCTCGTTGTGCAGCGACTGCCTCTTCGCGGTGTGCCGCTTTGCCTGACCCCTTCCCCTGGGCCCGTTGCCCTTACCTGCGTCCGCGGAGGCCCCAAACCCGCTCTGCTGCAGGTTTTGCTTCGTGAGCCCCAATGTTGCCCTCCTGACGTTTTCCCTCGCCGCAGTGAGAGCCTGCGGCAAGTTCATCACGATGTCGTGGATAATTGGCGTCCCCTTGAGCTCCTCCGCGAACGCCACGGAGACCCTGGTCATCTCCAGCACGACCTTAGCGTCCAGGTCTGCCACGCTCAACCTCACCAGAGGGACCTCCTCAGGGTAGGGCGCCGAGCGCGGGTGCCAGAACTCCAACTCGCACCTCCTCTCCTCCTCCTGCTTGTCGTCGAAGAAGGACGTGGAGACCCTTGCTTTGGAGTCCGCGGGGCTCTCGAAGTCCTCCATGAAGATCGCTGCCAGCACCTCCATCTCGTCAAGCCAGTCCTGCGAGGGCGGCCCGTCCTGCCCGCAGCGGAGCCCCCCCTCCCGCCTGAGCACCATCCCGGCGTACAGGGACAGGAACGCAGCATCCTCGTCCCCTGCGGCGCGGCTCAGGGCCGCCTCCGCCTCGTTCACTGGGAACCCTATAGAGTGAAGGCCCCTCACCTCCTTCCTCAGTTTGTCCTCGGCTTGCCCCTGCGAGACCACCGTGACGGGCGCCGCGAGGGGCGCGTACTGCTTGGGCAGGGACCTCTCGTCCACGTTGATGCACAGCCACTCAAGGGCCTCCTTGTGGTCCAGTCCGTTCGCCCTCACCGCCCGCTCCGCGTCTTTGTCCCTGAACCCGAGGGCCTTGAGCTCACCCACCAGCCTCAGGTGGTCTGCGTCCAGCCTGGCGGGCCCCGAGCCGCCGGGGCCCCCCGACCCCGGCCCCGCGTCCGCGAAGGCGGCGACCAGGCCCTCCACAAGCTCGCGGTTCTCCTGGCTCAGGTGGACCTCCGGGAGCTGGGAGAACCACTCGCTGATCCTCTTCTCCTTCTCTTTCCTCTTCTCCTCCCTCTCCGCCCGCCTCTCCGTGGTCTCCCTCCTCTTCTCCGCCCTGTCCCTGAGGTCGTCCCACATCGGCACGTAATTCTTCGGCAGAACGCGGTGCATCGCCCGCTCGCCCGCCACGCCGTGCAGGCCCACGACCGCTGCGCGCTGGCATGCTTCCTCCTTGGTGGCGCAGCTCCGGTCCTTGTCCAGAAAGTACACGAGGGTGTTCTCCTTCTTCTTCGGGTCGTGGAGGACGACCTTGCACGTCCACCGATCGCCCTCGCCCTGCTTGGGATGGTACTTGGGCACGGGGCGCTTGTGCTTCTGGCACCACTCGTGGAGGAACATCTTAGGGGTTTTCTGGGTGTAGTACCCGCCCTTGCTCCCGACGTCCATGGTGACGACGCCGCCACCTGAGGAGGCCTGGCCCGCCTTCCCCTCCTCCTCCCGCCTCTCCTCGGCCTCCTTGGCCTCCTCGGCGTGCTTCTTCTTGATGTGGTCCGTCAGGCGGCCGCTCTGCTTGAAGATCCGGTCGCAGTACGGGCATTGCTTCTCGACGTTCCTCTTATCCACCTTCTCGGGGCCCTTGGTGCCGCCACCTCCACCGCCGCTAAAGATGTGCGCCTTCTTCTTCTTCTCCGCGATGTTCTTAACTCGGCCCATCGTGACAGACAGACAGACAGACGACCCAACGGCCAAGCGCGACGACCAAGCGCGGCAGCTCCACCTCACGGCCCCCACCCCTTGTCCTCCCGCCGGCCCGGCTGCAGTCCTGCTGTGCCGAGCGAGATCTCGGACAGCTTAATCAGTCAGTCCGGTTGCATCCCTAATTCAGGACTTTTCCCAGGGCCGGAAAAGTGTTTAGAATCGCATGACGGGAGGCGACCAAGACGTGTTCTTTACCGCTATGGCGGAGGAGGGCATGGAGGACGC
>Ga0160423_10004887_pt1 | contig 10986 bp, 13 predicted proteins | sample CRUFie14St8metaG_FD_108191 | JGI IMG/M metagenome (GOLD analysis project Ga0160423, IMG submission 108191) | Marine microbial communities from the Costa Rica Dome - CRUD Field 142mm St8 metaG | ecosystem: Environmental > Aquatic > Marine > Oceanic > Photic zone | place: Costa Rica: the Eastern... | reverse complement strand
GTTTTGCTTCTGTTTAAATCAATTTGTGTAAAGTAGTTTCCGAAAGATCCAAAGTTTTTGAATCTCACACACTTAAATGTTATCATCGTATAATCCTGCGTTGTCCCACGGAGACCAATCTCTGCCAGAGATTGTTTCATCTTTTACATACCACTCACCGTATATAGTCTCCCAATTCTTACTAATCTCACCAGTCGAATAAGCATTCATAATCATTTGATATCCGCGTTCAGAGATCCACGAATTAAATTCAGAAGTCCAATAGGCACTTTCATTCATGGAGATATTGTCTCCCGTAATAAAACAAGTTTGAGTCCCGTCCCGGTCTACGTTGACTGGACGATTCTTCTCCCAATAGTAATAACTTCTGCCTGATGTCATTGACTTAGTGCCTCCATGTAGAGTTCTCTGATGATTTGCTTTAACTTGCCAGGATTCTGAATATCTTCCATAGCATCAATTTCATTACCTATAAGTGTAACAGTATCTTGCGCCATGTCAAGAACATCTTCCTCATTTAGATCATTACCATGATCGACTTCTTCGACTATGGTTACATTGGCAACACTGGCATCATAAAGTTTGTCTAGTAGTCTGTCGAATGTGTAAGGTTTAGTCTTGTTTTTCACGAAGATCTTGATGAACGTGTTCTTATACTTTTCAACATCCATATGTAAAAGTTCGTCCGTAGAGGCACTATCTTTATCATCATACTCTAGTGAATAAAACATCTTCTTTGGGTTTTCCACAAACTCCAAAGTTCTGCTGACCGTATCGAAAACATGGAATCCCTTCCGCTGTTTTAAATCTGCAAAGGTGATCTGATATTGTGTGCCTGTGTAGGTAACATTGTTCTGTGAATGCTTGCAATGAAAATGACCAGATAAAACTAGTTCAAACTTCTTAAGCATGGCATCACTCATTCCACCATCGAACTTCATTCCCGGCATGACTTGATAACCATTTAGTTCGAAGTGTCCGCCTACCATGTTGGCAGTAGATTCACTTAGAAACTTTGATACTTTATCTACGTTACTTTTGTTGATCCAAGGAACAACGGCGACTGAGTAACCATCATAGTCAATATGCGTTGGTTCTTCGTGTACGATAAAGTTGGTATAGCGGTTGCCAAACAATTCATTTAGAGAATTGATTTCATTGGTGTTTCTGAAGTATGTGTCATGATTACCAATAAGGCAATCAACTGTGATTCCCTTTTGATATAGAACCTCCAGAAGGCGTTCTCTAACTTGGTTTAGCGTTTGGAAGTTTACAAACTTCCTTCTATCCATGAAATCACCAAGGTGGAGAACACGATTGATGTTATTCTCTTCTAAGTAGGGGATAAACTGATCTTCGAAAAACTCAAGGAAGTAATCTAAAAATATTTGACTGTCTGCTCTGGCACCAAAGTGTGTATCATTTATGATGGCAAATTTCATTCACTGTCCTCTTGTAATAACTGATCTAGGGTTGCACCCGATGATTTCTTTTTTCTTTTCTTCTTTGGTTCGAACTTCTCTATATCCGTATCTGTAAGGTTGAAGTGATTTTTCAGTAAGTCATCTGGGTTGCTGTTATTGTCCCACTCTTCCATAGAGTGAGAATTGTTTTGTAGGAGATTTTTAAATGTTCCATCTCGGTCGTGAATCTCTGTCATCTTATACTTGATATAAGTCTGTTTCTTTTCTTTCTGGATTCTTCTCAAAAAGGCATAATAGATGATTTGTGTAAAATATGAAAATGGATTCTTAGACTTGTCTGGATCAAAGTTTGAGCAGTACATAAGGCAGTTTTCAATACCATCACCAATCATCTCGTCTCTAAACGGATAATTTATGAAGTTTGGTCTATACGATAGATGAGTTGCGATCTTAAAAAAGCACTCACCTATGTAATCTGTAACAGGTGGTTTGGGATCTCCACTATTATCTGCCTCTACCACTAGTTTTTTCCATTCAACCATAGCATTATAAAACTCTTTGTTGTCTATGTAATGGTTGGATGTATCATTCTTCTTGCTCATTTTTGATCTCCTAGTGCATATCATACACGCAAATAATACATAATCAAGTTTTTTATGTTATTTTTCTTGACTTGTTTCCTCTTACCTTTACAATACGAGTGTCAACGAGAGAAAGGGATAAATTAAATATAGTCTTCTGGTTCGTCAGGCCAATCTTCGAACCGATTACCGAAGTCGGGGTTGTCGGGATCACGACTTTCTTTTTCTTCTTCTCTTTCAATTTCACGCAACTCTTCATCGGTGGGTTCCTCAAGATCTTCTAGTTCCTCTAACTGACCTAGCATACCGTTTGCTACTAGGTGCAGGAAGATGGCCGGTGGAATAGCAAGGGAAACAATGACACTGTTGGGATCGGGCATCATTTTTTGTTGCTTCTTTTGCTCTTGTATATCTTGCATAAGTTTTGCAAGGTAGTTTGACTCGTTCATTGTCGAAGGATTACAATCTGCTTTTTCTAGTTCCTTCTCATACATTGTAACAACATCGGCGGATGGTGTCAAGAATGTTGCAACATGATCCTCTGGGATGTTCACCGTGTTTTGTGTGGCGGACTTCAACCAATCTCGGAACAAAACTACATCTTTCTTTTCGCTTGTTGCTTCATTGAATAGAGTCTGAACTTTCATTGCCATGGGTCGAAAGACTACCAACTTACCTGCCTTCTTTCCCGTGATTTGACCTATGATGTCTTCACCACTTCGAAGTCTTAGAATGCGATACTTACTTTTTGCCATAGGACTTCTCCTGTTATATGTTGATTGAAACGATATCATAATCAAAGTTCTCAGACTTGTAAATTTTTACTCTCTCTTCAAAATGTCGTAGAGTGTGGTTCTTGTATGACTTCCATGATAGATCATCCCCAATGTCATACAACTTGGCAATAGTCTTGTTTTTAGATTTTCTAAGTTGTCTGCCGATGCTTTGTAGAACTCGGATTCTACTTTTAGATGGCGATGCGAAGATGATGTTATGTAGACGACGTATCGAGATACCAGTAGAAAAAGTTCCATAAGAGGCAACTATGATTGCGTTTGACTCTTTCTCTGTAATTTGACGTACCTGCTCACGCATCTCTACATCGGTGCCTCCGTAAACAAAAAATACTGACCTACCCTTTTCCGCTGCATCTTCTACTATACTATGTAGGTGTTTTCCATGTTTCTCCACGAACTGAAACAGCACTAGGGTGTTTCCTTTAAGGGATAACGCCATGTTTTTAATAAAATCATTTCTTTTTTCATTCCGAACAATCCAATCGATCTCATCTTGGTACTTGATACGTTTCATATCGTTTCTGATTTCACTTGGATATTTTAAAAGAATGCTCTCGATTTTTAGTGCCGAAAGTAGATCCTTATCCATCAGATTCTTAGTCGAGGTAACATTGAACACCGGCCCGAATAGTCCCTCAATGACCAGTCTGTGAGTCATTGTACCATCTAGTGTTCCTGTGGTTCCTACTCGGTAGGGGCAGTCTTTTAGTTTTGTCATCAGAGTGGTCAGAGACTTTGACTTGAACAGGTGACACTCATCACCAATGACACAACCGTATTGATTGAAATAACTCTCTGGTAGTTTATACAAAGATTGCCAAGTGGATATGACAACACGCTTATCTGTTTGCTTGTCTCTACCGGCAAAAATTGTGTGGCAGTTATCTTCAGCGTTCCAAGAACATTTTGATGAATAATCTTTGAAGTCACTAAACATCTGAGTCACCAGAGATGTAGTAGGAACAATAATTAATGCCTTTTTACTCGAGTCCATTCTGTCCAAGTAGTATCTGATAAGTGCGTAGATCATTAGACTCTTACCAGAACCCGTAGGAGAAAGTAACAAGCACCTGTCACGGTTCACCGCATGAGTTGCCGCTAAGACTTGGTGATCATGTGCCTGAATTATAGTGCCTGATGCATGTGGTTTGAGGTAATCATTGATGAACTTTCTCATATGATCCTCTGTGATCCACTTCTTTTTGTCCTCATCAGGAAGTTGTATTGTGTATTTTCTATCGATAGCAAACTTCTGCACATATCCAATTAGACCTGCGTAGAGAGATTGCTTATAGATGTTGTATAGTTTTATCTGCCCATCCCATATCTTATTTCGATATGCAGGCATATATTGATGACCGGGAACCTTGAATGTAAAGAAGTCGGACAACTCCTTGGCAATGCTTCGATCACACTCCACTTTAATATCTACAGAATCTAGATGTTTTACAACAATATCACTCATGTAAATATTTATATCAGGGACGGAAAGGTTTGCCGTCGAAAAGGATTTCGAAATTTTCCTTTTCACTAAACACCTTGCCGTCCCAAAGCAACACATAAACGCCTGCTTCGTTAAGGATGCTGATACCAGTTCTGCACTTTTCTTTCCAACGCTCTGGTAACCTATCCATGATGGTTTTATGTCCCACCACTTTTTTAATACCAGAGGCAACTATTGCCTTTGCACACTCTGGGCATGAGATAAACGGACAATACAAATGCATATTAGAAGTATTGACACCTCGGGATGCTGCTTTATAAATTACATTTCTTTCCGCACAGACCATATAGTCATACTTTGTTGGTCTTTCCAGTCGGTCTGGAGTCAACTCTACGTTTTCTGGAAAGGTGTTCGCTGCTCCTACAACTGGGCCATGAACTGGATGAACCAACAATGCACCATTCTGTGTGGTAGAGTCCTCACTCTCTTGTCGTGCATAAACATATGCCTTAGTGAGGTATACATGATTCATCGCATCAAGAGATGGTTGGTAATCATTGTCCACTTGTAAATTTTCGCCACTCGATTGCATTTCTAATTATCCAGTTTCTATTATTCAGCGACTTAAGCACAGACTCAAGATACTCAATTTTTTCTTTTTGGTAGGACACTTTGTTCTTAAGTTTAACTAGCATGGGATCGGAATCTAGATAGATACCAAGATCTGGTTTCAGGATCTTAAGGTCAAATGGTTCCCACCCATAGTCTTCCAACTCTTCTTTGGACATTTTACCAGAGTAGTATTCCCACCTCACTCTGAGCATGGACTTATATTCTGCCTCAGTCTTGAGTAGGATCAACTTCTCATCATGGAAGATGTTAAGGTACTTGTTATGCAACTGCGGGATCTTGATTGATTCAACATCAAGTTCGGCATCGTCAATAACAGCGTCTTCTTTTACAAGTTTTCTAATTTCAGATAGTTCCATGTACAAATTATATCACAAAGAGTTCAGATGTCAAATATTTTCTATATCATACGCCGTATAAGCAAAGTCAACAGTAACGATCATTGGTTCTGGTTCACTGATTGCCGAGTTAAAGTCAATACCCGATAAAGACACGGGGAAACACTGCTTAAAGTTCACCACGAAGTTGGGATTCTTGGCACTGTTTAGAATATGAACAGTTGCATCACAGAAGTTATCTGGCCCGACTTCTACTGGATCAAACGCCTCGATGGCAACTAGGGTTTTCATCCAGTTGAAAATTTCCATGAAGGTCTCCATATCCTCATCTAAGATAAAAGAGATCTGGAAGTTTGGAAAGGTAAATGAGTTGCCTGGATGCTTGATATCAACAAGAGTTGTGGGTTGAGTAACCACGCTATATTCTAGTGCCGGAATATTCATAGATTGAACAAAGTAGTTCATCTTTGGTATTCTCTGCATGTGAAATCTAAAACTGTCAGGTAAAAGGTAATTGACTGTATCTGGTTGATTATCTAGAGCAGACTGTCTGGCATTTCCTAGTCCAGAGATACCATATCTGTTTACTTTCTTTCCTGCCATGAAAAATCCTCCGTTGTACTATATGTATAATAGAAAAGGGGGTGTCCGAAGACACCCCCTTGACTTTGGGTCGTTTACTGTTTATCAGTATTATGCGGGATCTACACCGTGGAGATTGTCCACGCGGAAGATTCGGTAATACTGGTTGACACGACTCGACTGAAGCGGATCGGAGTTCGCACCGGACTTCAGCGAAACGAACGGGTTGTTTACCATACCGTAACGAGTCTTGAATCCGATCTTCGGCTGGAAGGTGTTCTCACCAACTGCACGAACCATCTGGAGTGGAACGTATGGGCAGTAGAACATACCAGCGTCGTAAGGTGAAGTACCCTTGTAACCAACACAGACGTAATCTCTCGCTGCTGCTGCGATACCAGGACCGGAGTAAGGATCGATGTAAACTCTCATCTTACCGTTGAGAACACCTGCGAAGGTGTTACCAGTGTCATCAACCTCAAGGTTGGTGGCAAGTGCGGGTGAGATGTTGAGGAACCCTGACATGGCGAGGGCGGAAGCAACATCTGACGAGCAGATGATGAAGTTACCCTTACCGCGACGAGTTTCCTTAGCGATGATGTTTGCTTCACGCTCGATCTGGAACATAAGTCCACGGAAGCGTTCTGCACTCCATCGACCATCAGAGTCCTTAGCAAGGTCGTAGATACCACCTGTCTGGACGGCCTGTGTACCGGAGAGACCAGTGACACCAGTCTGGTTGGAGTGTAGATCAACCTGCTGGCAACCTAGTTTAGCGCCAACGTAGATGCTACGGATGACTTCGCGGTTAATCTCAGAAAGAATTTCAGTGCTGAGAATGTTAGCGAGTTCAGTCTCTGCATCAAGACCATGAACAGCACGGAGATCCTGTGCGAGTTCAGTGGTGTACTCTGCCTTGAGGGCACGAGTCTTTGCTTCAACCGAGGTTCGCTCGATGCTGAATGCCATCTGGTTGAATGCACCACCAGCACCACCGAGTCCTTCTGCCATAGTTCTGGTTAGACCAGGCGAGGCGCGATAAGGATCAGCAGTACCACCAGTTCCAGCGGTGTAACCACCGAATAGTGGGTCACCAGTTCTTGCGCCAGGGCCAACAGAAGCGTTGAATGTTGCTGATGCGGCCTGGTCACCTGAACCACCGGCGAAACCAGTGTGTGCTTCGGTGAAGAGTGCTTCAGTTCCGCCCTGTTCCTTGTATCTACTCTTCATTGCGAAGATAAGACCAGTGGGGCCTGACATGGGTTGAACACCACAAACATCATATGCCATTAGGTTGGGCATTGCTCGACGAACGAGCGAGATGAGAATGGGGTCATAACCCTGCATGTTACCGTTGTTGTTTGCGGTAGCAAGACCGAGACCATCACCTACGGCGTTGGCGGGCGATGCTTCCATGAGTGCCTTCTCTTGGTTCTCAAGCAGAATGGCGGTTACGTTTCTCTTATACGAGTCCTCGATTGCGGGTAAATCGCTGTGTTCAAGAACCGGCGACCACTTCTCTGCGAGGACATCTGCTGTTGGATTATTGGTGTCCATTTGTTTTCTCCTTTAAATACCTTTTACAGTAAACACCCTTATTTATAAAATCTCTACTTTTGAGATTTACTTCTTTAAAGTCTTAGTAAGCGATTGAACGTACATTCCCATTGCCCCTGTGGGTGCTTCTTCAGCATCATTTACAATGGGTTCTTCGGTTGACTCTACGAGAGTGGAACCTGTTCCAAAGTAGTTCTCCTTGAGAACATTTAACTTCTCTTCGTACTGCTCAGGAGTATCAAATTCAAGACCCTCGGAGAGTGATCTTAACTTTTCAACTTCAGTGTCAACTAAACCATCAGTGACATTGTTAAAAACCTTGGTGCAGTTTGCTTCGAGGAGTTCTTTTCGAAGTTCGATGGTCTTTGCCATCTCTGCGTTTAGGTTTTCTTCAAGAGACTTAACCTTATCATCGAGGTCTCCGAGAACATTGTACTTCTCGTCAGGCACATCGATATAGCAAGATTCAAATAGACCCTTGAGTCCGGTGATGAAGTTTTCTGCAATCTCATTCTTGAGACCGTTTTCAATGGCAACTTCATTTTCCTTTAACCACTCTTCGACAACGTATCCGAGGTAATCGTCTAACTTCTCAGTTAGTTCCTCCTTGACACCATTTACGCCTTCTTCGAGTCGTTCTTGGTACTGTTCAACAAGGTCTTCCTCGATAGCAGAGACTCTCTCACCAACTGCTGCTTCGAAAATGGTGATTGCCTTATCCTTGAACTCTTCGGTGAGTTCTTCACCATTAAAGAGTGCATCGACATGCTCTTTCATCTTCTTGGGCATTTCAACTTTACCCTTTGCTCCTGCCTTGGGTGCGTCAGTTGCTTTCTTACCTTCTGCGTCTTGGTTATCATCGACATCAAGCATGGCCTTCATCTTACCCTTGGGTTTGAGTTCGTCCTGCTCTTCCATGTCTTCCTTGTCTTTCATCTTCTTCATCTCTGAAGGTTTCATCATCTTGCCGTATTCTTTCATGTCCTTGTCGTGATTCTTCATGGCCTTCATAGGCATCTTCATTGCCTCGTCCACTTCATCCTCGTCTTCGTCGTCATCCTCTTCTTCCTTCTTCATGCGTTCTTTCTTCATGCCATGAACACGCTCTTTCTTCATGCGTTCGGAATGATAGGCCTCTTCGACATCTTCCTCAACCTCTTCGGTCTCGGTAGACTCAAGAACTTCTTCTTCTACTTCTTCATTGCACTCGACACAATCCTCAGTGTCGGTAACAGAGTCTTCGGAGATTGTTCTCTCTAAGATCTCTCTTGCAGTTTCAATTGGGTTTTTGAACTCCATCGATGTTCTCCTTTTGATTGGTATCTAGACCTTGTATTTATAAAAAATCATAATTTGGACACAAAATATGCCCAGGCCTTCATCTTCTCTTCTTCAAGTTCTGACCTAGACGCCCTTCTGATTCCTTGACAGATTTTGTTAACATCCATTTCTTTAAGTAAACCGTTCTCCCATGCCCATTGTTTACCTTCCATGATGCCGTTAACAAAAGCATCGGGAGCAGATGGATCAGCGACGATATCAACTGCGGAAAGCATGAAGTCAGGTTGAACTACATTAACGCCTTTTTCTTGTTTTAGACTACCCATACCTCTGGAGGATACACCTAATTGTGCGCCCTCATTCATGAGGTTAGTTACGATGTTACCCATCGGGGTGTCCATAATTTTTGCCTTACCAATAACATCGTCTCCGTCCTGTCTCAATTCTTTGATCAGGTGGGAGACTCTTTCTAGGTTAACGGTTGGGCCGTCTGGGTGTCCAAGTTCACCCATTGCTCTATTCGACTCGACAAATTCTTTGTTGTACCGATTGACCTCTTTCATTAGGGTCTCTTTCGGATACATTCGACCATTACGATTTTTCTTTTCTGCTTGCATAAAGACACCCTCAATGAAGTAGGTCTTTTTGCCTGCATCATTCTTTTCACAGATTAGTTGTAAGTCGTGTGTTTGTTCTGTGATTAGAAACATGGTCATCCCTCTCTTCTACTGGGTTCTCTCTTTTTCTTCATTTCAAGATCCTTCTTGCGGTCTTGCATCTTAGCAATGTCGAGAGCAAGACTGGCAATATCAGCATCTGTTCCCTCATCATTCTTTATTGCTTTTGATACTGCCTTTCTTCTCTTGTGAAGGTACTTATCGGAAGAATCAACATCTCCATCGTTGTCAATGTCCTTGTCCTTACGATCTGCGTGCTTACCCTTAAGTTCGCTCTTATCGACAGGATCTAGTTTTTCTTCTTTCTTATTGTATGTTTTCTCAGTTACTTCGACCTTTTCTAACTCTAGAACCTCTCCAATCTTTTCATCCAAAATAGATGAAGTCAAAGATTTTGCAGAGTTGAGATCTCCGGTAATGAGTGCGTCAATAATGTCTCTTGCTGTTGTCATTTTATTCCCCTTTACTGTATTTAGTAAATCTATTCTTCCTGCTCCGAATTAATGCCATTTTCTTCTCTATCTTGAAGAATAGTTGAAGAGACATCAAGAGTTTTGTTGACTAACTTGTCCCTAATTTTGGCGACGAGAGCGGTATCAACGGCACTCTTAAGTTCGTCTTGGTTACCATTTAGTGCATGATAAAAGATGTCGTTATATGATGCCATTAGAATCCATCCTCCTGTTCGTCGCCGTGTAGACCAGCGTCTTTCTCGGCCTTAATTTCTTTATCGAGTTCCTTAATCTCGTCCTCAGTTTGTCTGAGAACATTACGTCGAATATACCCAATAGAATAGTACTTGCCTATATAGTCGGCAGCGTCTCTTAGGATATCCATTCTCTCCTTGAGGATCTCATTCTCTTTCAACTCTGTGAAATATGAGTCTCTTGTGAAGTCAATTGCGATATCTTGATGAATCTCTGCCCAGTCATCCTCGGTCATGATCCCCTTGAGGATACATTGAGTCCTCATAAGTTGCATGAACAACTCAGAGAACTTGTGTCGAAGTCTTTCGATAAACTTGAAAAACTTAAGTTCATCTCTTGTGATTTCCGACGAGCGTCCCATGTTGAACCCATTTTCGGATTCCAGTCTGCTAATTGGAATATTCAGTGATCTGTATAGTTTACTCTTAAAGTATTCAACGTCTTCCATTTCGCCAAGATTTTGACCACCATCTAAGGTGCTAATCTCGGTTCCTCTTCCACCGTCTCTTCTGGGTAACCAGTAATCTTCGAGCATGGACATGTGCTTTCTGTCATCTCGAATCTCACCCGTGCTTGCATCATAAACCAATTTATTTCTATAACGGTTCATGATATCTTTGAGATACTGCTCTGCTTTGTTCTTAGGTAAAGCACCAACATCGATGTAGAAAATACGCCGTTCGGGGGCCCGTGAGATTCGGTAGATAACGACCGCATCTTCTATCATTCGAAGTTGGTTTAATGGTTTGATTGCCTTCTGCAAGTAACCAAACACTCTACTCTTGGTGGCATCATATAGACCAGACGGAACAAAACAGATTGAGTCTGGTGCTACTTTGATGCCCTCAACAGTTCCAGAGGGTGTGCTGTACGCTTCGTTACCCTTTGACTGATTGTTGTCAGTATAAACGTAAAACTCCTCCACCTTATTGATGATGGTTGCCCCTTTTTCGTCTTTCTTCTTTTCT
>Ga0160423_10004886_pt1 | contig 10989 bp, 9 predicted proteins | sample CRUFie14St8metaG_FD_108191 | JGI IMG/M metagenome (GOLD analysis project Ga0160423, IMG submission 108191) | Marine microbial communities from the Costa Rica Dome - CRUD Field 142mm St8 metaG | ecosystem: Environmental > Aquatic > Marine > Oceanic > Photic zone | place: Costa Rica: the Eastern... | reverse complement strand
CTTCGAAACTACCTTCAATGTAGATGGGTAGTTAGCCCCGTAGAAAGTGTTATACGAAGTTGTGTTTGAGTGCTTATGCAGCAAAGTGTTGAGGGTTGAATCATGACTACAAGACAAAAACTTGTTGTCGATGTGAGCGTAGTTGGTTGGCAAAAAGCTGTATTTGCTAATCCATCTGCCATCGGATATGTCGTAACCCACAGTGGTGCCAGCGTATGGACCGCTACCTTGCGTGTTCTCCGCGTCGTAAGTCCGTGGCTCCATAGTAACGTAGTACATGTTCTCCTCTGGATCGTAACCACTGACTATTCTGTTTGGCCCTTGGTTGGCATTTGCCAGCCCGTCAAACTGCTCCTCAAAGTAAGAAGACATATCCGCATCAGAGATAGCCTTCATGTCAGCGCCAAGAGCCATAACGATCTTCTGCCTTGACCTGTCAGCAAAGAATACTCTACCGTCTTTAATCAGAACAGAACAAATATCAAGTGGCCCCACACCAAAATCAGCATTGGCCTCTCTGTGCTGGTTCATCACCGCGCTGTCTACAGTCAAGCTAGACTCACCGTCTGCATACTCGATGACATTTCTCTTCACAGGAATCACAGACATTTTGTTGTCCTGCAAGGCGATGACGCTTTGGTTGAAGTTGCCGATAAAGTTAATCGCGCCGTGCTTCTTAGGAAGATCCTTGAAGGAGAACGAGTCAGGATTAAACGAAGAATACTTGATTTCACCCAAGTCGTCTTGCGTCTCTTCACTGTATGATATTCTGTTGTAGTAGTTGATGGTGGCCGCCTTCTCGTTCGTGACGTGCGCCCTTCCTTTACTCCACACCCTAGAAGCAACATAGTCTGATACATCCATTGACTCGATGTTTCTAGCCGTGTACTCCCACTTATTGTAGTCTTTAGCTACGAAGTCATTTAGTGCAGCCACCGCAGTTTGCCCACCGTTTTCAGCGGTGCTGTTATAAAGCCCAGTATCATCATATGGTGGGGCCAGCAAAGAAGCCGCCCTGTAATGCACATCTCCTTCTGTGAGTGTGATTGCATCACCGTGCGTAGAGATAGGGTAGGCGCTGCCAATCTCGTAGTATACTTTGTCTTCCACTGTGCTTTTTGGAGTGAGCAGCTCAACGAGACATTGATTCTTAAAGAGGTTGTCGGCACTGCCATCGAAGTCGTCGTTACCACCACCCGTAGGGGCAAGGGGTTGAATCTTTAGGAAGGTGCCGCTAAAGTTTGAGTTGTCAAAGATGCCACCCTGAGAAGAAGGAGGAATGAAATTCGGGCTAGTAGCGAACACCTCCACCCCAACTATGTCGAAGATCCTCTCCTCATCGTTGTACAATAACGTGGAGCCGTTACTTGTGTCCTTATAGCTCACCACCCTTAACTTATCTCCAGGGGTATACGTATAGTTTTTCAACGCTCCCTTCTGTTCTCTGAAGTTAACGAGGGTGTTTAAGCTGACGTATATGTTATCGTCAGTTCCCGCATCCGTCAAGGTAAAGGCGCCACCAACAGTGTACGTTTCAAACTTGCTGAACGTACCCATCCCTGGATAAACAAACTGATAAGAGGTAGCCCAGTCTGGAGGATTGTGAGTTGGGGTAACTGCAATCTCTGCTGGACCGTTGAGGAAGTCGCCGCTTCCGTCAGACCTAGCGGCAAAGTCCCCAAACGGAGCCACGAACACACTGCCTAGTTCGTTCACAAAGCCTGGCCTTCCATGTCTGTCAAAGTATACAACGCCTATATCGTGAACACATCCAGCCTTAAATGTCCTTCTAACGGAATTTGGTAAAGACGTAATCAAAAACTCTTTAGCTCCATTCCGATCAGCCGCTGTTGCGTTGTTTGGGTCGTGAGGAGAGATTAATACTCCCAGGCCACCCGTTTGTTGAGTAGCATTGTTAGTGTCAATACCATTCAAAAGGTCTGGCTGATAAAGACCTGTGGGTGCATCAGATATAGACAAGAAGGTGCCAGATACAAAGCTGGCGGCACTCGGAGAAAGGTTGGTGTCTATAGATACAAGCGGTGAGTTGTTGTCGCCAAACAGTCCTGACAGCTGGTTTTGAAGAGCGCCCCCTAATTCTGTCTGAGGGATAAAGAAGTTTCCAGGTCTGAATCTCAAACCTATAGCTGTTCCACTTGAGTCTTCTGTAGTGGGAGCTGTAGGGTCTACCAATACCGAGTCCATAAGGCCGAGATCAAAGTCTAACCTCTTGGTTCTAAGGTGCGCTACTATATCTCCCCCTCCAGCTGAAGAATCTCTTAGACTCCATTGGATAGGGTTTACAGTTCCGCTAACGTTGCCGTTGTAGCTATAGCTAAGCACCTGATTTTTTACATCCTCAAGAAGCAGCCCCATATACACAGACTTAGCTGTGTTTTCTAGCACAGTTACAGAAGCCGTAAGTGTGTCGTAAAGCAAGCCCTGAGGGTCGAAGTTACATTCAACGTGACCGTCATAGTCTGGCGATCCAGCCTGGCTGTCTGTAGCCTCACCGCAGAAGTATGTAACAGCATCTCCGTTAGAGTCTAAAGCATTGATTTGAATCAAAGGATAATCGTCCCTTTCGTCAACCTGGTTGCCTGGATTCTTGTCATAATATCCAAACACACCTATCTTTCTAGGCTTGTACTCAACGGTAAGAGTGAGTGTGGAGTTTGCACTAAGGGGGTCGGGCAAGTTATCGCTGTTTAGTGTAATCCAGCCCTCAGCTCCTGACGGACCGTAATCTGTTAATGATCCCGTGTCTTGAGCGATAGTTAGAGCGTTTAGTATGGAGTCGGACAAGTATGTGTCAACTGTAGGCTCGTCTCTGTACGTGACGGTAAACGTAGCGGAAGGCGTAATGTTTTCATACCCAGACGTTGGGCTAGAGTACATCAACCTGTTTCCAACTATAGTCTGTGTGGTTGCCTTGTGAGGTACATCATCGTAAATCCTGTCGGTTACCTCTGCCCCTAGGTACGTGTAAAGGCCATCATTGTAGAATCTATAAATACCATCAGCAGCTGTGTAGACGGTAGCGGTTACACCATTGTTATGAGGGTCAGCCTTCACAAGGTTTTCACCAGGGTCAAACTCATCAATAACAAACCAGCTACCCGTGTTTCCAATCCTGCCAAGCACCTTCATCCTTACTATCTCTGGCCTATTGTATTGAAACAAAGCCTGCACAGAAGTATACCTTGTATCAATCAGCGCCCTGTTCTCCTCCCTGATAGAACTCTGATCAACGCTAGCGCTGTTGATTCCTTGAAGCGCCATGTATTTAGGGTGAACCACAACTGAGTGCGGAGAGATCGCCGACTCCTCACCATCCTTGTAGACGTACTGAGTGGCAAACTGAAACACCTTATTGGTGAAGTTGTTGGTCTGCTTATCCGTATCCGTATCCATAGTTATGGTTGGAGGAAAAACAGCTGGGGTCTTAGCTACAGATAGAAACTCAAATATCTGGTTGTTACTATAGAATGTTGTGATGTTATCATCAATAGCTCTGTCTGCGTTAATCTTTCTTGGTGGGTTTCTGTTGTCCGTGAAGTAGATGATAGTCTGTGTAGACTCATCTCTCTCGAACTCCCCATTCACAAGCTCGGCATGAACGAAATCGGACTGTCTAAAGTCCAGGACGCTGCTTCTGAGCACAAGTTCAAAAGTGTGGTCTAAAGCTTTGTACCTGTATATTGAGTGGTTTTCGGCATCTGTGCTGTGTACGAAAAAGTAAACGTACCCCCTGACTGGATCCCCTACACTGCCGATGACTCTCTGGTCTCCAGATGGAAGCGTAGGTCCAGTTGCCGCAACGGTACCCTTGACGTTTTTGAGAACAGCTTCTGTAGACTCTCCAGTCCCAGAGTTGATTACGTTCAACGCATCAAGGTAATCACCTTCTACAAATAGCCGTTCATCCTTGTCTTTAGCTAGACCTCTAAGTTTAATCTTATCAATAGCCATTAGAACTTAGGTGCTTGCTTGTAATTCTTTCTGATTGTCTGCAATGCATCGTCCTTAGAGAACGACTTCATTCTAGCGTTTGCTTTTCTTCTTTCGTTGTAGTACTCCTGTCTAGCTCTAGCTTTCTCGTTGGCTGGAACCGAAGCCTTTCGTTCAATAATCTTGTAGTACATGTAGGCCATGAGAGCTTCTTCGATGTACACATGGACCGATGGGTTCTTGGACCGAGCTTCATCTGCTAGATACTCGATTACAACTTCACTGATGCTGTCATTAGACTCCAGCTCAATTCTGTTTTGATCGAGGTTCAACCTATAGTTTCCGAACATGTGCCCTCCACCGATACCGTACAAGCCATTTGAAGCCCCGTAGACGTAGTTTCTAAAGATAAATGAGTTGAACCCTTGTGTCACGTCGTCAGACGCCCCAGGATTGCCGCTATTAGTTGCGCCCTTTGAGTCAATTCTATCGTGAACTCCGTCGCCATCCGTGTCAACAGCGCTGGTAACACTACCAACCTTGTTTCCGTTTACATCCGCATAAGCTCTAGACTTGTTGATGTTTTTGTTTTGGCCTAAGACATAGACGATCCCATCAGAACCAACAACCCCGATCTTACTTAAGTCAACGAAATCGTCTGGCAACTCAATAGTGTTGTTTGATGAGTTAACTTCAATCTTGATGGACTTGATTTTATTGGACATATCAAATCCAATCTCTCGAATCCCTCTAAGAGCATGAGTTCTAACTTGAACATCAGAAGCCATAGAAGCGTAGTCGTCATCAGCCATTGTGATGAGGAAGTCGCTTATAATCTGATTAAGTGGTACTGTATTTCTAGCCATTAGAACGTCTCTGCTTTTTGTCTAGTGATCATCTCCTGACCAGTGTAATCCACGATTGCTTTATCTCTAAGATTGACACCAATAAGTCTAGCTATCTCATATACCAAGTCTGAAGCGTAATGCTCAGGAAGCTGGAAATCTCTGTACGTATTACTGCTGGTGTCGTATATAGGAGGCAGTTTAATTCTGCTGCCGTCGGGACCTCTAGAGGCTGGGTACTCGTAATATCTAAGCTCAATCTTTTTTATACTCGTGGGAAACACATGAATCTCATCTGAAATTAAAGCTACAGGGAAATCCTCTGACGGTGCGCTAAGATTGTTGGTCAGTATTCTGTCGATCTTCTCTTCGTCGTAACAAAGCTCTATCTGAGTTTTAGTTGACTGATCAAGCAAGATACTGCCCTTGGTTGTCATGCTGATAATTCTTGATAGATTGGTGGGCTTCAAGAAAGCAGATACCGTGATGTCTTTGTTGATAATAGACTTGGTTGAGAAATAAGCAAGGTCCTCACGGATTCTCTTAGTTCTAGACTTGTCTCTACCTGGCTCGAATCCAGCACGAGAAAGTCTCTTAGCGTCTTTGAGCTCGTCAAATAAGCGGTTGTAAATGTTTAGTTGGGCGATCTGAGCAAACCTGTTGAACTCAAGTTCAGTAACGAACCCCTGTTGATCCTTATTAACAAGGTCCTGCAAGGTATTGTATACTGTTTGTACGCCAGCTCCTGGTGCTTGTGCCATGAAGCAAATATACGAAAAAGAAAAAGCCCCCTTTCGGAGGCTTTCTCAGCGGTATATATGTAGAATCAGCCGAGCTGACGTTCGATTTCAGCAACAACAGGAGCAGCAGCTTCTGTCATGCAGTAACGCACGAATACGTCAACTGGGTCTTGACCAACGGGTACCGACACAATAATCTTGTTTGTGTCAAACCAACTAACAGCGTTGTCTTTGGTTTTGATTATCTGATAACTGATAGCCTGTCTGATCTTAGACTTCATAGATACAACTGGATTGTCGAACGACTGGATAAAAGTATCGGGACTCGCCTTGGCTTTAATAAGCAAGTCGTGCTTTACTTCGGCGATGGGTCGATCGATGTCCATACCATATGCCAACGCTACAGCAAGTAGCTCATCCAGGTCTTTCGTTCTAAGCATAGAGATAGCATCGTTAACGAGGAACTCTTTATCGATATCGAGTTCAGCTTTTTTGACGTTGTCCACAATCTCAAACATAGCCCCGCCGTTCGCTGTGTTTTCGGGATGAAGATCAAGATAAGCTTTTAGGTTTGGCTGATCTCTATTAACGAACAGGCGGCCCATTCTAAAAATAACAGGGCTTTTTACTGACCTCTCAGACTGTTCGTCTTTCCAGATTGAGTGTTCGTTTTTACAGTATCTAATCTCTCTAACCCTCTGAGTGTCTTCGTCGAATACTGTGATTCCGCTTTGCATAAGCATCATAACGGCTCCGCCGTTTATAGACTTATACTCATGGGTCTCGTTAAGCTTTTCGTTTCTGCGAATCTTTGACTTTTTAGGTGCAGATTCTTTCACCTTCTTTGGTCGCCCAGGAGGGCGCTTAGTTGTTTGATTCATAATGATATTAAATTAAGAAGTAAGAGAGAGGGGGACCAATTATCCCCCTCCCAATTACCAGTGGATATTACTTCAACAATACGTGCTGGTTTGCAGCGCGGGTAACCAAGTTACACTCAGAACGGTAGTTGAACTTAACGGTATCCTTACCGCTAGTTACGTGTCCGAGGACACCACCACCTTCTACCCAGTGCTCCATCTCACGAGAGTAATTACCAGCAGCCTTGTAGTTCATCTCTAGAGCAGGAGACTTTACACCTGTCTGAGCGTCAGCTACAGAAGCCATTGGGATCATAGCACCGTTGATGTTTCCGATAGCGCCCAAGGTTGGGTCGTTCAACAACTTCCAGTCGTGCTTGTGGAAAGTGTATCCACCACGAGTAAAGCTCTTAAAACCAAGCTGTACAGCCAAGTCTGGAGAGTTGTTAAACGCGCCGAACTGACCAGCCAAACCAGCGGTTGTAGCTGTAGCGATACCAGATGCGAGCATGTCGTCAATATCGAGGGCAGTTGCTCTATTCACGTACATAGCGTACTCAGAAGGAGCGCCTTCTTTATCGAGTTCAAGGATGATTTCATCCATCTCAGCGATAGCCGTAGTAGAATTTGAAGCTGCCTGGAAAGTACCAGTAGCGGTGATGCCTCTATCTTCAACAGCAGCGAAGTAACCCTCAGAACCAGCGATACCTTGAGTGGTTGAACCAGCAGGCACATTGATATCAGCCTTTTGAGAGTACAACAACATCATCTCTCTTTCGTTCATGAAACGCTTACGAGCATCCATCTCGTTCTTCAAGTACCACATGTACTGACCGTTCACGTTCAGCCAACCGATGTTGGTAGCTTGAGAACCGTTCACTTCGTACATCTCCTTAACGATGATGTATGGGTTCTCACGCTTTACCAAACCAGTCTGATAGAACGAATCAGGCTGATCGGTACCCTGAGCGTAGGTGTTACCAATAATCGCGCAAGTGGTTGCTGATCCCTCAGCGGTAACGGCGTTGCCGTCAAGTCTTCGAACATCAATCTCATTGTTAGTGGTGTCAAAACCAATAACCACGAGTCGCTGACCACCAGGAGTCAGGAGGACATCGTTCAACCTCAAGCCAGGTACATCAGCGTCAGTAACGTCCAATACACCGTCGTCATCACTACCGTTAGCTTGAACACCGTCAGAACCAGCGATAGTGAAAGTCTTGTGCAGACGTCCCTCTTCGTAGAACTCAACCTTGTCAGAAGAGCCAGCATTCTTCTTGGCGCCAGTGAGCTCCAAGAAGCCAGTGATGCCCTGATCACCAAAAGTTTGTACATACAGATCTCTTACGTCGGGCTTCGTAGGATCAATCAAATTTGCCAAAGAAGTGTAGTTCTGTGGCGTTGCTTGCAAACCAGACCCTGCAATCCCACTCAGGACATTAGCGTCGGTTACATTACTAGCTGAAATAGCCATTGTTTTCTATTTTTAAAAGTTTAGATAAATCCGAACCCTCCTCCGCCTTGTCCAAGCGCGTCTTTTAATTGCTGAACAAGTGGGTCAGGCCCGTTGTTGGGTTGTGCCTGATTCGGTGAAGTGGGCGACATGTTCGCTGTGCGCTCTACAATCCCTCGCTGACCATCAGAAAGCCCCTGCTTGTAAACAGATTGGACAATGGTGTCAACGTTATCGATAAGAGCTCGGTGCATATTGAGCATGTCGTAATCCCAGCTTCCATCTTCGTTCACGTAAGGATCGAAGAATTCGTCAAGGCGTACATTTTTCTCAGCGAGTTGATTCTTGTATGCATCGGTCATCCCAAACGTAAACGTCTTGTCAGGACCTAGGTCAAACTCAATCCCTTCCATGGAATCAAGTTCACCACGCATATTGGAAATCCACTCGTCGTTAATGATAGGATCTTCTGCTGCTTCTTGCTGACGTTCTGGAGCTTGGTACTTTGATCTAAGTTCCTCGATTCCGTTACGTGCGTTCTGCGCATCGATCTTCATTTGCAGTTGCGAAAGCTTCACCTCGTCCTCTGAGTGCAGGTCGGTGTCGAGCTTATACTTGCTAGAAGCCAACATTGAGATCTCCTCTTGCGACAGGTTTGGGTAGTCAGTTGCCATCTGCACCTGAATAGCAGTCATGTCATCCATTTCGGAAGGGTTCAACTGCTGGTAGATAAACCAGTCTTGCGGGTCGCGGCCAGTCTCTTCGACAAAGCTTGCGATTGCAGAGATTCTCTCGTCGATTTCTCTTTGCTCCTGCTGTTGGACCGTCAGGTCGTCGAACGATGCAATGTCTCTTCCCAGCCTTTCGCTTAGGAATTCGAAGACGGCACCCTCGATTTCATCTTGTCCGTATTGTGGCTGAGCTTCTGGCTGATCAGGCTGAGGCTCAGTTACAGTTTCTTGTTGTACCTCTGGGGTGGCTTCTACCGTAGGCTGTTCTTGTACAGCTGGTTCGACAGGAGCCTGAGGTTGTTGCATAGCAGCTATCTCTTCATCAGAGACAAAACTAAATGAAGATGATGTCTCCTCTACTGGAGCTTGCTCTGCAACGGGTTGTGTATTTTCTTCCATTGTTATTTAATTTAAATGCAAATATATAATTATTTCCCTTTCTTCCAGGACACACGTCTTGAGCTCTTCTTAGCTCTCATTCCTTTTGACGTGCATTGAGCTAGAGTGGGTCTACATGCTGGGTAGCCAGTGCCTCTTCTCTCGCCAGCGCTCTTTCTGCCGCACGGCACAGCTTTGCCCGCAGCTTTAGAAGCTTTGCAGTCAACCCATCCCTTGCCTTTGTTTCGGCTAAACCATTTTCTAAGGCCCTCTTTAGCCATTACTTTTTGGACTTATTGCCCCAGTTGGCGGCCCCCACTCTTCTACAGCGCACGAGCGCACCAGATGCGTAGGCAGAAGGCCACACCTTGTATCGCGCCTTCACCTTGTGGTAGCAGGCATCTCTCTTTGCTTTCTTCTTAACCTTTGCCATGGTTCACTAACTTGAACTTAGCTTCTTTCACGGCACCAGGGTGCGGCTTGTAGTCTCCTTTCATGAGGAAGTATCTGCCTCGATCTTCCATCCAGTGAAAGCCAGCGGGAGCTGGAACAGATTTTGTTTTACTGCTCACGGTTAGTTTCCCACCTTTATTTTTCTTGACGCTGTTCATTAGCAATTCCATTTTCTTAGCGCCTTGTTGATGCGTGAGTTTGGATCTCTTGCAGTCTTTGCGCTGGTTAATCTTTTCTTCATGCCTTTCATTCTGGCACAGAAAGACTTTCGCCTTTTGGCTGCTTTGCTTCCCTTCTTGAGCTTTGATGGCTTAGTGGTTACAGCAGTCTTTAGTTTGCTTCCAGGGTTGGCTTTTCTATATCTTCTTACACCTTTGGCGGTCAAACCTCCAGACGCAGACTTGTCTCCGCTTTTGACGGAGAACTTCTTAGGCATCTTTCCCTTTCTTTTTCTCTTTACCTTTGGCACAAGGCAAAGATAATAAAAACAAAATTACAGTGTGGCGATGACGTCTTTGTCCTCCTGTGTGAGGTTTCCGTCTGAACCCATGGATAGAACTGAAGCAACTGATACTTTGTCGGCAACGATCTTTGAGGACAAACAATCAAGTATCTCCTGCTCTCCAACAACGTCAATAACGGCTTGTAACTGTTCTGAATATCCCATTATCCAAAGGTAAATGATGCGGTTGTATCGTTGTTTGGTATAGGCAAGATGCTTTGCGTTGTGAAGTTGGTTCCATCCGAGCTTGTTTGAATTGCAATAAAGTCAGCAGCAGATTGATTGTTTAATCCAATGCTCATGCTTTTCAGGGTCGGTGGAGTCGCAAACTTATTTGAACTAGCGCTAGGGTCAAAATATATCTGTATCCAGTTATTTGCAGCGCTTGTACCTAAAGCCCACCACATGTCAAAAGTACTGGTGGAAGAGCTAAAGGCTTTGTATGCAGGTCTTCCGCTGAAAGCGTGACCCGCAGTTATGTGATATAAATCACCAATAGAAGTGTCAGCAGAAAGGTGAGATGGATGCGCGTCAGTACCAATGGTTCCAGACTGACCGAAGTCCTCATAAAATCTCATGTCGTATACCGCGAGGCGATTCGCCGTATTTGAACCATCTGCATTAACTCCACGAATCCTTATGTATCGCCCACTTAAGTGATTCAGACTGTAAGTTGCAGTTACAGCTGAAGACTGTATGTTGTCCCCAAACTCTTGCGCCCGTACAGAAATTGTTCTAGTTCCTTGATTGGCGTTGGTGTCCGTCAAGGTCATTACGGCAGAAATAGAATCGTCTCCAGTGTCTAACGAATGGTTTACAGCACTATCGGCAACAATCTCAGTTCCCCCTATAGATACGGAGGCGCTGTAGTTTGGGTTGGTGTAGTCAGAGTGGTTTGTTACGGTGGCTGTAACCACACCGAATATTCCAGCATTTACGGAAATAGTAGGTGCAGTTGTTGAAGTACCACCACCAGATGGAACGTCTTGCCCGCTTATCTTCTCAATATCAGCCATGTCTGTCCCGTTAAATTTTTCAATATCTGGCATATCATTATGCTAAGTCTAAGTAATCCT
>Ga0160423_10004885_pt1 | contig 10990 bp, 12 predicted proteins | sample CRUFie14St8metaG_FD_108191 | JGI IMG/M metagenome (GOLD analysis project Ga0160423, IMG submission 108191) | Marine microbial communities from the Costa Rica Dome - CRUD Field 142mm St8 metaG | ecosystem: Environmental > Aquatic > Marine > Oceanic > Photic zone | place: Costa Rica: the Eastern... | reverse complement strand
TGCCACATTCACATTGATTGTAATTGAATGTCAAGTCTCCAGCGACTTCAGTTCTAACGATTGTTGTTTTCTTTTCCTCTAAGGGCATACATCTTCTGCACATAAATACTACGTGTATGCCACAGGTGCATAAAACACACGGTTTCACAATGGAGGCATATAATCGTCTGAAAGCATACCAGGGGTCGGCAGTTCTGGCAAGAACTCATCCACTACTTCTTTGATTTCTAAATCGCCTTCATCTCTCCATATTTGCTCGTAATCATCTTCCATAGGCTTGATGTTGAAAGCAAACAATGGAGGCTTCGTTCCACCGTTCTCTTGAACAAATGGAGATAGCACCTTTTCCAATTTTTCTTTGTCAATCTTATCCCAAAACTCGAATGATTTGTCTATTGTTTCAGAAAGAGATTCCCAAGACACAGCCTCAAGTCTTTGTAGTGATGGAGCTAACTCTTCCTTTGCTTTCTCAACAATACCAGTCATAGCAGGTATGTCAATTCCATTTAGCTGAACTTGAAAGTGATCTAAACCAGTAGCGGCTTTATCCAACTCATCAATCAAAGACTCCATCTTCCTTTCCATACTGTCTGCTTTATCCTCAATTTGTGTTGAAATGATGAATATTGTAAGGTTAGTTCCAATGGTGAATGCCATTGCTGCAGATAACACGTAAACAAAAGCTTCAGGATAAAAATAATTCAACACAGGCATAATCAAAATTAAGAGAATTGTGAAACTTGTTAGCATCAATCTTTGCTTCTTTACCTTTGAAACTGAATCTTTGATGTACAATCTTTCTGAACCTATGCGAGATTCAATTTGGGAGTATTGATCATCCCATTGAGCTTCCCATTCTTCATTATCTGAACGAATTAATCTCAATCTGTATCACCTTCGGGTTCGTTTCCATCTGAATAAATTGTCAGTAATTGCGTTGTACGCATTCTTTCAGTATTACCAAGTATTTCCTCAAGACCATCTCTAAAGTCATGCACAAGGAAGCAAAGTATAGCAGCAACGAAAGCAAATGCAGCAGTTAAGCTGGCGTAAATTCCTATTGCATAGCAAATCACACCAAACACAATGCTTACACTAACATTCCTGGCAACTGTAAGTGCATCCATTTGTATTCCCTCATTCGTCAGTCTTTGTAAATGGTGAATCAGGGTTAGGTGCGCCTCTTTCAGCTTTAGGTGCGCCTTTCACTAGATCAGCAGCAGATTTTACAGGTTTTACAACTAAGTCTCCAGCGGTCTTTGCTGCAGATGTAGCAGCACCTACTGTTTTACCAATGATTCCAGTCGCTTCTTCATCTTCTGGTTCTTCTATTACAAGTTCAGGTGCTTGCTCATCAAGTTCAGGTGTTCTAATCCATTCTGGCACTCCATTTTGCAAAACTAAAGCCAACAAAATCCATTTTTGTGCAGGTGACAAATCTCTATCCAAAGCTTTCTGATTGAAACCATTAACGCTTCTATCGATTAGCCCTTTATCGACAAATCGATAGATTTTCTTAATGTCTAATCCAGTTGCACCTGCATATCTTCGTGTTCGAGATATCCAGGACGGTCTAATTGCGACTGCTTGCTTCAAAAAGCCACCAGTCAAACTTTTCTTCATTTCATACGTGTAATAATCGGGGTCATCTTTCGCCATACTTATCATGCTCCTTGAAACGCTGCTGCAAGTATCTGTGAGATTACATTTGCGGCTGCTGGAGTTTGTAAGAACTCAATATCCCATGCTAGGATCTTAACTCCTGGCGGGTCAGCAGCAGCGTATGGTGATACCATTGCTAGCAGCGAATCGTATGTTTCTCCCCTGAATGCTTCAAACACAGGGAGGGATTGTAGGACAACTACTGCCGTATTCAAAGGCACTTGTCCACTAATTACATTGTTTAGATTTGAACAGATTGAGCGAAGGTTCACTACAAGAGTAATTTCCTTTTCAGCAAACACAAGTTGTGTATTTACATTGTTAGGGAATCTATCTTCAGCTCTTGTAATTGCAATTTCAACCTGTCTCTTCAACATATCAATAAATTCTGCACTGTCTTTGTATTCTTGAGGGAGGCCATCAAATATACCACCCATCAAATGCTTACATTTTTGCTCGTATGTGATTTGAGGTTGTTCAGGAATAGCTAATTGTGGAGCAGGCGCAACTGCCCCTCCTACTTGTGGAACCGCTTGAGCTTCAGTTTGTATCATTGCTTGTTGTTCTGCTGGAAGATAAGACGGCCTTCCACCAGTAGGAGGTCTGCGTGCGGACATTACATTAGCAACACCATCTAGAAGGCCTTTACCAATCTCAGGTAATTGTCCTGAATTGACTAATTCTCGTAAAAGTCCATCATCAGGTTCACTTTTTGGACTCAACAAATTATTGAAGGAATGTTCCATCAACCTATCCTCGAAACTTGATCTCGAACCGCCACCTTTCAAAGCTTCAATCAATAAGCCTTGTTGGCTAGATTGGTTTTGAAAAGTAGCATTCAATAGTGCCATGAACATTTGGTCTTGTCTTGCTCTATCAGCTGCTTGAGCATTTCTTGATTGTTCTTGCATTTGCATCATTAATGCCATATCCGAAGTTTTTGATTTTGACGAACCTCCCAACTCTTTTACGATTTCTTTCATAGCCATAACATAAGCCGCTCCAGGGTCAGTAGGAACTGCAGCAGAATACTGTCCTTGTTGACTTTCCATAGCATTCAAACTGATTTCTGCTTGTTTCAATTGTGCTACTCCTTGTAATGTTTGAGCAACCTGTCCTAATGAGTTGACTTGTTGTGGTTGCTGATTTGTTTGGTTCGGGATTTGCATTTGAACCGCTGCTGGATTCTGCAAGTTCTGTGAAACATTAGATGCTGCCCTACCTGCAATGTTTCCAGGTGGTGTATTACCTGCGTTTCTCCACGCTTGGAAAGAAACTTTCACTTTGTCTCCGCTAATTCCTAACCTTTCACCGATTATGTCATATTTTGGTTCGCCTGATACACGATCATACCAAACTAAATCACCAACAGCACCTTTGTAACCTTGGTCTATGTGCTGTTGCTCTAATGTTTTCGTAAAATATGTCTTTAAGTGTTGCTTCAATTCTTCTTCTGTATATTTTGCCATCATTCATCTCCCCTTTTTGTCATGTGTTCAAAAATAGATTCGCTAAATTTTTGAAAGCCGCTGTGAGCTAAAGCCATTAACAAATCTTGAACCTCAACCTGCCTAGCTTCTTTAGCCATTTCAGGCGGCTCTCCCCCATCTCCAGTCAAATTAGATTGCTTTAGTGCTTTTTCCATCGCTCGAACCTCTTCTCGAATATCGTCAGTATAGTGTGCATTACGTGAAGGCGCTTCAACTAGCAAAGTAACTAATTGTATGATTCTAAATCCACTTGTTCGCAATGTTCGCAGAGTATCTGGATGAATCAAATCAAAGTCTCCACGATGCCTTTTGAAGAAATCATCTCCGTCTTCAATATGAATCGTACTCATCAGTTACCACCGCCATAGGGGTTTGAACCATCAATCCCCTTTGGCAATCCAGATGCCGCTGGTGTTGTTGGTTGTGCTTGTGTTTCATCATCGTCTTTTGATGCTTCTTTCAAAGCTTCAACGAGATCCTCATTATCCCAACCTCTGTCTTCCATGAATTCTTGCATTTCATCGACAGACATAGCCAGTTCAGCTAAAGCCAAACCACGAACAAAGTAAACTGATTGATCATCTTTGTAATCAATGTGCTTTATCTTTTCATTTTGTATCTCTCTAAGGATAGGTTCTCCAGCGTCATTCATAGTATCAATCAAAAAAGAGTTGCCATAAGGAAGCACAACAACTTCTTGATAGATTGTACCGTCAGTCAATACCACTTCTTTTGCCTTCAGCATGAACCTTGTGAAGTGTGCTAGCCGTTTGAATAGTTCGGCAGATTACAAACTACATGGTTCCATGGTTATTGTATTATTTTTTATTCATTTTTTTCAAACGTGCAAAATAATACGCCAACCATACATGGTTTTATTCATTTTTGCACACGATAGAACGTGCATGGTTATACGTGCAACATTTATTTTTCATACAAGGTTGCATCAATTATTGACAGTTTAACCCACCCCCCCCATAATTTCCAGTGGAACATACTAACCATGTATGGTACATTGAATTATTTTGCAGCAAAAGTGTATCATGGTGGTTGATGTTTCATCGAACCATGGAGTTTCTTACTAATTTCTTACACAGGAAACAATGGAAACAAGGTGAAACGTGCCGTGTGTTTCATAAGCCGTCAAGATGCCGCAACAAATCCCAGCGGTGCAAATTATGGCAAATGACGGTTTTGAGGAAACACCACAGGAAACAAGGTGGTTCATGTCAGCGGGCCGCTCTGGAAAGAAGTGGGCGACCTTTGACTATCTCATAAATGGCAGAATGATTGCATCGAGAATAGCTGAAGAGATAGGTGTTGGACGGGCGACAATTAGTAAACACATAAAGTGGTTGATTGCAGGTGCGTACATCAAAGAGGCTAGAGGATTAATGGATCATCAACAACAAGCAAAGCAAGCAAGAAAAGAATCTGTTACTGGTTTTTGTAAAGCATACATCGCTGGACCAAACGCAGCAGTATTACAGGCTAAAATCCGTGATTTGAAGGCTAACATGGGGGTGAGTCGGGAGGGCGCTGAACGTGCAAGCGTGGTAACACCACTTCCAGGCGGTGTCGAACCGTTGGTCGATGTGCATAGATTGGACTATCATTTACCAGTAACAAAACAACCACAAGAGAAATCACTTGCAGCGTGGAAAACATTAGGTGCAGAACCACATGGTAAGCCTCTTCGTGGATGGCAACATTGGAGCTTCCCTTCGTTTGAATCCGAAATAGGAACATGGAAAGTGAAAGCAAGAAGGAGAAGAGTCAAGGTTGAAGATGAAAATGGCGAGATTACTGGGTATGAATGGGGAGATTTCACAAGTTTTCGTATTACAGGGCCTAGAGTTTACTGTACAATAGAAGAATGCATGACTCCTAACGTGATAGAACACAGGATAGGTTCTGCAGTGTGGGAAGTACGGAAGCATCTATGCAAAACATACGGCTTTGATTTCGCAATCGATATGAGAATGCGAGTCAATCAACCTAACGAAGCAGGTGCTTTACGATATGATCCAGAACTTGCCGAGCAAATCAAGCAACATAGAAGGACAAATCCTGAAATGCTGAAGCTTGCAGACGGTATAACAGCTGACGGTAGCCACGATTTACTCGATGAAGGAGCTGTTCACTTAGATTGTGAGGACATAAGACAAGCAGCAATGCAAGCAAATCCAGTCGCTACCATAGAATTCATGAGACTACAAATGCAACAACAAACAGATCAGTTTGAAGAAGTTGCGAACAGCAGTATAGAAACCATCGAAGAACAATCCGTAAGGGCAGCACAGGATATTAGAGATATGCTGACAAATTCGATGCAAACTATGATTGAGCAAATGATGAATACATTTGAAGTAAGATTCCAAGAACACTTGCAACAATTCTTCGAACACAATCAAACAAGAGTTAATCGAGCAATCGAGCGTTTTGAAGCAAGATTAAGAGGCATGAATCCAGAAGCACCCGAAGGACAAATGACGCTGTTCGATTGGAGACCCGAAGATGATGAAAACGATGGACTCGGTGCATAGTGCAAAAATCAAGCGTGATAATGCAACGGGTTTAGTTTAAGCCCTGCAAGTCCTTCGCCCAACGCATGAGGGCATCTGCTCATGCATTTAGCAACCCACTAGCAGGGGCTTCATGGGGTTTAACCAATGTTGGCAAAGGTGGAGTTTTCCAACAACTAAGGTTTACTTTTGCATCAGGCGGTCTTGACGACCAAGATTTCATATTTACAGTCAAAGTTGCACAGGAGATGGCAGCACAATACTCCACAGATCCAGAGGTTATCCAACTAACCAGGAGACTTTTCAACGGAAGAATACCAGGTCATGAACCATTGAGGGGTCATGATGAACTTGGCGAGATACAACACATCGTAAACTACTTCCAAGGAACAAACACACTAAACACGCCAGATAACCAAATAGGGGCACCTGCACTATTTGGTGATCGTGGTTCGTACAGATATCAAAAAGACCCATACGGTACAGAATTTTTCCAATCCCCTGCAAAAGTGATTAGAGATATCCAAGCTGGAGAATCAGGAGCAGATTGTGATGATGTAGCAATGGCTTGTGCAGCAACCCTAGTAGCGGCAGGTTATCCAGCAATGCTGATGATTGTCGATGCAGATGAAGGAGCGCCAGGACAATTCAATCACGTATTAATTGCTAGCAAAACTTTCCAACCAAATGAAATCTATGGAGACAACTGGTTTCCTATCGAACTGATTCACGATTTCCAAATGGGTAAATCGGTGAAAGTTTCTCAGTATATTCCTCTAAGGGTCGATAATTACGACCTAACAAATGCAGACAAAAGGCTAATTCCAAGCACATTCAGGTGAAACAAATGGACCCAAGATTACGAAAGCACTTAGGCGAAACAGGCCAATTAGGAAATAGTGCCAGAAGAAAAGATTACGGCTCAGGTCTAGGGCACACTTCAAGAAAACCCGCAGAACCTATGGGTGCATCGACTTCAACATCAAGTAGTAGCGGCCACTTGAATGATCGCTTATCACAAGTCCAAAATTTCGAGCAAGAGCCTAGAGTTCTTGACGAACCGATTATAGCTCCACAAATAGTACCTAGGCCACTACCGCCAACTTTCATTCAAAACGGACAGTTGCCACACGTGGCTCAACAACTGAATGGTCTTGGTAATTCCAAACCAAAACGAATGGGCGGCTTCGGTAAAAAAATGGGCGTAGGTCTGTTAGCTGCAGGCGTTGGAGTTGGCATTTGGTATTTGATGGCAGGTAAAGATGGAGGCAGTATCTTGACTGCCGATGATTTTATGGATGAATTAGGTGAGTAAAATGTTCGGGGCAATGACAGCGATTAACACAATCTCAAAGCATACAGACAAGCTTTGGGTAGTCGGTGTTGTAGCTGGAGCAATATGCGGAGTCACTAAGGGATTGTATGATCGTAAAAATTACAATTCGATTAGTGGTTTTGCAAAAGGTGTGCCTAAAACAATCGACCTAGAAGATATTAACCCGATGGAGAATGAGGCCGAGATTATGGACATGGCTGCTGAAGGATATAATCTCGATGAAGATGATTATGCATTTGAAGACCAGTTTGGTGAAGAAACAGAAGATAGCGAAGAGGAATGATTGAAATGAATTTATTTGGACACGGACAATGGTACACAGGAGAACTAAACCCAAACCAGTTTGCAACTGATAACAATGGACAGTTAGCACCGACTCAACAAAAGCAAGGGTTGTCGGATGCTTTCAACGGAGCAGAAATGGGAATTAATCAAGCACAACCTAGTAATGGTCCTTTGAACAATCAAACAAGACAACCAATGCTAGGCGGATTCTTCCCTAACTTATCTCCGATGGGTAAAGCACTTGTTGGCATTAGTGGATTGATGGCAGTAGCATTAGTGATGAGAAAGGTGAGAAAATGAAGAAAGTTGACAACGCTACTGGCTTGACAATAGAAGTTCCAGATGATGAACCAAGAGGGGCATTCCCTTACTTTGGTTTCTGGCAAGAAGCTTATCCGCAGATCGTATCTCACATACAAAAGAGAAAGAAAATCAAAGCAGCAAGAGGCGATATCGATGCAGCCCTTCGCAACCTTACTCAATTAGTAAACGGACCTTACCGTGTAATTATTGCAGACAGACTTTACAAAATAGGTGAAACACTTAGATTGAATCCAGGTATTTCTGCACATGGAACAGGCGGTCCTAGAATTAGGTATATCAAAGAATCTGCAGATGGAGGGCGAATGGATATTGCTGCTATTGCTTTTGAATACCCAATAGACATTTTGATTCAAACTGCACTAAGCCAAGGCAGCGTTACTATGGAGCTATCTAAATTGCAATCAGACATTCAAACTACATCTTTAGAATTACAAAGATACAATGAAGAATTCTTTGCACTTCAAGCAAATATACCATCACAAAATTTGCTGAAGAAGATGGAAAACAATTTGTCATTGATTGAAAATAAGATATTAAAATTAGAAGGTGAGTATGTTCACGCTCAAAATATACAAGAGAAAGCAAACGCAACATCGAGAAGAATGAACGAACTTGCGAGCCTACAACAACAACTGAAAGCAGAGGTAATATCAACTCAAAACAAGATGCAAAGCAAATTGCAACTATTACACAAACTCGAAAACAAACAAGATCCAAACGCAATCAACCAGTACACAGGCAACATCATTAGCGTAAGAAGAGATGTGCAAAGATTAGGAAGAAAGAATAGTGATGTGCAACAAAGATTGCAAACAGTTAGCATTGAACTTTCAAGATTAGTTTCATCTAGAGATTTCGAGAATGAAATGAGAGAGTTTGAGCTAGCAGCAAGAACCAGACTACACGCTTTGAACCAATGCCGAAGCGAACAAGCAGGTTTACAAAATGAATTCAACGCACTATTGAATGAAAGAGAACAAACATTACTTCAACTAAATGACATTCAATCTAAAATGCGAGGATTGTCGCACCAACTATCGGTAGCGCACTCTCAATATGATAAAGCACAATCAGCTATTGGACAGATCGGTAGCACTAGAGAAGATGAAATAATCAGAAATTGGTCTAACCATCTAATTGAAATGCAGAGAGAAGTCGAACAAAGACTGTTTGCTAATCTAGCAAAAGCAGCAGCGGCACAAAGCGGCTCGCCTCTTGCTAGAGAAGTCGAAGGAATCGTTCTTGACGCAAGCACAATCAAAGATTATGAGGACTACCTAACTGCCCTTGATGATATATCAGACGCACTAGAAGATGATGAATACGAACTACTAGAGATGATTGGTCGTCTTGGAGCCGCACAACAATATGTGCCAGGGGCTACTCGCCTATACGCACTAATTCAACCAGACATGAGCAGACGAAAGAGAATGGAAGCATACCGCAATATGATTACAGAAATCTTGACTGCGGGTGCTGCAGCGACAACTTCGTATGACAGAGGTTCTTTGACAATCAACTTACCTGGCTTCGGCCCTATCTCTCTAGGAAGGGAGAAGCCACTTGCAGAAATGATTGCGTTATTGAGGCACTTGTCTGATGCTGGCCTTCAATTCGACTATGATTCTAGCAGAGGTGGAAACTAATGTACCCAATACACATGGTAGCGGCCAATCATTCTAGGGCACGTGAGGCGATGGCAAAGGTCGAAAAAGCATACGCTGAAGGTAAATTGACAAGAGGGCAATATCTTTCTCAAAGAGAACAACTACATCGTATGCTTCAGCTACCAGTAATGCCTAAATCTAGAATCTCTCAAAACGCAAAAGGATTCTTCATGAAGAATTTGATTGACAATTCCCCTGCACCAGTAGGTTACTTCAATCAAAATTACGATGGCAGACCGACTAGAAAATATCACACCTTTTGGAATACATCTGGTGGAGCTAACCAAGAAAACATTCGTGCGCCAACAAGGAGAATGGCTCCCATCAACAATGTTCGAGCAAGCCTCTTAGAAATGCAAAAGGAAGAATATTGGAATTGGGAAGGAGATCTAAACAATGTCCTACGAAAGAATATGATGAGCAACAACGGATTAACCAATCAAAGTGAAGTAAATCAAATGAATACCAATTCTCATCTCTCACACTATCAAGATACACAACTCCAAGTAAACAAACAACTCGGAAGGTTAGGAGTAACAAAAATAGACGAAAACAACTATCCACAAGTTATGCAACTAATCAACAATCAACAAGAAGTGCAAGTCGCCTTACAGAACCTACTAGATTCCATCGAAAGAGCCGTGATAAAACAAATCAATGCGGGTTGGAATGAACAACAAGCAAAAGCTTCAGTAATTAGTCTTGCTCGACAGGCAGGTGCAAAACTAAACGCACAAGGTTATGATCCTGAAGCAGCAAGATCAATCATCGCTCGATTGGTTAGTGGCGAAATTACAGAACTAGGGGCTATCTATGCCGTAGCTGGAGATTTGAAAGAAGCAGCAAACATCATCAATGGTATAGGAAACAACGCTAACGGTACAATGACTGCTAATAGTGGATTATTCAACAACAATATGCCTCTTCCTTCAACAGCACCACCTACTAGCAACGCCATAAGTGCGCCTGTATTGAGCAAGGCGAGTAACGCAAGCATACCTTATGCTTCGCTTGACCTACCTACGCTAAAACAGATGTATGAGAATGCACAAAACAATGCTGAAGCAGCAAGAATCAAACAAGCAATCAATTATCGTTCAGAAGCTATGAATGCTATCAAGCGTGGTAATAGTGTGAATACAATAGTTGCTCCCTCAATGCAACAAAGCGGAGCAGCAGCACAAAGAGCAGTAGCTAACAACCCTGCTTTACAATACAGCAGAAGAGCAACCGCAAGGCAAAGTCCAGATGTTATGCTTGTAGTCAAAGACATAATGACGATTGATGGAAACCTAATCTTTGATTACACAGCAGGTCAACCAATAGTAATCAACCCTGACGGATCATACGAGAAATACATAGGAAGTATGCTTCAGCAAAATATGTTGAATGAGCAAGTTGGTATGCAAATTCGACCTATGGGTGAATGGTCGATTTTGGCAAAGATGATGCCTGAGACTACACAAGCCCTCAGCATTAGAAATAGACTTGACAGAACTATGAAGTTTGGAACACAAATGCTAACACAAATCAAGAGAGACTTGAATTATGCCCTTGCAAGTCCTAATTGGGATGATAACGCAAGAGGATATCTAATTTACTTACTGAACAGAACACTTGAGATGATCGATAAAATCGAAAATCCAATGATTGTACAAAGCAACGCAAATGAAGTAGTGCAACAAAACAATGTGAATCAAG
>Ga0160423_10004883_pt1 | contig 10994 bp, 6 predicted proteins | sample CRUFie14St8metaG_FD_108191 | JGI IMG/M metagenome (GOLD analysis project Ga0160423, IMG submission 108191) | Marine microbial communities from the Costa Rica Dome - CRUD Field 142mm St8 metaG | ecosystem: Environmental > Aquatic > Marine > Oceanic > Photic zone | place: Costa Rica: the Eastern... | reverse complement strand
GACTCCACCGTCACGCCGTCGGCTTCGGCCTTGTAGTTTCGGACGATGCGGTGGCGCAGAATGGGAGTGGCCACGGCCTGGACGTCTTCAATGTCCGGGCTGTATTTGCCGTTGAGGGCGGCGTTGACCTTCGCGGCGACGATGAGGTACTGCGAGGCACGGGGTCCGGCACCCCAGCTGAGGTACTGGTTGACTTCGGCCGTTGCGCGGTCGCGGCCTGGACGGGTGGAAGCGGCGAGGTTGACCGCGTAGTCGACCACGTTGTCGGCCACCGGCATGCGGCGGATGACCTGTTGGTAGGCCAAGATTTCATCGCCGCTGATGACGGCCTTCACGTCCGAAGAGGCGTCTGACGTCGTTTGCTTCACCACGTTGACCTCTTCGTCGAAGGAGGGGTAGTCGACCCAGGTGTTGAACATGAAGCGGTCGAGTTGGGCTTCGGGAAGGGGGTAGGTGCCTTCTTGCTCGATGGGGTTTTGCGTGGCGAGAACGAAGAACGGGCCAGGCAAGGGGTAGCGTTGGCCTGCGGCCGTGACGGCGCGCTCTTGCATGGCCTCAAGGAGGGCTGCCTGCGTTTTGGGCGGCGTACGGTTGATCTCGTCGGCAAGGACGATGTTCGAGAACAACGGACCCTTCACAAACTTGAACTGGCGAGACTCATCGAGGATTTCAGAACCGACGATGTCGCTGGGCATCAAATCCGGGGTGAACTGAATGCGGTTGAAGCTGAGACCGAGGGCTTGGGCGACGGTGTTGACGAGGAGCGTTTTGGCCAAGCCGGGAACGCCCACAAGCAAAATGTGCCCGCCTGCAAAAATCGCGGTGGTGACCTCGCGGATCACCTGATCTTGGCCCACGATGACCTTGCCGACTTCGGCGAGCAGGGCTTCGTGCTGGGAGCGGAGTGCGTCGAGCGCAGATTTGTCGTCAGAAAAATTCGCCACAGTCAGGTTGATTGAATCAAGTTGCAGAAAGGATGAACCCCGAAGATAGCGCGCCCCGAGCGTACGGCGTCAAGCGCGGGACAGGAATTGGGGCAGCTTGCGCAACGGCTTGGCCAGCAGGGTGAGCGGTGAGGGATGAAAGCCGTTCATGCGCCACGCTTTCCAGTCCTCTCGGTGGGCTCTGATGCGGTGCTTGAGCGATGCATTGCTCATCCCGCCAGCGCGCATCAGGACGAGGGTCTCGGGCAAGTAGGCAAGTGTCATTCCGTGCCTGTGGATGAAGCGAAGCATGAGTTCGTAATCGGCCGCCGAGCGAAGCGCCAATGTGAAGAGGCCCCAGCGGTGGTAGCATGCACGGCGCACAAACAGCGCGGGGTGGGGTGGCATCCAGCCCCGACGGAAGGCGCCCGGTGTGTACCGGCCTGCGTTCCAGCGGCGCGTGACTTGGGAGAGGTCGTCGGCTGCAACGTAGTGGAGGTCGCCGTAGACCGCTTCGGCGCCCGTTTCGCGGAACGTGTCTGCGACGCGGGCGAGGACGTCGGTCGTGGCGTACACATCGTCCGCGTTGAGGATGGCCACGACGTCGCCGGTGGCGGCTTTCACGCCCTTGTTCATCGCGTCGTACAGGCCTTCGTCGGGCTCTGAGATGAGCGTCGCAATGCGCTCGCGGTAGGGCGCCAAAAGGTCAAGGGTGCCGTCCGTCGATCCGCCGTCGACGACGATGTATTCGAGTTCACAGGGCATTTCCGCATCAGGAACTTGGCCAAGCACCGAGTCCATGGCATCCTTCAGTGTGGATGCGGCGTTGTAGCACACGGTGATGACGGAGATGCGCATGAGGCCGAGGGTCAGTCGCGGTTTTCGGTGCCGTCTGCCGGCTTGTTGCCTGCAGAGGACCCGAGGGCGCCTGTGGCGTTGATGCTTTGCGTCAGCCACGGCATGTCCATGGTGCAGGCCTTGTACGGTGCATCTACACGGACAAACGTCTCTTCAATGCGCCGGCCAATCCACTTGGAAAGGGCCTCTTCGCGCAGCTCGGCTTCGACCTGCTGCTGAAACAGCGCGTAGTCGTCCTTGGGGTTGGCGCGGTGAGCCGGGAAGCGCTCGTTGAGCTGAATCATGGCCCAGTAGGCTTGGTTGTCTTCGTCGAGAAGCTGCACGGGGGCGGAAACGCCGCCTTCGTCCAAGTCTTGCAACAGGAAAAAGATGTTGGGATCGAGTTCGTCCACCCCAAACCGCGTTCCCCCGTCCCGAGGGTTGACGACTTGTCCTTTTTGGTTGCGCGTTTCTTCGCGGGTGCTGTATTGAAGCACGGCGGTTTCGAAGGGCAGGTCGCCCAGCGCGAGTTTGACGGACACCGAATCGATGCCGGCCTGCATTTGTTCAAGGGCTTTGGGGTCAAACGTGGGCTTCATCAAGACGTGGCAGGCGCTGTATTGCTCGCCGCGGCGGTCGGTGACCCGCAAGAAGTGGTATCCAAAGTCCGATTCGAACACTGGAGAGTAGCCACCCACTTCGGTTTCGTAGACGGCGCCTTCAAATTCAGGAACGAACTGGCCGCGCCCGATGTTTTGGTAGCATCCGCCCTTGTACTTCGAACCGGGATCCTCGCTGTAGCGGGTGGCGGCGAGCGTCATGCTCATCTTGCCCGTTTCAACGAGGATGCGAATCGAGTCGAGGGTGTTGCGGGTGCGCATCTTCTGCTTCTCGCCAACCTCGGGTTGCATCACAAGCTCGCTGTAGCTGAGCTCTTCGGGAATGAGCGGCAGGCTGTCCGTGGGGATGGCGTCGAAATAGTCCTGGACTTGGGCGGGAGTGGAGCGCACAGATTGGTCGATTTCCGCCTGCATCTTTTGGGCCAAAATCTGTTCGCGCACCGGTTCGTTGAACTCCGCCTTCCACTCGGCCACGGACTTGCCGTACTCCGCTTCAAACGCCTCCACCGAGCCAAACATCTGCATGTAGTAGGTCAGGCGGCGGTCAATCTCGCCGAGGACTTCGGCGTCGGTGACTTCAAGGCTGTCGAGGCGCGCGTTGTGCAAGAGCAGCTTTTCGAAGAGCACAGATTCGAGCAAGCCGCATTCGTTGTCTTCGGTGACGGTGCGGCCCTCGAGTTTGGCTTGGGTCACGCGGTCCCGGATGTCGCTCGCGAGCACGATTTCGTCTCCGACCACGGCCACAATGCCGTCAAGGCGTTGGTAGGTCGCCTCCGTTCCAGGCTGCGCCCATGCGTGGACGGAGAGGAGACAGGCAAAAAGCGCAAGGACCAATCGTGCGTGAACCATGGTTCGAATTTAGGGGTGGCAAGCGTTCAGACGCACGGCGCAGGCGGGCAAGAACTCACAAATTTTCTCGACGCAAATCCCCTTCTGCCCAGGCACGCTGAAGCAGGGTGTCACGCAGGGCTTCACGCAGCTGTTGACGGCGCTTTTGAAGCAGGAGCTCGGTGATTTGGTCGCGGGCCACATCGAGGGGCGCGGTCTTTCCCTTCAGCCCGTGGTCCAGAAAACGCACGAAGTAGATGCGATCGTTTTCCTGGAACGAGAGGGGGGAGGTGCGCTGGATTTGGTCTTCCACGCGGTAGAGCGAGAGCGGCACCTCATCGACGAGGTCGCGCACAAACCACCACGCCTCGTGGTCCACATGGTGCACGGCGCCGCGCTCCATGCACCAGCGTTCCAACTCCGGAATGCTCGCCGAATCGGCGGCCGAGAGCCAGTCCTTGATTTGATCCATGTCGTTGTCCCAAGCGCGGGCTTCGCGGCGCGACCAATTGGCGCCTCGGGTTTGGGCCGCGACTTCGGGGTCGGGCAGGTGCAGGTACAAGACCTGAACGGCGTGGTCGTGCAGGGTGAACAGCTCGGGGTGGGCGTCGTAATACGCCACGATGTCCTCCTCAGACACCTCTTCGTCGAGCCGACTCGCAACGTAGCGGTTCTCGTAGGTGTTGATGAGCAAGCTGCGGCGGTAGACCTCGAGCGCTTGCTCGATGGAGGCGAGTTCGTCGCGCAATTGGGTTCGGGCCTCGTTGACGAGCACCTGCTCACGGAGCCATCGGTCGAGGATCCGCTCGGCAAAGGCCGCGCTGTCTGCCAAATTGAGGTCGTCGGGCACCTGTTGGGCCAGGCTGTCCCACGTCAGGACTTCACCGTACGCCTCCGCCACCACGTCGTTGCCAAACCGCGCCTCCGCGGGCTGCACACCGTCACCACAGCCCCCCAGCACGCTGAGGAGCAACATGGCTGCGACCGTGCGGGCTGGAATCATTCGCGCACCAGGCTGTACAACGCCTCGCGGTTGATTTTGTGGCGATACTTCCGCTGGAGTTCCAAAATCCACTCCTTCTCGAGGTGGTCTTGGTAGGCAGCAATGGCGGCACCGCGGCACTCGTCGAGCGATTTGGGCGTGGGCGCCATGTCTTTCTTGATGTGGACGAGGATGATTTGGTCGCCACCTTCGGTGGTTTCCAAAATCACGAGCCCATTCTTGTCAGCCACCAGCGATCCGTCGCGCAACGCGGCAAATGCACGGTCGGCAAACGCGTTGTCGCCCTCCACAAACTTCCCAGTTTCGTTGCGCAAGGCCAGGGGGCGCTCGGCGATGAGTTCCCGGCGCAAGCCTTCCACGTCGCCCGTCTTGCGCAGTTCCTTGCGGACCTTCTTGGCAATCTTGGCGTCTTCACACGTGTGGATGCCGGCATCGAGGCGGGCGGGCCACATGAAGGCGTCGAGGTTGCGGCTGTGGTAGTCTGCCAGCCCGGCGGAATCCTTGACGGCGCGGCTCCAAACCTTTTGGTCGGTGAGCTCAAAGAGCAAGATGCCGTCGTGGTATTCTTCCATCAGCAGGCGGAAGTCGTCGTGCTTGGCTTCGAGCTGGGTGTCTTCGTAGGCGAGGAGGGCTTCCTCCGCGTAGCGATCCACTTCCTGCGCCACCATCATGGCGGCGGGGCGGTTGAGGTCGCGCACCTTGCTGCCGTTCACCCACGTCACAAAGTCCTGCACGCTGTAGTCTTTGCCTGCCACGCTGAACAGGGTGCGTGGGAGTTCGCTGCGGCGCACGCCCTCAAGCGGATGACCGGGGTAGAAAAGGCTGTCAATCTTCGCGGCGGCGACCTTCAACGCTTCCAAACGGCGGCTGCTCACCGTGGTGCCGTATTCCTGCTTCAGCTTGTTGACGAAAGACGTCTTGGTGATGTCTGCGCGGCTGTCGCGACGCACTTTCTTGGACAATTCACGACGGCTCTCTTCCAGCGTTGGCAAGGTCTTCTTGTCGATGAGCTTCAGGATGTGAAAGCCGTAGTCCGTCCGCACGGGCCCTGTGATGTCGCCGGGCTCGTCCATGGCAAACGCAGCGTCCTCAAAGGCTTCCACCATCTTCCCCGTGCCAAACCAAGGCAACATGCCGCCCTTGTTTGCCGTCGACGGGTCTTCACTGTACTTCATGGCCATGGACTCAAACGACTCGCCGCTCATGAGCATGCGCTTGACTTCCATGATTCGGCCTTCGGCATTGGCCACCTGATCTTGCGGCGCATCCTTGGGCATGCGGACCATGATGTGGGCCACTTGCACCTCGCCGCGCGCCTTGCGCTTGCCGTTGACCTTCAAAATGTGGTAGCCAAACCGCGTGCGCACAATGTCACTCACTTCGCCTTCCGCGGTGTTGAACGCCGCGTTCTCGAAGGGATAGACCATTTGAAAGGCCGTAAACCACCCCAAATCGCCACCGTTGCTCGTCACAGAGGGGTCTTCGCTGCCGCCCTTGCTGCGGGCCACGGTCTCGAAGTCTTCGCCGTTCATTACCCGGGTGCGCAACGCTTGGATGCGGTTCCACGCATTGAGGGTGTCGGCGGGGGAGGCGTTGGCATCCACGCTGATGAGCATGTGGCTCGCCCGAACCTCCATGCCTTTGCGCTCGAACGCCTCATCGACGAGTGCATCCAGCAAATCGCCGTCCACCAAGTAGGGGCGGGCCAATTGCGTGCGGTATCCCGCGAGCTCTTTCTTGAACGCGGCGGCCGTGTCCATGCCCAACGCTTCGGCTTCGAGCACCTTCAGCTTGAAGTTCACAAAGAGCTCCATGTAGTCGTCCAGCGCCTCAATGGTGTACACGCTGTCGCGGTTGTTCTTGCCGTATACGTGTTTGAAATCCGCAAGGGTCACCATCTCGTTGCCGACTTCGAGGACGTAGGTCTCTCGTTCGTTCTTGGAGCTGCCTTGGCGCTGGGCCAATCCAGTAGAGGTCAAGGTCAAAGCCGCCAAGGCGACCGTCCATGCAAATTGTTTCATGGGAGTGTTGTGATTCGATTCATGCGCGGGTCCACGGAGCTTCAAAAGCCTGAAATGTCCCAGCGCACCGAAAGTTCTGTCAAATTGGTTCATCGGTCCAAACCGTCACCAAGAGGTTGCCCCCCAAGGGATGTGAACAGGTCATGCCGCCACGTGCCCGAGCAGAGCCCGCAGTCAGGCAACCCTGACGTTGGTTTAACGGATGCTGTAGTTGGGCGCCTCGCGGGTGATCATGACGTCGTGCGGGTGGCTTTCCTTCACGCCCGCCGAGGTGATGCGCACGAAGCGTCCCTTTTCACGCAGTTCGCCCAAGTCTGCAGACCCGCAGTAGCCCATGCCCGCGCGCAACCCCCCAATGACTTGGTGCATGACCTCGGTCACGCTGCCCTTGAACGGCACGCGACCGCTGATGCCCTCGGGTACGAGCTTCTTCAAGTCGTCCTCCGCGTCCTGGAAGTAGCGGTCCTTGGATCCCTTTTGCATGGCCTCCACAGAACCCATGCCGCGGTACGCCTTGAAGCGACGTCCTTCGTAAATGATGGTCTCGCCGGGGCTCTCCTCGGTTCCTGCAAGCATGGAGCCAATCATGACGGTGTGTCCACCGCCCGCCAAGGCTTTCACGATGTCGCCGGTGTAGCGGATTCCGCCGTCGGCAATCACGGGCACGCCTGTGCCTTCGAGGGCCGCGCTGACTTCCATCACGGCGCGCAGTTGGGGAACGCCCACACCGGCGATGACACGCGTGGTGCAGATGGAACCTGGGCCGATGCCAACTTTCACGGCGTCCACGCCGGCCTCGACGAGCGCCAAGGCCGCCTCAGCCGTGGCGACGTTGCCGGCCACGATGTCGATGCTGTCAAAGGATTTCTTCACGTCGCGCACGGTGTCGATCACGCCACGGCTGTGTCCGTGGGCGGTGTCGACAATCACGGCGTCCACCCCGGCATCAACCAAGGCCGACACGCGTTCGTGGGTGTCGGAAGTCACGCCCACAGCTGCGGCCACGCGTAAGCGACCGTACTGGTCCTTGCACGAGTTGGGAAACTCGCTGAGCTTGATGATGTCGCGGTAGGTGATGAGTCCGACGAGCTTGCCTTCGCCGTCGACAACAGGCAGCTTTTCGATGCGGTGCTCGCGCAGGATCTGCTCGGCCTTGGACAAGTCGCTTCCGTCCTCGGTGACGATCAAATTCTCGCTCGTCATGAGCTCGGCGATGGGGCGTGCCGCCTGCTTTTCAAAGCGCAGGTCGCGGTTGGTCACAATGCCCACCAGTTTGCCGGCGTCGTCCGTGACAGGGATGCCGCCAATCTTGTGTTCGCGCATGATGGCAAGGGCATCGCCCGCGGTGGCGTCCTTGCTGAGCGTCACAGGGTCTTGGATCATGCCACTCTCCGAGCGCTTGACCTTCCGCACCTCATTGGCCTGCGCCGCAATGGTCATGTTCTTGTGCACCACACCGATGCCGCCGTTGCGCGCCATGGCAATCGCCATTTTGCTTTCGGTGACGGTGTCCATGGCCGCACTGACAATGGGGGTCTTCAGTTGAATGTTGCGTGAAAACGGAGCGTGAAGCTGAACGTCACGGGGAAGCACTTCCGAATAGTTGGGCACGAGCAAGACGTCGTCGTACGTCAATCCTTCGCCGAGAAATTTGCTGTCAGTAGAGGCCATGAGTCTGAGTTGAATCGCGTGTTCTCGCAGGCCTCACGAGGGAATCGCCATGGCGTATTGGACGCCGGAAGGGATGCCGGGTTCGGTCCGCGATTCGGGCAAATTTAGGGCAGAAGGAACACGCAACCCACCACAGGGTCACGAGTTTGTGGAAAGTTCACAGAAGCTTATTGGCCGGCGAGCACCGTGAGGTACACCAGCTGGTTTCGCCATGCCCCGGCGCCGTCCAGGTATTCGACTTTCACGACGTAGACGTCGTTGGCCACGAGGCGGCCATCCACACGCCCATTCCACGGCTCGTCGATGGAGGTGGATTCAAACACCTTGGTGCCCCACCGCGTCAGGATGGTCATCCGGAAATTCGGATTTTCGCCCTGCCTTTCGCCCAAGAAGCCCACGTTGGCCTCGCCCGGTGCCCAAGGGAACCAGTCGTTGAGTTCGTCGCCATTGGGGGTGAAGGCAGACGGAATCCACATGACGGGCTCTTCCGTGAGGCACACCCAATTTGAGGCGGCGCCTTGCAGCACTTCGTTGGAGTCCGGGATTTCGAGGGCCAGGACTTGATAGCAAAAGATGCCAGGTGAATCAAATTCGTCCTCCACGTCGTCCTCGTAGTTTTCGCTCACGGCATCGATGGTCGCCAGCGGCTCCCCAATGACGTTGTCCTCGTTGGACTGCTTCCGGATGACTTCGTAGCGGTCCAAACCGTTCGCGAACCCTCCATACGGCGTCCAAATCAGGCTGTTCTCGAACAATCCTGGTGTGGTGCTTTGAAAGGCGCGGAGCAGCATCGTTTCTGCCGCTTGCGATTCGGCCACGGCGGCATCGCAATTGTTGAACGCCACCGCGCGGTAGCGGTAGGCGAATTCATCGGTGTTGCGTTCGACGTCGACGTGGGAGACGGGGAAGCCCAAACTCGACGGGTACCTCGGCACCAAGGGAATCCAGGAGCTGTCCAATTCACTCCACCGTTGGAACTCGTACAGGCTTACTTCCTCGGCAAGGGGGTCGGTGGCAAGCACCAACTCCACCCGTGTGCGGTCCAGCACAGACACGCGCTTCAAGACCGGCGACTGTGGCGCGTCGGGGTACTCAAATGACACCTCGACAATGTTGGACGCGGCCTCGTCAAATTCCCCACCCAACGCGAGCACGCGGTATTCGACCTGGGCCGTCAACGACGCACCTTCGTGCACCACTGACAGGAACGATCCCCCCAGGGTGTCCACACTGATCCACGGTCCGCCGTCTTCGCGGTACTGCGGGATGTATTCGGCCACCCCCCCGGCCATGCCGACGGGAGGAAGCCAAGCCAGTTGGGCGCGGTCGGTGCAGGGGATTTGGTCTGCGGTCATGAACACGGTCCGCACACAATCGCCGGCACCTGCCGGATTGGGCGTGCCATCGTCGTCCACACAATCGTAGGCGGCCACTTGGTAACTCTCCGCTTCCGCACTCGCATTGGAAGCCGGAATCAGCAGGTCAAACGTGTTGGGATCCGCCACGTCCGCCACAATCGCACCCCCGCCTGAATCGAGACACTTGTACACGATGTAACCGAGGGTTTCAGGCTCCGGCTCAAAGTCCCAGTAGACGTGCGCAAGTCCATTGTCGACGTCCACGTGGCTGACCTCCGGAGTCTCGCCCCCGGCCACGCCGATGACCAAATCCGCACGGTTGCTCTCGTGCATGTCCGTCCCGTTGGAGGCCAGCTGACGGATGCGGTAGATGAGCACTTGCGCGCACGGTCCGGGGTTGTCGGTGTAGGTGCCGCCCATGGGGGAATCCGGTTGCGTGTCGACCAATTCCCAGTCTTGGGTGAGTTCGCTGAGTCGTTCGATCTGGAAATCTCCGCCCGCGGCCTCGCCGGACAACGCATACGGGCTGTTCCACTCCAAATCGACCGTCCCCGGCGTCGCCCCCTCGTCAATGCTCACGTGAATCGAGCACAAAAACGGCGAGGAGTCTGACACGGACTGCAATCCATTGTCCACGGTGATTTGCACCCCGATGAAGCAGTGCGCCAATTGGTTGGCGTCGTACAAGAACGACGGCATCACCCAACCCGTGGGAAGCACGAGGTTGCCATTGACAATCTCCGAGGAAATGATGTGCCACTGGGTGCCGAGGGGATTTTGGTCCAAGTCAAAGACCTTGATTTCGTTCTGCACGAATTCTTCGGTGCCCTGTTGCACAAAAACGTCCCAGTACAAGGTGGCGTTGCCCGCGTTGTTCACGTTGTCCACGTGCGTGAGGTTGGGCGGCGATTGCGCCAAGCCGCTTACGGAGCCCAACGCAAGAGCGCACAGGGTCACAAGGGACAGGAGAAAATGACGGGGTGAGGCTTGGGGTGTCATGGTCTTTGCGGGCGCTTCGGCATCAACACAACGCGCGAAGTCACTCAAAAGTACAGACCTGTTTCACAGCGAGGGGGTTGCCCGACGTGGATTGCTCACACCCAAGTGTGAGTGGCGGAGGAGCGATGCTGGGACAGGATGACGCGCGGCGCACGCCACAGAACGTGGTATGCCTCAGGCTTTGGCGTCTTGGTCCTTGTACCGCTCTGAGCCACCGTACCCGTAGCCATAGCCGTATTCTGCGCCGTAGGTGGCGTAGCCGTACTTGGTGGCGTAGCGGTTGTAGTAGTACGCCCAGCGCTTGGTCCGCACGCCATTGAGCACAAAGGAAGCGTGCTTCAGGCCGTTCTGCTCCAGCAAGTCTTCGAGGTGTTGGACGCCGCGGCGCGAGGATTTTTCCACATTGGTGACGAGCAGCGCCGTGTCGACGTGCTCCATCAGCACGAGCGCATCGCTGATCAACAGGATGGGCGGCGTGTCCAAAATCACATAGTCGTAGTTCGCTTTGAGTTCGGCAATCGTGTCCTTCATGCGGTCGCTCAAAATGAGGTCCGATGCGTTGGGCGGCACAGGACCTGCGGTCAGCACATCCATGGAAGGGTAGGCGCCCGGCTTCATGATCTCCTTCAGAGACGCCTTGCCAATCATCAAGCTCGACGCGCCGCGCTCATTCGCCAGGCCCATGTAGGTGTGCATCCGAGGCTTGTGCATGTCAAAGTCCACCAGTGCGACCT
>Ga0160423_10004881_pt1 | contig 10995 bp, 1 predicted proteins | sample CRUFie14St8metaG_FD_108191 | JGI IMG/M metagenome (GOLD analysis project Ga0160423, IMG submission 108191) | Marine microbial communities from the Costa Rica Dome - CRUD Field 142mm St8 metaG | ecosystem: Environmental > Aquatic > Marine > Oceanic > Photic zone | place: Costa Rica: the Eastern... | reverse complement strand
GGGGGGGGGGGGGGGGGGGGGGGGGGGGGGGGGGGGGGGGGGGGGGGGGGGGGGGGGGGGGGGGGGGGGCGGGGGGGGGGGGGGGGGGGGGGGGGGGGGGGGGCGGGCGGCCGACGTTGGGGGGGGGGGGGGCGGGGTCGGGGGGGGGGGAGATTTTCGAGAGCGACGGCGGCGTGGCGGCGGGGGTCCCGGCGGGGGCACCGGCGGGGGCGCCGGCGGGGGCCGCTGCGGGGGTCCCCGGGAAGATCGCCCCGGCCTCAGCTGGCCTCGCAGAGGGCACGAAGATGGACCAGGTCCCGCTGCTGGACCGCGAGACCGCCGAGCTGCTGGCCGGCACGACGAAGTTCATGATCCAGCAGGACCTGAAGTGGATGGAAGCGATCACAGGGGGCTGCGTGGAGCAGAAGAACGCCTACTCAGTGATTGACCCGGACACGAACAGGACAATCATGGTGGTGAAGGAGGAGTCCGACGTGCGCGCCCCGGCCTGCGCCCCCCCCCCCCGCCCCCCCCCCCCCCCCCCCCCCCCCCCCCCGCCCTCCTCCTCCTCGCGGCCGCGGCTGGGCCGGCCGCCCGGGGTCTGTCCTGCTGGGGGCCTGACCGGGGGGCCTCCGCAGGACTGCGCGCGCTGCTGGTGCAAGCCGGGGCACTCGCTCCTGCTCAACTTCCACCGCACGCGGGACGACGGCAAAACCGTGGGGGACCACGTCATGACCATGGAGCGTGAGGGCTGCTGCAGCAAGTGGGGCCTGGGTTGCTGGGCCTGCTATCCAGATTGTCAGGACGGCATGGTCCTGCACGCGGGGCGCGTGGAGGGGACCCCCGGCCAGATTGGGAAGGCCCAAAGCATTGCGCATGCTCAGGTGCCGCCGGGCGGGGGGGGGCTGCACCCGACCGTGCAGATCATGGACCGAGGCGTCACCGACATCGCCGAGCCCTACGCCATGATTCGTGGCCCCACCCTGTTCGGGGGCTGCCTTGAGCTGTGCACAAACACCGAGTTTGGCGTAGCCAAGGTCCCGAGCGAGTGGAAGAAGGGGACGTACGAGACTCTGCATGTGGGCGACATCGCCGTGATCACGAAGGCCCGCCCGAAGTCCTTTGGGGGCGCGCTGCGCGAGATGCTGACGGACTCCGACACGTACACTTTAGAGTTCAAGGATCCCTCGATGACCCCGCAGCAGAAGGCCGCCATGCTCGGCTCCCTCTTCCTCATCGACCTTATGTTCTTCGAGCGGGACATCGACATGTGCGGCGTCAACAGCGATGGGAAGTGCTGTATCAACTTCTGCAACTGCTACTGCTACGGGTGCCTCTGCCCCTGCCAAATCGAACTCCAGTCTGGGTGAGGCGTCCCCGCAGACGAGGCAGCACGCGCGTTCAGACCCCCCCGCTGGACCGTAAGTTGCGCCGTACCCCTCCTCGATGCTCGTGTTCAGGTCGGTAATATAGTGCATAATATATTTGGTCTTTACTCAACGCATGAGCGTCCCGCAACTCATTTCCTGAGCAGATAGTGCTGCTCTGCGTCAACGCTCTTCCGGGCCGGCCGCTGCGTTGTCTTGGCGAGGTCGGGCACATAGCTCATGAGGTGCCCGTCGGCTGTGCCGGCAAGTATGCACCCCTCCGGCGTGCACAGTGCCGACGTGATGGGCCCGTGGCTACAGTCGATGCGGCGGTAGACGCTCAAGTCGTGGGGGTTCCAGACGTTGAGGATGCCCATGTCTCCGCCCGTCACAAGGTACCTGTCTCCAGGCGAGAGGCTCAGAGTCCGGAGCCGCTCTGAGGTTTCCACCGCCGCGACGAGGGTCCCGTTGACGGTGAAGTTCTGAAGCGATAGGTCCGCGTGGCTGTGGGCAATGATGTCCCCCGCTGCGGACATGACCAGGTGCGTGATTTCCGAGCCGCCCTCGGGGACCTGGATGCCCCGGACCACCTCGCCCTTGCGCAGGTCGTGCAGCAGGAGCATCCCGTCGTCCGACCCGCTGGCCACCACGCCGACATCGGCGGACGCTGCCAGGCAGGCCACCCGCCCCGTGTGGCCGTACAACACGTGCCGAGGCTGTTCTGCGACCCTCAGCTTGCTCTTGGTTCTCGTCGTTGTCTGCAGGAGGTCCCAGACCATCACCGTGGTGTCGTGGCTTGCTGTGACAACGGGGCCCCACTGGCCGCAGACCGCCAGGCTGGTGACCCGGTCCTTGTGCGTCGCGAGACTCTGCAGAACCTTCCCCTCAGTGGAGGTCAGCCGGAGGCTGTTGTCCCAGTGGCCCGTGCTCAGCAGCAACTTGCCCCCGCCGACGCTTGCGAAGCTGGCTTTCCAGTCGCTGTTGTTCCGCAGAGCCGCAACGGAGCCGAGAGTCTTCGGGTGGGCGTCGATGTCCACGCCATAGGCCAGGTCCATAGCAGCCGGGGAGAAGGTGAAGGACCCGAACTCGCTCTTGGGGGTGATCCAGCGGTGCACGCTCAATGTCCCGTCGCAGTTGACTGTGACGATGCGGGAGTGGTGCAGTCCGATGTGCAGAACGGGGCACTTGGACATACCGGGATTCGCCGATGGCCGGGTCACGACGACCTTGGTAGCCTTCTTCGGGCTCGCCAGCGCGGAGTTGAAGGTCGGAGAGGGGGCGCCGCGTTCCGCCTGCGCCCGCGGGAAGAGTCGGGAAGGCGTCTGTCCAAAAAACATGATCTGGTCCTGGACGGCCTTCCGCTCATGCTCGTCATCTATGGCATCCAGGTCCACTGCACCCTCGTAGGTCAGGTAGTGGAAAACGTTCACGGCCTGCTCAGCGGCCTTGCCCTGCTGCTTGAAGCCGAAGACAAGGTCGACCCATTCGTGCAGGTGGGCCGAGACGTAGTCGCTCTCTAGCGCTTCACGCATCAAGTGCACAAACCTCTCTGGGCTGTCCTGAGCCCACGGCGGCAGCACGACGTCCCCCAGTGCCATACCGTCCTGCCGCGTGCCCATACGGAGCTCGTTCGCATTCCGCAGGAACTCTGGCATGTAGTAAAACTCGGGTATGAGCTCCTTGACGTCACTCGAGCTGTGACTGCAGTTGTGCCACGTGCTGGCCACTGAGTGGAAGAGCCGGTCGGCGTGGTCGAAGCGCCCCCCCTGCAGCTGCCGGTGCAGCTTCGTGAAGGGTTCCATGCGGATCAGGTAGTACGTGATGGCCCCGGCGCTGCTGTAGTGGGACCCGTAGTGGAAGGCCGGGGTATCGGGGTCGGCTTCCTGGCTCGCGTTGTACCTCTCAACGAAGAACTCCCGCTGCCCCGCGACAAGCGCGCCCATGGGCTTGCTCAGGTCGCGATACACTGCAGGGGAGCGCAGGTCCAGAGTCTCGGAGGTGTAGTCCGATAGAACCCACGGGAACACCGGGTACTGGCTCAGGTCGTTGTAAGACCGCCCGGCGAGCGTGTTGAGGGCCATGAGGTACTCGAAGTTCGAAATCTCGCGCCGCCGCCAGCGCAGCGCCAGTTTCTCGGCATGCTCCGACTTCTTTGTGCGGTCGATGAGGGTCACGGAGCGGCCCGCCAGCGGCGAGCTGCAAATACGGGTCGCCATCTCGCGCGCGGAGGCTTCTGTCTCGAAGGCCAGGAGGTAGTTCCGGCGGTCGCTCAGGAACATCTCCAGTGCACGCCTCTGCAGCATATAGCGGGCCACGTGGATCTGCTCCACTTCACGAAGAGACCACACCTTCACCTTCACTCTGGACTCCTTGCCGGCGTCTTCTTCGTCCTGGCTGCCTAGAAAGTGCAGACGTTGGGGCGTCAGATACAGGGTCCCCGGGAAGACGGCTTTGGCAGCTACCAGTTCGCAAGGGCAGCGAAGAAGAATCTTCTGCCCCCCGGCTGCGATCTCTTGCAGCGCGGCCATCGAACTTTCCCAAGGAACATCCGCAGTTTCAGCCTCCTCCCCGGCAAGGCCAAGCTGCTCCTCCACTTCTCCGGAAAGGTCCGCGTCACCAGAGCTATTGGCATCTTCCGCCCCGCTCAGGTTGCCGGCAGTATCGTGACCCTCTTCGGCCATGTCGGACTCATTGGGCATGCGGACCAGGGCACCCCGAGGCACAACCGGCAGGGCTGCGCTGCCCTGTCGAGAAAGGCGTTGGCCCTGGGCTGCACTCTCGCGGGCTGCGTCCTCCGATTCGTAGTCGCAGGGCTGCCAGTCCCGCCTGAGCCTTTGTCGCCTCCTAGCGGGATCTTCCGTAGGGTCCACTCTCCACTTCGTGCCCTCCTGGCTGCCTTGTGCGTCTTCGGCCCTGCCAGAGGGAAACACCTGCCCGACAGCGCGTGGGTCTGATGCCGTCCGGAGCATCTTCCGCCACAGCCTCTCAAGCTCTCGGGACTCAGCCTTCCGGGCGAGGAAGGCGGTCTGTCGCCGGGACCGGTCCAGCCCGGACAGCGCTGCAAGCCCCGCCCTTCCCATTTCTTGAAACTTGCGCCTTTCTGCTGCAGACGTTTTCTCGGCCGTGCCTCTCTCGGATCGCCATGTGGCGGCTCGTACTGCACGTCGTTGACGAACTCGCGCGCGTTTTTCCAAATCAGCCCTTGCACCCATGGCGACCTCTACCAGGTCGACCGAACCAAAGCCCCCCGCAGTGCCTCCAGCACTCTCGCTCGTCGACATCCCGAGGGACATGGCTGCCGCTTTAGCAGCCTGGCGGCACTGAAGGCCCTTCTCCCCCTGAAAATTGTGGAGGGCGGCCAAGCAGAGTGCAAGGCGCCCCCTGGCCGCAGGGGACGCCCATCCTGACCCCCCCGCAGCGGCCATGGCTGCCGTTCCAGGCCCTTTCCCCGCCAACGCAGGGGCACAAGCTGCCAGAAGAGTTCCCGCGCTTGCTGCCACGGACTCCGGGGTCACCTCGGAGAGAGACGCTTGCACGGCCTCGGGAACGCCCCCTCTATGGCTCACGGGCGCTGACCTCACGCTATCCTCGCCCAAGGCCGCATGGGGAAGAACCAACAAGAGGATACGGAGCGGAAGTTCGGCAGCGTCTGATAGCGTCTCCTCTCCGAAGTCCTCTGTCGCAACCAGGTTCGTCGCAGCAGCTACAGCCATCGCCGACATCACTGCAGCGGCCGCACCGAGGCCCCTGCGCGCCGGAGATTCCTCCCGTACTGTCGGGGCCCCGGATTCCTGCGCCATTGTCAACTCCATCTGGCACACACTCGGCAGCGGGGAATCGTTGGCCGCTGCCAAGGCTGTCCTGAGAATGAGGATTGCACGCACAGCAGCTGTGCAGAGTCGCCAACTTGGTTTCCAGGCCCCGCTCTCAGGGCTGAGGCCTAGGATGCCCTGCGCCCCAAGCGGGGGAGCAGGAGGGTCCGCTCCCCGCACGGCATCTTCAGCCCAGGCCAGAGCCTCCGCTTCACCGCTGTCATCGCTCCCCCCCCCCCTGCTGCGGAATCCCCCAAGGAGGGCTTCCTCGAGCAAAACGAGGGTTCGGCAAAGGTTGCGGCGCAGAGGCGGGAGAGCGGCTAGAGGCATGTCCATGTCCTCCCAGTCTCCCGGTCCAGTGTCCTTCCCGGTCGTGCTGCTTGCGCGGCTCACTGCGTCAATGTGCAAATCCTCCATGCACCCCGCCAAAATATCAGAAAGAACGGTCTCGGGGCTGCCACAGACAGTACCGCTACCGCACTCTACGGCGGCGGCCAAGAGAGCGTCTCCAAACCGCTCCAGGTGGACCCATCCCCCCTCTACGGAGCGCAGCGCCTCTCCCAGAAGAATGCGGGCACATTTGGCAGCGGCGTCGTCGTCTCGGGCCCGTTCCGACATCACGAGTGGAGCAAGGAGCTCTTGCCACAAGCCTCCTGAGAGAGCATCGAAAATTTTGCCGCACTTGGACGTGTCTGCAGAAAGCGCCGCTAAGACCCCGCTCATGGCCGCTGACGAGGCAACGGGTTCTGACCCTGCAGCCACCTTGAGGAGTGCCACCAGAGCCCACGGGTTTTCGACCCCCTTTGCCAGATCCGCATCTACAGAGTCGCTTACGACCTGGGGGAGCAGGCCTGGCGGCAGGGTGACCGCCGCTAAAAGAGTGCCCGACGTCTCGGAAGAAAGAGGGTACATGCAGAGGGAGTCTGCCGCCGACTCCCAGAGAGCGCCGCTCGAGGAGTCGCCCTTGCCTGCTAGAGCAGACATGAGGCACAGAGCGTTCAGGCGAAGTGGCTCATGCCTGTGCCCGATGGCGCCCAAAAACAGCTGCGTCCCCCCCAACCGCTGGCAGCTGTCTAGTAGCTGTCCACTCGCGTCCATCGCGAGGGCTGAGGAGAAAGCAGAGAGAGAATCCGTAATTATCCCTTCGCCCGGGCCATCCACCATCAGGGCAAGTATGGCTTGAATGCCCGCCTCGGCTAGGATGCTGTCCGTGCCGACGCGAGACAGGAGCTGGGGGAGCAATGAAAGGGCTCCTTCCCGCAGTATGGCCAGGTTGGGTTCCTTCGGCCCGTCCGCGTCGCTGCTGTGCGCTCGGACTGAGTCAAGCACGACGGGTAGAGTCAGAGAACCCTCCGCCATGCTCTTCTGCCCCTTGGAAGTTCGCAAGAGAGAGAAATACTCCCGCTGCGTTTCTTCCGGGGCCGAGCTCCAGAAGCGGATGTCCAGCAGCAACCTGCTTTCAGCCTCCCTCAAAAGCTCAGGGTGGTCTCGGACTGCTTCCAGAAGTACTTTCACCGAATCCAGGAGGCTGACAGTCATCCAGGCATTGCTACCGGCCAGCGATTCAGTCTCCTGCCGCTGCTTGAGGAGGTAATTGATCAGAGCGAAGCCACTCGTCTGGTACATTGCGCGCATGTGACCTGGACCTCCATTGAGGACGCGGCTGAAGAGCCTCAAAACCTCTTCCGCAGAGGGTCCGCCAGGCTGGAGGAGTGGAAGAAGAATACTCACCCCTCCGATGCAGTACAGGATATCAGACATGGACCGCGTGCAGCACAGCTGGGTCCCTGGGCACAGCTCTGCTTCTCCAGACGTCGTCTCGGCGATGTTATACACCTTCTCTCCCTGGCTTGAGGCCTGGGCGTTGAAGCCGAGGAGAACGGCTTCGTCCAGACCAGAGCGTGAAGGAAAGAAGGGGGAGCTGTGCTGCGGCCCCAGAGCGTGCAGCTGCTCCACCTGCTTAGCGCCTAGAGGTTCGTGGAACATCCACACCGTGCCGATCTGGCCGAGGAACGGTGCCGCCATTGCAGGGGTAAAAGCAGGCACGAGGGCCCGCTGATCTCTGCTTTCAGGCTCACTCGCGACACCAATCCTGAGACTCGTGATCACCTCCATTCCTTTCACGAAAGAGAGTTTTTGAGTGTCCACCAGCCTCGAGTCCACATATAGGGCCATTTGTGAGTGCGTGAAGGGTCCTCCGTTCGTGTGCACGAAAGCGATTTGATGCCACTGCCCTCGCGTAGTGCACGGGCGGAAAGTTGCAGTGTGCGCCTTCGTATCGAAAACGGCCGACCAGAAGCGGCCCCCGGAGTGTACAATCGACATGCTTCTCGCCTCCCCGCTGTTACTGCGCCCGCAAACCTCGAATACAGCTTCTGACGCGGAGTCCGAGGGGACGCCTTGATTTCCACCGTGGCGCATCCAGAAAACAATGGCGTAACCTTTCCCGATTCGAGACCGCAGTGGAGAAATAAGTTCCATCCCTGAATTTTGGCCGCTAAAGTCGAAAAATGACGACGGGCCATCGTGGTCGGCCATATTTTGAAGGATCCGCAGCAAGTGGGAGCGGCACCCGTGAGAAAGTCCGTGCTCGTCAGGGGCGCGGAACATGTTGAAGATCAGCCTCAGATCCGTCGCAGTAATTGAGACGCTGCCGATGAGCTGGATGACGTCGCCTATTTCGTTCCGCAAGGCCGGATCACTCTCTTTCCCGAACCACTGAAGCAGCTGGGTCGCGAGCCCGCAGCAGGCGCAACAGTAAGCGATGTGTCCTTTCAGAAGTTCATGAATCATGCGCAGGCCGGTACTCTTGAACTCGGGCACCACGAGTTGCAAGGCGTCCACAATGACGGGCATAATGCCCGAGTTGGTGACTGCGCTCGAGCCCCCCTCCGACAAAATACTGCCGTCTGTGGCTAATCCCAAAAGGCCTTTGACGACACCGAAGGGCAAGGGGCCGTGCTGGCCCGCGCTCTGGACCACGAGATGGAGAAGGGTTTCTCGGCCCATCAGGAGCTCGAACTTCTCTCGCGCCTCAAAGTTACCCGCCATCAGGGCCGTCAAGGTCTCCAGCACCTGGCAGCAAACCTCCGAGCCCTCCATTGGACCGTAGTCCTCGTTTAGAAGATTTGAGACTTGGAGCAGGGCTTCCGCGTCGAGGAACATTGACTGGTGTTCACCAGCATCCTCCTTCATGACTCTTTGGATTCCTGACAGCAGCCGCAGGACGAGCTTGACCCCACTGGTGCTGCGTTCGGACTGCGCGCGGGGAAGCGCTTCCAAATACCGCGTGAACAGGACTGATTTTGCCAGGCGCTCGTCATCGCCCATTGTCTTCTGGCACATGAGATCCAGGATGAGATCCAGGGACAGATTCTGCACTTCCGCATCCCACATGGTGCTGAATAGAGCCCCCGCGACCGTCCACTCTCGAATCACCTGCCGCCGGATACTCTCCGAAGCGCCCAAGATCTCTCGAAGGAGACCAATCAGCTCGAGCCGAGCAGCGACCGCCTGGTTGCGAGGGTCGCTCAGACCGGGCGTCCCCATGAGCTCGAGCATCGCCTCGTCCCCGCCTTGGGTCTCCCACGCGTCCGACCGCTGCTTCAGGATTATGTTCGCCAGACGAGCAGTAAAGCCACACCTGTACAAGGAGTCCACCGTGTACGGGCGTCTAGAACCAGCCAAAGCGCGCTTGATCGCTCCCGAGATGGGAATTACCCCTGTCGGCCTCAGCATGTGTACCTCCAGGAGCTCCACAAGCTTGGAGCATTCCTGTACGTTTTCGTGGGAGTTTTCGAGGTTAATCGCCAGGTCGAACAGGGCCAAAATCCTCTGCTGCAGGGCCAATCGACTCTCTCGAGGAGTACCTCCAACCCCTTCCCGCTCCGAGAATGCAAAGCCGTAGAAGTATTCTCCGCAGAGGACGTCCCAGGCGCCCCGCTTACGACAGGCATTGAGCCCCGCTGGGACAACGCGCAGCAACTTCGCAATCCACTGGACCACGTAGTGCTGGTACAGAGCATCCCCTCTCGCGGAGACCCCAGTCCAGGACGGGCTGGGGCCATCAACCCCCTGGAAAGGCTCCAAGAGCGCGCGCAGGCACAGAAGGACGAGACTCTCCCCCGGGCCATCGTACCCGTAGGCCAGTTGTTCCCCAAAGAGCGAGAACACTTGCTGCAGCCCGACGCAGCCGGGGGGCACCTCGTCCGCTCGTGTGATGACCCGCGGGGGGCTACACTTCTCTGACGTGGTCGGGTTCTCCTCGAAAAAGTTTCTGGATGCCCACACCAGCATACGGCTGATTCTTTCAAGGCCACCGCCAGCCGTAATGCGCTGCAAGCTGTACGCATTGGCTCTAGCAGAATCAAACACGGTCGCCAGCGCTAAGCACTGGATCTTGAGCTCTTCCGCCGCTGAGCGGGCAGGCCGCACCGTCGTGGTCTGCGACCCCCCCACAGATTCTGCAAGGGCGTCATCGAAGCCTCGCAGAAGGCTCGGCGCCCCGATGAATTCGAGGAGGAGCTCCACGCCGCCGATGTCGCGGAGGTGGTCTTGAAGCGCGGTACTTGATGCAGAGGCTGTCTGAATCGCCAGTAAGATGAGCTCGTCGACCGTCTGAAGGATTGCAATTTGGCCAATGTGCTCCCGGATCCGCAAGTTGGCCTTAAGGACGTCGAGGAAAGCGTCAAAAATGCCCGTCTCCATAAGGTCCGCCTGCGGGTGCCTCGCCGAGCCTACGCCCACCGAGGAAGTCTGCCCGCGCACCTGTCGGGAGAGGGACCTCGGGCGGCCGAAACGCAGGAAAGCACCTCCTGGTTTCTCAAAGGTTGGGCCGACTTCGCCCCCAGAAGATGCGGAGCTCCATAGGCCAGCGTCCACAAAAGTTGACACGGTGAGGGCCATATGCACAAGAAGGCGCCCGAGGAGGCCAGATTTCTCAGCAACGCCTTCGTCAGGGTACGCTGCGCATTCCGCGAGGTTGGCAGCGATGAGCCTCGTCAATGACACCAGCGCCCGGAAGCCCCCATACCACGCAAAAAGCCTGCGATTATGCGGGGATCGCATGAGGATTGAGAGCACCTCTAGACCAAGGGCCTCGCGCCTGACACGGTCCAGGTCCTCCCAGGCGCCCGGGTTGCCTAAAAATGCCGGGAGACCTCGGCCCAGGCGGCCAAGTTCCCCCACAAGCGATGCTATCACCCTGTCAGGGTGCCCTTCCACACAGCCCAGGGCACTCCGCCCACCCCCCTCCGCCCCTAAATCCCGTTCCCGGGGCTGCCAATCCTTGAACTGGGCTAGGTACGCCTCGAGAAACGCCGTGAAGGCCTCTCGTCCCCCCACCTCCTGCTGACGCGCAGTTTCTACCGCATCCCAGAGCCTGGCCAGAGTGGCCTCCTCTCCCACTTCGTCAAACGCCACCGAGGGCCCTGGAGGCCGGTCGCTCCCACTGCGCACGTCCGCCCGCCCCTGGACCGCCCCCCCTGCCGCGCCCTGGGAGCCTGACCCCCCTGGCGCCCCCTCCTGCCCCGCCCCCGCCCCCGCCCCCGCGGCGGTGGCGGGGTCTGGGGCGCCGGCCACCAGCGCTGCCACGCGCCCGAGCCACCCTGGGCCCCGGCCGCGAGAGTGCTCGCCCGCCATCACTGGGGGCGGGAGCTGCGGCGAGGCGGCGGGTGGGGTGGGGGCGGGGGGGGGTCACCCCACCCGGGGAAAGCGCCCGGGCGCCTTCCCACCGCGCTCCGGCGCCCCGCCTGGAACCCCTCCCCCCCCTCCCCCCCCCCCCCCCCCCCCCCCCCCCCCCCCCCCCGCGCCCCCCCCCCCCCCCCCCCCCCCCCCCC
>Ga0160423_10004880_pt1 | contig 10996 bp, 5 predicted proteins | sample CRUFie14St8metaG_FD_108191 | JGI IMG/M metagenome (GOLD analysis project Ga0160423, IMG submission 108191) | Marine microbial communities from the Costa Rica Dome - CRUD Field 142mm St8 metaG | ecosystem: Environmental > Aquatic > Marine > Oceanic > Photic zone | place: Costa Rica: the Eastern... | reverse complement strand
TCGCGAAAGGCTATGGCATCGACCGTGCTACAGAAATCCTTCAATCTCATGGACTCAAGAATTTCTTGGTCGATGGAGGCGGTGACATTCGTCTTGTCGGTGAAAAATCCACTGAGCCTTGGAGCGTGGGCATTCAACACCCAAGACGATTAAATCAGCTGCTCTTGACACTCCCCGTTCGAGACAGAGCAGTTGTGACCAGCGGCGACTATCAACGGTATTTTACACTTGGAAAAAAACGCTATCATCATATCCTCGACCTCAAAACCGGAATGCCGGCCGAGAAGGTCGTCGCGGTCACAGTATTTGCACCGACTGCAACCCTAGCAGACGCCCTAGCGACGGCTCTCTTCGTCATGGGACCGAAGGCGAGTGAGTCGTTACTCCGGTTCTATCCGAATACCGAGGGTCTCATTCTGACCGCCGATGGATTGATTCATACTCTCGGCTTTATTCACCCAGAGCTTCCGACGCGCTGGCAACAGACCGGACCGAGAATTGATGAATGAGTAGCGCATCCCATGAGCACAAAGACGCACCGACGCCGCGTTCGAGTCCTCGAGGGCGCAGGCTTCAGTCGGTCTTGGCCCGCGTGAGCCTCGGCGCATTTATCGGAGGGATTCTAGGCGGCTTTGATGTCTGTATATTCCTCGGTCAAACCCCGTCAGAACTGACGGCGTCTGAATGCAGTACAGCCCTCGTGCTGGGTATACTTTTGGGAACCTCGGCTGGGTCGGCTCTCGCGATGGTCTTCGGAGGGACGATTCCATGGCTCCAAAGGCGTGTCCGAAAACACCTCCTCAAGCACATAGGAGGCAGCCTTATTTTAGGCGCTCTCATCGGCATCTACATTGATGCCACTCAGTATGTGAACCTCTATCCAACGCTCCATTGGGCTTTGGGAATCATAGCGTTCGTGAGTGCGATTTATGGAGGGCTCCTCCTTCCACTTCGCGGGTCTGCGTCCCTCAGTATGATCGCCCTTGTACTCGTGTTGGCAACCCCATTCATCGCCTATTCGCTGCTCAACCAAAGCCAAGCTCTTGCTCAAATTCTCATGGAGCAGACGACCATAACAGGGCGTAATATTTCCTTGATTTGGTCTGCACCTGATGGACCCTCCACAGACGACTGCCAATGGCCAGACACTGAACACTCCACCTTCAGTGCCGAACCAACAGGGCATTCCGTATTGCTGATTACCGTGGACGCCTGGCGAGCAGACATCGCGGAACATCATTTACAACATGCCATGCCCCGATTGGCTGAGCGGGCGCAAAAGTCTGTCTACTTTTCGAGAGCCTATGCCGCCTCCACCCGCACGCATGAAAGTGTATATAGCCTGATGACGGGCACTTGGCCTCATCGACTGACCTTCACACCTGCAGGCGTGGATCAGAATGACCAGTTTAGAGAAATTGATGACACGTACAGCATTAAGCAGATTCAACGTCTGCCACTGCATGACCGGCAGGCGACGCTCGCCCAAACTTTATCCGACGCTCAGTACGCAACAGCTGCCATCATTCCCTACGTATTTTTCATGCGAGATGCAGGCATCACCCGCGGATTTCGTTATATCGATGAACGAGCCTATTTGGAGGCCAATAAAGACACTCGAGGTGTCACTTCACCCATTCTGACAGACCAAGCCATCAAATGGATCTCCCAGCAAAAATCACGATGGATGACATGGATTCATTATCTTGATCCACACAACCCATACATTCCTTTTGGTGGTGTGTCGCAAGACGCTCCTATGAAAGTTCGATACGCATCCGAACTTCGGAGAGTGGATACAGAAATTGATCGTTTGTTGACGACATTGGAGGACCGGGGCGCTCTTGAAAACACATGGGTGGTCATCGCATCCGACCATGGAGAAGAATTCAAAGATCACGGCGGTTTCTTCCATGGAGCGACAGTCTATGAAGAACTCGCCCGAGTACCCCTCTTCATCTTCGGACCCACGCTGACACCCGCACGCATCGATACCCCCGTTTCCCTGATCGATCTGATGCCGACCATTCTAGAACTTGTAGGCATTAAGCCCGTAGAACCAACCGATGGCCGCAGCATCGCAAAGACCGTACTGAATCGCTCAGTACATCCACCGAAACAAAGACCACTGCTCATCACATCAGGGCTTGGGGCCAAGAAAGTGGCGATTCTTCAAGACCCATTCAAATACATCTTCAATGACGGCACCCAAGGCGAGCAACTCTTTAACCTGGCTGATGATCCGCGAGAAACTCGAAACCTGATCGATCATCATTCGGAGATTGTACTTGAGGCGAGATGCTTGCGCCGAGCCAGCGGGGTTCTCGAAGCTGACTAGCGCATTCCGGTGCGGATGACACCGCTCCCCATGCGTGCTACTTCATGGCCATGATGTCTCGAAAAGACCAAATCCTTTTGCTCGTTGGTGCTGTCATCGTGGTCGCCGTGACTGTCATTCCAATGCCCAAGCACACCGTTCAAAGTATTGCGGAAGAATCCTTAGGCAGACAACATGCAGCCGACGTGTTTAATCAAGCGGGGCTGGTTCATAAAACGCCGCTCTCCATCCAATATGACTTAGACACGCGGTCTGGAATTGTCTCGACGCCTGAAGAACTGTCGGCTCTCATCACCTCTCTACAGCACACTGATGAAGACAAGGTCACCGATTTTGCCGTCCATCTCACGGATGATGCGCCACATACCTTGTGCCTCTCAATGATCCAAGACAATGGATACATTGAGGTCAATTCTAGGCTCATACAGTCGACGGCGTCTTCGAATCCATGCGATGCAACCGGTCGCGATGCACCCGCAACTCAATGGGTCAGCGATGGACGTCAACGAATTGGAGATGGATTCAGTCTCGTGCCTCCACTCATTGCTTTAGTGATCGCGGTTGCGTTGAAGAAAGTCGTCTGGGCCTTATTTCTGGCGGTTTTCGCCGGCGGGGTCATCATGCACGGAAACCCACTGATCAACCTTTGGATCGAGTTTAAGAGCCTGACGATGGCTGTGCCATCAATGTTCGGTGCTGACACCGAAATCAACGGCTACGTCGGGACCGTTATCGCAGATTCCTTTAACCTACAGATCTTAGGTTTCACCCTCGCTTTAGTGGGCATGGTATCCGTCGTAAGCCGCATGGGAGGCACATCGGGTCTCGTCAATTCAATGTCTCGATTTGCCCGCGGACCTCGCAGCGCGCAGGCTGTGACCTCAGCAATGGGTACTGCAATTTTTTTCGACGACTATGCCAACACAGTTGTGGTGGGCACCACGGCGCGTACTTTGACCGATCGTCATCGGATCAGCCGAGAAAAACTCGCGTATATTGTGGACTCAACCAGTGCCCCTGTGGCCGGAATCGCCATCGTATCCACCTGGATAGGGTACGAAGTGGGTCTTTTTGACAGTCTGCTCGGAACGCTTTCAACGGTTCAGAACGTGCCCAGCAGTGGATATGAATTATTTTTCGAAATTTTACCCCTCCGATTTTACTGCATTTTTGCCCTCATGCTCGTCTTTCTCAACGCCTGGACTGCCAGAGATCTGGGACCCATGTACCAGGCTGAAATGCGTACAAGAAATGGTGGGTCCGTGATCCCAGACGGGTCCCACGACTCCAATTCAGGGCTGACGGATTTAGCACGGCAAGATATTCCCCACCGCGCTTTAAATGCAGTGATTCCGATCAGCGCCGTACTCTGTGCCATTGTGGCCAGCATCCTCTGGGTCGGTCATCAGAGTGGACCAATTCAACTGGACAGTGTCATGGGCTGGAAGGAATTATTTGATCGTGCGGCCGATCACATTCAAACGATTCTGTTTGGCGCATCGTTATTTGGGAGCATCATCGCGATTTGTTTAGCCCTTTCCCAAAGACTGCTGAGTTTCAAGGAGTCTATGAGCGCCTATGTCAGTGGCGTGCGAACCCTCTGGGAGGCCGTAGCAATTTTAATCTTAGCCTGGGGTATTAAGAACGTATGTAGCGACGTGGGCACAGGTCATGCCTTGATCGCTTTAATCGGCGATTCAATTCCAAGCATGGTTTTGCCTGTAGCGATCTTCCTTCTGGCAGGTCTCATCGCATTCAGTGTGGGCTCCTCATGGGCAACGATGGCCTTAGTTCTGCCCATCGCTGCCCCTCTTTCAGCAGATCTCAGCGGAGGTGACTACCTCATCGTGATGGCCAGTCTAGGAGCGGTGCTCGATGGCGCCATTTGGGGGGACCATTGCTCGCCGATATCGGATACAACAATCTTGTCCTCAACGGCCACTGGATGCCCTCACCTGGCTCATGTGAAAACTCAGCTGCCATATGCAACCCTCGCAATGATCGCGGCTGCTTCAGTGGGCTATCTGGGGGTCACTGCAGGGCTTCCCCTCGTCCTTGCCTATCTCGCGGGTCCCCTCTTGATGCTGGGAGGCTTACTGATCTTTGGACGCGTCGTTCCTTCCGGACCTATGGGAGAGAGGTCCTAAAACCGTCGAGACCTTCAGGAGCACTTCTGCCCACTCGTTTTGTGGATCTGAAAGGGCTACGATTGCACCACCGACCCCAATGGAACTCTCTGACTCTGACATCACGAGTGTCCGAATCACGATATTAAAGTCTGCTGCACCATTCAGAGAAATATACCCGATACTGCCTGAATACACACCGCGAGGATGACCCTCTAAGCCATCGAGAATTTCCATGGTTCTTGCTTTGGGTGCACCCGTCATTGAGCCTCCCGGAAATGCAGATTGCAACAAGTCGAAAACATCGCAATCACTCCTCAATTGTCCTTCAACCGTACTCACCATTTGATGAACAGCATAGGATTCAATCTCCATCATCCGAGGCACTCGGACGGACCCCAATTGACAGACCCGGCCAAGGTCATTTCGCAGCAAATCAACGATCATCAGATTTTCCGCTCTGTCTTTCTCGGACTCGCGCAGTGCATCTGCCCATCGTCGGTCTTCATCGGGGTCATCTGACCGAGCAGCGGTGCCCTTAATGGGTTTTGCTTGAACAAGTCCATCGGGGTTTAGCTGTAAAAATCTTTCAGGTGACACAGATGCGATATTGACGTGGCCGGTGGATAAATAGGCTGCAAAAGGAACTGCGTGGGCGTGACGAAGAATGCGATACGCATCAAGTGGCCGATTGATTGGAGGACCCACCCATTGGGTCGTGAGGCACACCTCATAGGTTTCCCCGTGTCGAATATCATTCAGGCTCCGATGGATGTCTGCGACGTATACATCCTCTGATTTAAGTGGAGTGAAAGAATTTACGGGAGACCACTGAGGCTTTTGAACTGTAGAAAGCGCCGCAATCTGCATCGAGATGTTCTCCATCCATCGCTCTTGTTCCGAATGGGTCTCATCGCTCGAGAGCGCACAGATATACAGCTTGCTCAGTTGGTGGTCCACCACACAAAAACGGTCTACGAAAAACATCACCGCGTCCGAATAGGGACTTTGATGCGTCGGAAGACCTTCTGTCTCCGCCTTCAACTCATACCCAAGATATCCAATGAATCCGCCTTGAAAATCGAAGTCTACCTGAGATGTGCGATAGGTATATTTGGAAAAAATATCTCTCAATCCCACGAATGCAGGGCCAGCCAAGAACTCCGATGGGTGACCATCGGTCTCCCATTGACCTCGCTTAACTTGGTACTCATACGATGCAGAGAGTGGCCCTCCCAAATCACCCAAATAGCTGAATCGACCCATCCCATGACCTTGGGTGCGACTGTCCAGCCAGAAAGACTTGGAGGATGAGCCAAAGCATTCAATGAAAAGTGCCTCGGGCTCGACAGTAAGCGCCCACTCTCGCCACTGCAAATGAAGTTCCTGTGTCTGCTTTGAGTGATCTATGAAGGGTGACTCACACGGCTCGCTCGATGTATCGGCCGCTGTGTGTTTCACCTGACCCAAAAAATTAGCGAGGAGTTTTTTTCCATATTCGGTCCCGACCGATTCGGGGTGAAATTGAACACCCCATATGGGGCGTTCTCGATGTTTAATCGCCATGACCAAGTCGTCGGTTTCTGCAATGACCTCCAGACAGTCTGGAAGGTCAGTGAGAAGCAATGAATGGTATCTGATGACATCGAAGGACTCCGGGATATCCTCAAAAAGTACATTGCCCGAATGTCGGATACGGCTACTACGTCCATGCATGGGTGAAGGGGCTAAATCGACCTTCGCACCAAACTTCGCCCCGATACCTTGATGTCCTAGGCAAATCCCAAGAATCGGCACATTGGCATGCTCTATGAGCCAGGGACAAATTCCAAAATCCCGGTGTTTCTCAGGATGACCAGGGCCTGGAGAGAGCACGATACAATCGTATTCTAAGGACAACAACTCATCCACTGTGACCGTGTTCGTCACAACTAAGGGTGCTTGGCCTGTGAGCTCTCCAAGGTACTGGTAGAGATTGTAGGTAAATGAGTCGACATTATCGACCAGGAGTATCCTGGGACCCATGATTATGCGTTCGCCTCAGCCCAAGCATGAAGTTCAGACCGCCCACGTAAAACCGGACGACCACAATCCGATGCCCGACGGATTGACCGGCGGGCGTTGCTCCAATTTTCATCCACAAAGATGACATTGGCAGCTAAGTACAGTCCCGCTTCTCTCTCGGGAGCGAGATATGCATCTACAATCATCATATTCGGCTGTTCTGAAACCGATAAACCGGCACTCTCCCAATAGGAATGTAACGCATCGACATAGCGCTGCCCCTGTCCGTGCGGCGTACGAAACCAAAAGGCATTCTCCCGAGGTATACCTGCTAAATCCAACATCAGAGACACCATGGCGTCCGAATTGTCCCACGGTGGAATGATCAACACATTTCTCAGGCCTGATTCCACAATCTCGACCGGTCGACCATCAGGCCGAAAACCGGTCTCTGCCCCCAACGGTTGTACATGAAGTACCGCATCAAAACTCAATACCGAAAGGTCAGGCTCCAAGGACCCCCAACGGTCGACAAAACGCGCCTCTGAGTTTTCTGATGCCTCGCCAGACGGCACAGGACCGACCCGGCTCATGCCGTCCGCTTCTCGAATCGAAAAGCCTGCCAGCCGAACCCTCAAACCATAATCAAGCCAATGAAGTCCGTCGGCTCCGAGAGTGACATCCATGCCACCAATGTGTTCAATCACCCGACGATGAATCACACAACAAGCCTCATCAATACGCTCCACAGCGGAGGCAACAACACCCTCAATCTGTTCTGACAAATGCTCGACACGCCACTGTGGTGATATGATCCCCCACGACTCGTTCACGTGAAGTTGATACTGTAACTGACCTAACCATCCAGGCATTAGACGACTGCCTGCATGAACAATGGCGACACACTCTGAATGTGCTCGTGCGAGAGTATCATTCACAATCTTTGCAGCTGAAATCTCTCCCCTTGGCCGATAAACACGTATGTCACTCTGCTCGTCTATCCAGGTAGACAGAGGGCCGATGTCATTTGGATGAAAACGATCGAGCACAATCAGGATTTCATGAGCAGCCCACGTGACCGCTCTCAGTGATTCAACTGCATCTCGGCAAAGATCGACATTCGTAGCTCCAAAAAGAGCCACTGTAGTTTTCCCTCGCCTGACTTGATGGAATCCTAAGGGATGTAATCGCCGATTTTGCGCATCACGAGCTGCACTGTCGAATGCGGTTTGAGACCCAAAATTCTGATACACTGCCATCAGAGATTTGAGGGTGTCTGAGGACGCATCCGGCAAGCCATATACCCCAGCCGGTCGTCCCGTGCGGGTGAGATTCACCCCAGGGTTCAGTACCCAATCTTGGGTACTGATCCACGCCAAAAGTAATGGCCAAAGTCGATGTTCATTTTGAGGTAACGGTGGATCTCCATCGATTGGCATCCGATGCACCAGATGACCGACGCTCAATTGAGGACTGTCCATCAAGGATGCCATAGATAGACACACATCATCGATCAATTCAGCGGAAAACGCGCCATCCGATATCTCAGTGGTCACTTGACCCAGAGTCACCACAGCGGAGGCGCCAGATGACAGGGTCTTGACCGATGTCTCCAGGAAGTGATGTGCCCAGATGACATCAAAGTCGAGCCAGGCAACCCACTGGCCCCGTGCCTCAGACCGCCAATCAGCGACAGACTCGACACATCGAAATCGAGCATCATGACTGGGGCCAATAGGCACGGTGGAGATGACCTCAAAATCAGCATGTGTTTGACGAAGAAGCGCTTCAATAGCCGGATGTTGATGGGTGTCGATTGGTAACTGACCCACGGCAAATACAGTGACTAAACCCGACGTCGGCGTTGCCGATGATGAAGAGTCCGGTAGGTCGTAGAACCTCTCACGAAGACGCCGGCGCATCGCAGCCAAGTCCGTCTTTGGTGTCGCACCGAGGACTGCTCTCAATCTCTCAGTCGCTTGGGTGCACTCGTGATCTTCAAGGTTGAGACGAGCTGCCAGACAGTACGCATGTAAGGCGGCCTCTAATTGACCTTGCTTTTCATGGGCAATGGCACGACAACGCATGGTTTCAAATGTTTGAAAGTGGGTGGCATTGAAGGCGAGAGCATCTTGAATCACCGCGTCATAGTGGCCAGCATTCAGAGCTGTGGGGGCCTCCCGGGAAAACCGCATCAACCATTCAAAAATACCTTTCAACGTCTGCACTCGCTGATCGTGGTATCCGAGGTTTATGTGCGCTGAATCGAGCAGTGTTTTCGCTCGGTCCAGGTGGCCCATCGCAAGAAGAGAACGAACGCGATACTCCAGGGCTTCTGGCCAGGTTGTATGATTAGGGATGGACTCAAGGAAACGAAGAACATTGCCATGATCACCGTACATTTGGAGATTCTTGGCGATTCTAAGATGCGCCTGATTCTGAGCCCAGTCGGGGTATTTCCAATTGAATCGAGGAAATAAGGTCTTGAGTGAGTGACGCGTTAAGTGGCGCCGAATGATCTTGGAATCAAGAGTCAGATCGATGAACTCTCCCCACGATGTACCCCCATCATGTTTTCGATATCGATACACAATCTCATCGACAAATCGAAAGCTCGCTTGACCGACGATCCGCGTCCAGAGTTCATAATCCTGAGCGCGAACGAATTCATGGTCATATGGGCCTGAACCAACCTTTCCATACACGGTTCTTCGAACGGCCGAGCCACCGTCCGGCACACATGAGCCGTACAGCTTCGCCCCGATCACTTCCTGGTCTCGGCCTGTCCAATCATTGGGAGTGAACACGTTCAGATCATCACCCGTTTCATGATCGAACAGTTGTAATTTTCCGTACACGACATCCACATGCGGTTCAGCTCGTAGGATGTCGTCGTACGTTCTAAGAACGTGGGGTTCGAGTAAATCATCGTCGGCCATCCAAAGAACAAATTCACCACGGGCTTCGGCGATTGCTCGATTGCGAGTGGGAGAACGACCCTCATTCTTTGATTTTCTAATGTACCGAATGCGAGGATCGGTGTAGCGCGTAACGATATCTGGTGTTTCGTCTGTCGATCCATCATCGACAATGACCAATTCATAATCGCCAAAATCTTGAGCGAGGACACTGTCGATGGCCACGTGGATCAATTCTGCTCGATTGTAAGCAGCCATGAGAATGGAAAAGCGAGGCCCTTGGCCGAATGGTTGAAGTTGCACCTGGCCGTTCTCATCATTCTGGCTGGCAGACAGATGAAGGGTGTCTGCATCCACCATTGAGCCTTTGTGTCTCTGGGGCTTTCTTTGGGATTCCCGTCGAGGACGCGATTTCTTTTTCTTATTCCGTTTGGCCATCAAAGGCAGACTACGACGGAATTCGTTCGAGTCAACAGAATCTGACTATCCAGTGAGAAATTAACCCAAGGGTTGATGCTCAATATCCGAAATCATGCCGACCGATCATGGCGGGGGAGCGAATCCATGATGAGGAAAAGGATTGGGCTCAATGTGACGGGGAGACACCAACTTTATACCCCGTGATGCAAGTCCTGAGTGATCATCATAATAGACAGCAAGTACATGGGCGGGTCGACGGGAGTTTTGGCGTTCGAACGTGACTGAAACTGCCTCGCTATGGCGACTTTCTCCATATCGGGTCCCTAAACGCTGGCGAGATTTACGATGGGCCGGACGGTGTTTTCGAGATGTTCGACCCGCTCTGAGACCGGATCCATGACGGCCCTCCCCCATGGTCGAATCAAGGCTTCCTTTCGAAAATGCCGAACCTCCCGATGAACTGTCCAAAGATCCATATGATGGACCTCGAAGAGGTGAGGGTGGCACCGATGGAATATGTGCCCGACCGCGTCTTTTTTCCGCAAAGACCGCCACTCCAATCACGCCCACATGTTGCGGCGTTCCTCGGCGAGCTGAATAGCTATCGCCCGGCGTCGTAAATCGAAAAGACGCCACATTTCGCATCGACTGGCGAAAGCCTTCGACCAACACAGAGTCATATGGGTCGACAACATATCCACGCTGTTGCCGGTAATCACCGACTGCGCCTGAAATCACATTCCGTCCATCCACAGTAATGACGGTTTCAACACGCTGGTGAGTACCATTCGAAACGCGGAGATTATAGCGATGACCCATGTTGCCCAGAACATAGGTTGCGCCCCGATGCTGATACGTATTGAGTGGGCGACCATTTTCATCTTCCAATTGTATGGATATACCGCCGGACGAACTGGGTTTAATCCCCGCACAAGCGAGTTGAGGCAAGATGAAAAGGAATCCGAGAATCACGAGAAGATAACGTTGCATGAGATACGCCTCCAAAGGTTGGGTTTTCCCTCATACGGCGGCTCATAAATTTGGATCTAAATGAGTGCGTGTTTTCTGCGCAAGCCTAAGGTGTCTCAGGTGTCGGTGGAACGGGACTCTCGGTGTTGGGCAGCGATGTTGGTGTGACATCCGCGGACGGGATGACAGGCACACCGTCTGGAAGCCCTGCATCAGGTGGA
>Ga0160423_10004879_pt1 | contig 10996 bp, 7 predicted proteins | sample CRUFie14St8metaG_FD_108191 | JGI IMG/M metagenome (GOLD analysis project Ga0160423, IMG submission 108191) | Marine microbial communities from the Costa Rica Dome - CRUD Field 142mm St8 metaG | ecosystem: Environmental > Aquatic > Marine > Oceanic > Photic zone | place: Costa Rica: the Eastern... | reverse complement strand
GGTTCTCCCCCGTTGTTCGGTACTTGGAATAACACTCCAATTTTTGGATTACCTGGTAACCCAGTAAGTTCACACGTTGTGTTCAGAATGCTTGTAGCTCCTTGGATACGTCACATAACTCGTGCTAATGGGCCAATAGAAAACAGAGCGATTGCAAAATTAGCAACCAAAGTAAAACCCACTAAAGATTGTCTTACTCTTCGCAGAGTTAGTATTGAATTTACCGACTCCGGCCTAGAGGCCCACCAAAGGATCCACCAAGGCTCGGGAAATATTGCTAGCATGGCACATAGTGAAGGTATGGTAATTTTACAACCTGGGTGCGATTATTCAATCGGAGACAATGTAGAAGTGATGTTTTTGTGAAGTGGTTGTATGAAGTTTGAACAGGATATCGAATTGATTGAGGCTCTAGCATTAATTTATCCTAATTCAAAAAGAAATACCCTTAGAAAGATGCTCACATCTGGACGTGTAATGGTTGAAGGAGTAATTATTCACAAAGCAAAACACTTGGTTAGTTCAGGCAGCAATATTACGATTTCTAACAAACAAACAGCTGCAAAAAACTCTCCAGCCCCTAACCTAAAAAAACGTCACTCAAGAATAAAAATCATTTTTGAAGACAAACACATCATCGTTGTAAACAAGCAAGCAGGCCTTCTTTCAGTAGCAACAGACAAAATGGAGCCAGACACTTTACACTCTAGGGTAGTGGATTATCTCAAATCAGAGAATGAGAAAGCATGGGCATTCATTGTTCACAGATTAGATAGGGAAACATCAGGCGTAATGATTTTTGCAAAACACAAGTGGCACAAAGAATATCTCCAAGAGCAATTTGCTAACAGAGATGTACACCGAATATATCACGCACTTGTTGAAGGCAGGCCCGAGAAATCTAGTGGAACAATTAACGAATGGCTTCTAGAAGATAAGTTTCTCAAGGTGAAGGCTGTGAAGAAAAACCACCCACAAGCAAAAGAGGCAATAACTCACTACAGCGTAGAGGATAGTGATGAATATGCAAGTCTCATTCAATTAACAATAGAGACCGGAAGGAGGCACCAAATCAGAGTTGGATTAGCAAATCTTGGTTGCCCAGTTGTAGGAGACACAATCCACGGGGCAGAAGGCAATCCGATTGGAAGAATTGCACTTCACGCTAGTTCATTGGAATTATTACATCCACAAACAGATGAGCCGGTGAGGTTTGAAGCACCTATTCCTTTTGGACCTGAATAAAAAGCAAGGACTCAAGAACTCTTGACTAGCGAGATACAGTCATGCCAAAGTCTGCAAGTGATGACTGGATTGAGGTTCGTGGAGCACGAACCCATAATCTCCAAGACATCAATGTTAGATTACCAAAGGGCAAATTTGTTGTTATTTCTGGCGTCTCAGGTTCAGGAAAATCCTCACTCGCATTTGATACATTGTATGCTGAAGGTCAGCGAAGATACGTAGAGAGCCTGTCATCATATGCACGTCAATTTATTGGACAAATGAAAAAAGCAGATTGTGATAGCATCGAAGGATTATCTCCTGCAATATCGATAGATCAAAAACAAGGTAGCCATAACCCTCGTTCCACGGTTGCAACAGTCACTGAAATAATGGACTATCTTAGGTTAATGTGGGCAAGAATAGGTAAACCACACTGTCCCACATGTGGTGTTGAAGTTGCTAGAAGAACAGTCCAGGAAATTGTTGACGACATAATTTGGAAAACAGAAGGACATGCAATTGCTGTGTGGAGTCCTGCAGTCAGAAACAGAAAAGGAACCCATGTAGACCTATTCCGCCTTTTAGTGGAACAAGGTTACACGGATGGAAAAATAAATGGCCGCCCAGCATCATTTGAAACCAATCATAATTTAGACAAAAATCTCCGTCACGATATAGACGTTAGAATAGACAGAATGAACTGTTCAAAAGAAAGGAGACAGAGACTGACTGAAGCTGTAGAATCCGCACTTAAAATCGGCGGGGGAACAGTTGCTATCGAGAGCATAAAATTACCCAAAGAGAAATTTCAATTAAGTGAAGGTTCGAAATCACATCAAACCAAACTTGGCGAAATAATAGTCTGGTCTGAAGAATTTGCTTGCCCGGAGCACGGGGCATTCATGCCTGAAATGAGCCCCAGAGTGTTTTCATTCAACTCACCTTTAGGTGCTTGTCCATCGTGCCAAGGATTGGGTGTTCAAAGAAGGTTCAGTGAAGAACTTCTTGTCGATAAAAAAGCAACAATATCTGATGGTTGTATTAAACCATGGCGCCAATCGATGTCCCCACACTGGTATCGTAAATTGATGGAACAAACTGCTCTACACTATGGCATTCCCACAGATATACCATTTTCTGAGTTAGATGATGATGCTAAAGATATAATGATGAATGGTTCGGGCTCTACAATTATCCACTTTGCATTTAGGTCTGAGACGGGGTCACAATACAATTACAGTAAACCATGGGAGGGTGTTTATGAGAGGTTACAGAAGACTTACACCGAAACATCCTCTGACAGAACTAGAAGCCGTCTAATAGCGTGTATGAATGATGAACCCTGCCCTGTATGTAATGGCGAGAAACTGAATCCAGCAGCTAGTAGAGTTACAGTTGGTGGTAAAAGGTTACCAGAAATTGGAGCATCAAGCGTTCATGATGCACTAGATATAATCAGGTCAATGCGTGGTGAAGGTAATACAGCTGAAGAATTGGATGAACGCAGCGCATTCATTGGGAGAGAAATTCTCAAGGAAATAGAGGGGAGACTCGGGTTCTTGAATGACGTTGGACTGGATTATCTCACTCTCGATAGAAAAGCAAACACATTATCTGGTGGCGAAAGCCAAAGAATCCGTCTTGCAACCCAGATTGGCAGTCGCCTTACTGGAGTAATGTACGTTCTTGACGAACCATCTATTGGACTCCACCAGAGAGACAATGAAAGGCTACTAGCAACCCTTCGAGAACTATCTGACTTAGGTAATACATTACTCGTTGTTGAACATGATGAAGACACCCTTCGTCAAGCAGATTGGTTGTGTGATTTAGGCCCAGGTGCGGGATTAGAAGGCGGCCAAGTTGTGGCCAACGGAACCCCAAAGTCTGTGATGCGAGCAAAGAATTCTATTACTGGCGCTTACCTCTCTGGTAAGAAATCTATACCAATTCCAGAGGAAAGAACTGAACCATACAAAGGGTACCTAAAAGTCAATGGGGCAAGACAAAACAACCTCGCTAATATCGATGTTGAATTCCCACTGGGATGTTTAACTGCAGTTACAGGGGTTTCAGGGTCTGGAAAGTCATCATTGGTCTCAAGTATATTGGCTCCTGCTTTACAGAGAGAATTAAACAGGAGCGACGCAGTTCCAGGATCACACGATGATATTGAAGGAATAGAGAATGTGGACAAAGTCATAGTGATAGATCAATCGCCAATAGGGAGGACTCCACGATCTAACCCTGCTACCTACACCAAAGCTTTTGATGAAATTCGTAAGTTATTCTCAGAAACCAAATTATCAAGAGAAAGAGGATATACTCCTGGTCACTTTTCCTTTAACGTCAAAGGAGGTCGCTGTGAAGCATGTAGTGGAGGGGGTTCAATCAAATTAGAAATGAACTTTTTACCAGATGTGGGGATAACTTGTGATATATGTAGCGGTAGAAGATACACAAGAGAAACTCTAGAAGTTACTTGGAAGAATAAAAATATACACGACATCTTACAAATGCCTGTTAGTGAAGCAGTAGAATTCTTTGCAAATCACAGGAAACTTCACCGCACTCTTTCTACTCTGAATGACGTAGGCCTTGGATATATCAGATTAGGGCAGCCAGCGACCACTTTATCTGGCGGGGAAGCACAAAGAGTAAAACTTGCCAGCGAATTAAGAAGGCCCCCTCACAAACATACAATGTATATTCTAGATGAGCCAACGACCGGACTATCTTTTTCAGATGTTCAACAATTGATTGATGTGTTAATTAGGTTGAGAAAAACAGGTCATTCAATCATAGTTATCGAGCACCACATGGACGTAATAAAATCCGCTGACTGGGTTATTGATTTAGGTCCAGAAGGTGGAGATAGAGGTGGCAGATTGGTAGCAAGTGGAACACCTGAAGATGTTGCTAAGATTAAAAATTCATTCACAGGAAAATTCCTCAAGGAAATATTGTAAATTTCCAAATAATCCCAAGCGCAGTATTCATGGACGGTAGTCTCTGCCGAGTCCTTGCCCCCGTAGGGGGCAGGTAGTGAAAATGACCTCGAATGTAGTAAGGGTGGAAACAACTCCTCGCCTAGGTGAAAGTATGAGAGACGTTCGCGGCGACTCTGTAAAAAGGCAAATCCAAGCAGATCATGGAATAGAAATTTCAGAAGTGAGGTCTATTGTAGGCTACTTGATTTCAAGCGATATAAGCTCAGAGCAAATATCGGAAAGAGTAGACGACGTATTTGCAGATCCAATAATCGAGGAGAGTGTAACAGACACCTTCCACTTAGAGAACAAAGATCTATTTTCCAGCGGTTATGACATGGCAATAACAATCGCATTCAAGCCAGGAGTCACCGACAACCCAGGAAATGCAGCTTTAGATGGATTTAGAACAATATTTTCCGATGCAGGAGAGGATGCGAGAATTTCAACATACATTACTTACGTTTTCAATGGCGTTCCTGAGGGAGTAAAGGTTGATTGGCTTGCTAAGCAATTACACAATGGATTGATTGAACGAGCAATTCACTCATCAAGTATTGAAGCCATACCATCAATTGAATACGTTCCAATTATTCCTAGTGATTATGCAAAGCCAGCGATAATAGATCTTGAAGTGTCAGATAATGAATTGATTAGAATCTCAGAAGACGGACTGTTAGCGTTAAATTTAGAGGAAATGCAAACAATACAAGCCCACTATCGTGATGAAAACGTTAGAGCGAAAAGGAAGGAACTGGGGTTACCTGAAAATGCTCCAACAGACGTTGAATTGGAATGTCTTGCTCAAACATGGTCTGAGCACTGCAAACACAAAATCTTCGCAGCGCACATCCATCACATCGATACAGAGACAGGAGAAGATAGCGAAATCGATTCCTTGTTCAAGACCCACATAATGAAACCAACTCTTGAGATGAAAGAAGAAGTTGATTGGTTACTTTCGGTTTTCCATGATAATTCTGGAGTGATTGCTTGGGATGATAATTGGTCAATGTGTATGAAAGCCGAGACTCATAACTCTCCAAGTGCCTTGGACCCATATGGTGGGGCAATGACTGGAATTGTTGGGGTCAATAGGGACATTCTTGGAACAGGCCTTGGTGCAAGGCCGATAGCAAATACAGACGTTTTCTGTTTTGGTCCACCTGATTGGGAGGGGGACCTTCCAGAGAATCTATTTCATCCTTCACGAGTCCTTCGAGGCGTTCATGCAGGAGTAAGAGTCGGAGGAAATGAAAGTGGTATTCCTACAGTAAACGGAGCCATAGTATTCGACGACAGGTACATCGGAAAACCACTAGTCTATTGTGGGACAATTGGTATGATGCCTCGTAAACTGCCAGACGGCCGGGAATCTCATGTAAAGAATCCAGAACCTGGTGATAGGGTGTACATGGTTGGAGGAAGAGTAGGCTATGATGGCATCCACGGAGCAACATTTTCTTCACTAGAGTTGACCGAAGAATCACCTTCTAGCGCAGTTCAGATCGGAGATCCAATAACCCAGAAAAAAATGATGGATATGATTCTTGAAGCTAGAGATTTGGGTCTGATAACATGTATCACTGATAATGGTGCAGGCGGCCTATCTTCAAGTATTGGCGAGATGGCAGAATATACTAACGGGTGCAGAATTGATTTGGGTAAGGTGCCTCTAAAGCAAGAAGGATTATCATCATGGGAAATCTTAGTCTCTGAATCTCAGGAAAGGATGACTGTAGCGGTTAGGGAAAGCGATGTTGAAACCTTTGAGAGTTTAGCAAAACTCCACGAAGTTGAAGCAACCTGGGTTGCAGATTTTACTAATACTGGACAATTTCATGTTGTACACGATGACGATACAGTCGCTAATTTACCAATCGAATTTTTGCATGATGGCGTACCTCAATTAAAGCTAGAAAGCGAGTGGTCGCCGCCAGAAAACCCAAAATTCTCACCACCTCCAAACTCAAATCATTCATCCCTTTTGATGCGAATGCTTGCTAGACCAAACATAGCAAGTAAAGAGACATGGGTTAGACAGTATGACCACGAGGTTATCGCCCAAACTGCAGTGAAACCATTTGTCGGTGTAGAAAGAGATGGCCCAGGAGACGCAGGTTTGTTAGCACCAATCCACGGCTCAACACATGGTCTTGTAGTATCGAACGGGATATCACCAAGGTACAGCGATATAGACGCTGGCGCTATGGCAGCTGCTGCAGTAGATGAGGCTGTTAGAAACGCAGTCTGTGCAGGCGTTGATTTATCGAAAATAGCAGGTCTCGATAACTTCTGCTGGCCCGACCCAATAGAAAGCAAGAAAACCCCAGATGGTAAATTCAAATTAGCTCAATTAGTAAGGGCTAATAGAGAATTGGAAAGGATTTGCAGAGCCTATTTCGTTCCATGTATATCGGGAAAAGATTCGATGAAGAATGATTATGGGTCAGGAAAGGATAAAATTTCCATTCCTCCGACATTGTTGTTCTCTCTTTTTGGCAATCACAATGATGTCCGCTATACTACAACATCTGACCTTAAGCCCGGTGAAAGCGTATATCTGGTTGGAGAATCAAAGCAAGAATTAGGGGCTAGTGAGATATCATACATGCTATCTGAATCTAGCGAGGCAGAAGGCATCGGTGGTGAGGTTCCACGCCTACCAAATCCTGAGAAAAACCTCTCTTCCTACAAAGCTCTGACAAAAGCAATACAGTCTGGTATTGTTAGAACCGCTCATGATTGCTCAGAAGGTGGAGTAGCCGTAGCAATCGCTGAAATGTGCATTGGCGGTCGATGTGGAGCTGCTATAGACGTCGACGGTCCGGGAGATGCAGATTTGTGGGGACGGCTTTGGGGAGAATCCTTGGGCAGAATATTAGTCGGAGTTAAACAAGAAAATCGCGAAGAATTCCTTGGTATGATGAAAGGACAGCCACTCACATACATGGGCGAAGTAACCGATAGTGAAACATTGACTGTATGGGATGGTGACGACTTAATCATTGAATCAAAAGTAGACGAAATGGTAGCCGCATGGAAGGGCAGTCTTGACATGACAGGGGGGGTGGAGTGATGGTTGAAATTCCAAAGGTAGCCATTTTATTTGGCTTCGGAATCAATTGTGATAGGGAGACTGCTGCTGTGTTCGAACTCGCTGGCGCTAGTAGCGAAAGAGTTCACGTTAACCACTTTGTAAACGGGCATAGAAGTTTGGACGAATTTCATATTCTTGCAGTGCCCGGTGGATTTTCCTTCGGTGACCATCTTGGCTCAGGTCGACTTCTTGGAAACAGAATGAGATATTCAATGAGGGAACAATTGATTTCGTTCGTATCTGCGGGCAAGCCAATCATAGGAATTTGTAATGGATTTCAGGTCTTGGTGAAAACAGGCCTATTACCGGGACGAGAACAACCTGATTTTGAACAGAGAGCTAGTCTAACTCTCAATAATAGTGGCAGGTATGAAGATAGGTGGGTAACACTTGAATTTGATCCAAACAGCCCTTGCATTTGGACCAAGGACATTACTAGAATTGAATGCCCAGTCAGGCATGGGGAAGGGCGATTTGTTATGCCCTCTTCATCAGATTTAGACGAACTTGCAAATAACAATCAGATTGTAACACGTTATACAGATCCCACAACCGAGCCTGGTAGTGGATTAACAGACGAAGACCTGCCTTTCCCAATCTGTCCCAATGGTAGTATTCGCAATATTGCTGGTATATGTGACCCTACTGGATTGATATTTGGTCTAATGCCACATCCTGAAGCGGCTTACGCAACATTCCTTCACCCTAACCATACTAGAGGAGAAGTCACCGATAATATTCTGACAGATAGTATGAAGATCTTCACTAATGCAGTCCAATATGCGAAGGAAAATCTTTGACAGGCACCCCATCCGTTGTCCAATATGACGTCCAACAAGTTGTACATGGATAGCATAGATGCTTGCTATCTAAAGGAATTCACAGCCGAGGTTATTGCTGTTAGTGAGGATTCTGTAGTCCTTGATCAGACTTTATTCTATCCACTGGGAGGGGGCCAGAATTGGGATACAGGTACTTTACTTTGGGAAAGCGGAAGACTATCTGTTACCGAAGTAAGAGGCAGGGGGGACATCCAACACTTTGTAGGAGAAGATCACGGTCTACAGGTCGGGGACTTAGTCGAGGGAGAAATCGATTGGGATAGGCGCTATGCCCACATGCGAATGCACACCGCACAACATTTGGTCAGCGGCATTGTTTACGAGATGTATGACGGTGCCAGAACGGTTGGCAATCAAATTCATGCAAACCGGTCTAGGATTGACTTTAATCCAGTAAAATTTTCAGATGAGATGATTGAGAATTTGTTTCACAAAGCGAACGAAATTGTTGAGTCAAATCCTAAGGTTACTGACGGTATAATGACTAGAGAACAGATTAATGCAATAATGCCGCCAGACAGAACTAATATGGATCTATTACCCATTTCCGTTAAGCAACTACGTGTCGTTAGAATTGGCGACAACATCGATTTGTGTCCTTGTGCAGGAACTCACGTAAGGGAACTTTCAGAGGTCGGAGAGATGCAATTTTTGGCTAAGAAAAACAAAGGTAAGGGCACAACAAGAATCAGTTACACATTAGACGGGTGCGAAGATTGAAAATAAACCTATTTTTACTATCCACTAATAGATTAGTAAATATATTAAACACCTATTGAGAGAATTATAAGTCTAAATCATCATCTAATAATTCAGATATGTCCTCTTTGACATTTTTCCAATCTTCTCTTTCTCTCCTACGTTGCGCAATGGTTGCAGATTCAACGACGTCTTTCAGTACATCTGGTGCATTAGAAGAGGCTCTCTGTGCTGCGATTCTGTCGTTCATTTTCGTATCCTCTCCTAAACGATCAGATCGGTCTACAGTATCGATTGGCCTACTTGGAATGGTTCTAGCACCGTCTTGCCGGTCCTCTGCTTCTAAACTTTCAACCATCTGTCTAAGTATCTCTTCAGCTGGAAGCTCATTCTTCCATTTGTTTTGGTTACCTACCTCTTGGACTACGTTCTTTTTGCTACGTTTCTGTATTGCTTCACTCATATTCGCAATTATTTCTTTTACGCGCTTCAAATCGATGTTCTTAACCTTGGATATTTTTTCTGGCGAGATTCCAGAATCATGTAAAAACATCACATCCTTGATGTTATTCCATTCATTATTGTCCACTAAAAACCCCCTCTGTACCTTCATCGTTTAGCATTCACTTGTGACTCTTACAGTAGAGTCTTACTTGGATTGAGTTTAGAATGCTTCCGCGCGAGGCTTCAAAACCCCCTGCATAGAGACAACAGCATGGCGAGAGACCCACGAGCCGACATACTCGAGGACGATTTCTTCCCAAAACAGCGTCCAAAAATCCACAGAGTACACGCTCACAGGACGAATGATGGAACAATCCATTTCAACACTAGTGGAGGATTCATGGGGATCAATAACCGTCAACCAGTCGAACTTCACAGAGGGAAAATCTGGCATTTTAGTACTGAAGAAAAACAAAACCTCCTTCTGGCAACCGCTGCATTCACATTCGCCTTGGGTATACTAATGGCTGGAAGTATATTCAGAATAGGTGAAGGTGGTTTAAACCAATGGATTGCCAATCTCTTATTATCTATGCCAGTAATGTTGATCGCGGTTGGACCAGCATTCTTACTTCATGAGATTGGCCACAAGATAGTTGCAAAAAAGTATGGGTGCTGGGCGGAATTTAGAGTCGATACTGGTGGATTAAAATTTGGAATAGCACTTGTTGCAATAACTGGAATTCTTTTCATGGCCCCAGGAGCTGTCATGGTTGCAGGCCTCGTAACTAGAAGACAAAACGGTCACATTGCAATCGCAGGCCCAGCAATAAACTTCGGCTTATTCTTAATCGGCATTCCTCTTGGTGGTGTCATTTTGGGGCTGACTGGTGCAACAGAATCCGCTGCCTACTTAGAATCGGGAGGAATCAATATCAAAGCTATGATATTTGATGTGGTTTACTTTTGGGTCTTTGCTAACATTGGTCTTGGATTCTTCAATATGATTCCTTTTGGACCACTTGATGGTGCTAAGATTAAGGATTGGAGTGAACCAGTTTGGTTTTTCACTTTCATGACTTTTATTGCTATAATTTACATGTGGTGGACTGGAATATTTAGTCCAATTGATGATATAACCCTGCGCATAGCAGAATGGTTCTGATGTCAAAGAATCTACTTTTCTGCTGCCTTTTCAGCTTCTGCGACTGTTCTCTTCACCGCTAGTGCAGTGTCAGGCGTAACTGAAATACTGGTTATTCCACAATCTATCAAGAATGGCGGATATTCATCGGGAAAATCTGAAGGGGCTTGGCCACATATTCCTATCTCGAGACCTTTCTTTTTGAATTTAGAAATTATATCTCTTATCACAGTCTTAACGGCAGGAGATCGAGCGTCAACGGGGTTCTGGTAACCCTCTAAATCATCCCTTGATACTGCATATATTGTTTGTACGAGGTCATTGGAACCGATTGAACCACCAGCTAAGCACATCAAGTCCATGAATCGGTCTGCCTCGATAGCGTTAGATGGTAATTCTACCATTACAAATAGGTCTGTATTCGATGACGGCCCAATGTCATTTTGTTCAAGGAGATCCTTGACCATTTCACCCTCCTCAGGGGTCCTACAAAACGGAACCATAAGTTGCAAATTATCTAAACCAAAGTCATATTTTACCGATTTCATAG
>Ga0160423_10004878_pt1 | contig 10997 bp, 12 predicted proteins | sample CRUFie14St8metaG_FD_108191 | JGI IMG/M metagenome (GOLD analysis project Ga0160423, IMG submission 108191) | Marine microbial communities from the Costa Rica Dome - CRUD Field 142mm St8 metaG | ecosystem: Environmental > Aquatic > Marine > Oceanic > Photic zone | place: Costa Rica: the Eastern... | reverse complement strand
TTTTTTTTTTAATTCTTTTCCTCCTCGTCTCTCTTTGTTTTTGTGTGGGGGGGGGGGGGGGGGGGGGGGGGGGGGGGGGGGGGGGGGGGGGCGGGGCGGGCTCTCTCGGATCGGGCGGGAGGACGATGACAACCCAGGGCGCACTGGCGCGCGCAGTCGGCAGGGTTCTGCTGAGGAGAATCGACCTCCAGCCAATTCGCGCGCCGTCCGCAACCACCACCGCACCGCGGAGGAGGACGACGACGACGACGACGACGACGACAAAGACGGGCACCTTGGCTCTGGCCAGTTCTGCGATGGCTCGCGTGGCTCGTCTGGCGCTGCAGACCCGCGAGGTGGGACGGTCAGCCTCCGCCATGGCGGCCTCGTCTGCTAGCCGCAAGGGCTTCCTTGCGTCCTTCACACGAGGGTACAGCGGTTACCTTTCGAACAACCCCAGAAGAGGCCGATTGGACTTTGGCAGGCTCGAGAACTATGAGAACGCCCTGTACGGACTGATGGGCGTAAACGCAGTCGTCTTTGCCTCATGGCAGGTCGTGTCCCCGACTTTCATGCTAAAGCACTTCGCATGCAGCACGGAGGCGATCAGGAATCTCAGACCCCACACGCTATTGACGTCCATGTTCTCCCAGTTCGACTTTGGTCACTTTGCGGTGAATATGTTGGTGAGTCTCGGCGACCTTAACTCTCATCCCCGTCGGGCGCGCGCTGACCCCTCGTCTCCACCCACCCCCTCGCAGGGACTGTACTTTTGGGGGAGGGACATTGGCCAGCTCCTGGGAGGCAGGAGGCTGCTCGCGTTGTACCTGGCCGGTGGCCTGGCGGGCACCGTGGTCCAGGTCGGGCTGGACTACGCGAACCAGAGGGAGTACAAGTGGGGGCAGCCCAGGGAGCGGTACTGCCTTGGGGCCTCTGGAGCGGTCAACGCCATAGTCACGCTCAACATCCTCCTCTTCCGTGAGTGTCCCTCCCTCCACCTTCCTTCGATCGCACCCCTGATCTCCTCGTCCTCCGACTCGGCGTTCTGACGCGGCGCGCCCCACACTCCCCCCAACGCAGCCAAGAGCACCGTGCTGCTGTATTTCTTCATCCCGGTGCCCGCGGCCCTGCTGGGCGGCTTTTTCCTTGCGAGGGACTTTTCGGGGCTCTTTGACGGGAATAGCGGGACCTCGCACGCGGGGCACCTCGGGGGCGCGGCCGCCGGCCTACTGTACTGGCTGATGCGGTTCCGAAGGTTCTACTGATCACACGATCCATCATGATGATCACCAGGATCCATCTCATCGCTTCTGTGCGACGGACCCAGTTCTGGTAAACTTGTGTAATGCAATCACTCTCAACTCCAAACGTAAAACAATGCATTGTTAACAATGTGGTGGAAAAATCGACTTTTCTACTCTATCTTTTTGTGGCGTACAGTGATTCTGGGATCTTTAATTGATGCCGAGGATACGGTGAGGGAAAAAGCTGGAGATCGAGCGAAAAGCGACCTCGAACGGTCGGCACCTAGAACATGGCGATGAGATCGGGGTCAAGGTGCGCCACGCGGACGGCAGAGAGGCCCACGTGCACGGGAAGGAGGCCATCGGAGGCCTCGCCGCCCTTCCTGAAGACGGCGAGGCGAAAGACGTTCGAACGTCGTCGTCGTCGTCGACAACTGCAGGAGACACGGGCCACAGGGGAGCTCATCGAGAGGGCGGTCGTATTGGTGGAGTCGACGGCCGCGTCGAACCCGAACGGTTGGCTCGTACTTGCCGGCGTCATCGCGAGCTCGGAGCTCGTGCCGCTCCTCCCCACGCAACCCCTGTCTCTGGTGTCCGGCCTTCTCTTCGGGGCCTCAAAGGTGAGAGACCTCGGCACCAAAGGACTCGCCCGGGCATCCCGTTGACCTGACATTCTCACTGCTCCTCACCGTCTGTCGCTCGCCGAAAAACTGTACGACAAAACATGAAATGAAACAGGGTTGCGTGATCACGCTCCTGGGCACGGTCACCGCCGCTTCCATTGCCTTCTCCCTATCGAGCGGGCCCGCGGGGAGGTCCCTCTCCTCTCTGGCGCTCCGGCTGGAGTCGGGCGGCGCCGAGGGCGACAATGGCGGCGACGAGGTGAACCCGGTCCTAAAGAAGCTTGGCGACGGCGTGGAGGACATGACCTTTTGGCAGCAGACCCTCTCCATCATCCTGCTTCGCTTCAGCCCCGTGGTGCCCTTCAGCCTTTCCAACTACATGATCGGCCTCACCCCGGTCAAGGTGAGCGGCGCTCGACGAGGAGAACCACGAGAGCCGGCCGACTGACCCCCTCCCCTTTTCAAAACCCAAAAGTTTCTGCCCTTCTTGTTCGGCACTCTGGTTGGAATGAGTCCTTGGTGCTTCCTCTACGCCACGGCCGGGTCTTACGCCTCATCGATGCTCCAGGACGGACAGGGGTTCACCATCGACGGCATCGAGGAGCTCAGGACGTCGCTGCAGCAGCAACTGTCCCAGTACAGCGAGGAGATTGAGCTCGTGGCCGCCGGCACCGCGTTCATGCTCGGCGTCTTTATTTTCCAGACGCTGAGGAAGGCGTCTGCGGAGGAGCGCACGTGACGCCCCCGGCGAGGAGGACGCCTCGGCGAGCGCTTCGCGTCTTGACTTGTAGTTTACATTGCATTGCATTGCCCTCCCCTGCCCTCAGCGCTCCTCGATCCATCCACTTGATGTGGGGTTGATTTCCCCAGCTCCAGGTTCAAAAAAGAAAAAAAACGTCGAGAAACCGCCGCGATCGTTTGGGGCGTTTTTCCCGCGCTCACGAGAGGGAGGTGTGATGGCTCAAGTTTTAGCAGGCAAGCCGGCGAGCGCTCCGGAGGCACAAGGGAACGAAGACCCTTCGCCCGCGGAGCCGGTGACGGAGGCCTTGCCGACCACGGAGGAGGCCACAGCTGCGCAGGAAACACGGAAGAGAACAACCACTGCCTCCGTCCGACGGCGCGAGACGACAACGGGCGCTATGGCGTTTGTGGTGGCGGGGGTTGCCGTCGCGGGGGCCCTCGTGCTGAAGAAGCTCGCGTTCGGTGGAAGGAGGACGAAGGGGAGGCTGGCGAGGGGCGCGTTGGACGGCGAGGGCGACGATTGCGGCGCGTTGGTGGAGCCGCTCGACGTGGAGCCCGCCCCGTGCCCGTCTGTGCCTGAGTCTCCATTGAAACTCACCGGCAGGACCTTCGTCGTAATGGACAACATCGATGTCGCGGGAAGCCCAACGCAGTGCGGTTGCCCTGCTTGGCCCCTCGACGAGGCCGAGACGAACGCTAAGTGCGTGGACGCTCTATTGGGAGCGGGGGCGAGGTGTGTTGGAAAAGCGTGCTGCGATGAGCTTGCTTTTGGGATGGAAGGTGAGAACGTTCACCATCGGAGCAAGGGGCCGATCAACCCCGCGAACCCGAATCTGGTGCCGGGCGGGTCCTCGAGTGGCCCGGCGGTGGCGGTGGCGTCCGGGCTTTGCGACCTGGCACTGGGGACGGACACAGACGGGGGGGTCCGTGCGCCCGCAGCGTGCTGCGGAATCTTCGGCCTGCGGACGACCCGTGGATCGGTGAGCTCGGAGGGCGTCACGCCGCTCGCAAAGTCCTTTGACTCGGTCGGCCTCTTTGCGAGGGACGCCGCGCTCCTCAGGCAGGCGGGCCAGGTCCTCATCGGCGCTGCGGAATCGGATCCGCTCCAGCCGTCCAAGTTCCTCATCGCCCAAGACCTGATCTACGCGTGCAAGCCCGAGTCGTACTCCCAGGTCCTCGCCGACGTGGCGCAGCTCTCGGCCTCGCGCCTGCTGGGCAGTGCCAACGTGGCCCAGGTCAAGGTCGAGAACTTCCTCGCCAAGCAGGTGCCGGAGCTCAGGGAGCTGAAGGTGGAGGGCAAGGCAGGGCAACTGTCCTCGCTGGAGGCGTCCTACGTGGCGGGCACCAGGAAGCTGATGCTCGAGTGCGCCGACTCCCTCGGGGCCTTTTACGGGAGGACGGGCAGGGGCAAGATGGGCAAGTCCTCAAGGGCAAAGGTCGAGGCAGCGCTGGAGTTCCAGAGACGATGCCAGCGCGAGGGCGAGGGAATCGAGGTGGAGCTCAAGGCGGTGGAGACGATGGGCGACACGCTGAAGGAGGCCCTGTCGAGGGGGAAGGTCCTGATCGTGCCCAGCCTGGGGAGACTACCCATCAGGAGGGGGGCGGGAAGGGAGGAGGCCGGGGACTGGGAGTCCGCGAATTACAGGGTGCTTATGCTGGCGTCCTCGGCGGGCCTGCCTCAGGTGTCCATCCCCCTGGGAGCGGTTGACGTCGCCGGGGAAGGGAGGGTGCCTGTCAGTATCGGCCTGGTTGGTGCCAGGGGGTCGGACGGGCTCCTCCTCGACGCCTGCCACGCCCTGTGCAAGAAGGTCCTGCCGCTCGCGTTCCAGCAGGCCTCAAAGCGGCTGAAGCAGCGCTCGTCCGGTGAGGCAGGGGGCGCCAAGGGAGGCCTAATCGACCAGGACAAGCTCGCGGCGGCGGGCCTCAAGGACCAGGGGAACCAGGCCTTCCGGGAGGGAAGGTACTATGACGCCGTGCAGTGCTACAGCCAGGGAATTCAGGTGGACGACTCGATGCCGGTGCTGTACAGCAACCGCGCGATGGCACTGCTCAAGCTGGGAAATTTTGTGGACGCGGAGGCGGACTGCTCCACGTGCCTCAGCCTCGACCCCTCGAACGTCAAGGCCCTGCTGAGAAGGGGGACTGCGAGGGCCTACCTCGCCCAGTTCCAGGCCGCCCTGGAGGACTTCGAGCACGTCCTCGTGTTGGAGCCAAACAACGTGGCGGCAGCGCAGGAGCTGGAGAGGATGAAGGAGGCCTTCTCCACACCGGCACGGGAGTGAGCTTGTGAAATGTGACGAGGGCGGGCGCGGACAGGGGCGGGCCGGGCGCAGTTTTGAGTGATGAGGCGCGCGCCATCCCAAACCTCCCTTGCCCTATCGGTCTGTAACGTAGAGGTAGCTTTTGAACCAAAACACCCCCACCGCACACACACAAAAAAAAAAAAAGAACTGTTTTTTACACACTCAAAGATCCTTTATTGTGGTGGACACCAGCTGTGTTTTGGGGGAGGGAGAGAGAGAAAAAAGGGTTTGCCGTCGTCGTCAGCGATGGAGAGGACGGGGACACGGGCGGTTGCTGCGGAGCACTCACGGCGAGGAAGTCCCTGATGGAGGATTTGACCAGTTCCATCTGCCTCTGGTCTGCGTCGCTGGCCCTCAACGCCAGGGCGATCTCCGCCTGAAGCATGCTCCCATTCGTCCGGATGACCTGGGAGGCCCCGCGCTTTGCCTCCTCGCGCCTCGAGGCCTCTCGCCTCCTTTCCTCCGCGACCCTGTCCGCAAACCTGTTCAGGTCTCTCACGCTCGACTCCATCGTCTCCGCGCACAGGGCCATCTGGTTCCTGCTTCTCTCCAGCTGCCTCAGCTTGGACACCGAGTCGTAGAGCCGGTCGACGAGCTTCGCGTCCGCGCCGGCGCCATCGCGCGCCCCGCCGCCCCGCTTCCCCCCCGACTTGACGTTCTGATCCCTCTCCACGAGGGCGTCGACCTTTTTGTGGGCCAAGTTGGCGTCGCGGAGGAGCCTTCTCAGCTCGCTCCCGTGGTCGCCCCCTCCTCCCACGACGGCACCAGCGGGCGAGGCAGAGGCTGAGGCAGAGACGGGCTGCGCCCTAATCGTCTGCCTCGAGACCGCAGGCCGAGACTCCCTCGTCTGGGCACCACCCCGGTCGGGCTTGCCGGCCCCGAAGGGCTTCGACCGCTGCCTCAGGTTCTCCAGGGTCTGTCCTATGAGTTCCTTTGCCTTGGTTCTCGGCGAGGCCTCCGGAGGCCCAGCGGGCTCGACCTTAACGCCAAGGTTCGATCTTTTCTCGCCTTGAGGCTCCGCGGGCCTCGGCGAGGGGGCACTGGGGGGCGGGCCTGAGGGCCTCAGGCTGCTCCTGCGAAAGGACGGTCGCGGGGTCCGCGAGGGGTTTGGGTTCCTTCCCGAAGCCGATGGCGCAGCAGCGCTCGGACCTCTCGCAGGAGGGGGAGCGGGGGCTGAGAAAGAAGGACGCCTCGTCGATGCCTCCGCCGTCGTCCTTGGGGGCGCTGCCGGGGCCTGCGGAACCGCGCTCGAGCTGGCTCCAGCCTCGGACTCCCTCCCTATAGCCCTGGACGTCTCCAGCTGTCTCCTCGTCTCCTCGATACGTTTCTTGTACTCCTCCAGCGCGCTTGGCCTCGGCCCGCCGGTGGGGGCCTCCTCCTCGTCGGCGGCCATGGCGCTCGGCTGTCGGTCGCGCCTCGACGCTCCTGGGTCCCCCCCCCCACACACACACACACTCCTCTCCAAAAGCTGTCGCCTTGGAGCTTGAAAACAACAACGGACAACATTTCTGCGAATTCTGAGAATTCTCTCGCGAGAAGGTGCCAGGGAGAGGAAGAGCATTAGAGCGCTTGGCATGGGGCTGGCGGGAGCTCTGGCGAGATGGGCGGCCTCCGGGGCCGAGGTTCACCGGTCGTCCGCCGCGGTGACAGCTTCGTCGTCGGACGTCGCCGCGGGCGAGAACTTCTGCGACGCGTGCGGGGAGCCCGCTTCCGGCAAAAACCAGGCCCTGTGTAATAAGTGCAGGGTAGCGAAGAAGAGAAAGAGGGACCAGGACGCTCTGGATTCAGCGAGGGCACACGCTAAGGATATGTACGACAAGTGCGAGGATGACGCATCAAACGGATTAGGATTCGCGTCACTCCTGGCCGATGATGATGAGGACGACGTTGATGCCATCGCCAGGTTGTGTAAGATGAAACGTTGGGGTCGTTCCAAGGAAAGGACCAAGGTGGCCCACCAGGAGGACCTCGACAGGGCCTTCCGATATCTCAAGGGCGAGGAGGACTTTGAGTGGGGCAGGGCGGGAGGTGGGGGGAACCCTGCCGACCATGAGCATGGTGGAAGGTCGCTTGTTGCGCGGTCACTGCCGGGGGACACGACCGAGGAGGACCTGAGGAAACTCTTTGAGACCTGCGGTGATGTGGTGGAGGTTAGGGTCGCCAGTCCGGTGGGGGACGTCGACGCTTTGGAGCGCACCACCGGTTTCGTCGAGATGGCGACCGAGGAGGGGGCGAGGAGGGCGCGGGAGGAGCTCCACGGCATCGGGATCGGGGACGTCGTGATCGAGGTTTTGGGCGCGGGCAGGAGGGGCGGGGGAGGGGGGGAGGAGGTGAGAACGGGGCTCGAGGGATGTTATTGGCGGGCCGAGCCTAGGCAGCAGCAGCTCGCCATGGCCATCGAGAGAGCGTCAAGGAAGGTTTTGGCCTCCAACCCGAACGCCAAGAGCATCGCCCACGCCTTCGACTGGAGGCTCCTGCTCGCGATCGCCCACATCCTGGAGGAACTCCTCGTCGAGGCCATGCACGGCTGAAGTGGACTCCTCAGCAACCGCCTCGTTTTCTTCGTGTATGGTATGTACTTTACTTTTCCACAGCTAATCTTTTACGTTGTACACAATTCTTGGTTTACTTGGTCATCATTAGGCCTGCGCCTTGCCGTCGAGGCTGAGGTAAAGCAGCGGGTCCACCGCCTCCTCGTCCGCGCCTCGCCTCACCTCGAAGTGAAGGTGAGGCCCGGTCGACCTGCCCGTGTTGCCAACGCGGGCGATCATCTCCCCCGCCTGCACCGGCTCCCCCTCCCTCTTGGGGAGGGGCTCCAGGCAGTGCGCGTACCGAGTCTTGATGCCCTTGCCGTGGTCCACTTCAACCAAGTTGCCGTATCCCGGGCCGTCATAGGAGCTGAAGCTGACCACTCCCGCTGCCGCGGACAGGATGGGGCTTCCCTCCTCGGCCGCCAGGTCGATGCCGCGGTGCGTGGAGCCCCACCTGGGGCCGAACGGGCTCGTGAGCACACCGCCTGGCAGGGGGTTTGTGATGGAGATCGCGGCGGAGGGATGTTCCGGCGTGGGCGAGGGCTCCGCCACCGGCTTGGGGGCACTGGAACCAACCCGGCCACTCAACCGGAGCGCTTGCGCCAGCCTCGGCCTCGCGAGGGCGCGCGCCCGCTTTGCAATCCTCAGAGCGCTGATTCTCAGACCCGAAACGTCCGGCCCGCCCACCCCGACGAGACTGTCGCGCGAGACGACGAGAGGAACCCGGAGGTCCTCGCCCGCGACGATGAGGTGCGAGGTGACTTGAGGGTTCGACGCGACCAGGTCGCTGCGAGGAGGGGAGCATTATGAAGGCATCATGAGGGTCAGTAAGTAACGCTCGAGCTCTGCTCGTTTTTTCTCTTTTTTTTTTTCAAAATCGAAGCTCACCTGACCGCGACTCCGAGGCGCCTGGACACCGAGTAGAGGGTGTCCCCCGCCCTCACGCGGTAGCGCTGCTCGGGCGCCATCGGGCCCGTGCCAAACACCCGCCGCCTCGAGAGATAATGGTTTTCGCGGGACCGTTATCCGCTGATTTTTTGAATCGCTGGCGGGAAGGAGAGGGTGAGCAGAGAAAACACGAAATAATGGAGATGCTTTCTTTTTACCGAGGGACGAGGAAGTACGTCTTGAGGCGCCCCTTCCCCTTGACCTTGACGCTCCGGGGCTCCTCCCACTGAAACCTGTCGACCCCCTGGACCAGCTTGAAGGTCTCCCCGCTGATTTGCATCCTCCCGGACAGGGAGCTGCTCTCCATCCTGCTCGCCGTGTTCACCGTGTCCCCGTACAGACAGAACCTCGGCATCCTGCGGCCAACGACTCCCGAGCACACCGGGCCGCTGTGAACTCCCACCCTGATCTGGCAGGGCTCGCCGTTAGGCATGCGCTGGTGCCTGGCCTCCTCGAGGGCGGAAATCCCAAAATCGATGACAACGGTCGCGTCGGAGCAGGGGTCCTCGCATTGATGGTCGGGGGACTTGTGGTCGTCGACATGCGACCGGGACCTGTGGTTGAGCTTGAAGGTTCCCGTGCGGCCGTACCTCAAAGAGCTGTAGTAGGATTCAGAAGAATCCTCCATCGCGCTGGAGATGTATGGATCCCCGCTCCTCGAGTCTGTAGAGTACTCCATGCTGTCCTCGGAGACATCGGGCGGAGAGACGACCTCTACAGTGACCGCGTCGTCTGCCTCCTCATCCTCCAGGATCCCAAGACCCGAGGCGACCATGAAGGCGTCGCCCACCGTCTCCACCTTCCAGAGTTGGGAGTCCATGTCGACGAAGTCATCAAAGGCCGTGAACAAGGAGTGTAGGAACTGATGCAGTTGGGTGGCAAGGGTCAGCGCTCTTTTTGTTTGCTTTCGAGGGGGCCGAAGGGAGGGAGGGACTCACGTGCATGACCTCGAAGGGCGCCGACATCTGAGACATTTCCGTGAAGCCCACGATGTCCGTGAACAGGATGGTCACGCGCTCGTGCATCCTTTTAGAGCAAAAGAGGCGAGTAGAAGATAGGGGGAGGGAGAAAATAGAGAGAGCCCACACTTGATCGTCAGTCCCTTGTGTCACGGCGTGGGGTTTCATGGAGTCGGGATTGTGGGGCAGCTCACCTGGCGACTGTCCTGCCGAGGGCAAGCACGTCGAGCTTGCTGCTGTTGCCGTGGTTGTGCTTGATGAGGTCTCTCGCAATCTTACGACATTGAAAATTTTGGCGAGGCGTCAGATTTGGGGGAGAAGAGACAAGTGGCGCTCCTTGCCGCTCGTTTTGTTGCCGGTCCACTCACCACTTTCGGAAAGATCGTGTACAGGAGCTCCTCCTGGTCCTCCTTCTGCGTCTCCAGGGACCTCTCCTTCTGCTCCGCGAGGAATTGGATGATCTTCTTATTCTTGAAGGCCTCCCTGCTGGCACGGTCCACGATGAAGCTGACGATGACCTGGATTAGAGGGCAAAGGGCGTGAGCTGGCGGAGAGAGGCAGGGGCGGATGGTGGGGCTGGTGGGCGAGGCAGAACTCACGATCATGGCCGCCTCGATGCAGATGCAGACGACAGGCGTGATGTATGTGACCTGAAACACGTTGACGCACTGCTCAGCGTTCATGTAGCAGTATCTGTCCTGAGGCAGGGTCATCAAATAGCGAAACACGCCCTGATTCGAGACCTTGTCCCACGATCCCATCACCAGCGGAATGACCACCACGAACATAGTGAGCGCGAGCAAGAGAATCTCCAAGGTGAGGACAAAGGGAAGATGCATGAAGAAGAGCACCGTGTAGGGCATCTTTTCGTTTTCGTTGCGGCGGTCGTCAGGGACGGGTGGGAGAGATGGAGGGTTCGTAGCGCGTCAGATTGGCGCCGGTTGGAAGGGAATCGGTCGTTTCGAAGCACGCTCACCAGAATTCCAAAGGCCAGGAATATGGCCCATGCCGCAACCCCAAAGACGTTGTCGAAGTTGTTTATGCTGTAAGCGAACCTGAAGCTCTCGATGCACGTGAAGGCGATGAAGACGAACTCGGCGATCACGAAGGGTACGCACGCGCAGCTCTTCTTGGCGAATGCTTTGGACCGAAAGACGGTGAAGGTCGAACCAAACCCAACGGCGAAGACAAAGATGTTGCACACGATCGTCGTGAAGTTCTTGACGAAGAAATCGTCGGTGTAGCCCGCCTCCTGGAAGAAGTCGAGGTTCACGAGCATATACACGAGGTCCGGGAAGATGCTGAGGACGAGGCAGAAGACGTACGAGAGCAGCAGGCGGGACTCCGACGTCCGGGCCTGCCACTTCAAGTACTCCCGCTCGAGCGAGCGGTCCTTGAACCCCAAAGCTCCGCAGTACTCGCTCGGGCTCAGTCCGTCCATCTGCACGCTGCTGCTCAGGCCCCTGAGCTCGTCCCTTTCGGCGAACGTCCGCGCAGGAAGAGCTACGAGTCAGTAAGATGCTTCGGGAGAGAGAGAGAGAGAGAAAGAGAGAGAGAGAGAGAGCGAGGAGCGGAGGTCCGACCACCATGGACTCGAGCTTGCTCGCCGCGATTCAGAAGGGCAAGGGCCTCAAGAAAAGCCCGAGGCGGCCATCCACAGCGAGAAGGC
>Ga0160423_10004877_pt1 | contig 10999 bp, 9 predicted proteins | sample CRUFie14St8metaG_FD_108191 | JGI IMG/M metagenome (GOLD analysis project Ga0160423, IMG submission 108191) | Marine microbial communities from the Costa Rica Dome - CRUD Field 142mm St8 metaG | ecosystem: Environmental > Aquatic > Marine > Oceanic > Photic zone | place: Costa Rica: the Eastern... | reverse complement strand
GCTGCATTGAAAGCAGATTGGTGGTCTTCAAGGGCTTACCGGTGTTGTCAGCTATCAGGTGCTCCTCTCCATTTATCTGTACAAACGCAATGTAGAGACTTAAATCGACTGATTCGATGACAAAACGATCGATATTGGATTTTTGCCGGATTTCTTTCAGTCGGAGCTTCATGGTTTCTGACCTTAATGACCTAGCCGTTTTCGCCTAGCGAGCCTAGTTTTACGAAAAATACTTAGACTCGGTTTTTCCGCCGCCAATTCGAAATGACTGGAAAAAGAATATCGAGACCCTTATAGCGACTGATATCGTCGGGGGCCGTCTCTACCGCAGACCATAAGGACTCCAACGCGCCCTCGATGGGTAACAAGGCGGTGAGGTCACAAATATGAACGCGAATCGTGAACGCAATGGCGCCTGACCTAGGGAGGCGCCGAAGCGACTGTCGCTCAGCGCGGTACCAAAGCTGATCAGAGGCGGGGTCCACCTGCCATTCATCGCGTGACATGAGATCTGGATGTGGCATCAACGACCAATTGAAGCGCTGAGTGAAGCGGTCGGAAGGTAATCGCGCGAAGAAACGGTCAATTTGGTCACCAATCTCGGTATTTAACCGCGGAATCGGACTATGAACTTCCGCCATGGTGGCACCTAACTTTTCTTCTAGACGCCAGTCACTGGGGCTGCACAATGAGGCGGCGACGAGTCGGTACTTACCTTGATCATCTGACTGCATCACTGCCAAATCGTCGGCTACCTGCAGGGAAGCACGCCACAACGCTTCCGCATCGGACAGTTCAGATTTTTCCAATCTGGATTGTTCGCCTACGACATCAAAGACCAGCCCAGCAAATTCTTCCGCCGCGGCGACCCCTTCATCCCGAACCGCATAAACCCGTCTGCCCAGCTGCTCACGGACACTCGTCTTGTGCGCGCGCCACGCGTCCGATGGCATTGTGTCCACCCATGAACCCTGCATGGGTGCTAAACCCATCGCAACGATACGCGGGTCGTTACGGTGAGGAAGAAACGCCGGAGCCTGTTCTATCCGTTCAAAAGATGGACGGCTCTGGGTCATTGGGTCGTCTTGGGGAATCATGCGCGCATGATGCCAGAGCTTGCCAATATCGCCATCACCTCCAAAGGTAAAACTCTGGACGAACTCCCCACCTACAGCGGTGTTTACCGTTTCTTCTCATCCGAGAACACCCTACTCTACGTCGGCAAAAGCATCGACATACGCGCTCGCGTTCAGTCCCATTTTCAAGAGGGCCGAAGGCCAGGAAGACATCAGCGCATCATGTCGCAAGTCTCGCGCATCGAGACACAATCTACGGCAGGGGAAATTGGCGCGCTCCTTGTGGAAAACGCAGCAATCAAAGCAGAAACGCCACTCTACAACCGTCGTCAGCGGCAGGTCAGAAAATTGTGGACCATTCATCTGAATCGATCTCGCGATAATTTCCTGCAACCCGCCAGCGCCGACTTCTCACCCTGGGGCGAACGAGCACTAGACAGTTATGGCTTATTTCATAACCGCCGTCACGTCGACAATGCTATTCGGCGGCACGCCCGTGACCACGGACTTTGCCTTCGGATGCTTGGGCTCGACTCGGGCAAAGGACCTTGCTTTCAGTACCAGCTGAAACGTTGCGATGGTGCCTGTGCCGGAGATGAAACCCCTGAAGAACACAACGCCCGTCTACTTTCCGTGCTCGACCGTGACCGAATCGCTGCTTGGCCCTTCACAGGACCTCTGTTCCTCGTGGAGCGCAACATACGACCGCAAGATAAGCAACCTGCCGAGCAGTACCACCTCGTCAACCACTGGTCTTGGCTCGGTTGTTTCGACGATACTAAAGCGGCGCGCACGGCATCGCAGGACAATCATCAAACGGTCTTCGATCGTGATGCCTATCGCATGCTGATGAGCGCGTTACACAAAGGCAAATTAGAGCTAGTCGATGCGGCAACAATGCAACCAGTCGATAACCCACTGATTCGAGAGAACTTCGACTAATGGCAGTCAACGTTGTCTGGTTTAAACGCGACTTACGATTCGCCGATCACGCGCCGTTGGAGCTTGCGTTGCAGTTAAATGAGCCAACGCTGATGATTTATCTCATTGAGCCAAAACTGCTTCGCAATCCGCATTATCGTGGCCGCCATTGGCAGTTCATTGGTCAATCACTCGAAGACCTCCAGCGTACTGCCGAGGCTTTGGGTCACCGAATAGAAGTGCTCGAAGGTAATGCCGTAGACATCTTTTATAAAGTTCATCAAAAGCTAGGTATAACTCGATTACTTTCCTATGAAGAGACCGGCCTCCATCTGACCTTCAAGCGAGACCAAGCCATAGCCGAGTTTTGCCAATCAGCGGGTATCGAATGGCGCGAATTTCAAACCAACGGAGTCGAAAGAGGGCGGCGTGATCGAAAAGGCTGGAATCGGTCATGGCACCGGTTCATGACCAGTGACCCACACCAGATTGAGCTCGGATCAATGAAGTCCATCAGTGTCGAAGAGTCAGAGCAACTTGCTGGTCTGCGCAGCAGTAAGCATCGGCAATGGATTAAACATAGTAGCGACATGCAAGTCGGCGGATCCACTCAAGCACAACAGGTACTCAATAGCTTTCTCAATAACCGAGGCTGGGGCTATCAAAAATTCATCTCCAAACCCGAGCAAAGTCGAACTCATTGCTCTCGGCTTTCTCCTTATCTTGCCTGGGGTAATCTAAGCATACGGCAGGCGTACCAAGCCCTCATGCAACACGAAAACAGGCAGGGCTGGGGACGTGCAATGAGTGCTTTTGAATCACGGCTACACTGGCATTGTCACTTTATCCAGAAGTTCGAAATGGAGTGCCGGATGGAATTTGAAGACATCAACAGAGGCTATGCGGCGCGGCCACGAGGTAATGATGAGGACCTTGTTAACGCTTGGAAAGACGGCATGACAGGCTATCCCTTGATTGACGCGACCATGCGCGCGCTTAAGGCGACTGGCTATGCCAACTTTCGGTCTCGCGCCATGTTGGTGAGCTTTCTCACTCATCATCTCTGGCAGGACTGGCGAGCGGGGGTAACTCACTTGGGCTCACTGTTTTTAGACTTTGAACCCGGCATTCACTATCCGCAAATGCAAATGCAAGCAGGCGTCACCGGCATCAATACAATACGGATCTACAACCCTATCAAACAGTCTTTAGAACACGATCCGAACGGTGAATTCATTCGAAAATGGGTGCCAGAACTGAAGGATTTACCAACACCTCTGGTTCACCAACCGTGGCTCATGTCCCCCATTGAGCGAATGCTCCAGCCCATCGACTATCCAGAGCCCATTATTGACCTAAAGGAGTCCTACAAGCGTGCTCGAGATACGCTCTGGAAATTGAAATCCGATCCAACGGTTGGGAGGGAAAGAGTGCGTATACTCGATCAACACGTTGAGCGACGTTACCAAAAACGCTTCGAGGAAAACGAAGCGCCTTGACTCGCTCGGTCAACAAGAGAGATACCAGTAGACGTTGTCCTCTCAAAGTGCAACGCTGCTGCGGGGGAGTCGTTACCGACACAGATTAAACATGCGCCTATTAATCATCATAGCAAGCTTATTTTCGGTCATGCCCTTGGCTGCCCTCGTCTGGCTTTCCTCACAAGTCACAGCCCAGCCAACACTCAATAATGACGTTAATCTCATACAGGCGCTGCTTCAGCGGATACAGTAACGATGTCTATTCCTCATTGGCAGCATTCCTATCAAGCACTTGGTAGCCGCTTCACGAGTCGCGCCAAACCGGAACCGGCCAGTTCTCCCGAGTGGATGGGTTGGAATGAGGTACTCGCGGAGCACCTACATTGGCCGCAAGATTTGAGAAAAACAGAAGAGGCATTGGCGGCCTTTGCAGGTCAAACTAATTTGGAAGGCACGAGCCCAAGTGCGTCAGTTTACGCAGGCCATCAATTTGGTGAATACAATCCGCAACTGGGAGATGGGCGAGCCATCTTACTGGGTGAGTGGACGCTGAGTCCCTCAGAGCAGTATGACATCCAGCTCAAAGGTGCCGGGCAAACACCCTACTCCCGCGGAGGCGATGGTAAGTCACCCGTTGGACCCGTGGTCCGAGAATACCTTGTCTCAGAGGCAATGCATCATCTTGGCGTACCGACGACCCGCGCACTGGCTGCGATTGCCACGGGCGATCGAGTCTTTCGAAATACCTTCGAGCCCGGCGCGGTGATGGTGCGCGTTGCCAAGAGTCATTTGCGCTTTGGGAGTATCCAGTATTTCGCCATGACACGGGACGGTGACGGACTTCGTGAGCTGGTAGACTATGCGGCAGAGCGTCACTTCTCTGAGATTACTGGTGCAAAGAGCGCTGAATCCACAGCCGCCAAAGCAGAAGTGTTATTGGAGGAGACCGTAAAGCGGATCGCGTCAGTTGTCGCGCATTGGCAGAGCCTAGGGTTCGTGCACGGCGTCATGAACACCGACAACATGCTCCTCTCCGGCGAGACTATCGACTACGGCCCCTGTGCCTTCGTCGACACTTTTAAAGCCGACGCCATGTTCAGTGCCATCGACAGTCGGGGGCGTTATCGGCTCTCCAATCAACCCGGCATTGCCCACTGGAATACCAGTGTTCTTGCATCGTGCCTGCTCAAGATATTGAACCCCAGTGAGGATCGCGCTGTTGCCTATGCACAATCGGTGATTGACGAGTTTCCGCGTTGGTACACCGATGCCTACAAAATACGAATTGCTGCAAAACTCGGTCTGGATAGTTTTCGACCTGAGGACACCGAACTTCATGATGGCTTCCTCAAAATATTAGAAGAGGATCAACTAGATCTGTCACTCGCCTATCGGTGGCTAACTCATCAAGCGCTAAAAGACAGCGGTCAAACACCCATCGGAGACCTGTTTACCCCCAGTGGTGGGCTGCTCGACTGGCTCTCTGCCTGGGAGCGACGGCGGGCAAGCAATAAAGCTGAGTCGCAAGAAACTAGTGGACGCATGCATAAGGCCAATCCTGTGGTGATTCCGCGAAACCACCATGTCGCCGCTGCTATTGCGGATGCTGAAGCTCAAGACTACGAGTACTTACAGGCAGCTTTTGAACGCTGGAGAAACCCGTTCGATTGGCAGGATAATGACCGCTTGTGGGCAGCTTCACCCACGCCAACCGAACGCGTTACGCGTACATTTTGCGGGACATAATGCGCACTGTTTACTGAGCATGTTCGTGGCTCAAGGGTGTGCGGAGCTGTATAATCGGCCCTCGTAAATATGGAGAGTCGGGTGAAAACAGAGTTTCTCGGGAAAACAGTCAGCGGTCCTTTTACGATTCCCTCTGGAATCGTCTCGACAGCTCCCAGCATTATTCAGCGAATCTTTGACGACCTCCCTGAAATCGGTGTAATCACCACCAAAAGTGTAGGTCCAGTCCCGCGCGCAGGTAATCGAGAGCCTGTCTACAGCCAGTATGCTCCGGGCTGCTTCGTCAACGCGGTTGGACTTACCAACCCAGGCGCCGAGGAGGCTCGAAAGGGATTCGAATCGCTTACCATTCCTCGAGATCGCTTCCTCCTCGTCTCCATTTTTGGCGGCAGTATCGAGGACTTTGTGGACGTCGCAAAAATTCTGGCACCTGTCGCTGACGGTCTTGAGCTCAACCTCTCGTGTCCTCACGCGCAGGGCTACGGCATGGCGATGGGTCAGGATCCTGACATGGTCAAGGCGATCGTAAATGCGGTCAAAGTAGCCGTCGATGTGCCTGTAATTCCCAAACTAACACCCAATGTGGATCGCATTGAGGACATTGGCCTTGCCGCGCTCGAGGCGGGCGCAGACGGGCTATGTGCCATCAATACGGTGGGGCCCGGCTATACAGAAAGTCACGGACACCCCGTACTCAGTAATGGCATGGGCGGCATGTCTGGTAGCGGCGTTCTACCCACAGCCTTAAAATGCATTCGCGCACTCAAAACGATTACTGACAAGCCCATCATCGGCTGCGGCGGTCTGTCGACTGCCGATGATTGCCGCGCAGCGCTCAGCGCCGGAGCATCAATCATTGGCGTTGGCTCTGCCTTGAGTGGAATGGATACAGAACACATGAACACCTACTTCCGCCAGCTTCAGACCGACCTCGATAAGGGGACTAATAAGGCGAAGGTAGGGCTCAACCTCGACCTTGATATGGACTTCGCGCCCTATAAGGTGGTGGCCAATGATCCCGTCTGTGACGACATCACTGTGGTGACACTCGATGGTAACATCAACATTCAAGCCGGCGAATACGTGTTTGTGTGGATACCGGGAGTAGGCGAGAAACCGTTTTCCTGTCTCACTGACTCGCCTTTACGGCTCGCCGTTATTGACGTGGGGCAATTCACGAGCGCCTGTTACCAGCTAAAACCAGGCGACGATGTCTACATTAGAGGCCCGCACGGCGCACCGGTCATGCCAGGAGATGATGCCAATATTATCTGTGTCGCTGGCGGCACCGGTTTGGCCGCCGTCTATCAAGTAGCACGTGACTTTGGGTCCAACGAGAAACCGGCGCAGATCTTTGCAGGCGCGCGGAGTGCCGATCGCTTATATTTTAAAGAGGAGTGCAAGGATATCGCCCAGGTACACATTGCAACCGATGATGGCAGCGCGGGCTTTAATGGTCGGATAACAGATGCACTGCGTGACTACCTTGAGACCCTCGATGCCGATACTTTGGCACAAACCGAGTTCTACAACTGCGGGCCAGAGCCCATGATTCACGCTGCAGAGGCCGTACAACGCGAATTTGTTGAGGCTTCGCAGATGTTCAGTGCAATCGACTACACCACAAAATGTGGCGTTGGCATATGCGGTGCCTGTGCATCACCTGATGGGCGCCGGATTTGCGTTGACGGGCCGTTCATCAATACGCAGTAAAAGAGTCACCCTGATCAATAACAATATGCGAGGTAACTATGGGACCTAAACTGGTTATTACATCGATCATCATCACCGCTGTTGTGTTTGCTGTCGCATGGATGGGCGATCAAACAGGCTCGACGCTTTATGGACTCCCGCTAATGACCGCAATGGCGCTGGGTATCTTTGTGGTTCAGTGGATTGGACTCATCCACGCGCGACTTTTTAAGACCGAGCACTACTTTGATCTAGTTGGCAGTCTGACTTACATCACCGTCACGGTTTTTGCGGTTCAGCAAACCGCTGAAATAGGGTTACGCCAACAGATTATCGCTGGCGTAGTCATTGTGTGGGCAGCACGCCTTGGACCGTTTCTGTTTAGACGTATTCAAAAGGCGGGAGAAGACCGACGCTTCCGTAAGATTAAGTTATCGACACCCCGGTTTTTGCTCACCTGGACACTCCAAGGTACCTGGGTATTCCTTACCGCTGGTGCGGCACTGGCAGCGATCATGACACCCAACAAAGCCGCACTGGACACTCTCTTTTATTTGGGCGCCGCTATGTGGCTTGTGGGCTTAGCTGTCGAGGTCATTGCAGACAATCAGAAGAGTACCTTTAAGGCGGATCCTGCAAATGAAAATAAATTCATTACGACCGGAATATGGGCCAGAGCGCAGCATCCGAACTACTTCGGTGAAATTCTGCTGTGGGCGGGTGTTGCAGTCATGGCCCTTCCTTCCCTCAGCGGCAGTGCAATGATTTTCCTCATCTCGCCAGTTTTTGTTGCCGTGTTACTTACTCGAATTAGCGGCATTCCACTTCTTCGTAAGACCGCGGGCGCACGTTGGGGAGACGACCCGGCATACCAAGCCTATTTGAAGAACACGCCCCTCATAATTCCACGAATCTTTTGATTCGCAGCGACTAATACAGGGTAAAAAAAGCCGGCTAGCGCCGGCCTTTATGGTCGTGACGATTTCTTCGAACCTTATCAATCAAGCGTAGGAAGTGTTGAGACCCGACAGGCACTCGTGGAACCCGGTCATCGTCGATTCAACTACCTCAGCAGCAGTTCTCGCCTCATTAATTCGTCCCATCACCTGTCCCGTCAACGGAATAGCGGCTTCGAGATCGCCACCAAAATAAAGATCTAGGGTATTCGCCATGTGCTCAAAGGGCTGGAATTTACCCAACAGCTCGAGCTCACCCGTGCGTTCGGTGCGCATCGCTCGAAGCGCAGGCCGGCCCTGCTGATTTAAGAAAACGGTGTCTGTTTCCTTGCCCTCGTAAATGGCGTTTTTCCAGTTCTGATGTACGGGCGAATCAGAACAGCTCAACATTGCCGTGCCTAATTGCACGCCCTCGGCCCCCATAGCAAATGCTGCCGCCATGGTCGGTCCGTCACATATACCACCGGCAGCTATAATCGGTACATCCGTGCGCTCTCTAATAAGCGGTAACAACACCATCGTCGAAACCGGCCGCGGGTTTTTAAAACCACCGCCCTCACCGCCTTCGACTACAAGACCATCCACGCCTGCATCCAAGGCTTTGAGCGCCATGTCGAGGGTGGGTACCACATGGAAGACTTTGATACCTGCTTCCTGAAAGACTTTTGTGCAGAGATCAGGACTGCCCGAGGATGTGGTGACGAACTTGATGCCTTGCTCGATGACGAAATCGATCACGCTCGCCCCTTTCACAAACGCTAGCGCCACGTTCATGCCAAAGGGCTTATCAGTCAGCTCATGCATCTTGCGCACTTCATTCTGAATGGCATCGAATTCACCCGAAGATGTTTCGATGATGCCCACAGCACCGCAGTTCGATACAGCGGACGCGAGCTGCGCTCTGGCAATCCAACCCATTGGTGCCTGTAAAATGGGATAATCCACCCCAGTCATCTCAGTCACGCGATTTCTAATTGCTCTCGGCTTCACTAGGGCCTCTCCGTTGCAACAATAGACAGCCTCGCAACATACCCGACCAGTGCTCGCGGTCAAGCAAATAACGATAAGCGGTGTAGGGCGTGCAACATATTCAGGCGTGGCGCTCGAGCTTGGGATTTTTCTGAAAATGCCTGATGCATGATCTATGCTTTTCACAGGCATGCCGCCGAATAACAAGAGAGGACAAAAAAATGAAAAAATATTCCTGGTTATTTCACAGTTTTATATTCGCTACATCTGCCGTTATAGCAGCGGACCATGAAAGAGAGCCAGACCCAGCCGGCGGAAGCATTTTCTTTCAAACCGACGATCCAGCCGCCTACTTAGCGTTACTTAAATCTGACGACAAACTCTTTAAGGCTAGCGGCGCAGTGCAACGAGGAGTTTGCTTTAACAGTACCGGGATGACTGAGCCGGGCAGAGGATGGACCTACGCCTTTTATCCCAACATGGAGAGCGCATTGGCGGGCTCAGATGCATTAGTGGACCCGAAGAACCAAGACACGGTCGCAAAATATCGCTCTGTTTCTGAATTCAGAGGCAGTGTGCACTACACAGTCATACGACCGCATCCCAGAAGCCTTGCGACTTCGACGGCTCGCAATATTGCGGTGCAAGTGAAGGACGTGAGTGCCTACCTCGAAGCTTTGGAAGCAATGGAAGCAATGGGCAAGAAAAAAGGGCTCGATGTGGCCTTCTCTGCCTATACCCCTATGGGCGCAGGTCCGCTGTTTAGTGGAGCCAATGGAACGGTTCCTTATATTGCAGACGTACTCGTCCACTTTGATGCTCCAAGCTCTGGAGAACTGGGCAAGTTCTTCGACCTGTTGAGTTCTACAGATATGGGTGCAAACTTTTATGAATCCGTAGCAAAACTTGATCGGAAAATTGTGATGGACCAGATTGTTCGGTGCCTCAACACTAATTCGGCAATGTAGTTGGCAACTGCCGAGAGAGGCTCTTCTCTCTGCGAGCCTCTCTATTCCCAGTACTCGAAACGGCTTACTTGGAAACTAAGACCTGTGATTTAACCACCACTCCATCTCTTCGATGTGGTCTTTTCCAAAAAATTGCTCATCACCGATAAAGAATGCGGGGATGCCAAAGACACCGCGATCAACGGCACCTTGCGTATTCGTCATGAGCTCTGCCTTAACTTCGGGGTCTTGCGTGGATTCCAACAAGGCCTGTCCGTCTAAACCGGCAGCATTGAAGGCAGTCACGAACACCTCAGGATCGTCCATTTTTAAACCGTCTTCCCACATCATTTTAACGCCCGCTTCAACGTAAGTTGCTACATCATTGTCACGACCATAAGCAACACAAGCGCGCATAAGCAGCAAGGTATTGACTGGAAAATTAGGGTTCATCGCAAACTTGTCCAATCCGTGGCGGTCGCAATAGCGCTCGATTTCGCGCATGAACATTGCATTTTTCCCTGCGACACCGGCGAAATTCATCATGGGTGGCTGGTTATTGGTCGACTTAAAAATACCACCGAGCAAGCAGGGCGTAATCTTGAGCTGGGCGCCTGTACGCTCAGCGACGTCTTTTACAGTGAAATAAGACAAATAGGCGTTTGGACTGCCAAAATCAAAGATGAATTCGATGGTTTTACTCATAGATAGCCCCGTATTGTTGTTATAAAAATAAGTACGTTAGTAGGCCAACAAACGTTCGCTATGTCCAGAAGGCCAGCGAGCTTGGGTAGCACCTGAACTGCTACAGAGAGATCCTAATTCGCGGCTGCTAGGCGAACTGAATACCAACCAACAAGATCAGCTGCAAAACATTTATACCGACAGATAGCTTGTGGTCTCTATCAAAACGGCGACCCGCTTCGGCATCACCAGCCAACTGCGCATCGCGTGCCGCGTTGATGCGCGGCAATAACCACTGCCTCACCCAGAGCGTCGATACACTCACGAAGAGACAAACAATGGCTGCTTGGTAGGCAGGTTCGGCAGTCGCCAGCAAAAACAACAAACTTGCGGTAAGGCTTAGAACAATCATGAAGCTGTAATACCGCGGAAACATTGAGCGTAAAAACGCACCTGCTTGCGCCTCAGGTAGTGAGGTAAACACCACTGGTGCTACAACAGAGGGGAAAAACAACATAGCGCCTAAG
>Ga0160423_10004876_pt1 | contig 11000 bp, 9 predicted proteins | sample CRUFie14St8metaG_FD_108191 | JGI IMG/M metagenome (GOLD analysis project Ga0160423, IMG submission 108191) | Marine microbial communities from the Costa Rica Dome - CRUD Field 142mm St8 metaG | ecosystem: Environmental > Aquatic > Marine > Oceanic > Photic zone | place: Costa Rica: the Eastern... | reverse complement strand
TTACATCAGCGTAGATGAGCTTAAACGGATTCGATTCTCTACTTTAGAAAATCAGATAGAAGTAAAAAATAGAAGTGTAGAGATTCCATTCATGGAAATACAATCTTCAGCTATGGATATTGCCGGTTCCGGAACACATTTTTTTGACAATACACTAGATTATGAAATTGAATTCTCCCTAAATGAAGTCATGAGCAAGCGTTGGCGCAAGAACAATAAAAAACAGATTTCTGAATTTGGAGAAATTGAAAATAATGGTGTGAAAGGAACGATTATTCCATTGAAAATGACAGGAACATTAGACGATCCTAAAATTTCTTTTAACTTTAATCGTGCAAGACAAAGTGTGAGTGAATCCATAAATAAGCAAAAGCAAGAAATAAAAGACGCTTTTAAGCAAGAGTTTAACAAGGATAATAGCAGTAACCCAGATCAAGAAAAAACACCAAATTACAACAACATTATCGAATGGGATGAAGATGAGCATTTATTCTAAAAAACAACGTTGGAAGATAATGCTTTTTATGGCTGCCGTTATAATTGGCTCTGCCTCACTTTTATACACCAATTATTTAGTAGACAAACTTGACCAAGAGGAGCGCAAAAAAATTGAACTTTGGGCAGAGGCAACCCGCCAGTTAGCTAATTCAGGAATGGGGCCTGTTTATAATGTTTTAGCGACACGAATCATTCAAGAAAATAGCACCATTCCCATCATACTCACCAACGAAGTTGGAGAAATTATTGGTAGCAGAAACATACATGAATCTATTGATTTAGGCTCCAAACATTTACAAACGCATTTGGAGCTCATGAAAAATGCACACGATCCTATTCAGATAGAGGTGAAAATGAACAGTGAAGTTATTTTAACTCAATACCTATATTATGAAGATTCTTACCTTTTAAAGCAGCTTCGCTACTACCCCGCTTTGCAACTTATGGTCATCTTTTTATTTATTTTGGTTTCTTACATTGCTTTTAGTCGTTCTAGAAGGTCTGAGCAAAATCAAGTGTGGGCAGGCATGGCTAAAGAAACAGCGCATCAAATAGGCACACCACTTTCTTCTATGATAGCATGGATAGAAATATTAAGAGGAAAACCTGATTTAGACAACATCACTACAGAGTTAGATAAAGATGTAAAGAGATTGGAAACAATCACTGAGCGATTTTCAAAAATTGGCTCTAAGCCTAAATTACAAATGGTAAATATTTCTGATGTACTAATGAATACGGTAAGTTATTTACAGAATAGATTATCTGAAAAAGTAACCATCAACCTTAATACAGAAAATCCTAAGATACACATTCCTATAAATGCAGTTTTATTTGAGTGGGTAATCGAAAATATTTGCAAAAATGCTGTTGATGCTATGAAAGGAGAAGGACAAATAAACATAGATTTATTTGAAACAGAAGATTACCTAAAAGTGTATATTTCAGACACAGGAAAAGGCATTCCGAAAAACGCTTTCAAATCTATTTTTAAACCAGGATTTACAAGTAAAAAACGCGGTTGGGGACTAGGTCTATCTTTAACAAAACGCATCATTGAAGATTACCACTCAGGAAGAATTTATGTGAAATCTTCCGAAATCAATAAAGGATCTACCTTTTGTATTTCAATGCATAAGCGCTAGATCGAACAACTGCTAGCCCCTCTTTTGTACAAATAGTTTTGATGATATTCCTCCGCTCTGTAAAAAGTAGTGGCCGGTACAATTTCTGTTACAATGGGGTTAGAAAAACTGTCACTAGCGTCCAAATTATTTTTGGATTTCTCCGCAATTATCTTTTGCTCTTCAGAATGATAAAAAATAGCCGATCTATATTGTGAACCTACATCAAGACCTTGCCTATTTAGTGTAGTAGGATTGTGATTATCCCAAAATATTTTGAGTAATGTTTCAAAGCTCACCTGCTCCGAATTGAAATGGACTTGAACTGCTTCTGCATGGCCTGTTGTATCTGCACAGACTTGCTTGTAGTTGGGTTTATCTGTTTGTCCTCCTATGTACCCCACAGAAGTCGAGTAAACACCCGCTTGCTTTCTGTACAATTCCTCCACGCCCCAAAAACAACCCGCAGCAAAAGTAGCCACAGATAATTTTTCATTTGCTATAAAACGAACACTGATACTATTAACACAATGGCGCGTATTTTCAGGAGTTAAGTTTTCACCTTCAAACACATGTCCTAAATGCCCATCGCACTTAGCACAAGTGATTTCGGTACGCTCATAACCTAAAGATGTGTCCGAATAACGATTGACCGCCCCGTCTTTAACTTTGTCAAAAGCAGGCCATCCACAACCAGCATCAAATTTTGCAGACGACTCATACAAAGGATTATTACAGGCACGACAAACAAATGTTCCCACCTCATAAAAGTCATTATATTCTCCAGTAAAAGGCGCTTCTGTACCTTTTTCCACAATCACACTTTTCTCCTCTGGAGTTAAATGTTCAAAATACGACTCACTCATATTATTGGGGTTTTGACAGGCAAATATCAATAGTATTATGCTACAAATATATTTCATAAAAGGGAAATAAAGATACATCCTTTTATGGTATTTTAGCCTTATGGCAGGCATTTACATACACATCCCTTTTTGCAAGCAGAAATGCCATTATTGCGATTTTCACTTCTCTACGTCTTTGCAGACAAAAGAAAATTTGTTAAATGCCTTACAAAAGGAAATATTACTACAAAAAAACTTCTTAGAAGGAGAAAAAATCTCTACCATTTACTTGGGTGGGGGTACACCATCTATTTTAAAACAAGACGACCTGATGAAGTTATTTGATGTAATTTACCAGAATTTTCCTATTGCTACTGATGCAGAAATCACTTTAGAAGCCAATCCTGATGATCTCCATACAAAAAAAATAAAAGAACTGAAGCAAACAGATGTTAATAGGCTCAGTATTGGTGTGCAATCCTTTCAGGATGCAGATTTACAATTTATGAACAGAGCGCACTGTGCTGAAGAAGCTCTGGATAGTATTAAACGCGTACAGGATGCTGGCTGGGAAAACATTACTATCGATTTAATGTACGGAACCCCTACATTGTCTGATGAAGATTGGCAGCATAACATGCAAACCGCAATTGACCTAAATGTTCCGCATATATCGGCTTATGCCTTAACTGTAGAAGAAGACACAGCTCTGCATCACTTAATTAGACATAAAAAATGTGCTCCTGTAGAAGAAGAAAAAAGCGCAATGCAGTTCATGCAACTGATGGATAATTTAGAAAAGGCAGGGTTCATTCAATACGAAATATCCAATTTTGCCCAGAAAGGATTTTATTCAAAACACAACAGCAACTATTGGAGAGACAAAAATTATCTTGGACTAGGTCCTTCAGCACATTCATTTAACGGAACTTTCAGACAATGGAATATCGCAAACAATATACGCTACATTCAGCAAATTTTTCAAGGGGTTGTGCCCGCAGAAACTGAAAAAATGAACGTAAAGCAACGCTATAATGATTACATTTTAACCACATTGCGGACAATTTGGGGAGTTAACACAAGTATTGTGAAATCTCAATTTTCTAGCAAATATGAACACTTTTTGCTTAATTCTGCTCAAAAATGGATTGATTCTGACCATTTATTAAAAAATAATGAATTGTTAACTTTAAGCAAAAAAGGAAAATTAATAGCCAACTATATCTCATCGGATCTATTTTGGGTGGATTAAGTATCTTTGATAACTATGAAGGCAACTATTGAACATAAAGGGCATACTTTTCAAGTAGATTTAAGCCAACCTATCGACATATCCATACCGCTAAAAAACGGAGCCAATAACCCAACCGCTTGGTATGTACCAAAAGTAAAAATGGAACCGGTAGTAATTGGCGATTGGGTAGGAGAGGTAAAACAAGGAGGTTCTGTCAACTTCTTCAATATTGCTTTTAATCCGCATGGGCACGGCACACATACCGAGTGTGTAGGGCATATCTCCAAAGAGAAGTATTCTGTAAATCAATGTGTAAAAAAATTTTTCTTCACTGCAGAAGTAAAAAGCGTAACACCACAACTAAAAGGAGAAGATCAGGTTATTACTCTAGAAAGCATCCAAAAAAATTGGACAGCTACAGAAGCCATTGTTATTCGCACCCTTCCTAACAGTAAAAATAAATTGTGTAGACAATACTCCAACAGTAACCCTCCCTTCTTACAAAAAGAAGCAGCACATTTTTTAAAGGAAGAAGGCGTAAAACATCTATTAATTGATTTGCCATCGATTGATAAAGAAGTAGATGGAGGCGTACTGGCAGCTCACCATGCCTTTTGGAATCATCCGGAAAACACTCGCTTTGAAAGTAGTATTACTGAGCTTATTTTTGTCCCTGATGAAGTAGTGGATGGAAGCTATTTGCTAAATCTAAGCTTTGCTCCTTTCGATAATGATGCTAGCCCTTGCAGACCTACGCTTTACAAAATATGCTAGAGGAAATTCGCTCATACTGTTTACAAAAAAAATATGTGACGGAAAGCTTACCTTTTGACAAAAACACATTAGTTTTTAAATTGCACAACAAAATATTTGCTTTACTTCGATTAGAAAAAAATCCCTTGCACATCACTTTAAAATGTGACCCAAATAAAGCGATAGAACTTAGAGAAGAATACAACCAAATAATTCCTGGATATCATGCTAACAAAAAACACTGGAACACCATAATAATAGAAAATCTTACAATTGTATTGATTCGTCAATGGATAGATGAATCATACCAACTTGTTTATGATAGATTACCTAAGAAAATGAAACATTAATACAGATAGTTGTTGTAAGGGAAACGCTTAGCATGTATTTGCTTTACTTCTTCATAAAGTAACTCTCTAAACTCGGACCAATTTTTCTTTTCTAGTGTAGAAATAAAAATATTTTGCTCACCCTTGCCCATCCACGTTTTTTTCCAATCTTCCAACGAGTTGTTTATCGCTGTTCTGGAGTTTGAGTTATCCTCTTCTATAGGTTTGTATCTAAAAGCATCTATTTTATTAAATACCATTACTGTCGGCTTGTCTAAACCGTCAATTTCGGCTAAGGTTTTGTTTACAATTTCAATCTGTTCTTCAAAATTAGGATGTGATATATCAACCACGTGCAACAATATGTCTGCTTCACGGACTTCATCTAAAGTCGATTTAAAACTCTCTATTAATTGATGTGGTAACTTACGGATAAAACCTACTGTGTCTGATAATAAAAAAGGTAAATTACGTATTACAATTTTTCGAACAGTAGTGTCAAGTGTAGCAAATAGTTTATTTTCAGCAAGTACTTCAGTTTTAGCAAGTGCATTCATAATAGTTGATTTACCCACATTAGTATATCCAACTAATGCAACTCTTACCAATGCGCCTCTATTGCCTCTCTGTATAGCTTTTTGCTTGTCTATTTTTTTTAGCTTTTCTTTTAATAAAGCTATTTTTTGCTGAATAATTCTTCTGTCTGTTTCAATTTGTGTTTCGCCAGGGCCGCGCATACCAATACCTCCCTTTTGCCTCTCCAAATGCGTCCACATTCTAGTAAGACGTGGCAATAAATACTGATACTGCGCAAGCTCTACCTGTGTGCGAGCATATGATGTTTGTGCTCGACCTGCAAAAATATCAAGAATGAGATTACTTCTATCTAATATCTTTACCTCTAAAGCTTTTTCTAGATTTCGTAATTGGGAAGGGCCAAGTTCATCATCAAAAATCACAAGATTAATGTTGTTCTCCACAACATACTGTTTAACTTCTTCCAATTTTCCTTTGCCTATAAATGTTTTTGGATCTGCATATGATAGTTTTTGTAAAAAATGTTTAACCGGATTTGCTCCAGCAGTATTTGCAAGAAAAGTAAGTTCTTCAAGATATTCAATCGCTTGTTCTTTAGTTTGCGTTAATGTAATTAGACCAATTAATACAGCTCTTTCTGAGGAATGTTTTTTTGTTCTTTTGTCTAACATTTTAATTGATTTTGTACAATAAATAGACTCCAATTATCATAGGCGTAAAAAATGATATTCGTAAATTCTTTAAATTGAATTTATAACTATTTACTTCACTTAATATCAAAAAAGAAATAAGAAAAGGTGCTGAAATCGTTGAGACCAATAACAAATTATTGATAATATGACATTTAAACTATTTGTTCTTTCTAGCAGCAATAAAGCTTTGAATAAACGATATCATAGATACAGAAGAGGTTATAATCATTGTAATTACACGAAAAAGACCAGTCCCTCCTGAGTCTAAAGACTTTGGAAGTCTCATTCCAACGAGTGCAAGTAAAATTAATAATGTAAAGAGAACTGCAATATGAGCAATAACTTTATTCTCGTTTTTCACTCCATTGCTACATAAAAGTAATATAACACCAAAAAATACCGGTATTAAAGCAGTGGGAGAATAATCAACATCAATAAACCCCCAAAGACCAACTAAAATTAATACCAGACCGTTAAAAAAATTTATTTGATAAGTTTTCATCTTTTGTTTGTTTTTTGCAAAAGTAAGTATTCTTCTTGATAGTAAAGAGAGGATTTTTTGTATTTTCACGAACCAAATGGAAGATATATGTACAGGATTGTCTTTTTATTTTTAGCCCTCATTCTATCTAGTGTAGCATTAGCTCAGGAAACCTTCCCAAAAAATAGTGTTAAAAACACTTTTGAGCCTTTACACGCATTTACCAATGCGCATATTGTTTGGGCTCCTGGACAAAAACTTCCTAATGCTACCTTGTTAGTGCAAGGCGATCGAATTTTATCTGTCGATAGTGCGACGTCTATTCCAGTTCATGCCATTATTCATGATTTAAATGGAGATTATATTTACCCCTCCTTTATCGAATTACATAGCGAGTACGGAATCCCAAAGAAAGAAAGAGGAAGTTGGAAACCTCAACCACAATACCACAGTAATAAAAGTGGTGCTGTTGCTTGGAACGAGGCTATTCATCCTGAGATAGAGGCACGTAATCTGTTTAAGCATGACGAAAAGTCTGCCACAAACCTCCGAAAAGCCGGTTTTGGAGTAGTGCTTACACACCAACAAGACGGTATTGCCAGAGGTAGTGGAATCCTGACTACTTTAGCTAGTGATAGTGAACATGCTACTATCTTAAACGGAAATGCTAGTGCTCATTACTCATTCAGTAAAGGCAGTTCTCGTCAAAAATATCCGAGTTCACTAATGGGAAGTATTGCTCTACTCAACCAAACATACTTAGATGCAGAATGGTACAAACAATCACCTGAAGGAGAATATAACCTTTCCTTAGAGGCTTGGAATGAACTACAAGATTTACCTCAGTTCTTCGAGGTTAACAATAAAATCGACATTCTACGTGCTTGGAAAATAGCCGATGAGTTTGAAGTTGATTATATCTTCTATGGTGCAGGTGATGAATACCAGCGAGCAAATCAAATAGCAGAAACAGGTTTTGCACTTATCCTACCATTAAACTTTCCAAATGCTTATGATGTTAGCAATCCGTATGCTGCAAAGATGGTGTCTTTACAAAAAATGAAAGATTGGGAAATGGCTCCAGCTAATGCAGGTATTTTAGCTAAGAAAAATATCTTTTTTGCCTTTACAAGTCGCAATCTTAAGAAAAAAACAGATGTGCTAACAAACATTATAAAAGCTATAAATCATGGCTTAAGTCAAGAAGATGCTTTAGCAGCCTTGACAACAAATCCTGCTGAAATGATTGAAGCTTCTGCTAATTTAGGAACACTTGAAAGAGGTAAAATTGCCAATTTCTTAATCTGTTCTGGCAATATTTTTGATGGCGGGGAAATTTATAGTAATTGGATTCAAGGGAAAGAATACATCATCAACAGAAAAAACAATTTTGATGCGCGTGGCAAATATCTTGTCAACGAAAAAGACACTCTTATAATAAATGGTTCTTTATCCAAGCACGAAGCAAAAATCATACTAGACAGCACAGTAATCAACGTGAAATTAAAACAAGAAGCACAACACTTTACTTTAGAATACGAAAGAAATGGAGTGCATCGCATCAGTAGCACCTACACCAATAGTTCGCTTGAAGGAAAACTCAACTTACCAAATGGTGAATGGACAAATTGGTCAGCTAGATTTTTAAGTAATGAAGAAAAAACAGAAAGTAAGAATGAAAAAAAATCAGAAGAAATTGGCGATTTATGGTTTCCTAATATGGCGTATGGATGGACAGAAAAACCCTCGCAAGACAATCTAGTTTTTAAAAATGCTACCGTTTGGACAAATGAACAAGCGGGTATTTTAACAGCTACTGATGTAGCTATTAGTAATGGGAAAATCCTTGCAGTTGGACAAAATCTTAATGGAGATGAAATCTTTGGAGAGAAATCATTTCAAGAAGTAGATGCGACAGGAAAGCACCTCACAAGCGGCATTATTGACGAGCACTCACACATTGCAATTGACAGAGGTGTAAATGAGGGCACACAATCGAGTAGTGCAGAAGTAAGTATTGCGAATGTTATCAAGTCGAACGATATCAATATTTATCGCCAACTTTCTGGAGGTGTAACTACCGCTCAGCTCTTACACGGATCTGCCAACCCAATTGGCGGACAATCAGGAATTATAAAATTCCGTTGGGGAAGTGCACCCGAAGAAATGAAGTTTGAAGACGCTCCAGGATTCATTAAGTTTGCGTTGGGTGAAAATGTGAAACAATCTAACTGGGGTGATTTTGAACGAATTCGTTTTCCACAAACCAGAATGGGTGTTGAACAAGTTTTCTATGACCACTTCCACCAAGCTAAAGAATATGAACAAGCCTGGAAAAACTACAATTCACTTTCACTTTCTGAAAAGCGTAGGACAATAGCTCCAAGAGAAGATTTAGAAATGAATGTTTTAGTTGAAATCCTAAACAAAGAGCGTTTCATTACTTGTCACTCTTATGTACAATCTGAAATCAATATGTTAATGAAGGTAGCAGACTCTATGGATTTTACTTTGAACACCTTTACACATATTTTAGAAGGATATAAATTAGCGGATAAGATGAAAGAACACGGAGCCGGAGCTTCTACCTTCTCAGATTGGTGGGCTTATAAATTTGAGGTGAATGATGCCATTCCTTACAACGCTGCTCTATTACAAGACATGAATGTGTTAACCGCTATTAACTCTGATGACGCCGAGATGGCACGACGTCTGAACCAAGAAGCAGCCAAAGCTGTGAAGTATGGAAGGGCAACAGAAGAAGAAGCTTGGAAAATGGTAACGCTTAATCCTGCTAAACTTTTACACATTGATCATCGAGTAGGAAGTATTAAAGTAGATAAAGATGCCGATATTGTACTATGGTCTGAAAATCCTCTATCTGTATATGCAAAGGTAGAACAAACATATGTTGATGGCCGTTGTTATTTCAGTCAAGAAAAAGATAAAGAATTACGTGTTAGAAACAACGCTGAACGCCAACGCTTAATCCAAAAGATGCTAACTGAAAAAGATTCTGGAAAACCCACTCAAAAAGTAAAACCAGAGCACCACATTATTTATCATTGTGATACAATGGATAAGAACGGACATATTCACGGAAACGGTTGCACACGATAAAAAAAGAAATGAGATTTTTAATATTTATATTTTGTTTGTTTGGCGCTCTAAGCAATTCAGCTCAAAGCATCCTCTTTTTAGGGGGAACGGCACATATTGGGGATGGAAGTAAAATAGAAACTTCTGCCATTGCAATTAAAGATGGAAAATTTGAAATGGTAGCCGATGCAAGAGTAATTCGTATTGACCCCGCGGCGTACGATACGATTATTCACATTTATAACCAACATGTTTATCCTGGATTTATCGCCACAAACACTACCCTGGGAATTACCGAAATCGGCGCAGTAAGGGCCACAAACGATTACCAAGAAACTGGTACTTTTAAACCGCATATTCGCTCTTTAATTGCCTTCAATGCAGAGAGTAAAATCATTCCTACCATTAGAAGTAATGGCGTTTTAATTGCGCAAGTAGCTCCTAAAGGTGGCCGTATTACAGGAACTTCATCAGTTATGAAATTAGACGGATGGAACTGGGAAGATGCTGCACAAAAAGTAGATGATGGGATTCATATAAACTGGCCTTATTATTTTATACAACGTGGTTGGTGGGCAGAGCCTGGTGATATTGAAAAAACAGAACGATACAGCGAGCAAACAGATGCTATAGAGTTCTATTTTCAAAAGGCATTATCTTATCATCAGTCTGATGAAAAAAAGATTGATTTAGAACTATCCGCCATGAGTGGTTTATTTGATGGATCAAAGCAATTATATGTACATGCAAACCTAGTAAGAGAAATGACAGATGCTATATTGTTCGCCGCAAAATATGAATTAAACAACATGGTCATTGTAGGAGGCAAAGAAGCTCACCTGATTACAGATTTATTGGTAAAACACGAAATACCTGTTATCTTAGATCGAATTCACCGCTTACCAAACACTTCAGATACAGATGTAGACATGCCCTATAAACAAGCGGGGCTTTTATATTCTGCTGGTGTAAGTATTGGATTCTGTTACCAAGGAGATATGGAAGCCATGGGACAAAGGAATTTACCTTTCTCAGCAGGTACAGCGGTCGCTTACGGACTTCCTTACGAAGAAGCGATTGCTGCACTGACACTAAATACTGCGAAAATGCTAGGAATTGATAAAAAAATAGGTTCTTTAGAATTAGGTAAAGAAGCTACATTCTTCATTTCTAAAGGAGACGCTTTGGATATGAGGGGTAATAATTTACAATTTGCTTTTATACAAGGCAAAGCAGTTGACTTGGACAACCATCAAAAAGCATTGGATAGAAAATACCGAAAGAAATTCGGATTAGAGATTAAACAATAAAATTTATAATTTAATTTATTGGTTTTTTAAAACCCTGATTTAATACGTACTCTTTGTAATACAGTTTGTGCAATGGCTCTTGCTTTTTCTGCTCCTCT
>Ga0160423_10004875_pt1 | contig 11001 bp, 8 predicted proteins | sample CRUFie14St8metaG_FD_108191 | JGI IMG/M metagenome (GOLD analysis project Ga0160423, IMG submission 108191) | Marine microbial communities from the Costa Rica Dome - CRUD Field 142mm St8 metaG | ecosystem: Environmental > Aquatic > Marine > Oceanic > Photic zone | place: Costa Rica: the Eastern... | reverse complement strand
TTTGGCTCGAGGCCGGGTTCGCTCCAAAATGAATATGTTGTTGGCATAATAAACTTTCTCCTATTATTATATAGTCGTTAAACTTTTTTATTCAAGCGGATCTGCAAAAGATGCGCCGGTGTTTGTTATAACAAAATCAACTGCAATAAACTCTATGGAACGGGCTGGCTTCAAGAAAATCTTGGCATACATAATATTCCTGTCTATCAAGTCAGGTGTAGTAGTAGTGTCGTCTAAAACAATCTTGAAATCTGTCAGGCCAAATCTTACCTTTACACTCTCAAGGAAAGGCTTTATTTGTCCATGAAATCTGGCCCAAGTTGCCTGTACGTTCTGCTCAAAAAGTAAGTTCTTAGAGATTCGAGAAACCTCTTTTTTAACAAAAATTAGCAGGCGGCGGACGTTGATACGATCTAGAGCCGATTGAGTAGACTGCAAAGTTTTTTGTCCAAAAATTACTATTCCCTCTGAAACGAATGAGGCAATCGGATTGATGTTCGACTGATACAGAGTGTCTCTATCTCTAGATAGAAGCTGCTCAGTTACTTGCAGAACTGGCAACCCAGCATTACCTTGGTTCAAGCCACCTCTATTAAAGCCTGCTGGTGCAAACCAAACTTCTGATGACTTTTCAGTATTAGCCATGACGCCTAGAGCAACAACTGACGGCGGGGTCCATACGTCCCTTCCGTTACTGGTGTCTTTTACTTTCACCCATGGATAGTACGTTGCTCCGTAAGATGAATTTAATTGTTCTTGCACCAACAATTTAGCAGACTCTTCAGGGGTTGTCTGCAGACGGCTCTTAAAGTCAGAATAATGTCGCTCTGAAGGTGGGACATAAATGTTTGGCAAATCTACTATGGCCAAAGAGTCTGCTCTCGCCTCACAAGTATCAACTAGCTTTCTGACTAGTGTCCTGTTGGTTATACCAGGCATTACTGCTAGGTTATGCTCTATAGCTTCTGCGTCTTTTATCAACTCGATGGCGCGGTCAACAGAGGCATAGGCATATGAAGTCTTTGTTGAGTTTGGTGCTAGCTTATGATTGTTAAAAGGGTCAGATTCAATTATGTCTGTACCGTCGGAACCACCATCAAATGGAAGGTGGAACCCATCAATAATCGAAAACAAGATTCTCAAGTCTTCTGGGGTGTTTCCCGCGACCGCAGTAAAAGAGGTACCTCCAGCTCTAGATCCACTCGAGTAAGTTACTTGAGATACATCACCCTTCGAAACAATCTGATCTTGAGTCTTGCCCCCAGCACCAGTTAAAACTGCATCATCCATTGAAAATTTAAAACTATACTGTGCTGTAGTGCTATCTGATGCGACGTTTCCTGAAATTTGATTTGAATGTATTTGTTCCCAAACTGGCAATCTCCTCAGATTATCGATAAATCCAGGCTCGATTGCAGTCTTGTCATCCCCTATAGCGATTCCGCCTACCTTATCAAATGTTTGAGTGTAAGGAGAGATACCTAAAAAGTTTCCTCTTCCTGAGTGGGCCTTTTCGACCAAAGTAGGTGATGGCCACTTCACGGTGTAGTTTTCACCTCCAGTAAGCAAATTAGTAAAATTTAAGTTTCCAATAGCCCAAGAATTTATTGCCGGGTTAGTGTTTGTTGACGCGACATTGCCTGCGACAGTTACAGCAAGTTCAATTTGTGCCGCGGGTGTTGCGTCTGCGCCGGCGGCGTTCTCGATCGTAGTTACGGGGCCAGTGTTGGACTGGGTAATTGTTACTACTGATTTGGTGTCAACAACTGACGAAGCTGGTACGAGTTCTATGTTCATGCCGTCATCACGGGCGGCATTCAGTGCTGAGACGATTCTGGCCGAAATTGCGGGCCCGGTGTTTGCGGCGCCGTCAAGCCCGACGAAGCGATCTGTGCCCGCGCTGTCGTCAATTGCCTGTTGTTGGTTCCTGTTGTTATCAAAGGTGAACGTGTATGTTGTAGCGCCATCACCAAGATCTGTAACTTTAAATTTTTTCTCGCTGCCGGCTGCGCCGAAAAGTTCTTTATCTGTTGTTGCGGCGACGCGCAATACTCCCTGACCGGCGGCGGCTGGAATTACAGCTGTTGTACCTGTTATCGTCTTTGGTCGAATCGGACCATAAAATCCAAAAGGAACAGTTGACTTAACAATTGGGCCGTCTGATGGGAAGGACTCATGCATCTCCACCCTAATGTAACTTGACATGTTAGGGTGCTCTCCATAAACTCTATTTCTTTTTTCCGACGGGATCCACTCTCTCAATTGGGTTCCAATCTTTTTACCAATAAAATTAGCAGATGCAGGGTCTAAATTGCAATTTGAAAAGCGCTCTAACTCTATAACTTTTGTTGATGTGATCTTTTTAACAACAACAGAGAAAGATGCAAAAACATTAGTAGACCCTTGTCTAGGTGGTACAACATCCTGTATAGAAGCTATAATCTCTTTCGAAGCTTGCTGCCCTTCAGATAACGCAACCAAACGGAAAAGCTTTTGCTGGTGATCTGGGTTGTAGGTCGCAGCTTCTTCGTTTCCTGAGTTTCCAAAAACCCAGCCAGTTCTACCAGCTGTTGCGCCGTGGTCGGTGCTCTTGAAATCTGACATGTTTGTATCGCCAGATGCAAGAGGCAAAATTGTATACACTAATTTGTCTTGTGCTCCCTTTTCTATATCCACTTTCTTTTTGTCGTACTGTTGTTCAAAAGTTTCCCCTACCCAGTACCTTTCGGCTAAGGAGCCAGAGATCATAGGACTGATTCTGGAGTTTGTTGCTACCGGATTAGTATTGAGATCTTTTCTCAAATCTTTCATTGGCGTGATAACAGTTCTACTTCTGTCAGGCACCGGGTCGCTAGCATCGGTCTTCAATACCATTCTTAAATTTCCGTTATCCTGCAAGCTGTAAAATTGCCCGTGAGCGGATGCATTAACACTAGTTACTGGTGCGCCGGTGCTCGCGTTGTCGCCAAATGGATAAGGCGCAAAAGAGCCAGAGCTATAAAAAATACCTGCCAGCTGTACTTCACAGCTATTGACCGCACCTTGGTTGTGATTTTTGTTAGCAATAAAGAGACCGTAAGCTTTATCTGTCATCCATCCCGGTTCACCATCAGTATCTGCGGTGGCATCTGCACTGACCCCAAGCAATCTAATCATGGTTACAGGAGAATTAGTGCCGGCGCCTGCTGAAAGATATGCCCTTGCCGCATTTACAGCATGCGTCTCAGATAAAAGACCTGTACCTTCTCTCCATGGATCCAGGGAGCCTCCAGGAGAAGTTTTACCAAAAACTATCTCCAATTCTTCTAAAGACTTTATTTTTGTTGGAACCATTGCCGGTCCTTGGTTTGCCGTCCCAATGATTACTGGACCGACTGCTTCATTCTGCGCTGGAAGTTGAGAATTATCTATTTCTCTAAGAAAAACTCCCGGTGATACAAATCTAAACTTTCTTGATGACATATTCTTTTCTCCTTTTGGGGAATATCAAAACGTTATTTTACTTATTAAATAGTTTTTCTTTCTCCTAAAGGAAATAAGAAAAAGAAAAGCCCGCCAAAAAGGCGGGCTGAGGTGGGACAAAGAAAGGTGTTGAATTAATCAGATCGATTACTCAGACTTGGCAATGTACTTGACGACTACCACATCTTCAGAAAGAAGAGCGTCCGTAAAGGTAATAGTTCTAGAACCTGAACTTCCACCATAAGTGTAATCATCGTTATCGCTACCGGAAGAAACATCGCTGGCCTCGAGCTGCAGAACACCGTTCAAATAAACATCTACGCTATCCTGTGAAACCGGCTCAAAGTTGAGAGTGCACACAGTATTTCCACTAGTTGCATCACTCTGCTGAAATACATCTTTTTTAGCGTCGATGCTCAAGGTTGCACCAGTCAATTTTAGACCATCTCCCTTAAGCAACGTAGCCAAGTCACTCATTGCAACCTGCACCATGGATCCAGCGTCGTTAACAACTAAACGGTCAGCTGCCACAAGCGTGGTTGAAGTAGCAGAAGTATCACCGTCCATGACATTAAGCTCTGCTGCCGATGCAGTGACAAGGGTACTGCCAAGCTTAAGACCAACGGACGAGCCATCATGGTCTGAAATAGCAAGAGAGTCACTAACTGCCAGTTGGCCGCTGCTGTGGGTCATCGTAACATTGCCACCATCAAAGTTAACAACACCACCTGAATCCAAGTGAAGATCGTTAAAACCGAGTGCTGAGGTACCGAGGTCCATCCCCGCTGCACCAGTAGGAGCAATCGCAGAAGCATTAACAGTTAGTTTATCAGATCCGCCGATCTCGATCGAGATAACATCATCTGCAGAAGCGCGGATTGAAGTATCTTGATCATCATCCAGATCAATTCTACCCTGACCATCAAGGTCAATGTTGTCAACGTAAAGATTTGCCCAGGCAGCACCGGTAGTTGTAGTTGTAATCTGCTTTCTAGTAACTTCAGCTATACTTGATTTGTTCATCAAAGAAGTAGTACTGTTAGACGAGTTATGCGAAACAGATGCAGAGGTGGCACTCGACGCGACATCACTATCGAATGTGAAAGCTAACGTGTCGCTGCCGTCAGAGAAGATTACAACTTCTCCAGAACTAGCGGTAAATCCTGCTTCTGGGCTAAAAGAAAAACTCGTCGTCGAACTGCTAAATGATGAGGATTGCAATCTTGAAGCCTGGAAAGCAGAAAAACTGCTTGCAGAAGAGTCAAGAGAGGAAGAGGACACAACTTGCTGTCCTAAACTGACTGAACTATCTGCGCTTGGCTTGACATTAGAACCTGCTGCAGCAAATACAATGTCTGCACTAGTGGTGCCTGCCGTAACCACAAGGTTACCGCCAGACATTTCAATGTGATCACTGCTGCTGCCAACCTCAAGCTTGCTAGAACGAAGTCCCGCAGGTGACATCGAAGCAAGTGATGTTGCTGTACCGCCAGAAGTGTCTAGTGTACCAACACCCCATGTATCAGCAGCCACACGGCCGAAAACCATGTCTTCGTCTGTGCTTGAACCACCCTTTTCAATAACGATACCACCATTCTGGTCCGAAGAGCTTGCGCCACTAGCAAGAAGAATGACTGGATCTTCAACGAGAAGATTCGCTGTGTCAACGGTTGTAGTGTTACCTTGAACTTCTAAGTCTCCTGCAAGGGTAATTTTACCATTAGCAGCAATTGTGATGGCGCCTGCAGTAGTTTCAGAGCCGATTGTTGCACCGTCAGCAACTGTAATACCAGCGCTGTGAACATCTCTCTGAGAGAAGGTTACAACACCGTCAGCTGCAATAGCCATTGCATCAGCGTCACCAACAGAACCGATCTGGCCGGCGTTAGCAATTGTGATACCAGCGTTGTGAACATCTCTCTGAGAGAAAGTTACGACACCAGCGGATGATATTGCCATTGCATCACTGTCGGAAGCCGAACCAATATTTCCAGCATCTGGAATAACAATGTTTCCGCCGAACGTTGCCGCGGCACTAGTGATTGCTAGTTCATCTGTTCCGCCAATGTTGATGTTAACGCCCGTATCTGCCTGAGCGCTCAAGTATCCATCAGCATCAGAACTGATGTGGATGTCCGAGTCACGGAACTGTAATTGCATTGCGTCGTTCAGTAAGAGCCCAGTATCATGGACGTGAGTAAGACTAACGTCTGCGCCTGCACCCAATGAAAGCACTGCACCGTCGGATGCCATTAAGATGTCATCACCAACAGAGATGTCGCCACCGACTGTTAGTAGATCCGTGCTTGGGTTGTATAGTAAACCAGAGCCGTCAACGCGGACTTTGCCATCACCAGAACCTGCTGACCCTGCTGTCAAGTTCACAATTGAACTCAAAGAGCTCACATTTAGTGAGGAAACAGTTGATGCAGCCGAAAGGTGAGAAACAGTAATTGATGTAGCCTCACTGGCTGCGGAGCTGCTTACAGTAAATGCAAGTCGATTACCACTACTATCTTTGAAACCCAAAATTGCACCGCTACTGAGGGATACACCTAGTTCCGGCGAGAACAAGATCGAAGTTGTTGAACTACTCAAGGTAGATCCTTGAACACGACTTGTAGAAACGGCAGAACTACTTTCCGAGTAGGGGGTATCTGTGTTGTCGTCAGCAAATAAGATCTGGTAATTTGCTGATACGGATGTTTCTAAAACATCCAAGCTTGAAAAATAATCCTGCATTGTTGCTGCAGTGATTTTTCTGTTTGTACCTCCGGCACCATCGTCAACGATAAAGAGATCAGCATCAGCTAATGCTGCTCCAATTGCGGTGGCTCCGTCGATATCTAGCGCGCTCAGCGCTACTTTATTAGCAGTTGTTAACTGCTTTAATTGTTTATCTGGTATTCCTGATTTTGCCATGTTATTTTCTCCTTTTTTTATGACATTTGTTAAAAAAAATAATTGATTAAAATCAAAATAAACTGGTAGTTTTTAAAAAAAATAAGAAAATAAAATTTTAGGTGAGATTAAAAAAGTTGGTTTAAAGAAATTAAAACATACGAATACTATAAATAGTTTTGTTTGTACCTAAGAGAATAAAATCTTCTTAAGGTTTCGGACATTATTATCAAATTTACAAAAGTCAGAATCTAAAAATTCTATAGACAAAGCAGGACACATTCCTTGGGGATCTTCAAAAGAAAAATGAAATTTTCCAGACTCTAAACGCCTGCATTCTTTTAATTTAATTCCTCGCAGTTGTAGGTATGCTGCGATGCCTATATCACTTGTACTATACATCTGTAAATCTCTCCTATACTATTACAATCGTGTTACTTATTTAAATAGTATCTGAAGGAGCTTCTTTCCTGATGAAGTAGCCTTTTTCTCCTGCTTCATTTGGTAATTTAAATTCATATGTCCACTGTGAATTTAATGAAAAGTTATTACGAATTTCTGTCGCTGATTCATACATCGCTCTTTCGATGCTATCTATCTCCGCTAACAATCTACGCTTTCTTCTCTCTGTCTGCAAAATGAATTCAGATGTATAATTTTGCGTCTCTCTGAGAGCTTCTCTCATTTGAAATGTTTCTTGTAGTTTTTCCCATGGTACCTCTACAACTTCTGGACTTTGAATCTCTTGCGATCCTGTATCCTCAACTTTAATTTCCGCGGATGTTTGTACTTCTGCTTGTTGTTGGTTTGTGTTTTCTTCGCTCATTTTTGTTCCTTTCGTTTTGAGTAAATTTCAAAGAAATTTGTTTTATTATAAATTAGTTTTTAAAAAAATTAAAGGTTATATTTTTCTAGTTCTTCTGGGTCTATTACAACCGACTCTTTGGGAAGCTTAACTTCTACGAAGTTTTCTCTTATTGAGAAATGTGGCTTTTCTCTGTTTTTACCTTGCCCCACAAGATACCCCACAACTCTTAAATTTATTGATGTTTCAAACTTTCTTTCTTCATTTGTGTAATCTGATAAATTATCTTTAAGAGAAAACTGACTATCTAGAAACCCTTCATACCTATGTCCTGAATCTTCAAGTCTTACAAAATTAATAGTACCAGGTTTTGTAATAAAAGGCAACATTAAATCGTTCATTTGTTGTTGAAATTCTGTTCTTAGTACAATTTCGTATGTAATTTCAACGTTTACAGGCATTGGCGCTGAAATGGTCTGGTACACTATTCTCTTGTTATCATACGGCTTTGTGCTGTCTTGTGTTGATTTTCTTGCTCCATTGTTAGCATACGCAGTTGTCTTTTTTTGGTTTATTACTCTACTAACTGCCAGTGAACCACCTTGCTCGTCTTGATGTTCTGGTATATTCCCATGAAAAATGCCCTTACTTGGCATTGACTTTTGAAAAGTTGTTCTTCTAATGGAAATGATAGGCAACCTTAACAGGCCCTGGGCATCTCTTGCGTTTGCATCATCTTTGGTCAAAAATGAGCGCTCAGATGTACCCCACAAAACAGGGACTTTTTCAAATCCCTGGTTTGTACTCGTAAACAAGTTCAACGACTCAACGTAATTATAGACTGATTTATCTATGTTTTCAATAGTTGAAGGTTCGAAATGTTTTTTAGTGGGCATTTCTTGATCTTTCATTTAGTTTACCTCAAATAATCCTTTTCTAGCTCTAACACACTGGGCTGCGATTTCAAAACTTGATTCTACTTGACCAAATAACCACTTTGGCTCTTCTAAAGTTAAAATTTCGTAGAATTGTTCACCGTATTGAATAAAATCGCCCTCTCTAACAAATAAATCTTGGTCTTCTGTCAGTCTTCTTTTATGAAACCCTACAGAAATCTTCTCTACCCTATCTACCCCGAAAGGAGTTGTTGTAGTAGTTTGAGATTGGTACTTTACCATCGCGTATACTCTAACTGGGTTAAGAAAGTTTTTATTTATAGCCTCTCCATAAAGATCATGAAAATTTGTATGTTCAAGACTTATCGGAAAGTATAAGATAGTTTGCCCAACAACCCTTTCAATAATCTCATCATTGACTTGCTTTACAAGGTCTTTCTCTTTCTTGCCAACAAATAAAGGTGGCGGTGGACTGGCTGGTTGATCCCAATTATTTTCATCTGACATTTAAATTACCCCACAAAAATGTAATTTGGAACCTTGTCCAAGACCTTTTCCGTATTTTCTAGCAAGTTTGCGTCTTGCTCTGCCATCTTAGCGTACGTTAATTCAGCAAGAGTTTGTTTTAATTCGTCTCTCAGCTTATTTTGTTCATCTTTTGCTTCTGACAATAAAGCTGTCCCATTTAGCGTAACTGATTCTCCAGGGATTGGTACTGAGTTGAACTTTGACCTTACTTGGCCTAGCGTTTCTTTACATAGTGCCAAGGCGAATCTTCGAATCCATTGTTTTCCTATGGAATTTATGTTTGAATAAGGTAAGTTTGCCATTGGCAGCGTATTCATATTGTTGACTCCATCAACTGACTTATCGTTTGAGTCCCAGACATCTGTTGGGATAGAAAATTCTATCCACATCTTACTTGGGCCACCCACATAAGGTCTGGGGTGGAGTCTTATCTTATTGTTTTTTAATTCATAAGAAAAGTGGGACATTCTAGTATAGATTGCATCCTCGAATGCCATCGCCTGTGCCTTATTGTGCCAAGCAGGTATTAGCTGAAATGTTGAATCATCTGAAAACTGGCCATAATTATGAAGATTTCCCACAACATTTAAGCCACCATAGTAGCCATAAAATCTCCACATTGCGTGTGGAGTCTTATAGTACACTTTTTTAATCAAAATTCTTTTTCCGGCGACTTGATCTTTAAACTCATCAGAAGTAGCAATTATGTTTTGTAAATCATAGTCCTGCGTACCAGGGTTAATCTTAAAAGACCCCGAAAACTGAACTGAGGAATTAAGGCCTATCTCTGCTCCAACACCCTCTCCAATTCTCCTAGTCATACTGTAATCGAATTTTGGATATTTAAGGGCCACGTGGGTACCATCAAGCGAAGTGGATAAAGCTCCAGGTTGGAGATTTCCCTTTTCGTCAAATGATCCCGTTGTGTTGCCTAGGGCGTCCGATAAAACATTTGTTGCTTGATGTAGATTAATTAAATAAGAGTACTCCAAAACAGATTCTTCGTATGCTGCGTATACATTACCCTCTGTAAGTTCCAGGTCTAAAACATCTCCACCGAGCTTCTTATAAACATATGAGACCTGATCCACTGCTCCAGAAACAAATGCTCCAGAATACATTGGTGATGACTCTTCCGAGTAGATTTTATAAGGAACTGCAGAATTTACATTTACAGTGTTTCCCTGCGACGGCAATACTATTGCTGATAAATTGCTTGCAGGTGTTAGTGTTGGTACCGACATAAAAAGGCCCCCGTTAAATAAAGTTTATCACTATAAATAGTTGTTGAGGCTGTCAATTCACCTAGGCTTCTGGTTTTGTTTTTGTCGTGCGGCGTTTACGCGTTGTAGTGGCTGCCTTTTTGGTTGTGGTTGTGGTTTTTTTTGTGGTTGTTCTTTTTCTGCGAGATGGCTTTGGCTTTTCTTCGATGACTTCTTCTTGTTTTACAGCATCAATGATCTCTTGAGTCTTATCCAAAGTTTCCTCTACCTTGTCTACAACGGTTTCTACTTTTTCTTTTATGGTTTCCAAGTTTGCCTCCAAAAGTCTAGCAAACTTGGTTTCCCATTTTTTTCTTACTTTTCCAAATCTGTGAAGATCTAAGATAGCTTTTCTTTTCTTACCCATTAGTTATCCTTTCTTAAGCTTTTGCTACGCTAAGTGTTCGTTCTTGTGCAGATTCGGTTAATAGCACAGGAGTGTCGTCTGCTGAAAATGGAGTTACCCTAATAACAAAGTCTGTATCCGCAGTGATGTTTGAAGCTAATATACTGTCGTCGTCTGCCCCAGCGAATGGGTTTGTTGCAGCGGGGATATCTAAAAATGCATTGCCGCCGGTGAGAATTTGTCCGTTAGCGCGCGCTGTATCAGTGGCCAAGAAAACTTCAATCCTGATTCCCACAGCATGGGCACCTGCGCCGCCCAAGACTGCATTATTGGTATCTCCAGCTTTCTTTTTACCAGAAACTATTGTGATATCAGATGCATCGAGTTTTATGTTGTCGGGCGTCTCATCATTTCGAAATGCGTCACCAGCTTGGTCACCTGCAGTGAAGGCAAGCTCAATCGCATTTTGTACCAATTTTATACGAGCGCTCTTCTGGACGTCAGTCGAGGTGGAGCCTTTTGGTCGTACTACAACCTTTAGAGACTTACCATGAGCTGATGCCCCGGTGGTTGTGTGCGAGTATGTAAACTTGCCAATTCCAGATCCAGCGGATCCGATCTGGCCTGATTCTTGAAATGGTGCACCGTCGACGCTTACTTCAACCCTTTGGGCCGCGGCGTTTCCCATTCCAGGGACATTACCGATAACAGTACCAGTGACAGTAATAGTTTGGTTTTTGTTGTCAACGATTGAAATGGTGTCGATAAAAGGGTCGACCCTTTCCAAAACGTCATCTGACT